>Ga0209289_100300_pt1 | contig 28589 bp, 25 predicted proteins | sample GXS110809BmetaG_FD_184121 | JGI IMG/M metagenome (GOLD analysis project Ga0209289, IMG submission 184121) | Hot spring microbial communities from Gongxiaoshe hot spring, China to study Microbial Dark Matter (Phase II) - GXS 110809B (SPAdes)... ...
CCAGTGTGGCTCCAGGCACCTATACTTCGACGGAGGTCGTGCCGGCGGGGTGGGACCTGAACGCGATCAGTTGCGATGACAGTGACAGCACGGGGGATGTGAACACGCGGACGGCCACCTTCGTGGTAGCTCCGGGGGAGACGGTGACCTGCACGTTCATCAATACGAAGCGGGGACGGATCCTCGTGCGGAAGGTGACCGATCCGAGCCCGGATCCAACGGATACGCGGTTCTCCTTCACGGGAGCAATTGCCGGAAGCATCCGAAATGGGGAGACGTTGACCAGTAGTCCGCTGGCTCCGGGCATCTATACGGTGGCCGAAATCGTACCGAGCGCGTTCGAGTTGGTTTCGATCTCTTGTGATGATCAGGCCGGTCCTCGTCCGAGTGTCGGCGATGTGGAGCGAGCGACGGTGACGTTTCGTTTGGATCCTGGAGAGACGATCGCCTGTACGTTCACGAATCGGCTCAAGCGAGCAAATCTCACGGTCGTCCCATTTTTCTTCCAATCTGAAGCGATCGGAGGGACGATTCGCCAAATGGTCGGCGATTCGTCGGGGCGCATGCAGGGAGTGATCGTCGTAGATTCGGCCCAGGATCGAGTGCGGGTCTTTTTCAATCACGGGGATGGGACGTTACGGTTGAGTCAGACCATTCTCGTGGGGCGGGAGCCGGTGGCAGCGGCTGCGGGCGATCTGAATGGCGATGGGAGGGCCGACGTCATCACGGCTGATTTTCAATCGCGGACGTTGACGATTTTGGAAGGCCGGGAAGATGGAACGTTCCGGCGTCAGCGAGCGCTGACGATCTCGGCTCGGCCGGCAGCCTTAGCCTTGGGCGATTTCGATCGGGATGGGCGATTGGATGTCGTGGTCGCTTATCCGGAGGAGGACATGGTGCAGGTCTTTCATGGGCGAGGCGATCTGACGTTCGCCATCGGGCGTCGTGCGAGCGTGGGGAAACGGCCCGTGGCTTTGGCTGTGGCTGATTTCAATCGTGATGAGACTTTGGATGTGGTGGTAGCGAATGCGGATTCCGATAGTGTGACGGTGCTCCTTGGTCGCGGGGATGGAACATTCGCCTTCGGCGGTGAACTCCCTGTGGACCGAGGGCCGATGGCCATTGCCGCCGATGATTTCGACGGGGATGGGCGAATAGATGTGGTCACGGCCAACTTCCGCGCTTCTACGCTCTCGATCGTGCGAAACGAGGGGACGGTCGGGGGCACAGCGAGGCTACAACTTCGAGTCGTGGCCACGATGCCGACCGGGGAAGGGCCGATGGCCGTGGTGGTGGGGCGATTTTTCACCGAGGGTGTAGGAATTGCGGCCGTGGGCGCTGTGGCCCAACAGGTGTGGACGCACGTGCGGGAGGGCCCACAGCGATGGGGCGTGCGGCAGCGAATCAACGTGAACATGGTACCAGGTTCGATCGCGAGTGGGGATCTCAATGACGATGGATTGCCGGATCTGGTCGTGCTCGATGTGATGGGAGATGTGCTCCAGGTCTGGCTCAATGATAAAACGGGTATTTTCCGCCGCCATCAATAGCCGTGGGGTGAACCTTGAGGGCGTAGGATCGGCGTGAGTGCGCCGCCTCACCCAGCGCATTGAAGGGGGGCTTGCGGCCCCCCTTTTGTGCTCACCGGGCCAGCTTCTCGATCTGCTCGCGCGTGAGGGGTCTGGCGTAGAGCATCTGCAGCTTGTCGGCTCCTGACTTCAGGAAGACCCACTTAGTGGGATCGGTGGTCGCTGCTTTTGGATCGCCCGTGTAGTCCACGAAATCGAAGCGCAGCGCCTGTTGCCAATCCGGAGGGACAGGGATGACCCCGCTGGGACCGATGAGTTTCTTCTGCTGCTCATCCCAACGCGTCACAGTGATTTGACCCGTCCGTGCGTATTCCGCGATCGCCGCATTGGCGTGACATTCGCCGCAGGAGCGCCCTCTGGCCACGATGTTATGCGCGCGATAAGGCGCGATCGCAATGAAAGATTTCCCTTGGTAGGTCAGTCCCATGATCGTCGCGGGATAAACCTTCCCCGACCCTTGTCGGCGAACCAGGAGCGTGAAGTTGCGCAAGACGCCATAGGGGCGTTTGATGCCGGCTGCGATCTCGCTCTCGAAGTGGCAGTTGTAACAGGAGATGACCGATTGCGTGTGGCATGCCGTGCAATCTACCGTCTCACGATGGAGGTGATGACTGGTCGTCGCGGGGATCGTCCTGTGGCAAGTCTCGCAGGAAACATCCATGGCGCCAGGTTCTAACCAAGAGAGGTGGATGTTCCCATCGCCATGCATCTCTCGCTTTGTGTGGCAACTCCGGCAGGTGAAGCCCAGGTCTCGGTGCACGTCCGGGTACTGGAATGTGGTGATCTCCAATGCCTGCCGCCGGTGGCACTTGAGGCAAATCTCCTGGCTCACTCGGTCGCCGACGCGGATGTGGCAATCCGAACAATCCGGCTGGTATGTCGCGCTCTCGATCGGAGTCCCATCGGCACGAGTACCGGGATGGCACTTCAGGCAGGTCAGTTGGTCTATAGGGATTCCGGTGAGTGCTTCGAATCCCTCGTTGTACTTGCTATACCACGTCTGTTTACCGCGACGCGTGCCGTGTAAACTAGTCGCGAAAGCGTCGGCGATCGTCGGTCCTTGGCCCACCGTCTCCTGAGGAGGGGGCGGGTGAACCAAGGGTTTGGCGTCAAAGTAAATCCCGGCAGAGGCGAAGAAGAAAGCTAAGGTAACGAGTTGAAGGTTGCGTCGGCTCAGCTTATTCATAGCCAACCTCCTCTCAGTTACTCATTTGCCAAACGCTGGCGGAACACTCAGCTCACTTTCACCACTTTCACCCGTGTGTCGTAGAAGGAGACGCTCCCACCGACGGGATCCACCAAGCATGTGTTTCCGAGGTATGCGTCCACGCGCATGGCGGCGTTGGCGTGAACGCCCTGTGCGCGGCGTGGATCTCCAGGGATACGCACGCCGTCGATCCACACATCACCGGCTCCGACGGCCCAATGGCCGAAGCCGAGGGCGAAGCTGATGACGCCGGGGCGAATGCCTTGGACGATCCGCACGCTCCCGATCATAGGGATCTTGCGCCCGTTCTTCAAGTCCCATATCCCTTCGGGATTGGTCGCCGAGATGATCTTCACGCGATCTCCCTCCTTGAGCCTTAAACGTGCGGCATCGTGCGGGTTCATCAGGATGGCGTTCTCCGGGAGGAGGTCAAGGAGCCAATAGTCGGCGATGGTGCGAGATTTCGTATGGGAGATCTCGCGATGGGTGATGAGCTGCAGATCGAACGTCGCCGCATCTGGCAACTCACGTCCGAGGATGTCCCGAATGGGGAGATAGCATGCAACTCCAGAGAGGAATTCTCCCGTCATCGCACTGCGCGTCGTGGCGACTTTCTCCAGATACATGTTGATGAGCTTGCCGTACTTCGCCTTGACGTGATCTTCGATCCAAGCCGCCTCATAGGGCTCAAAGCGCCCTCCTCGATTGAGCACCGTGATGACCTTACGCCAAAGGGCCGGGCCGACGATACGTTCCCACCGTTCAGGGTCGAAGACGGTCGCCGGCAAGTGGCGCCGCGCTTGGAGGAAGAGTTGGACTTCCTCATCGCTCGCCTCGGGGACGGCGTCCGTTCCATCAGGGCGATCTCCGAAGGCGATGTTCGCGACCATGCGCAGATAGAGGTCTTCTGGACGCTTGAGGTCTTGTCCGGGAGCGAACCCGTTCGGTCCGAATCCCGGCAGGCCCAATTTTTCCGCCAAACCGAGCAGCAAAGCTTCAAGCGAGAGGGGCATGGATTCGCCGAACACGGTCACCGTCTCCGTCACCGGCGCGACGACCGGCTGGCGCACGGGCGAGACCTTATGGGGGATCGAAGGGTGCGTGCCGTGGAATTCCCATCGCTCCAAGTACGAGAGGTCCGGGAAGATGTAGTCGGCATACATCGAGGTCTCCCCAATGGTGATGTCGCTCGCGACGATGAGGGCGATCCTGTTTGGATCAGCCAAGATCTCGATGTTCGTGTGTCCGGCCGGCAGGGCATAGACCGGCGTGCCCATGTAGATGAAGAGTGCTTTAATCGGATACGGATAGGCGTCGCCGGCCGAGGGGATGATCTCCTGATAGATGTCGCTCGCGAAGGGATACCAATTGCGCTTGGCCGGATAGCCGGAGAAGAGCGTCGTCTTCTCATACTCGACCTCATGGCGGATGATGCTGATGCCGAAGGGGGTCATTCGAGCTGGATGCCGGAGGACGTTGAAAGGCTTGCCCGACGTCGTTCCCACTTGGTCATACGTACCACCCCCATAGATCAATCCCCCTTTCCAATCCAGGTTACCGATGAGCAGGTTGAGCGTCATTACGGCCAGGACGTTATAGAATCCGTTGGTATGTTGCGAGACGCCACGATGTGGTTCGATGACGGATCGCTTTCCGTGTGAGGTGAATTCGCGCGCCAGTTCGATGATGTCCTCGGATGAGATGCCACAGATCTCCGCCCATTCCGAGAGCGAGCGCGAGGCGGCCGATTCATAAACCAACTGCAAGGCGCTTTTGACGCGGAGGCCTTGGATCACCGTGTCCACGAAGAGATCGCCAGTGACGGTCGTTTGGGGGTCGTCGTATCGGAAGGCCACAGGGCGCCCATCGCGAAGGACGACGAAGCTATGGGCATCGCCCAAGCCGAGCTCACTGGCGCGCAGGAACGTCGAAGGGCGGCCATCGGCTTCGATTTTCACAAGCCAGGTGGCATTGGTCCACGTCGGTTCACCCGCAGCCAATGCAGCCCCTCGGTTCGCATTCTCGAGGTATCGTCGATCGTAGCGATGGTTCTCCAGAATCCAGCGGATCATCCCAAGAGCCAGTGCGGCTTCCGTCCCGGGCCGAATGGGGATCCATTTCCACGCCTTCGCCGCTGCTTTCGAGAACCGCGGATCCACGACGGCGATCTTCAGGCGATTCTCCACAAGCCCTTCGGTGATTCTCGGGACCTTCAGCGGCGGTCCGTAATTCCCCTCCATTGGGCTCGCGCCGATATAGATGATGAATTCGGCGTGGGTCGTATCCGCCATCCAGTACGCTTTTCGACCTCCTGTCCATTTCCCGTCAACGTATTGCTCGCTCATCGCCTTGCCCGTGAAGTAGAGCGAACCCTGACAGACGGTCGTATGTCCGTGCGCGTTCACCGATCCGAAGCTCTCGCGGGTGAAACGGGCGATGAGTTCCGACCGACCACCTTTCAAGCGTCCCCACATGAAGACGAGTTGATTGTTCTTCGGTCCCAGATCGGGATGATCGGGATCAATGAGCTTGTCAAGATGCACCGCATACTTAGCCTTGAATTCCTCGACGCTCATCTTTCTGGCCCAAATTTTGGCGACATCCTCAGCCATGGTTCGGGCGAGTGCCGGATCGCGCAACGCCCAGATATCCTTCAACCCTTCGACGTAGCGATTCTCTTCACCGGGGACATGGCGGAAGAGGAAGCCTCCGTTGACGATTTCCTCCAGAGCTTGCTCGAACGGGATGCTCATCCACTTGTTCTCTCCTCTCCGGCCGGCGCGTTTGAGGACACGCACGAGACGATAGGGATCATAATGCGTCTGAAGTCCTGCTTGTCCCTTCGGGCAGATGCTCCCATCGAGAGCCGCCATCTCGAAAGGTGAACTCTCGTACGAGACGTGAGGCCACATCGCCCTGGGGCCGTACGGATTCCCGTCGATCTTCACGGCGACGCCATCGAGGAGTTTCACTTTGATCTCGCAGCCGGTGTTACATTGCAGGCACGTCGTGTAGAGGATGTTCTCCGGTTGGGCGAGTGGGTAATTGGAGGGTGCATTCGCCTCCGTCCACAGGCGCGCCCAGCGCGAGCGGGCAGCCATCATGGCCGATCCACCAAGTAAGGCGGACGTGTGCAGGAACCGACGGCGTGTCAAGCGCGCGGCCGTGCTCGCGCTTGCTGTCCTGGGGTGCGATGGACATTTCCCAGTCATAGGCCTCTCCTCCTTACCGATGACATACCGTGCAGCTTATGAGCCGACGCACGTTCGGCAATTCGTCTTCGATATAATAGACGCGCGGCTTAGTCCCCGCGCGCTCGTTCACGCGGATGACGCGATGCGTCGCCAGCAGCTCGGAGACGAAGCTCTCGGGATCATTGTGGTCGCCGAAGGCCATCGCCCCGCTAATGCATGTCGAGACGCAAGCCGGGAGCAAACCGGCTTCCAATCGGTGCACGCAGAAATGGCACTTACGTGCGCTCCCGACCGGAGGAGCCCCGCCTATGCGCGCATAGACCCCATCGTACTCGTGGAAGGTGCGCGTCTCATATGGCTGGGGCGAAGACGGCGTTCCGGTGGTAGCGAACGTTCCATCATCCCAATACAGCGCCGTATACGGGCATGCGCGACGCGCGGCCTCGAAGGCTTCACGCGAGGTGAACTTCGCGTAGTTGATGGCCACAATCCCATCGGGCCTTTTGAAGATCGCGCCTTCTGGAGCCGCCTTCTGGCAGGGGGGATCGTCGCATTGCATGCAATTAGTCGGCATGAAGATGCGATTGACCTGGGGATAGGAACCCAGCTCGACTTCGGGAACCGCTCGATAGGAAACACCGGGCGGCGTGACGTTCTCGGCTTTGCACGCGACGACGCACGCTTGGCAACCCACGCATCGGCGTGGATCAATAACCATGATCCACCGGCGTTCTGAGGCGGGCTTTTGCAAAGCTCGCCTCACATCGGCGAGCATTCGCCGAAGGCGATCCCCTGTGGATGTAGGGAGGGTGCCCCCAGTCGGAGGAGATGTGGAGATCGCGTGGTCAGAGCCCAATGTGCTCGTCATCGCCGTGCCGGCTGCCCCAAGCGCCGTCAACTTGAGGAATTGCCGTCGCGATGGCTGAAATCGCTGTTGTGTCATGAGTCGCCTCCTCTCACGACTTACTACGCCGTCGCTTAGGACGAGCAACTGCTGTGCCAAGAGGAGGGCGTTCTCCCGGATGTGCGCAAGTCAGGCCATTTCAACCATGTGCAGAGTATGGTGGACTTGACGCGAGGCTGCGTTGGGGGAAATCCCCCACGGTGTTGGTGAAAAGACGCCAGGGAGTGGCCGGAGGTGACGTTCCCCATATGCCGCTCGAGCACGGCTTCTCTTGCCGCCGGAGAAGGGGCGATGATAAGATGATTGCCTCGCCGCGGTACTGATTGGAGGAACCGAAGTCGGAGTGAGGGCGCATGAGCAATAAAGAGGGTGAGGTCACATTCAAGGTGACGGATCGTCGGCTCTTCAATCCGGATGGGACGTTGCGGACGGAGATTCTGGAGCAAGAGCAGGCGAGCCCGGCGATGACGGCGCCTCCCGTTGAGGAGCGAGCGCCTTCGCCCCCTGCGGTCGAGACATCACCGCTTTTTGTAGAGCTGCTGGTGAATTTGATCTCCTCGGCGGAAGTCAATCTCGGGATGATGGAGCATCCGGCTTTGGGGAAACGCGTCGTGGACCTTTCGGCTGCCAAGCAGATGATTGATTGGTTGGGGGCGTTGCGCGAGAAGACGCGTGGCAATCTCTCGCGGGAGGAGGAAGAATTGTTCGACGGAGCCCTCACACAGCTCCGCATGCGCTTCGTGCAGCTGGCGAATCGGCAACCGAGGGAACGGGAAGCTGGGGCATAAGCATGGTCGTCGCTTCGCGCGTCCGTTTCCGGAGAGGGGGTGACGATCCCGCTCTTTCGGTGCGCTCCTGTGCCGGGCGGGAGGATCGGAAGGGCTGCCTGTCCCTCTTTCTGCGCGGTCTCGGAGGTTGATGAGGATCATTCGCGATCTCTGGCAGGAAGCCGTCGCGCGCCCCACGGTGGTGACGTTCGGCGTCTTCGATGGGGTTCATCTTGGGCACCAGTGGATTTTGCGCACGGTCGTCACACGGGCGCGGGAACTTAGCCTGACGCCGACGGTCATCACCTTTGATCCACATCCTCGACAGGTCTTGCGTCCGGATACGGCGCCCCCGCTTCTGCAGACGCTCGAGCAGCGGTTGGAGGCCTTCGCCGAGTTGGGCATCGAGCAGGTCATCCTCATGCGCTTCACGCGGGAATTAGCGGCCGTCTCGGCCGAAGAGTTTTTGGTCGCTTATGTCTTCGGGCGGTTGGAGGCGCGTGAGCTGTACTTGGGGGAGGGAGCGGCCTTCGGGCGCGATCGGCAGGGACGGATCGAGCTGGCCGTGCACATCGCAGCGCGATTGGGGCGGCGGGCCGTGGAGATCGAAGAGGTCACCCTGCGCGGCCATCGGGTTCGAGCGACGACGATTCGCCGACTGTTACGGGCGGGGCGGGTGAATTTGGCGCGGCGGTTGCTCGGGCGTCCCTATGAGATCCGCGGGCGGATCGTCTCGGGATCGGGCCGGGGGCGCGAACTCCTCGTTCCGACCGCGAATCTCCAGGCTGAGAATCCCATCCTTCCGGCGACGGGCGTTTATGTCACCCTCATGCGCTTTGCCGATCGTTGGTATCCGGGGGTGACCAACATCGGCCACCGCCCGACGTTCGGCGGCGACCCAGCGGTGAGCATCGAGACGCATCTTCTGGAGTGGGAGGGGGAGGTGCTCGGAGCACCAGCGGCGTTGCGCTTCCTTCACCGACTGCGGTCGGAGCAGCGCTTTGAGAGCGTGGAGGCCTTACGGACTCAGATCGCGCGGGATATCGCGCGCGCGCGTCGATACTTCATGCATCCGCGCGTTCGCGCTCTGCTTGGCGAATCGTCTCAGGGGATTGACGCATCATCAGAAGGTTGATAACCTTGAGGGTTTCGCGGCGAGGGGGATAACGAACATGGCGATTCGGCACGTCGTTCTCGCGAAGCCACGCGGATTCTGCGCCGGGGTCGTGCGCGCCATTGACATCGTCGAGCGCGCGCTCGAGCTGTTCCCCCCACCCATCTACGTCTTTCACGAGATCGTCCACAATCACCATATCGTCGAGCGCCTGCGCCAACGGGGGGTCGTCTTCGTGGACCGAATCGCCGATGTGCCCGAGGGAGCGACATGCATCTTCAGCGCGCATGGCGTCTCACCTCGCGTTCGCGCCGAGGCGGCCGAGCGAAAGCTGCGGGTCATTGACGCCACATGCCCATTGGTGACGAAGGTACATTTGGAGGCCGTGCGCTTCGCGCGTGAGGGATATACGATCGTGCTCATCGGGCATTCCGGACATGAGGAGGTCGAGGGGACAATGGGCGAGGCGCCGATGTACTTGGTCAGTTCCATCGCGGACGTGGAGCGCCTGCCGGTGGAGAATCCCGAGCGCATCGTCTACCTCACGCAGACGACGCTCAGCGTGGATGACACGGCGCACATCGTCGAAGCCTTGCGACGGCGCTTCCCACACTTGGAAGCGCCGCCCAAGGAGGACATCTGCTATGCGACGCAGAATCGGCAGAATGCCGTGAAGGCCTTGGCCCGCGAGGTGGATCTCATCCTCGTGATCGGCTCGCAAAATAGCTCCAACTCGCAGCGGTTGCGCGAGGTCGCGCAAGCCGCGGGCGTCCCAGCCTACGTGATCAATGACGAGACGGAGATCAAGCAAGAGTGGTTAGATGGGGCGACGACCGTTGGCGTGACGGCTGGGGCGTCTGCTCCCGAAGAGTTGGTCGCACGCGTGATCGCCTACCTTCGCGCGCTTGGGGCTGAGAGCGTCCGGGAGATGCCGGCCGAAGAGGAGAACGTGCATTTCGCGCTCCCCCCAGAAATCGTACGTTCGGGGAGCCCATTCGGCGGGAACGCGCGAGCGATCACGTGAACTCGTATGGCGAAAGAGGCCATCGTCCTTTTGAGTGGGGGGATCGATTCGACGACGACGTTGGCGATCGCCCGAGCCGAAGGGTATGACGTGTTCGCGCTCTCCTTCGACTACGGCCAGCGGCATCGCGTGGAGCTGGAGCGGGCGCGGGAGATCGCCAAGGCCTTTGGGGCCGTGCGGCATCTCCTCATTCAAGTGAACCTACACGAGATCGGCGGTTCGGCGCTCACCGACCGGGCGGTAGCTGTGCCGAAGGATCGAAGCGAAGGGGAACTCGCATCGGGGATTCCCGTGACCTATGTTCCGGCTCGAAATACGATCTTTCTCGCCTTCGCGCTCGCCTGGGCCGAAGTGCTGGAAGTGGAGGAGATCTTCTTCGGGGCGAACGTCATTGACTACAGCGGCTATCCCGACTGTCGGCCCGAATATCTGCGAGCATTCGAGGAGATGGCCCGCTTGGCCACGCGAGCGGGGGTCGAGGGCCGGATGCGGTTTCGCATCCGGGCTCCGCTGCTTCGGATGACCAAGGCGGAGATCATTCGACGCGGGCGAGCGCTCGGCGTGGATTACCGCCTCACGTGGAGCTGCTACGATCCAGTTGAGCGAAGCGGAGAGATCCTCGCCTGTGGGCGGTGCGACAGCTGCCAGCTCCGGCGTCGCGGTTTTGCCGAAGCCGGGCTGGAGGATCCAATTCGCTATGCGAGTTGAAGTGGAGTTGCCAGCACTACCGTTTTCAGACCGGGCTTGTAAGCGAAGTCTTGACCCCCTCACCGGGTGGGTGAAGGCCGGCGAACGTGCTCTCCCTGTCCAACAGGCGAGAGCTCGACGGAGACCTAAATGTGGCGCTGAATTTGTGTTTTCATGGGTTGGCCATCCCGAGCAACCCTACCGAGAGTTCTTTGGGAAGGAGCACCTCGCGCGACTGAATCGCGTGGGGACTCCGTACGCCTGTGGAGATCAGTTCAGCGGCAGAAACGATCACATGTTCGGTCTACGAGCCACGGGTCGCTCGGGCAGGAAGTGGTCCATCACATGACGATGAATCACAGAACGGGTGACGATGGGCCACGGAGCGGCGTCTCCTCGGCTAGCAGATATCCGTGCAGGAGGTGAAGGGCCGTATGCGGACGAAGGGAATTGGACTTCCGTTTTTTCTTTTCCTGTTCGCTCGAGGAAGCGCCTGGGCACAATCTGAGAGCGAGATCACGCTGCCAACGCTGGGACGCATAGAGTGGGTGATCTTGTGGGCTGTCCTGGTATCCGCCCTGCTCGCTCTCTTGTATGGGGCTTCCCTAGTTCGGCGAGTGATCCGGCAAGATCCGGGGCCGGAGGAGATGGTCCGCGTCGCGCGCGCGATCGAAGAAGGCGCGATGGCTTATCTCGGCCGACAGTTTCGCACGATGATCTGGTTCGTGCTGGGGATCACTGTCTTGCTCTTCGTCGTGTACCAGCAGGTTTATCCGGATTGGCGGTTTCCGGCGGGCATCGCTGTCGCCTTCTTAATGGGCGTGATGGCTTCTTATGGAGCCGGCTATGTTGGGATGTGGCTGGCCGTGAAGGGAAACGTGCGCACGGCGAATCTCGCGCGTTCGAGTTTCCCCAAGGCATTCGAGTTGGCCTTTCGCGCGGGGGCTGTCTCAGGGATGTTCACTGTCGGCTTCGGATTACTTGGTGCGACGATCATCTTCCTGCTCTTTCAGGAAGAGGCGATGAAGGTGCTCGTGGGCTTCGGCTTTGGCGGCAGCCTGGCCGCACTCTTCATGCGCATCGGCGGGGGGATTTATACGAAGGCGGCCGACGTTGGGGCGGACTTGATCGGGAAAGTAGAGAAAGGCATCCCCGAGGACGACCCACGCAATGCCGCGGTCATCGCGGATAATGTGGGCGATAACGTGGGGGACTGCGCGGGGATGGCGGCCGATGTGTTCGAGAGCTATGAGGTGACGTTGGTTGCCGCCATTATTCTCGCCGCTGCCACGCTCTTGGATCCGGCGTTCACGCGGTATTACGGGGAGCAAGCCTCCGCGTTTGCCTTGAAGCTGATCCTGTTCCCGTTGCTTGTGCGTGCGCTTGGGGTCTTTTCGTCTATGCTTGGTATCTGGAGCGTGCGCATGCGGAGCGAAGGGGTGAAAGATCCCATGCGCCCGATCACGGTGGGATATTGGGTTTCGGGGCTCAGTTCAGTCGTGGGATTTGCCTTCTTGAATATCTTCTATCTGGTGGACCCGGTGACGGGGCGACCCGACGTTCGCTTCTTCCTGGCCACAAGTATGGGGATTGGGCTCGCCCTGATGACGCTCTGGATCACCAACGTCTTCACGCATCCGGATAAGCCGGCGGCGACCGAGACGGCGATCTCCACGCGGACGGGAGCGGCGACGATGCTCCTGACGGGAATGGGCGCGGGATTAGAGAGCACGGTGTGGGCGATCCTAGCGATCGTGGGGACGATCGTGGCTTCGCTTCTGATCTTCGCTGGGAGTCCGGCCCTGGCCGCTTACGGGATCGCGCTCGCGGGACTCGGACTTCTGACGACGACGGGATTCGTCTTGGCGATGGACACCTATGGACCGATCACTGATAACGCGCAGGGCATTTTTGAGATGTCGGGCGTCAAGGCGGCTCCGGAAGTCGGGCGGAATCTCGCGTGGTTGGACGCCATCGGCAATACGACGAAGGCGCTCACCAAAGGGTTGGCTATCGCGACGGCGGTGATCGCGGCGGTCTCCCTGTTCAGATCGTTCATTGACGAGGCGCGGTTGTTCGAGAAGGGAATTCAAGTGAATCTACCGGAGGTCTTTGCCGGCCTCTTGATTGGCGGCGCTGTTCCCTTCCTCTTCTCTGCATTCGCGCTGAAGGCCGTCGGACGAGCCGCGCATCAGGTCGTCGAGGAAGTACGTCGCCAGTTTCGCGAGAAGCCGGGGATCCTGGAGTGGAAGGAGAAGCCCGACTATGGGCGATGCGTGGAGATCGTGACGGCGACGGCCCAGAAGGAATTGATTGGGCCGGGCGTGTTGGGGATCTTCGCTCCGATCCTGGTCGCCTTCGCGCTCGGGCCCGGAGCGCTCGGGGGATTCTTGGCCGGGGCGATCTTGACCGGGCAGTTGCTCGCCGTCTTCATGGCGAATACGGGAGCGACGTGGGATAACGCGAAGAAGAAGATCGAAGACGGATTTCTCGGCGGCAAAGGGACTGAGGCGCACAAGGCGGCCGTCATCGGGGATACTGTCGGCGATCCATTCAAGGATACGGCTGGGCCGTCGCTCAATCCCTTGATCAAGGTGATGAACTTAGTGAGCATCCTCGTCGCTCCATTTGCGACGCGCCCGCTCGCGTGGACGGTCCGCGGCAGCATCATCGTCGCGTGTCTGGTCATGTTGGGAATCGCCGTCACCTTCAGTAAGCGCGGATCGCTGGCGGAGGCGCTTCAGCAAGAAACATTGGCGTCCGGGGGAAGTCAGCGCATGTAATCGTCACCTCACTGCGGAGCGCGAGAGAACTTAATGGGTGCCCCCCGCCTTTCGCTTCGCCCTTTGGCCTCGCTCGGCTTTGAACCACTCGAGAAGGTCCCATTCTTCAGCCTCCTCAAGCAGACGCATATGCTCGGCATCCCAGTCTCGCGCCAGACTTCGGAAAATCGGTCTCCGCGACCTCCGACGATAGATCACGTAGTAGGCGATCCAAAGGGCTATCCACAGCGGTCCCGCGATCCGAGCGATGTCGTGCGTCCAGAGCACGATGGTCACCATGCCTGCCGTGCCGAAAACGCCCAGGACCCCAGGGATGGGGAGCTTCATCCCTTTCACGCGCACGTTGAAGGGGACCAGGTACGGTCGCGGAATGTGGGGTTCTCGAATCCGGAGAGCTACGAGGGCCAGACAGCTCAAGAAATAGGCCATCATCGCTCCAAACGCGTACATGTTCGCCATCGTCTCCATGGCTTTGCGACCGCTGAGGAAGGCGAAGAGGGCCTCGACCATCGCGATTGTCGAAAAGAGAAGGATTGCGCGCGTGGGCGTCCGAAATCGAGGATGCACACGGGCCAAGCGTTCTCCAATTAGCCCCAACTCGGCCATACTGAAGGTCAATCGGCTTGCTCCCATGATCCCCGTATTCGCCGAGATCAAGACGATCGTCGCCGCCAAGACGGCCGCAAGCGGGCCGGCGAGGAACCCGACAAGCGGAAGCTTGCTCGCCAGAAGCGCGACCGGATCCCCTTCGCGGGCCGCCAGCTCCGACCAGGGGAGAACGCCAAGCGCAACCGTTGGGAACGCGAGAGCGAAAAGAAGGACGACCCCGATCAGTGTGAGCGATGTTCGAGGAATCACCGTGCCGGGACGAATCGTCTCCTGAGCGGCTTGAGAGACCGATTCCAGACCAACGTACGAGATCACGGCGATCGAGACGCCATAAAGCAGATCACGCGGCGGGGGAAAGGCCTCCCTCCATTGATGGACGAGGAATTCCGGTCGCCAGGCGAAGGTGAAACCGAGAACGATGATGCTGGTCTCCATGATGAGATCCAGCGCTCCGAGAATTTCGTTGAAGAGCGAGGACTCGCGGATGCCTTTGATGTTGAGCACCGCCAGGAATGCGATCAGTCCGATCGTCTCCGCTAACCAGATGAGGTTAACATGAGAAAAGGGGCCAAGGGAGATTGCGAATTCGCGAACCGTAGGGAAGAAGAAGTTGATGTATCCGGCCGATGCCATGGCGAAGAGGGCGACGTCTATCGTGTAGTCGAGCGCCAGGGCAGCACCGGCGACTAAACCCCAGAAGTCTCCCAGTCCACGTAAGGTAAAATAGTGGCCGCCTCCGGCCGATGGGTAGGCGGCTGCAAGCTCTGTGTAAGCTAACCCGACCATCACGTAGACGACGCCGGCGATGGCAAAGGCCAGCGGCGTGGCTCCTTGCGCTGCCGCCATGACGAGGCCCAAAGCGACATAGACATCGGCCCCAACATCCGCATAACCCCAGGTGAAGGAGCCCCACAGTGTGACCTTACGCCGGAGCCTAGGCCGTTGAGATGGCATCGGCAACTCATCCATCGTCCCCTCCTTCTGGATCGGGAATGCTTCATCCTCCATCTGTGCATCCTCTTCGACCCTCGTTGGTGAACGAGAGAATCACACACGCCGCTTGTGCTTTCATTTCCCCTCCCCTCGGTCATCCAGGCCAATGTCGAAGGCGACGATGATCAAGAAGAGGCAAAGGCTGCCCGTCGCCAGAGCATAGAGGAGGAGGAAGTGGCCTCGTTCGATGAGGAGATAAACGATTCCGCCCACGATGAGCAAGAAGGCGGCCCCCCAAAAACTCACGCGTTGTCGAGGTCCTTGCTCAGGCATAGATCCCTCACAGAAGATGAAATTCGACGTAAATTGTCCCGCGCCAATCCACTGGATTTCCCCGAGCGTCTCGCGCGGGGATGAATTGAATCTTCAGCGCTGCTTCAATCGCCTTCTCATCAAGGCCGTAGCCTAAACCACGAAGGATGCGAATGTGTTTAACCTTTCCATCGGCGCCAAATGTTGCACTCAGAATGACGATCCCTTCGATCCGATTTCGGCGAGCTTCCTCGGTCCACTCCGGTCGAGGTTTGAAGGTGATGATGGGGCGGCTGGCGATGTCTCCGCCTCCGATTCGAGGCGCGCCTCCGCCTGTATTCCAACCTTCTCCCGGTCCATATCCGACGCCTCGCCCGGGACCGACGCCGCCCCCTTGACCTGTCCCTATGCCGCCGCCTGATCCCGGCCCCGACGAGGGAATAGATGAGCGGCTCGTAGGGTCCCCAAGGGGGAGGCTGAGGTCGAGTTTCGGGAGAAGTTCGGGCTGCGCCATGATCGTGGGCAGGACGGGAAGAGAAGGCTGTTTGATCTCCGGCAGATGCGGACTTGGAGCCACAATAGGTGGCTTCAGTTCCGCTTTCGGGAGCCTTCCAAAAGAAGGCGGGCGCGGTTCTTTTCGCCCTCCCCCACCGCCTCCCCCGGCGCGTTCCTTCTGCCGCGGCGCGTAAAGCCGTGGCGGAGTCAAAGGCTCGACGAAGGTGATGGAGGCCCGGGCTATTGTCGAAGGCTCCGGCGGAGAGGGGATCGTTCGTGACGCGAATCTCTCCAGCGACACGACGGCGACGATTACCATCACGTAAAGGAAACCACTGCCGAGCAGGACCCGCTTTCGTCTATGATCGGGCTCGTCGCTGCTCAACAGGAAGCGGAGATAGCTTTGCGGATCGGCCCGAAATTCCCGCCAGTGATCGCGAAACCCATGCCGGAGCCTTTTCCACAGAGGCTCGGATTCCCCACCGAAGAGAGCTTGAAGAAAGCCCGTTGGGTCTTCTCGAAGATCTCGCCAACCCTCTCGAAGCGCTCGAAGGAGTCGAACGCCGAGAGATTCCGACTCAAGCGTCTGGAAAAGTCGGGCGTGTTCCATTGTAAGCCCTCCCGTTCCGAAACCAGCAGGGAGTCATACCTCTCTACTGGTCGTAGTCCTTATCGGAGAATCGGCAAATAGCGTGCAATCAAGAGAGGATTACGGGAGGGCTCCTTTCGCTCCAGGCCTGTGGAAGGAGGAAGTGGTATGACCTTTGAACCTCCGCCTCGGCTGTCAAGGACCTTGCGGGCGGAGGGAGGAGTGAGTGCGTGGCGGTCCCGTGAACAAAGGGCGCTTTGGGAGACCCAGCGCTGAGATCATTCGCCTTTGGGATAGGACCAAGCCGATCGCCTTCAAGAGGCAGCTCAGGAGAAAACGCGCGTTCGCTCGCTGAGCCGATGAGGGCTGACTCCCTCGCGTAAGAAGCAGCAAACGCCCCGTTCAAAGAGGCCCACGGGATAGCATACATCGCGAGAATCCCACCGATCACCACGGGGAAGAGGGAGCCTCGCCATGTTCGCTCACCAAGCACGACCCAAAGTTTATCATGCCCTTTTAGCCTCAGCAAGGTCCTCCGTTGCGAATGCCGCCGTACACTCTCTCTGTGGGACGCGCGTTGCCTTTTGGCGAAGGCTTGGTGTAAACTGCTACAGCGGCGATGGAGTCCGCCGTGAACTGCCTCGATGGTCGGTCGAGGCTAATGACTCCTACTTGGGAATGTCCGAGTAGGAGTTTTTATTTTGGCGTCGTAGAGGGGATGCAGGGAGCAGCAGGGATGATATTCTTTTGCCCTATCTGCTGGCGGGAAGTGAGCGCTCGTCTCAGCACCTGCCCGAGCTGTGGGACGGACATCGAGTGCTATTCCCGTTCGGCGCCGTATGTGGAGAAACTCATTTCGGCGCTGCGCCATCCGGAGCCGCAAACGGTGAGGCGCGCCGCATGGATCTTGGGTCGGTTGAAGGCTCGCGAGGCTGTTCCCGCCTTGCTGGGCGCGGGGGAACAGGCGCGGGATCCTTACGTGCTCGAGTCGGTGATTGAAGCGCTCGGAGAGATCGGCGATGAGCGCGCGCGAGCATTCCTGACACGGTGTGCGGCGCAGGGAGCTCTGCGCGTGCGGCGGGCGGCGGAGCAGGCGCTCGCGCGACTCGATATGGAGAGCGGTCATGGCGCTCAATGAGCATCAGCGGCGGCGTTTGGAGGTGAGCCTCGGGCTCTTCGATCGCGCTCTTTTGGAGATCGAGCGGAGCTATCTTTCCCTCGATCTCGCTCGGGGAGAGATGTTCGAACTGACGAGCGATCTCACATTCCAGGAGAAGGTTCGGATCAAAGCGACGATCGAACAGATTCGGGAGCGGTTGCGAATCCTTCGCGAGCGATTCCAATTAGAGCCTCAACGGAGGGAGGTGCGAAGCCTCTTGCGGGGGTACTTCTCGCACTTTTGGGCGGTGCTGTCGGATTGTCGCGCGAGCAAGCTGCGCGGATATGGTGAGGTCGCTCCTCAGCTGAAGCAGATGTTGGATCCGGAGATCGAGGCGCTCCTTGTCCTGGTCGAGCGCTTGGAGCGGATCATCGAGGGCCGCGGTGAGGATTGAGGGGCTGCGGACCATCACCCGATGGCGCGAGCGAGCAAGAAGGCGGCCGTTGCGGCGAGTCCGCCGATGAAGACGGTCTGAAGAGCGCCGCGCCACGGACTGATTCCCGTCAGCCGCCCCTTGATGTATCCGAAGAGAAAGAGGACCAACGGAGTCACGAGAACCGAGGCGCCCAAAGCGCGGTCGATCTGATCTAGCAGCATGTACGGGAGGAGCGGGATGAGGCCGCCGACGATATAGGAGAGTCCGATGGTGAACGCGCTCTTTCGCGCCCGCACAGGATCGGGAGGTTCAAGCCCCAACTCGAAGCGCATCATGAAGTCCACCCATTGGTCGGGATCGGAGCAAATGGCGGCGACCAGCGGCGCGATCTGCTCTTCGGTGAGACCGTAATAGCGGAAGATTTGCGCGACCTCTTCGGCCTCTTCTTCGGGGATTCGCTCCGTCTCTCGACGTTCGCGCATCCGCTCGGCTAAGTAGTGCTCCAGATCGGTCTTCGCCGCCAAATATCCCCCAAGCCCCATGGCGATGGCGCCAGCCGCGATCTCCGCCAATCCAGCCGTGACGACGACGCTTGGGGAAGCCCCAACGCCCGACAGACCGGCTGCCAGCGCAAAAGGAACAGTTAGTCCGTCAGCCATGCCGATCACAATGTCACGAATCGTTGGCGCCGCTCGAAAGTGCCGTTCGGTGTGTGGAACGGTGGGCATCGCAGACCTCCGGGAGTTCACGCTCGCGGACGCCCCTCTGCGGGAGCGTCCTCTTGGAAGCGAAAGATAAAGTAATCGGAGTAGAGATAAGGTAGGCGGACGCACGCGCGCGCTAGTGGGGAACGGAGAGCGAGGCGTTCGGCCACGCTCAGAAAGAACCGAATGCGTTTCGTTTTCGGATAAACGTTGAAGCCGGGCAAAAAAGCCTCCAGGACGAGCCGACGAGCCGCTGCCCATTCTTCGACCTTCGCCCACGAGCGACCGGCCAGGACGCAGGAGCCGCCTGTGAAGAGGTATGATGTCGGTGCCTTGCGCAAACAAGCCTCAGCAGCCGAGAGGAAGAGCAGCATCTCCGGCACCGCATAGATGGGATCGGTGACGACGATGTCGTAAGCGCCCCTCACATCTTCCGGGAGAGGGCGTCGCAGGTCCACGGGACGACAGAGGATGTGAAGGCGGTGCTCGGCCGCAGCCGCTTCGATCAAACGCAGGACCTCGAGATCGAGATCGAAGACGGTGATCTCGTTTGGGAGAAGCCACGCCAAAGCCACGCTCACAAAGTCGTCGTCGCCAAGGCAGAGGATTCGACTCTCTGTCCCCACATAGCTTCGGATCAGCTCCGCTCGCTTCACCGTCGTGGCCGGCGTGCACGGCAATTGGTGAAGCGCGTGCGACTTAATGCGTAGGCGTTTTTGCAGCGAGGCGATCATCTGCATGAGCTCCAGCCGCAATGGCATGGCCTCCTCTTCCGTTCGCTCGAGGAAGGTCTCCATTTGGGCGAGCAGAGCTGCGAGCAACGCTTCATTCTCTGTCTCCACGAACGTTCGGACTTCGTGGAATACGCGGTGCAGCCCAAGCCCTCTCGCAAGACGCTTCACCCGATTGAGCGCCGCATCCGCGTCGGCGTATTCCTGCTGCAGCTCAGGGAAGAGGAGGTGTAGATGTGGCATCGTCGTCGGGAGCGAAGAGCGAAGGGTCACTCTCCGTACTTCCTCTCCCGACGATTTCAATGGATCCGAAGGAGGCTTGGAGAAGACGCCTCGCAGCTTGACCATCACTTTCACAAGCGCTTCGCCATGAGATACGCCCCCAATCCGATGAGAAAGATGCCCACCCCTTGCGTCATTCGGTGCACTATTCGAAGGGGAAGCGGATGACGGCGGAAGATCCCACGAAGTGCCGCGAACCAAAGGCCGACCCCTGTGCTCACGCCAAGCGCGAAGCCCAAACGTGGTGCCAGAAGTGCGATCGCCGGGAGCTTTGTCCGAAGGACAAAAGCCGCACCGAGCCAAAAAGCCGGGAACGCCGGATTCAGGAGATAGAGTGCAATTCCCAAAGCGGCTCCCGTCAGCGTTCCCCGCATGCGTCGGAGGCTTGTGGAGGCCGCGGTAGCGCGCGGAATGAACAGAGAAGCGCCGTATCCTATCAGGAGCACACACGCAGCGATCTCCAGAGACGAAGGCAGAGAGAGAGGAAAACGATCCCACGACATCACCGAGAGAGCTGTGAAGGCATAACTACCATCGAGAAGGGACACGGCCAACGCAAGCGCTATCCCCTCGCGCTCTTCTCCACGGGCCGTCGTCACTGCGAAAGCCGCGTTGATCGGTCCGATCGGCATGGAGGAAACGAACCCGACGACTGATCCCAGACCCATCCACGCGAAGAGATCGCCGCTCATACCGTAGGTCGTAATCATACCTCACATTCGCAGGGGAGTTCAAGAGAGTTCATCGAGCGCCTTTGGCGCAGATCGCAGAAGGGTGTCAGGATCGAGCGGATGAGGCGATTTTGCACTCTTCGACCAAAGCGCCACAGTGGCGGTGCGCGTTACGGAGCGTGGGCCAAAAGGGCATCTCCGACCTAACTCGCTTGAGATGAACGCGATGAATCTCTGTTGGGACGTCGGAGCGATCGCACAACTCACCCGGCACGCAAGTTGCTATTCCCCTTGGCCGGGAAGGTGGGGAGAGCGCGGGCGGCGGAGAAGAGTCGGGAGAGGAGAATCATGACGCCCCCGCTCCCCTCTCGATTTCGATCCTCCGCCGCCCGTTGCGCGCTGGACGAAGGTTGGGTGGATATGGGAGAGTCGTGCGATGGCTCTCCCCTTTGCGCTTCGGAGGCGTGAGATGGTTTCCCTTCAATTTTCTTCCATCGGGTTGCCGGAACTCCTCGTCATCCTCATGATCGCGCTTCTGCTCTTTGGCACAAAGCGGCTCCCGGAGTTGGGCAGCTCGCTCGGCCGCGCCATTAGCGAATTCAAGCGAGGTCTTTATGGAGATATGCCAAAAGGGGGATCGTCGGAAAGTCCAAAGGGGTCTGTTGTCGAGCCGAGCGAACAGCACCAGGAGGCATCTCGACCGTCATGATGGCCGGAGGCTGTGGCGAAATGGAAGCCAGCGTCAGATTCGCCACACAGCGTGGGGTGGCGCGAAGCTCGGGCGCGGAATTAACTCGCGAGCGGCTTGGCAGTTACAGCCAAGGCCCACTTCCTCGGCTGTGGTACGCCGTTTGCTCTTCCACTTGGTGGCCCTGCCGGGCCAAGATCACAGATGAGGAGGAGGGATATGTCGAAGATATGGAAAGCACTGGCCATCGCCGTGCTCCTGACCATTGGCGGATCGGGAGTCTTCGCGCAAGCCACGTCGCAGAAGGCCACGAAGCCAGCAGCGAAGACGACGACCACTCAGGCGGGCGCTGCCGCAGCCACGCACGCTCAACCGGAAGCGAAAGAGACCAAGACCAAGACGAAGCGGGCGAAAGCGAAGAAGGCGAAGAAGGCTCCATCTGAATCCACCGAGACGAAGAAACCGCAGTAAGCAACACGCGCGTGTATTTGGAGCAGAAGAGCCAAGCTGGCTCTTCTGCTCTTTTTGGAGTTCGTTCGCGAGCCGTTATGCGTAGGTGGTCCATATCTCTCGCGGTGGTGGGGGGGATCCTTCTCCTCACGAGTGGCATCCTCTGGATGCGAACATGGCGATCGGCTCCACGAGACGGAAAACCTTCATCGGTTATCCTCCCCAGAGCATCACAGGAAGCCCATGTGCCTGATTTTCAGCGAGCGCTCGAGCAGTTGGACGCACTCCTTGACGCTGTGGAGGAAGGGGATTGGATCCGCGCGCGCTCGCACTTTCAAGAGTTCGAACAACTTATGCGTGCGCTCCCCTCACCCGGATTGAAACATCCTGACGTTTCCGTCGCGCTCATAGATTTCTTCCATCTCTATCGCGTGCAACTCGAGCGCGCGCTCGCGGACGAAGATGTCGCCGGAGCGATCTTCGCCTGTAATCAACTGGGCGACATCGTCTGGGACCTGAGGAGGCAGCTCGGACGGGCCCCTCTTCCCGAGCTCGGGCGCCTATGGTATCTCGGACGCGACCTCCAATATTGGAGTGAAGTTGGCGACGAGAAGATGATCCGGTTGCGCTTGCTTGGGTTGGCAAAGGTGTGGGGCGATGTGCGTCCGATCGTCTCGACGAGCACGGGGAGGGAATTGGTCGCGCAGTTCGATGAGCTGCTCGATCACCTCCACGCCGCTCGCGCCATCGAAGAGTATCGGGAGATCACTCCGGAGCTAGAGGAGATCGTTCGGCAAATCGAGGCGCATTTGTCCTCCGAGGGCACGGCGAGATGACTCGCATGAAGCAAGTAGGAAGGGCGATCTCCACGCTCGGCTCCGCCATTTGGCTGGAGGCGAAGTTGTACCTTGCCAAAGCGGCCGGATGGTTCCTCGTATGGGGATTTCTCGGACAGATCGGACCCTCTTTCGACCTCCCCTCCGAAGCCGAAGCCCGACCCCTTCCGTTCTCCGGGTATGCCCTCGCAGATTTCGACGGGGATGCTCGTCCAGACCTCGCGCTGGGGCATTTTGGACGACGAGGGTATCGAATCGAGGTGTATCTCAGTCGGAAGTCCAGCGAAACCTCGCTCAGCGCCTCCATCCACGAGTTGGGCGTCGTGCTGTTGGCCCTGGACGTCAATCGGGACGCGCATCCGGATCTTGTCGCGGCGAGTGCGCATCTGGCACGTCCGTTAGCGGTCTGGCTCAACGATGGCCGCGGGTCTTTTCGGCGCGGAAAGGCGCGCGGATGGACGCTTTGGCTCTCGCACACCGCCGGTTACACGACAGCTCCAACCCTGGACCAAGCGGTCTATCGGAACGCGGAGGACCGATGGCCGTTCGCTCGATCGTCCCGGACGTCCTTCGCCCGCGCTCCGGAATTCTCCAGGTTGCTTCCTTCCGAATCGGGACTTCTCCCCCAGACGCTTCTTTTGATTTCTTCTCTCAATCGCAGTCCTCCCGACTGACGTACCGAAGCCGCACGCTTTGCTCAACCAGTTGCAAGTGAGATGTCCTGCGAGCGGGCGGATTTCCTCAGCGGATTCGCCCACCTGGGGAGTATTCGGGAGGGAGATATGCGGATCATTCTCGCCGACCTCAAAGGGCATGATGGATTTGTCGCCAAGGATACGATCGCCGGAGGATACGGCTCTCGATTTCGCGGATCCTCATGGACGACGCGTTTCATGGAACGAATGCTCAAGGTCTACAACAACGTGCCGAGCATTCAGCTCGGTTACCTGGCTGCGATCTTCGCAGAGGCCGGACATGAAGTCGTAATCTCGCGGGGTGAGGTTCTTCCTGGAGATCTCGCGTTGGTTTTGACATCTATCGTTGATTTTCGGAATGAGATTCGCTGGGCACAAGCAGCCCGTCAGCGGTACGGGATGCCGGTGGGCGTCTTCGGGACGTTGGCCACGTATGTCGCGGAAGCGCTCATCGAGCATGCAGACTTCGTCGTTCAAGGCGAACCCGAACAAGCAGCCTCGCGTCTGGCTCGTGGTGAGAGTCTCCGGGGCATCGTCACGAGTCCCCCCGTACAGGACTTGGATCGGTTGCCTTTTCCCCGATGGGACCTGTTTCCTCGCGGGTTGTTCGGGCATGCCGTCGAACGCCCGTTCTGGTTCACGCGCTCGGCCTTCCCTTTGCTGTCGAGTCGAAGTTGTCCGGAGTTTTGCACGTATTGTCCGCACCGCATCCTCGCATCCTATCGAGCCCGAAGCCCGGAGAACGTCCTGGAGGAGATCGCCGAGTTGTGCCGGCGATATGGGCGCGTGTATCTCATCTTTCGCGATCCGATTTTCACTTATGATCGGGAGCGAGCCCTTCGGATCGCTGAGGGGATCATCCGCCGGAACTTGCCCGTTCGGTTTGAATGCGAGACGCGACTTGATGATTTGGACGAGGAGGTGATTGGCTGGCTCCATCGGGCGGGCTTACGCTCGGTTCGATTCGGCGTCGAATCGGTGGACGCCCTCACCCTCAAGCGCGTAGGACGGCGCCCGATCCCCTCAGAGCATCAACGAGAAATCGTCTCGCTCTGTCGGCGGAAGGGAATCAGTACCGTCGCGTTCTACGTGCTCGGATTCTTGACGGATACCGTCGAGACGATTCGGGCGACGATTGAGTATGCCGTGGCGCTCAACACGACTCTGGCGCTCTTCAAGATCCTGACGCCTTATCCCGGCACGCCGCTTTACAAACAGATGGCCTCGCTGATTGTCGAGTCCGACCTGGAGAAGTTCGACGGCTATACGCCGACGTTTCGCCATCCGACGCTCACGCACGAGCAATTGCGCTTTCTGCTCGAAACGGCCTATTCGCGATTCTACATTCGTCCCTCCTGGCTTTGGGGCTATCTCCGACTGCCGATGTCGGGCCTGTTTGAACGAGTGGTCGCTCGGGCTGACGCCTACGCGAAGCGCCGGCATCTGGAGATAGAAGCGGCGCTCTTTCCCGGATAAGGCAAAAGGGGGCGATCCGTCGTGATCCGCACGATCGCGCGATATGGGGCCAGGCAGGCGCCGGGGGCGTGGCGACACGCGCTGAAAGCGCTTTTCTCGGGACAGGGAGTCCGGGGTCCAGCTATTGGCGCGTTCGAACGACGATTCGCGGCCTATCATGGCCTGCGCCATGCGATCGCGACCTCATACGGGCGGATGGCCTTCTACTACATCCTGCGGGGGCTGGAGCTGCCTGAGGGATCGGAGATTCTCGTCCCGGCGCTCACATTCTGGGTCGTGCCGGAGATGGCGCGGGTGGCCGGACTCCGCCCGGTCTTCGTGGATGTGGACCCCCGCAGTTACACCCTCGATCCGCGAGCGCTCCCGGCAGCGCTCACCGAACGGACACGCGCCGTTGTCCCCACGCACCTGTATGGCCAACCCTGCGATATGGACCCTATCGTCAAATGGGCCGAACGCCATAGCCTCTTCGTCATCGAGGATTGCGCGCACGCGCTCGGCGCAACCTATCGCGGTCGTAAAGTCGGGACGTTCGGGCACGCCGCCTTCTTCAGCTTCCAGCTCCTCAAGGGGCTGAATACCTATGGAGGGGGAATGGCCTTGACTGACGATGACGCGCTCGCCCGACGCATCCGAAGTTTGGTGGAAGCCGAGCCGTGGCCGTCGGCGCTGTCGGTGTTCGGCAAACTCCTCCTTGGATGGCTACAGCAGGTCTTCATCAGTCCGCGCGGATTCACCGTCACGCTCTTTCCGGTGTTCTTGATCGCCTCCTTCTTCGGAGACCGGGATCTCTCGGCCTTTCTCTGGGAGAAGATTCGCCGGTTGGATCCGCTTCCGGCATCTTATCGCCGTCGGTACAGCAATGCGCAAGCGGTGATCGGTCTTATGGCCTTAGACTATCTGGAACTATGGAACGCGCGCAGTCGCAACTATGCCGGCCGATTGAGCGAGGAGCTCGCGGCGATCCCATCGCTTGAGGTTCCCCATCCGCTGCCGGACACCGAACCCGTCTTTTATCAATATTGCCTTCGCGTGTCCGATCCGGCCTCTTTGACGCGTCGAGCGATTCGACGGGGCATTGACATCGAGATGATGCACGTGGACATCTGCCCGAAACTCCCGCTCTTCGCTTCGGAAGCGCGCTCGTGCCCGATCGCCGAGAGGGCTGCCGAGACGCGACAATTGCCCGTCTATGCGGGACTGCGCCCAAGCGATGTGGAGCGAATCGTTCGCGTGATCAAGGAGATCAGTCGGGATCTCCCACCGCTTCGCACCGGTGCGGGGGAGTCTCTCGCGCATGGATGCTCGGATTGAATCCTACATTCGCACCTTTGGCTACTGGGGCGTTTTCCTCTGGGCCGTGCTTGGGGGCGAGGAGAGCCTCGTCGTCGCTGTCTGGTTGGTGAAGCAGGGACTCTTGAGCCTTCCGGGTGTGGTGGCGGCTTCGGCCTTCGGGGGAGCGGTGGGAGACCAGATGTATTTCTATCTCGCACGCCGATATGGATGGACGCGGCTGCGCCGTTCGGCGCGAGGCCGACGGGCCCTTGAGCGCGCGCAGGCGCTGCTTGCGCGGTATGGGCCGAGCGTGGTCATCGCTTCACGCTTTCTCGTCGGGCTGCGAATCACAATCCCACTTGTGTGTGGGACGCTGGGAATGTCGGCGTTGATCTTCAGTCTGTTGAACCTCGCGAGTGCGCTGCTGTGGGCATCGTTTTATGCGGTGGTGCTGCATTTCGTCTTGTCAGCTATTGCCACGCCCCGTTGGCGCGTGTGGATGGCCGTCGTGGTGACGAGCGCCCTCGCGCTCGCTCTGCTGATTCGGTGGCGCCGGACCCATTCGGCATGCGCTTGTCCGGCAGCGAAGGAGGAGGATCATGTGGGAGTTGGCTCTGGCTAATTTTCGAGGCCGTCCTGCTCGTAGCGCCCTGAGCGTCGGCAGCATTGCCCTCGGCGTCGGGCTTATCCTGCTCTTCGCAGGATTAGCCAGTGGGGAGATCCGTGAACGAGCCGAGCGGGATCAGCGGGTCAAAGCTGAAATCCTCGTTTATCCGTCAGAGGGGGCGACGTTTGGAGTGCTCGGGTTGCCGCTTTCTCTGCCGGTCTCTTATGAGGCATCGCTTCGGCAGATCGAGGGCGTGAGAGAGGTCACTCCGGTGGGATATTTCGTCGAGGAGGGAGTCGGAGGAACGGGATTTCGAGCCATCGAGGGTATTGATTTTGCATCGTATGCCCGCCTCAGCGATCTTCGGATCATCGCCGGAAGGGCTATGGTCGCCGAGGATGAAGCCCTTGCCGATCTCTCCCACATGCGCGCCCATCGGCTCGCGCTGGGAGATCGAATAAGCGTTGGGGGTCGCTCGTTTCGGCTCGTCGGTATCTATAGCCCGGAGATGGGAGCGCGCGTCAAGGTCCCTCTCCGTGCGGTTCAAAAGCTGCGTGGAGCGCCCGAACGGTGCTCCTTTTTCTTGATCAAGTGCGTCAACCCGGAAGCAGAGCAAGAGGTAGCCGAACGTCTGAATCGCCGGTTTCCGGAGCTGCGGGTCGTCTTCACGGGCGAGCTGCCCCGGTTATATCGTCAGAGCATTCCGGCTCTCGATGTTTTCCTGAGCGTGCTGGTGGGCGTGGCTTCGCTTATCGCCGGTCTCAGCGTTTTCGTCGCCATGTATGCGGCCGTCACCGAGCGCACGCATGAGATTGGGGTGCTGAGATCTTTGGGGGCTCATCGTCGCTGGATCGTGAAGATGATCATGCAGGAAGCCCTGGGCATGGGGCTTGTCGGAGCTGTGGCGGGGATTCTCTTGTCGTCGTTTGTGGGGAAGCTCCTCATGAGAGCGACGACCTTGAGCTTTCGCCTCGAATGGCGCTGGATCCTGATGGCCGCTCTAACAGGCATCGGAAGCGGCCTCGCAGGAGCTTTCTTCCCTGCCCTCCAAGCCGCTCGGATGGACCCCGTGGTGGCCCTCTCGAAGACGCGGTGAAGGGGGAGAAAGCCGGCATGTTCGCTGTGAGAGGAAGGGATGAACGAGCATGCCGTGGGGAAATACCTGATCGTCACGGCCGATGACTTTGGGCTGACGCCCGGGATCAATCGCGCGATCCTGCAGGCTCATGCGGAAGGGATCGTCACAAGCGCCAGCCTCATGGCCGTTGGTGCCGCTTTCGAAGATGCCGTCTCGCAAGCACGATCTTTCCCCCACTTGGGGCTGGGCCCGACACAAGCCGACCTACTCGATTCCAATGATCCGCAGTCAGAGGGCGGATCACTCGCGCCGCCCGTTGAGCTTCTCAGACGCGGGAGAGGCGCTTCCCCCCATAGTCCTCAGAAGTCCCCGTTCGCTCGTTCTGACAACGGCGGCGGCATCGGGTTAGTTACTTCAAGCTCGCTTTGACCACTTCGGTGCGCGTCTTCCCGGCCATTGTCACGCTCTTCACGAAATAGAGGAAGCCGTCACGCCCCACGGCGCGAAGAAGACCCACGTTCTGCGCCGGAATCGAGCGGACTGGTCCATCCCAGGAAGCCACATAGATTGTATAACTGAACGGTCGGTATAGCGCCTTTGCTTGCTGCTGACCCTGACCTACCGCCCGCTGCTGCCACTTGTCGCCCATCGCTGCCCGAGCAAAAACGAAGGTGTCCGAACCGAGTGAGGAAAAAAAGTCGAGTGTGACGGCCGCTGGCTCACCTCCTCTCATCGCACGTTCACCCTGGCTTTCGGTCGAGACGATCATGAAACTCTTCGCCCCGAGTTTTTGCCCGTCGTGCGAGAACCGGTGAACAAGAACGTCGGCACTCGCTGGATCGAGCAGGAAGATCCCCCTGCCCGTCACCACCAGCCGGCGATCATTCCGCGAAAGGGATCGCCCTGCCCCGTTCAACTCTGTCTCCCCAATCGGCGCGAGAACCTGACCGCTGCTGCTGAGCCGATAGATCGCCTCACGAACGCCAGAACTCCCCGGAGAATCGGCCGACTTGAGACCGAGCAGGAAAAATTCCCCCCTCTCACCCGGCTCGACCCTTTCAGCCGCTACGCCCCCCACTTCAATGGACCGACGCAGCTTCCCCTCAGGGTCGAAGACAAGAACGCGCGTCATCACAGCCGAGGACTGTGGATCCATGGCTACACCCGCCACAATCAGCTCTCCACCTGCTGTAACACGGAAATCAGCAATCCTCTTTAGACCGTGATCCTCGGCGCCGATTCGGAAGACGCGCCGACCATCCGGCTGAAGTTTCACGATCTCCTCGAAGGAACCGAAATAAAGGGCTCCCGTGCGATCCACCTCCAGGCTATGGAGACGAAAGTTCTCATCCAA
>Ga0209289_100301_pt1 | contig 28481 bp, 28 predicted proteins | sample GXS110809BmetaG_FD_184121 | JGI IMG/M metagenome (GOLD analysis project Ga0209289, IMG submission 184121) | Hot spring microbial communities from Gongxiaoshe hot spring, China to study Microbial Dark Matter (Phase II) - GXS 110809B (SPAdes)... ...
CCACAGCATCTTATCTGCTGTATGGTGAGGAGAAGTCAGGTAAGACAGCGTTGCTTCTCTCAGCGGCTGCTAAGATAGCTGAGAAAGGTGGAAAGGTTGTCTGGATAGATTGTGGAGCACGTCTCCATCCAGCTCGTCTTAGACAGATTTTCCCCGTTGAGAGGCTTAACCAGCTCTACATCAGCCAGCCCCGAACATTTCACGAACAGCTCGAAACAATTCTCAACGTCCACGACTTCCCGCCCTCGGATGCTTCGCTGATAGTCTGCGACGACTTCACCTACCTGCACAAGCTCGAGCTCAGCGGAAAACCATCATCAGACCTCCCCATATACAGGGCCCTTTCCCTGCAAGCCGCTTTGCTGAAAAACCTCGCAATCGTTAGGAAAATCTCCGTCGTCTTGGTGGGTCTTGTCCACTCTATTCCAGCCATCGATGCGCAGGAGCCTGTCGCAGCCCGCATAGTCACCTATTGGTCTGACGTGGTTGCCAAGGTTCAGAGAGGACGCGACGCTTCGGTGGTGATGCAGGAGAAGCCCGTTGCCCAGAAAATCTATTTCAAGATAGTGGAGAAGGGGGTGGAGGTTCTACGATTTTGAGAGGTATCCGCCGATCAGCCCGAGGGCGGCGAGCGTGATGAGCAGGGTGCTGAAGAGCAGCATGTAGCGGGAGGCTCTGGGGCTGAACCGTTTGCTGAAAGCCACACCATACAGAAGGAGGCCGACGAAGCCGAGGATGTAGAAGGTTGCGACAACCATCATCTCCGCAACCGTCTGAACCCGTGTATCGGGGTAAAACACCCTGACAGAGTCGCCGACAAACGCCACACCAATCACAACCCGCGAAGCAACATTATAAACAACACCCGCCAAAACAATACTCGAAACAACCACGGCAAGCCATGACAACAGCTCCTGAAACCCGGGCCTCTGAACCAGCTCATACACAGCGTCGATAAGCCGCCTAACTCTCTCAGCCATCCCGGCATCCTTTCCACATCAGCCATTTAAAAAACGTTGAGAACAACACGCCTCTGATAAATTGTTTTAAAAACTATGGGAAAGGCTCGGTGATTTGCGACATGTTTCGGTCTTTGTAAGCTCCAACGAGAGACGCCGCCACCGTGGCGGTCAAATGCGGTTTGGACTGCTGCACAGGGGGCCAAGTCTTTAGATGTCCTCGTTGTATGTGTGGTTTTCAGAAAAACTCCACAACTGTTCCTATGTTTTTCTTCTTTGCCAGCTGGTAAGCTACGAGACCTGCTGCTGCGTCTTGTATACCCAGCCCAGACGAATCCATCACCGTTATTTCCTCTGGGCCCGTCCTCCCCGACTTGATGCCTGCAACTATTTCGCCTAGCTCGGCATAAATCTGATGAGGTTTTAGATAATCCTTCTCGAGAGCTACTTCACGTTTATCAACCACAACCTTTGCTACATCATATATTCTGTTCTCCAGCTCCTGCTTACCTTTATGGTCGCTACCCACAGTTGTGATATGGGTCCCCTTCGGCACCCATTCGAGGTTGATGTAGGGTGTTTTGCTAGGGGTAGCGGTAGAGACGACATCAACTTCTTTCAGGGCTTCTTCAACCGACGAGGACTTCTTTATATCAAGTCCCGTTTTCTCCTTCATTTCTTTCACAAACTTTTTCGCATACACTGGAGCAACATCATAGACCCTCACCTCACTAAGTTTAAGCACCTCAGCTAAAGCCAATAATTGTGTCCTACCCTGAACACCTGCTCCAAAAATAGTCGCAGTTTCAGATTCTTTCCTAGCGAGATATTTCGCGGCCACCCCAGCTACCGCCCCGGTTCTATAGGCTGTTATAATCGAGGCATCCATAACAGCAAGGGGTACACCATACTTAGCGTCCGCCACAACAACTACGCCTGTAATGCTGGGTAGATTGTATTTTACCGGGTTCTCAAAGTAGCCGCTGCTGAGTTTAACCGCGACCACGTCTTGCGTGTTTATCAGTGCTGATTTGACTCCCCAGACGCCGTTGTGTTTATGCACATCGATAATGTACGGCATGGGCATGACCACCTCTCCCAAGGCAAGGCCCTTGAACGAGGTCTCTACAGCATCAATAGTATCCTTCATGGACATTACCTTCTCCAAATCAGTTTTTGACAAAACTAGTAACTCAGTCATAAAAAACAAAACGCCATAGACTAACTTAAATGTATTATCTAAGGTTACCGCGTCCCGCGTCTCTATGCGAATATGTAGCGAGTGGTCTTCTTTTAGATTTATATGGTTTCATGTGACTGTTGAAAGCTATGAGTGGATTAAGTGAACGTCTTCTCTCTCTATATGTCCCAGCTGTTGCTGACATTTTAGACGACATGGGGTATACTAATCAGGTTCTCAATTGCATGCCTAGACCTCTTTACCCAGACGTGAAGCTTGCAGGCCCTGCTGTAACGGTCTCGACGTATTGGTATTCTTCCTACAAGTCTGGAGAGCGTGAAGTGGAGTCATTAGCTTCAATCTTCGACGTTTGCTATAATGGATGTATTGTAGTGGTTGCTACTGGTGGAAAAAAAGAGGCCGCATGCTGGGGTGAGCTGATGTCCAACGCAGCACGCGGCAGGGGCGCCGTGGGGGCTGTGTTGGACGGCGCCATTAGAGATGTTCCAAAAATCTATGAAATATCTCCACCGTTTCAAGTGTTTGCCACCGGCTTCACTCCAGCTGATTCAAAAGGCCGTGTCGAGTTTGGTGAGACGCAGATAGGGATAGTGGTCGGCGGTGTTAGGGTCAGGCCTGGGGATATTGTCTTCGGCGACTTTGATGGTGTCGTGGTTATTCCTCAGGAAATCGCGGAGGAGGTTGTCGCGGCGGCGGAGGATAAGGTACGGAGGGAAAGCGCTTTTAGAGAGGCGATCAGACGTGGCGAGGACTTTAGGAAATCAGTTGAGAAATACAAGGTCATTTAGGCTTTACAGCTCTCCCGACACTGCTTGACTCATAGCTGGCCAAAGTAACGGCTACACCCTGTCTACCATCGTAAACATCTGCAATGGGTTGCGCATCCTCTACGATGCATCTTATAAAGTCTTTAACAAGGGAAAGGTCAGCGTTACATCCATAATAGTGCCACGACAGCCTGTCGGACGGTTTCTCGTTGCCTATAAAATTGATGTTCTGTCTAAAGGCGTCAATGTAAATCAAGCCCTCTGTTCCAAGAATCTCAAGAGTGACGTCTCCCCAAGTAAAGTGACCCGACGAGTATGTCCAGCTGCCGTCAATATGTCCTAACACGTGGTTCTGCGTCCTTACAGTGGTGAGAAAGTTGTCTTCCACATTCAGTTTCTCGTTAACGTTTCGCCCTATCTCTGTGTAAACCTCTTCAATTTCTGAGCCGGTGTACCATCTTATCAAATCTGATAGGTGAACTGTGTGGTCCATCACCGCACCGCCTCCGGATAGGCTTTTCTGGGTGAACCATCCCCTTAACAAGACGAGAGATCGGTTGAGCTTATTGGTTCCGACAATTGAGAGAAGTTTACCTATCCTGCCCTCGTCGACAAGCCCTTTAGCCAACGAGGTCACAGCATGGTATCTCATCACATAACACATCTGAAACTTGACATGGTTCTTTTCCACAAGTTTAACTAGTTTGTCAGCTTGTTCGAGATCTATGGTCATAGGCTTCTCGCATAAAACATGCTTCCCGCTCTCAACAGCATTCGCGGCATATTCGTAATGGAAAGCGTTCTCAGATGCTACAACCACCGCATCCACATCTCTGAGCAGAGCTTGCATGGACTCATAGACCTTGGGTCCAAACTTTTCAGAGAACTGGTTAGCCAATTCCCTGTCTCTCTCAAACACCCCCACCACCTCCACATTAGGAATCATCTTGAAACATTGCACGTAGCTGTCTGCGTGAAAATGAGCTACCCCCGCGAACCCTACTTTAATTTTTTCTGTCATGCCAAACTCACCGCTGATCCTTTTTTCGACGACTCCACAGCGGCTAAACAGGTAGCGAGGCTCATCTTAGCCACTTCCCCGTCTGTTAGTGGCTTCCGGTCCTCCCGAACGCATTCCGCGAAGTGTTTGAGCTCGCGGTAGAAAGGATCGAGTGGAAATGGATGAACTCCCGGTTTCCATGGAAGAGTTTCGGGGCTAAAGCTCTGCACACTTTCATTTGTCCACATCCTCATGGGCGTGGGTGACTGGTTGTCCAGCTGAATAACACCTTGGCTGCCATCAACCTCTAGCTTCATGGTGAAGGGATACGTCTTGGGCAAAGCCCAGTTCGCTTCGATGATGGCTATGGATCCTGTTGGAAACTTGAGAGTTATGAGTGCAAAGTCTTCAACATTATGCTGGCTGTGTACAAGGTTCTCCACCTTTGCATAAACACGTGACGGGAGACCGCCGTTCACCCAAATCGCGTAATCAACATCATGTATGGCTAAATCCACGGCTACACCGCCGCTCATTTCTCTATTCAAGAACCATGGACTCCACTCAGGTGCTGGCCCGCCTCTCCATGCTCTTACGGAGGCTATGTGGCCCACCATCCCCATGTCAATCAACTCCTTGGCCTTCATATATTCGGGGAAAAACCTGAGCACATGCGCCACCATCAGCTTTCCTCCCGTGTTTCTAGATGCTTTTATCATGATGTCCGCGGCCTCGAGAGATAGTGCCATGGGTTTTTCAACGATGACATGTTTACCCGCCTCCAGAGCCCTAACGGCTAATTCCTCATGAGTGTAAGTAGGCGTGCATATGTCAACTATGTCTATCCTATTATCCCTTATCACATCCTCGAGTTCATAGATTGGCTTAACTCCGTGGCGGAGAGCTGTCTCGTCCAGCTTTTTTCTATCTCTCCCCCAAACACCGATAACATCACAGTCCTCCACCAATTTCCACGCGGATAAATGAGTTGTTCCCATGAAGCCGTATCCCAAAACCGCTACTCCAAGTTTTCTCATATGCATGCAGAAAATTGACGAGAGTATAATAAGCCTTACTCAATCCATGGCAAAATTCTTATTTAACAGCCAGAGCATCATAACAGCGTGACAAAGAAGCTCGGTGTTTTAGTGCACGGTGCAGGTTGGGTTTCGACACAACATATCAAAGCATTTCAAAACAATCCCCATACAAAGGTTGTGGCCATATCAAGTAGAAAAATAGAGAGCGCGAGGAAGAGAGCTGAAGAGGCCGGGCTCAAAGATGTCAAGGTGTATGATGATTTGCACAAGGCGTTGGAGAACCCCGACGTAGACATAGTCTCTGTCTGTACACCTCAGCATGTTCATGCAGAGAATACGATTGCAGCCGCCAAGGCCGGAAAACACATCGTGATTGAGAAACCCATAGGCAACTCGTTGGAGGAGATAAAGAACATGCGGGACGCTGTTAGGAAAGCGAAGGTGAAGACGGTTGTCAGTTTTGTTCTGAGATGGAACCCGCTCTTTACAATCCTTAAGAGGATTATAGCCGATGGTATGCTGGGTAACATCTACTATGTTGAGGCTGATTACCAGAGCGCTATTGCTGCTTGGTGGTCGGGGTATGAGGATGCGAGAAAAAAGTCAACGGGCGTGAGCGCGTTTCTGGTCGGCGGATGCCACGCTATAGACGCTGTCCGCTGGTTTGCTGAGAAACAAAACTACAAGGCTGCTGACCCCGTGGAGGTCTTCGCCTACTCAGGTGGGCTAAGAAAAGGAAAGATACGCCAATGGAATTATTACACACAACGATGGGAGGACATGCCGCCACTCGAGTACGACGACCTCGAAGTGGCTGTGATAAAGTTTAACAATGGTGTGATTGGTAAAGTTTCGGTCAACTTTGGTGGCGTCCAACCGTACACCTTCCCAATCGAAATATTTGGCGACGAGGGAACAGTCAAGGATAATCGAATATGGTCGACAAAGTTTCAGGGACAGAGAGACTGGATCACCATTCCGACGATACTTCCCGACAGTGCTGATGTAACTCATCACCCGTTTCAAGCACAGATGGATCATTTTGTCGAATGCATACTCGAGGACAAGGAATCCCACTGCAACCTCGAGGACGCCATAAAGACGCATGAAATAGCTTTCGCTGCACTGGAGTGCTACAAAACCGGTAAACCTGTCCGTCTGCCTCTTCTCGCATAACACATAATAGGTGTTTAGAAGCGTGATTGAAGGGTGTGTAAATGGGTGAGGTGAAGCTCGTCAACGTCTCCAAGACCTTCGGAAAACAGGAGGCTGTCAAGAACCTGAGCTTTGAAGTTCCTGATGGCTCGTTTGTCTCTCTATTAGGGCCCTCAGGCTGTGGAAAAACAACCACACTCCGTATGATTGCAGGCCTTGAAAAGCCTGACCAAGGAGATATCCTGATAGATGGAGTACGTGTAAACGATGTCCCCCCTCATAAACGGGACATAGCAATGGTTTTTCAGTTTTACGCGATATATCCCGGCATGACCGTTTTCGACAACATGGCATTCCCCCTTCGGCAGAGGAAGTGGTCGAAACAGGATATACGGAAACGTGTTAAAGAGATTGCAGAAATTCTTCAGATAAGCCATCTCCTAGACAAAGACGCTATGAGCCTCACTGTTGGTGAAAAACAAAGAGTGGCTCTTGGAAGAGCCATGGTCAGGGACCCCAAAGTTTTCCTCTTCGACGAGCCCTTAACCAATTTGGATGCGAGACTTAGGTCAAAGATGAGAGTGGAGCTTAAGAAACTCCATACCCGTATAAAGACTACGACAATCTATGTAACACATGACCAGCTGGAGGCTATTACGCTGTCTGATAAGATAGGTGTTATGAATTTGGGTGTGCTGCAGCAGTTTGATACACCGGAAAACCTCTATAACAACCCAGTCAACACTTTTGTGGCAGGCTTTATAGGAACTCCGACGATGAACCTCCTTGAATGCAGAGTCTCCAACAGCGGCGACAAGCCTTTCCTCCAGTTTGACGGCTTCTCCCTATCCGAGGAATTCTTAAGAAGAAATCTCAGGAAGTTGCCTGATGGTATGGAGTTAGTTTTCGGAGTCAGACCCACAGACATAGAGGTTGAAGCAGGGGAAAAAGGCGGAGTTCTACATGGAAGAGTTGATGTAATCGAGTCTCTAGGTGACAAGTACATTCTAGACCTGTCGGTTGGCAACACTGTCTTCAGAGTGGTTTCTAGGGAGGCGTCTGTCAAGGTGGGTAATGAAATGGAGATTTTCATTGACCCCGAGAAGATTCATCTTTTCGATAAGAAAACTGGTCAGAGGTTGAACATGGTTGGCTAGAGTTTTTCTGGAGAACTTGGTTAAGGTCTATGGAAAAACAAGGGTTGTCGACAACATCACTATCGAGGTGAAACACGGCGAGTTTGTAGCCCTGTTCGGTCCGCCTGGCGCAGGCAAGACCACTATTCTCCGAATGATAGCAGGCTTAGAAGAAGCGACCTCTGGAAAGATATGGATAGGCGATAGGGTTGTTAACGACTTGAGTCCGGCAGAAAGAGATGTGGCAATGGTTTTTCAGACTTTCGCCCTCTATCCAACTATGACGGTTTATGAGAACCTCGCCTTTCCGCTTCGGAAACGGAGGCTGACAAATGATGAGATTGACCGGAGAGTAAAAGAGATTGCAGGGATTCTGAACATTAGCCATCTTTTGGAAAAAAAGCCCGGAACCTTAAGCGGTGGGGAGAGACAAAGAGTAGCGCTTGGAAGAGCCATGGTTAGGAAGCCGCAGCTTTTCATCTTCGACGAGCCTCTCACCAACCTCGACGCTAAGCTGCGGCTCCACATGCGGGTCGAGCTTAGAAAGCTTCAGAAAGAGATGGGGCAGACAGCTATATTCAGCACTCCTGACGACGCGGAAGCCATGTCTATGGCTGATCGAATCGCAGTTTTAGACAAGGGAAGGCTGGTGCAGTATGATGCCGTGGACGCTGTATACCACAGGCCCAAGTCTCTCTACGTTGCTATGAATCTTGGGACGCCTCAGATGAACACTGTTGAGGGTGAGCTGCTGTTTGAAGATGGAAAAGCGTTGCTGGACCTCGGTTTCGCCAAGTTAGATCTTAGTTATTTATCAGATGTTTTGACAAATTATAGCGGGAAAAAAGTTGTGTTGGGCTTTAGGCCTCAGTATGCAGAGATTTCCAAGGAGAGACGGGGTGGCTTGTCGATTATGGGAAGGGTTGAGACCGTTGAGTACACGGGTTCGGAGAGCTATGCCGTTGTTTCGCTGAACTCAGGCGAGACCACCGTGCTGTTGCAGTCAAACATGAGTGTTGAGCCGGGTTCTGAAGTGTGGTTAAACATTAACTCTAGACATTTGCATCTCTTCGACGGCTCCACGGGTGAATCAATAGTTTAGCCTCTATCTCACGGCGCCTGCCACGAGGCCCTTCAGGAGATAGCGTCTGAAGATAGCTATCATGACGAGAGCTGGAAGCATGGCAACCAGTCCACCCGCCATCAGAATGCCGACAGGTTTGTAAGGTTGGGCTGCCATGAATCCGACTATCACTGGCAGGGTTCTGCTCTGCTGGGTCTGTGTAACCATAAATGCGAAGAAGAACTCTCCCCATGACACCATAAATGATATTATTCCGATAGCAACTATTCCTGGCAGTATGACCGGTAGCACGACCTTGAATAGAGTCTCAAGCCTACCATATCCATCAACTCTCGCGGCGTCCTCTATGTCGGATGGAATGGCTGAAAGATATGTGTTGAGTATCCATATGTTGATTGGCAGGGTGAAGGCGGCGTGTACAAGTATGACCGCGAAGAGTGTATCCAAAAGGTTGAGTCCAAAGAAGTTCTGTATGATTATGTAATATGGCACAACTATTGCGACCGGGGGTATGAGTCTCCCGGCTACAGACATGTAGAAGAGTAGGCCGCTTCCCCTAAACCTTATTCTCGTAAATGTGTATGAAGCCAGCGTAGCCGCTATAATGTTAATCACCGTTATCACTAACCCTATTATCACACTGTTGGCTAATGCGTTGGGGAACCACCGAGCCACTGCGGGAAGGAATGACAGTCTTCCACTCTCCTGCAACCTCGCCTCGATGGCGCTGCTGGCGTCAAATATGAACCAGTAGTTGAATACGTTAGGGTTTTTAGGCCATAGTGTGGGCGGAACTGAGTGTATCTCTGGCTCAGTCTGAAGACTTATGCTGAACATCCATAATATTGGAAAAAGTATCCAAGCCGCCACGACGACTGAGGAAACAATTATAGCTAACCTATATCCCCTACCCATTCTCATCACGCTCTTAGTCGTAACCGTCCGATTCTAAGCGCTCTGAAGTATGCGATAATTAGACCTATACTGACTAGCACGACGAGGAAGGAGAGGGCGCTGGCTCTGCCGAAGTTGAGGAAGGTGAACATTTCGCTCCACGTATAGTATGATATTACGGCGGTGAAGTTGCCTGGCCCACCCGCAGTTATGACGTACACGAGGTCAAACGTCCATATAGCCATGAGGCTGGTGTAAACCGCCACTATGAGCATGAAAGGCCGTAGCCATGTGAGTGTGATGGTTCTGAACTTGGCCCAGGCACCGGCCCCATCTATGACAGCGGCCTCGTAAAGTTCCTGCGGGATTGACTGCATTCCCGCGAGGAAGAGGAGTGTGGGGAGAGGCAGCTGAACCCATAGAAACGCTATGACTAAAACAAGCATCGCCGGCCATCTCAAGTTGAGCCACGGCACATAGCTGTCAATCAGTCCCAGAGACTTCAGGGCAGCATTGAAAATACCATAGTTGGCGTCGAATATCCATTTCCAGATGGCACCGCTATCCACCAGAGGAATGGCCCATGGAACCAGTACAAGCCACTGCAGAAAACCTACACCTCTGAAGTTTTGGTTAAGCAGCATGGCAAGACCCAGCGAAAGCAAAACAACAATCGGCACGGCTATAACCACGAAAATTATTGTAGCTTGCACAGAGTCCGCCATGTAATAGGATGTGAGGACCTCGATGAAGTTATCGAAACCTGCGAACGCTATCTGCTCAGGATACTTGAGGTCATAACGTAAAGTGCTTACATAAACAGCGTAAGCTATGGGATAGAACGTGAATGGAAAAATAAATGATAGGGCTGGAAGGAGCCCTATCAGGACGAATTTTACGTCGCCTTTCTGCATGTTCTACTCCTACTTGCCAGTCTTTGATTCGGCTTTCTTCTTACGCCATTCATCAGCTATCCTGTTGAGAACCCGTAGGATATCGTCGTCGGAGGTGCCTACGTTTCCAAGTATAAGGTCATGTATGGCCGGTCTCGCCACACCAGCCTGCCAGTAACCCCACCATTCCGACCACCATGTAGTCATCCGCGGGTCGTTGAAGAAGTCATAAGTGTTGAAAAGAACCTGTCTCTTTATTTCGGGATCCACCCATGTCTTTATAGACTCTCTTATGTCAGCGTATTTAGGATCCTCCCACATCGATATGTAGATAGGGCCTACTCCTTTTTCATTGTTCAGTCTTCTACATACATAGTATTCACCGTTCTCGAAGTCGGGTTTGCCGTTTCTCGTCCTTCCACCCACGAACTGCATGACACGCCAAGCTGCCTCGAGATGTTTCATGCCCTTGTCAGCGGTGGCCTTAGAGACGAGGTAGGTTCTGTATATTGCGGAGACTTTGCCGGTGCCGGGGTTTATTCCCATCCGCAGGTTCCCGGCTTCTTTTGACGGTGGTGTGTTGGCGAAGGCGAGGTCGTAGTCGGGCATCCAGAAGAACGTGTGGGCTCCCGACCCGAATGCGTTAACTGCCTGGGCCTCGTCATATAGGACGCCTTTAGTGGAAGCCAGTTTCTCTTTATGAATCATGTCCAACTGCCACCTAAGAGACCGGAAAAGCGGCGAATTCTTGTCGTTAAATATGGGGTTGAGGTCTTCGTCCCACATGTATGGTCCAGGGTTATCTTCAGCCATGCCTAGCATAAAGTCGTAGATGCCAACCTCGACAAAGCCCCAGCTGCCGTACCAAATGCCTATGGGGTCGTCGTTTACACCTCTCTGCTTGATTTTACGCGCTTGCTCCTCAAGCTCCTCCCAAGTTTTCGGAGGTTCGTCTATTCCAGCCTCGTCCAAGTGTCGTTGGTTGTACATGAAGGGCTGGGCGCCTCCATAATATGCGAGTCCGCTCATCAGACCTGTGTCGGGGTTAATGAATCCTGATCTGAAGCCTGGGAATATGTCGTCAAGGTATCTGCGTATTTCTGGGAAATATTGCTCCATGTCTATGGCCCATCCATTCTGCTGGTAGATGTAGGTAACGTCAGGTGTGCTGTAATGAATTGTCGGAGGGTTGCCCGCAGTATATGCTGCGCTCAGCCCTGAGAAGAACGTGTCGAGACCATAGTCAACAACTTTAATTTGCACATCATCATTCCATTGGTTGAATTTGTTGGCGTTATCTTGGACTAACTCTACACCCCAGCTCCATATACCCCATGTAACCTCAATCTTCTCAGCCGGTTTTTGAGTTACGGTTCCAGTCACGGTCTGAGTTACAGTTCTTGTTACTGTCTCTGTCCGAGCTGGTCCAGCTTGAGATGACCCTGCTAAAAATCCGCCTGCCCCCGCTATCACAGCTCCAGCCACGGCACCTATCGCAGCTGCACCCGCTTTACTTATCGCACGTCTCCTTGTCACATTGGCGTTAAGAATCTGCGGCAACTCGTCATCCTTCTTATTTTGGGTGATTTTTTTATTCACAAGAATTTTACGCAATTTAGTTGCAAATAAGCTTTTTCCAATAATTTATTAAAAACTGTAACAGGATCATTTATTTCTTGCCTAGTTTATACGAACGCTGTCACTTTTTGTCATAAGCTTGAGACAATCGATGCAGCAAGGCAAAACCCTGTCTGTAGTCTACGCAATAACCATTATATACGGCAGTTAAGGGGAAAACTCATGTTACCGCCTCTCGTAGACCTTCACGAAGATATTTCACTCTATTATGTTCATGCAGGAGCGGGGCTAAAGTTCAAACCCCTGGACTTCGGTGTTGACATGCCCGGTAGACATGGAGACATCCCAAAGTATAGACGTGCCAACTTAAGGCTTGTCTTCTCCTCGATAGCTCCTCTTACACCAACCATATCACGGATGCGGGTTGAACAACTAGCGAAAGGGTATGGAGGTTTCTACGGCGCATATAGAACAAGAGCAGCCACTCTTACAACTCTCGAACACATAGTGACGTACAATAACCTCCTGAGACAGCACAGCAAAGACTTGAGGCCTGTTGTAACTGCTTCGGATGTTGAAGAGCTTGGTAAAGATGGGAGAATAGGTTTCCTGATGGCTATCGAGGGTGCAGAGCCATTGGAGGATGTGGAGGATTTGGAAATTTTCTACAAGCTGGGTATACGCTCCCTCCAGCTTACATGGAACTTCGACAACAAATACGGTGCCACCTGCATGTCGAAAAAAGATTATGGACTGACAGGAGACGGCGAAGATCTTGTGCATCTATGTAACGACATGGGAGTCATAGTGGACCTCTCACATGCCAGCAAAAGAACCACTGTTGAAGCGCTCTCGGCGTCTAAACTCCCAGCCATAGTTAGTCACGCCAACGCAAAATCCATACGAAACCATGCGAGAAACCTTGACGATGAAGAGCTTGAAGCCCTGAAGAAGAACGGTGGAGTAGTTGGAGCCACGTTCATCCCACCCACCATCTCTGACCAACCTTCACTAAAAGGTCTCGCAGACCACATACTTTACATCTATGAAAAATTTGGCCCCGACATCTTAGCAATCGGTACCGACTATTTCGGCCTGCTCAACGTCGACGAACCGCAGGGTCTGGAGGACATCACTAAAATATCCGACCTCTGGAATGAACTGATAAGCAGAGGAATTAAGGAAAGTGATGTGGAAAAGATTGCTTACTTGAACGCGTTGAGAGTAGTTAGAGAGAACGCTAAGAGATGGATGTAAATGCTATTCGGAAGTCACGTGTTTGACGGCTTCCACAAGACCTTCAGTCAATATATTGAAAAGTTTCTCCCCTTTTTCCCTTGACGCTAATGTTGCGTCTCCGCATAAGCCTGTTTTGAAGTCTCTTCCGAGGAACTTTGAGGTTGTGACAATCCTTATTGCCTCGAGGAAGTTGGGTGTCGTCAGTCCCTTTGGTATGAAAGGAGGATGCTCTTTGACAGCCTTGGACATGTCAACCAACTCGGGGCGCAGGTACAGCATGATGCTTGTCTCAAGCTCTTCAGCGTGTATGAACATGTCCTCCTCCAAAACAGTCGCCAGTCTCTCTATAGATACTGTGTTATACGGCGAAATATTGTGGATTCTCAGTCCTTGAACGGGGTACGATAGATTTAGTCTGTATGTTATGTCGGAAATCTGTCCCAGATGACCTGCATGTCCAGACACGATGACGAGATGACGTAAGCCGTATCGGGATAAGCTGTCTGCCACATCACGTATGATTGCTTTGAGCGTCTCTGAGGATATGCTTATTGTGCCAGGCATAGGAAAGTGGTCATCGGAGAAACCATATGGAAGGAGCAACGCGTCTACTTTCTCAGTCACTTTTTTGGAAAGTTCCTATGCTATGATGTGGTCCGTGCCTGTTGGAGTATGCGGCCCATGCTGCTCGGTGCTTCCTACCGGGAATATGGCTACACGTTTTCTACCGCATAGCTCTCCCAGTTCGGGTGAAGGTTTCTCAGCCCACAGTATAACCATACCTCCGTCAGCTACTTGGGATATATAAAAATTGGATGGTTAAATATGTCCCGCGCCATCAGCGGCCATGAGATGCCGCGCATCACTCGACTGGTTGTACAAGGGCATGCGGACCCTCGTGATGGAAAACCCGGGCCTGAGGATTGTGTCGCTTCTCGACAAAGGCTCAGACATAATCGAGATAAGATTCAAACCCTTAGACCTTAACTTAATGTGGCAGTCTCCGCTGGGGTGGCGTAACCCGCTCTTAGACACGATGCCAAACCCAAACCAAGAAGGCGCGTTTTTGGACTATTATGGAGGCGGCTGGCAAGATATTGTTCCGAGCGCTGGAGGCCATCCGACAACACATAGAGGAGCAAGCATGGGGGTGCATGGAGAATCATCCATGCTCCCGTGGACCTGCATACTAGAAGAGGAAAGCGAAGACAAGGCGACCGCTTACATGAGGACAGAAGGGGTAAGATACCCGTTCAGGCTAGAGAAACGCATCACCATAACCAAGACAGAGAATACGATATATTTTTGGGAGAAACTGACCAACACAGCTAAACAACCACTTGAATATTCATGGCTCCAACATCCAGCCTTCGGAGAACCTTTTATAGAACCCGGGGTTAAAATCAAGCTACCCGAGGGATGTAAAGTAATAGTGCAAGAAGAACACTACAATCCGCTCGGCAGACTTCGGGCTGGTGAATACGAGTGGCCTTATGTAAAGGATAGAAGCGGTGCCGAGGTGGACCTTAGTGTTATTCCCTCGAGACAAACAGTAGCCGAGGAAACATCTTTCATACATGGTCTTCGGACGGGGAGATACGTGATTTGGAATAAGAGGCTGGAGCTTGGCCTCGAGATGGTTTGGGATGTGTCGGTTTTCAGGTATCTTTGGTTTTGGCAGAACTATAACACGCCTGACTACCCATGGTATGGCATGGCTTGGAACATAGCTCTTGAACCATGCACCAGCTACCCGGCAGGGTTACCTGAGCAGGTTAAGCATGGGACACATGTGACTTTGGCGGGCGGGGCCTCCATCGAGACAAAATACAGCGTCGGAATAATCTGGAGAAAATCATAGACTTCGTGAGCCAAGTTTATGCTGCAGCACCCCCAGTCCTGCTATCTACAACAAGTATGACTGTGAGACAGGCAAACTTAATTTAACAGAACAGGGAATACACTGCGACAAGTCTTGCATATATTGAAGGCGGGCGTCATAGGTGTTGGATACTTTGGAGCGCTGCATGCAGAAGCGTATCATGCTAACCCGTTGACGGAACTTGTGGCAGTCGCTGATATAGACATCAGACGCGCTTCGGAGGTAGCCTCCAAACACGGGGCGAAGCCCTATTCCAATTTTCACGAGATGCTGAGACATGAAAAGCTAGATATTGTATCGGTTGCTACGCCTGATGACAAGCATACCGAACCTGCTGTCGCAGCCGCAGAGGCAGGAGTTAACATCCTCTTGGAGAAACCCATAGCCACAGACCTCCAAGAGGCTAAGAAAATTCTTTCAGCAACAGAGAAACACAAGGTTAAGCTGATGGTCAACTTCATACTCCGATTCGACCCAAGATACCGCAGAGCATATGAATTTGTCTCAGAAGGAGGGCTGGGCGAAGTCGTAACCATCTGGGCCCGGAGGTCTACACTGCTCGAGACGGCGAAAAAATACGGCAGGTTCTCCAATCTTATCTACGACGTAATAATACACGATATAGACATGTGCAACCTCTTTGCCATGTCCGAGCCTAAGAAGGTCTATTGCGTTAGTGTGGGGAAGACCCAGAGGGGAGCCGGCTTAGAGGATGCATACCTAGCCATAATCCAGTACGGTGGGGGCTCAGCAGCATCTCTGGAAACAAGCTGGGTCCTGCCGAAGACAAGCCCACACTGGCTTGACTCGAGGTTTCACGTCATAGGAACAGAAGGAGCCGTCTACGTCGAACTCCAGTCACATGGTCTCGAGATAGTGAGCGGTAAAGGTGTTTATAGGCCAGACCTTTCCAACTGGCCGATAGTCGGCGGACGATTGACCGGCAACCTCCGTGAAGCTATAAACTATTTTGTGGAATGCGTCGCCAAGGATGTTCCTCCATCTCCTTCCGGCGAGGATGGCTTTAAGGCACTTGAAGTAGCATCAGCCCTGCACAAGTCCGCGTCCTCGGGTCAGCTCATTGAGCTTGGCAAGTGATTGGCTAATCCCCGAGATTCGCGAGCTTGTTATGCACTGGGGTCTGGCAGGAGGAGAGGAGCCCGAGTTCAAGCTTCTCGGCGGCGGTGTCTCATGCCATGTAGTTCTCGTCACATCTTCAAAAGGTAAATGGGTTGTGAAAAAGGCGCTCCCACGGCTGATGGTCAAAGATGAGTGGCTCGCTGACAGATGGCGTATTTTCAGGGAGACAGGCTGTCTCAAGGTGATAAGAGAACTTGTGGACAAGGATGCGGCTCCCCAAGTCTTGCTGGAAGACAGAGAGAGCTACTCATGTGTTCTAGAGTACGGCGAGGGCGGTGTCACGTGGAAGAAGCTGCTTATGGACGGAGTTGTGGACAACGAGGTAACCACACGAGTAGCATCGATTCTGGCCACACTCCACAAAGTCGGCACATTAACCGAAACACTTGAAGCAATAAAACTCTGCAGACAGCTAGGAATCACACCAATTGTATCAGCGCGTTCAGGCGATACTGAGGATAGCTTCATCGCAGACTTGGCGGTGGGAGCTGCCTGTCCACAGATAAAAATTGGCTCAATAGCGCGCTCAGAGAGGACAGTAAAGTATAACAGACTGCTACAGATAGAGCGGGAGCTTGAAGGGAAAACTTGTCTATATGGGAGAAAAAGCTCTAAACCTACGCGGCGGCAGAGTCGAATGAGCCATCGGTTTAAAATATTTCACAGGCCGCATGAATCATTCATCATCCAGTACATGAGGTTCTCCCTACTCCCAGCCGCACAGCTGAACCATTCGAGATTGACATGGACAAAATTTTAAATAAATAAGATGAAAAATATAGTTGGTGTCGTATTTTAGATGATGAAAACCGCTGGAAACGAGGTGTTGAAAGAAAATATTACTGCTGCCAAGCTTGTGGCGGACCTTTTTTCATCATCATTCGGGCCAGCGGGAATGGCTAAGCTTCTGTTCGAGGGTAACGGAGATTTCAAAGTAACCCGAGATGCTCTGATTATGTCGTCAGAGGTGGCTCTCGTCCACCCCATAGGTAAGCTACTCATGGAGGCTGGTGCAACTTGTAGAACAGAAGTGGGAGATGGTTTCATCAGCACAGTTATTTTGGCCGCCTCACTTGTGGAAAGAGGTTGGCGGTTGGCAAATAATGGCATCCATCCATCGGTGACCGCCACGTGATACCAGCTAGCTTTAAAAGAGGCTCTTAAAAACATTGATAAAGAATCTGTCCACATTGATGTCCAAAACTATAGTACTTTGACCGAGGTTGCAAAAACTCATTTAGCAACAAAATTACCCCCCTCATGGGCTGAGCATCTGGCGCCAATCGTTGTTAAAGCTTTGATAGGAGCCTCGGAATTTGTCAACGGTTACACAAAGTTGATTTGGACTTGATAAAAGTTGATGGAAGAAGAGGCGCGTCTGTAGAGGAGTCAGAACTTGTTGATGGAGTGATACTTCATAAGAAGGGCGTAGATCGTTTGATGCCCAAAATCATTACCGATGCGAAGATTGCCTTTGTCCAAGAACGGCTGGGAATCAAGAGACCTGATATGTTTACGAGAGTTCTTATCTCAACTCCAAGCGAGGTAAAGGACTTTTACAGCGAGTGATGGTCATACCTACAAGATTTCCTCCACCCGCTTCAGAGGTTTGGCGTTAATGTTCTTTTATGCGGCGGTGACATAGCAGAAGAACTCAGACGGCTCCTTGCAAATAATGGGATTCTCGCCGTGCGAAACGTGTCGCTTGAGGATATGAAGCGGTTGAGAATTGCTGTTGGAGGAGAACTTGTCATGAGACCTTGGGAATTGAGCGGCGACGCCCTAGGCTATTGCGGTTTAGTTGAACAGAGAGTAGTGGCAGCACATGATGAGTGTTTGTTTTTCAAAAGCTGCCGCAATCCTCGCTTTAGAAGCATACTAATTAGAGGAGCCGGTGATTTTGTCGTCGACGAGGTGAAGAGAGCTGTCATCAATTGCTTAAAGTTTCTTCAGTCTCTGTTAAGAGACGGCGCTGTTGTGGCTGGTGGAGGATTTATCGAGTACAAGATTGCCCACGTGTTGAGGAAGATGTCGTTGAGCTATCCCTCAAAGGTTCAGCACACCATCCAAGCTTTTGCAGAGGCGCTTGAGGAGTTACCGCTATGGCTGGTGAGAAACGCTGGAGGAGACCCTGCTAAAGCAAAGACCGAGCTCAGGAGCGGAGTTGCCGCAGACATACCATGTAGGATCGATGGTTACGCTGGGAAAGTTATTAAATCGAGTATTATGGAGTCGGCAATAGTTAAGATTCAATGTCTGAAATCCGCTACCGAAACGGCTGTCACAATCCTCAGAGTTGACCATGTTTTATAACAGCCACCCAAACCACTTGAAAAGAAATCTCTCATACCGTTGCCTGGCAGGATGGTGAGGGGCTGGAAATGAGCTGTATAATAGGTGTGGATTATGGTGACTAGGTTACGTGAATTCGGATGTCACATCATAACTTCCAGACATACAGTCGAGGATGTGCTGCGGCTAACTGTTCTTGCCGACAAACTCTCGTACGACCATGTTAGGATGGGTGATCATGTGCTTGTCCCCAATCCTGAGGCAAGTTATCCAAAAGCTCAAACACTCTTAGCCGCCTTTGGCGTTCTCACAAAAAGGGTGAGACTTTCGACAGCCGTCACCTATTCTTATAGAAGACATCCAGTTGAGATAGCTCAAGCAATAGCCACACTGGATGTTTTAACTTCTGGCAGAGCCGTTTTAGGGATCGGGGCCGGTGAGTTGATGAATCTAAGTCCTTTTTGAATAGACTGGGCCAAGCCCGTCAAAAGACTCCGAGAAGCCGTTGAGGTAATCAGCCTCCTACTAACTTCTGCATCGCCCGCTACATACGAGGGTGAATTCTTTTCCTTAAAGAAAGCATATCTGCAGATCAGACCTATACAGAAACCCCGGCCACCAATATACGTGGGCGCCTCCGGGTCCAAGACTCGTGAATTAGTGGGTATGCTCGCTGACGGGTGGCTGCCGGTCGCTGTGGAGAGTCCAAGCACACTGAAAAACCATCTCTTGGACTTGAAAAATGGTGCAGAGAAACGAGGTAGAAATATTACCGGCTTGGATATTGATGTGACGGTTTACACGACGGTTGATGAAGATATTGAGAAAGCATACCAGATTGTTGGTCCAGCTGTCAAGAGCATGCTTGTCCAACAGCGGGAAGTTCTCAGAGAGCTTACGGGTCTAGAAGTTCCGGAAAACTCGTCTTTGCAGAGGATAGATCCTACTGATAAGGAGAAGCTTATGGTTTTTGAAGAAATGATTACACAGTTCCGAGGAGCGCCGTTGAGGATGTGGCCGCGTTTGGACCTATAGACTTGGTTATAGGGAAGTTGGAGGAATTCTTGAGGGCAGGCGCCACAAGCCTTACCATCTGCGTGATAGGGTCAGATCATGAAAAAATCCTCTGCATCTATGCAGAGAAAATTATACCCTATCTCAAAGAGACCTATGGATCACATTAAGAACAGCCTGTTTAACTACCTGCGGCCCTCCTAACCACAGCCAGCTGAGTTAGCCTAATTCCCATCAAGGTTGCCACCATCCCCAACACCATCAACACTGTGAGGGGCTCGCCAAGGAAGATAACGGAGAGAGATGCCGCTGCGATGGGGCTTACGAAAAAGAAGGAGCCTGCCCTTGCTGCGTCCAGCTTTTTGAGAGCAAGGTAAAAAAGGAGGTTGCCCATGGTGACCGCTATCCCCCAATATGTAACCAGCAATAAGTCCATTGATGCTGAAGCAAAAAGGCCGCCGAACCCTGTCAGACTGTATGTCACGTATGCGAGGACCAGTAAGCCTGCGGATATTCCAAGCTGTGAAACTGCTAAGGCGTCGTGGCTTCTCATCAAGTATCTGCCTGCCACGGCGTAGATTGATGCAACCAAAGCCCCCGTCGCGGACAGCGCTAATCCAAGTAGAGATGCCGACTCCGCCCCATAGCCCCCAACCAAGATGAAAAGCCCCACGAAAGCCAGCAAAATTCCCGCGTAGCCAACTGCTCTAAGCCGTTCCTGCAGCAGAACTCTTGAGAGAAGAGCAATCAATATTGGCGATGAGCCTACTATGATTGCGTTGAGAGAAGCCGGAATGTATGATAACGCTGTGTATGACATTATCGGGTATAGTCCATATTGTAGACAGCCAATAGCTCCCGCAACGATTATACCGCGTCTTCCAAGCATTTTCAACCTATGCAGACCCTGCCGCTGAGCCAAAACCGCAGACAACAGAATTAAGCCAACTATTGTGCTAAGAAAGGCTATATGGAGGGCGTTCATCTGGCTGTTGCCTTTAGCTAAAATATACCGAATAACTGGGTGTCCTGAACCCCATAATATGCCCGCAGCCGTCAGATATAGATACTCGACACGTGTCAAATGCTCACCTATCTGGACTGGCTAAACCATTTTAACCCCGTGTCATTAGAGGCTATCTCCACTCTTTAGCCTCCCTTGAAATACGGTATTATCTTTCTTCTGAAAATCTCGATAGTTTTCTCCGGTCTTGGGCTGAAATCTGTGAAAATGAGATGATTAGCTCCTATTTTCCTGAATTCATCGAAGCGGTCTATCAGGTCGTCCACGTTCTCATAGAGTAGGTAATAGTTTCGGATGGCTTCATCAGGTAACCTCAGCCCAGACTCCTCTATCTGCCTCGGGTCCTCTTCGTCGAAGTTCTCCATTATCGTTGCTCCGGCGTGTATACGCTTAATTCTCTTTATGGTTTTATCGATGTCGACGATAGCGCCTTCGAGGAGGACTGCTTTTTCGATTCGGCGGGGATTTCTACCCGCTTCTGCTGCCGCTTTCTCAAATGCTGGGAAAATCTTGTCTCTACAGTTCTCCAGAGTGTTTGCAGTAATCAGCCTATCGCCATATTTCCCTGCATATGTTGCAGCCTTCTCACCTATCGCACTGAAGTAAATGGGGATAGGTCTCTTCGGCTTGAGGTGGAGGTAAACCTTAGGCATACTGAAGTATTTTCCGTTGAAGTCAAAGTAGTCCTCATTCGTCCACAGCTTTTTGATAAGATCAAGCGCTTCTACAAGTCTTTCCATTCTCTCCCTCCAAGGAGGCCATCTGCCCATGAACCTTTTCTCACTCATGGCCTCACCAGTGCCGACGCCAAGCAGAAACCGGCCTGGATACATGTTGTCAAGCGTGCCCATAGCTTGAGCTATAATGGCGGGGTGATACCTGCCGCCGATGGGGACAGTCACATCAACTCCGAGAAGTATTCTCTTGGTCCGCTCTGCGGCGGCGGCTAAAACGGGCCAGACAAAGAAGTTGTGTTTGAAGGAATGGTGCCAAGGTAGGAAATGGTCTCCAAACCAGATTGAATCAAAGCCAGCCTTTTCACATAAGCCGAGAAACTTCATCTCATATCTGTCATCCATCCAAAAAGTTGCATCCACACCTAGCTTAACCACGTCCTTCTTCACCCAATGAAAATCAGCATGGATTACTGTAAAGCTTTATTTAAAATTTCGAGTAACCATGTTTTGTCCGCTTCAAATGATTTTAAGCTTTGTTCCCTATGCACAGAGGCATCCGCTACGGCTAGAAAAAAATGGTGTATGCTAACAATTTTGGTAACTGTCAACACATAGCCCAAGTGCCCATGGTCCCCGTATGTTAGATAAGACGCGGATACAGGTTGTAGAAATTTTTTCAAGCGGCTTTTATGTTACTTTGCCCCGTGCCTTAATTTCCCATATCTTGACCACTGAGTCATCTTCTACGCCATACATAATGTCGAACTGGTTGACACATGGGCAGACATGGTAGGGAATGAACTCGAGTCTATCACCAAGCCTGACTTTGTCAACTGCTTCTCCTGATAGCTTAACCCAGCCATGTTCCTCCGAAAACTTGTATATCTCCACCCCCTCTACACCCACGCACACCGGATACCTGCCCATGTCTAGGTGAAATGCTTTGGACCCTGCGTCTACTACGCATCTTTCCGGGGAAGTTTTGCTCATGACGGTTGTGAGAACATGCAGAGCGCATGTCTCCTGTGTCGCGGCCTCCCTTTCCACAAGATACCAGTCATTGAAAACATACATGCCTGGCTGCAGCTCTGTAACGCCTTCATATCGGCCGCTGACTCTGACTGTGGCGGATGAACCCATGCTCACCTCACCCGGGTCTATCCCGTTGCTCTTCATAAGCTTCGCAGCATGGAGTGTAGCTTTGACCGCTTCTTCTATCAGCTTGTGCCTCTCCTCCCTCGATGTCGGTGAACCAGCGTGTCCTTCGTAGCCCATCACACCAACCAGATAAACACCCTCAGTCCTCGTTACCTTATCAGCAAGAAGCCAAGCCTTTTCGGGCGGCACACCCGTTCTATGCATCCCACAATCCACGTCAACATACACACCCACCTCCACTCCATGCATTCTGCAAAACCTGCCTAGTTCCGAAACATTTTCCAAATCATCAACAGCTACCGAGAGTTTTACTTTCTCAGCCAGCTTCACTAGCCTGCGCATTTTCTGAGCACCAACCACCTCGTTGCTCACAAAGATGTCATTTAAACCAGCCTCAGCCATGACCTCTGCCTCCCCAAGCTTCTGGACACATATGCCGTTAGCGCCTGCCTCTAGCTGCATCCACGCAATCTCAGCAGTTTTATGGGTCTTCACATGTGGTCTAAGCTTCTTCCCCAAGCTCCTCGCGAAACCAGCCATCTCCGTAATGTTTTTCCTCAAAACTCCAACATCAACAACCAGCGCAGGTGTGTCTATATCATCTCTCCTCATGCCTGTAATCATCAACCGCGTGATGTTAACTTATTTAAAATTTTGGTTAGGATATGTTTTCTTCTTCATTTTTATATTCTATAGAAAACCATATAAACCCATACTAAAGTGAAATTCACACAAAAGAAGAAATCGAGCAAAGTGTTCTGAGTAGGAAGATAAACCGAAGAAAAGCGGTTAGTCACACAGCTGCGGCGGGATTGGCAATTGGAGTAGCGTTAGAAGTTGGTCTCGACAGATATTTTGCAGTCACGGGTGTTGCGTGAGAGAATACTATAAACTAAACCATGACTGTTGGAGGACAGACGGTTACGGTAACAGCGGTTTAGAGGCCGCGAAATCTTTGCGGTAGAGCCTCTGGGGACAGAGTCCGTCGTAGACATCAGAGTAGGGGACACCATCTACAAAGCTGTCACCGATCCCTATTTTTCTGCGAGAATAGGTGAGAAAGTATACGTTTGGCTAGACATCAATCAAATACACATTTTTGACAAGAAGACTGGCACAGCAGTAATTTAATCAGTTAATGAGTATGATTATTCATCTTTTAAACGTAGACTTGGCAATCATGCTTTAAAAGTTAATCAAGAAGCTAAGTCAACTGTCGGTGACGTATAAATGCCTTGGGGTGAAGGACCTAGGCTTAGGTGGAGGAGGCTTCTGAAATGGATGGAGGAACAGCAACTTGACATGCTGGTCATGGGCGGTCAGAAGAACATTTACTACTTCACAGGATACATAACAGCGAGGCTTTTCATGCCCGCGTATCTCTTTATCCCAGTCGAGGGAGAACCATTCCTCGTCACGGGAAAAGCAGATAGCGAACAGGCGGCCAAAACCTTCGGCGGCGAAATAGTCGAGTACGTAAACTATAACCTTGACAATGTCATGAGACCATATCCAATACATGGAGTAGAAGCAGCGGTGAAGACTTTGAGGCGTCGGCAGCCAAAGATTAGGAAACTTGGTTATGAGGGGTGGGCGCTGGATGCGGTGCTGCTGCATGAGATGTTAAAGATGTTTCCCACAGCGGAGTTCACAGATGTGTCTGAGAACATTCTCTTGATGAGGAGGAGCAAAGACGAAGACGAGCTTCAGTATCTCCGCGAAGCAGCTAAACTGAACGACAGCGCCTACCGTGTAGCCAAGGAGAACGCGGCCGTGGATAGGAGCGAGGCGGAGCTTTACACAATAATACATTCCGAACTCGTCAAAAAGAAGGGCGGTTTCCAGTTTTTCGCCGGAGACTTTGTATCAGGTGAAAGATGTCTACAAATTGGAGGCCCGCCGACAAGCCGCAGACTTCAAGTGGGTGACACCTTGATACTTGACCTCTGGGTAACCCATCAGGAGTATTGGTCCGACACCTGCAGAACCTTTGTGGTGGGTGCCGTGCCTTCGGCTTTGCAGAAGAGAGTTTTCGAGGTTTTGAGGGAGGCACTCAAGGCTGGTGAGGCTGCGCTCAGGCCTGGAGCGACAGGCTCAGATGTTTATAGAGCTGTATACGAGGCAATAGAGCGGCATGGCTACGGAAAATACTTCCCGCATCACGCGGGACACGCTCTCGGCCTCGAGGCATGGGAACCGCCATACTTCATACCAGGTGACCAAAACATCATAACCGAGAATACAGTCTGCGCGTTGGAACCTGGGATATACTTTGGAGAGGTGGGGGGCGTAAGGCTGGAAAACAACTACGTGGTCAAGAGGTATGGTGTGGAGGTTCTTAACGAGTTTCCGCTGGAGCCGTAAAAACCTTTAAAAGTGGAGGTTCGCCGCATAAAACTATGCCTAAAGAAGTTGTATTTACTGATGATGCTCCTCGTCCAGTGGGACAGTATTCACAAGCTGTTAAGGCAGGTGGCTTCCTCTTCATATCAGGCCAGATAGCAATCAACCCTAAGACGGGAAAAATAGAGGAGAAAGATGTTAGGGGGCAGACGCGTAGAATACTTCAAAACATCAAGGCCATACTCGAATCTCAGGGAGGAAGCCTCAGCGATGTTGTGAAGGTGACGGTTTATCTCTCAAAACCCGAGGATTTCCAAGATATGAACGAGGTTTATAGCGAGTTTTTCAGAGAGAAGCCTCCTGCACGAGCCACGGTAGCAGCCAACATACCCGGCAAAGACGCCCTTCTCGAAATAGATGTGACCGCTTACCTCGGCGACAAGTAGTAAATTTCAGCCCAGCATCGCCATGTCTGCGCTTGGGCTGCTGACAGCTGATCTCTAGAAAAATATGGATTTTTAGAAAGTGGGTGGTTGTGGCTGGGGTTGTCTTCTTCTGCCGATTATTATCGCTGTTCCCACGAGGACGGCTATCAGTATGAGGAGCATGGGGAGTATGTAGGTTGAGACGGGTTCGGCGAATGCGACAGTTGTTATCTCTGTGAGGGTTAGTGTTGTTGATTGTGTTTGCGTGGTTAGGGCTGTGGATGTTGTTGTCGCTGTTGCCGTGGTTGTCACTGTTTGAGTGTTTGTCGTCGTCTGCTTCTGTGTCTGTGTGGTTGTGACGGGGATGGTTGTGGTGCTGGTCGCTGTTGAGACGAAGATGACGGAGCTTGTCTGCGTGATTGTTGTTGTGGCTATCGCGTAAGCGGTTGTCGTGGTTGTCGCAGTAGCCGTGGCCGTGGTGGTTGTGCCAACGGTTGAGGTCACAGTGGTCGTGCTTGTTGAAACAAGGTTGTCGGGGCAGAACCTTGAGTAAAAGGAGTTGATGCCGGCTGCGGTGTTTATCGAAGGGGTGTAGGTTGCGACGCCGGGTGAAGGCGGTGATGTTGATGGGGTGACATTGGTCATGGTCGGTGTCAATGTTTCAACAGTCAGCGAAACAGAGGAGGATTGCGCGTTTTGTAGGTCGTTTATGACGTAGAAGAGCGGTAAGTTGACGTGTTGGCCCGCGAGGTAGACACATGCTCCGAGCGAGGACGCCGAATGCGCCCAGTCATCGCCCGTGGGCCCGCCGGTGATGAAGAATGAGTGCGAGAATGTTCCGTCGGCGGCATATGCTGCGAGCAACACGTCCCGTGTTCCATATCCGGTGGTGTAGCCGGCTATGTAGAGGGTTCCGCCCACGGCTGTTAAGCCATATGCAACCTCGTCGCCTGAAGATGTTCCAAAGGCTCTTATCCACTGTAGCGCCAATCCAGAGTCCAGACGCGTTAAGACAGCTTCGTCCTGTCTCCCCGCGATGAATGTTTTTCCGGCGAGGTAGATGTTCCCCGGGGAGACGATGATGTCGTATGCTTCGTCGTTGTTTGACCCGCCTATCTCTCTTGTGGCTACGGGGTTGCCGTTGGTGTCGAAGACTGAGACAAACATCTCGAGGGAGCTTCCGTCGTCGGATGTGCCAGCCACGTAGACGCGGCCTCCTGAGAAGGCGACCGCGTTCGCCAAATCGTTTCCACCACGCACCTTGAAGTTCTTGGCCCACACCACGTTGAGGCTTGAGTCAAGCTTCTCAACAAATGCACCAATACCCGGCTGATAGCCCACGACATAAAACGATGGAGATGCCGCCGGCTCAACGGCTATGTCTGTTACTTCTTCCCCGGGCCCTATGTCGTAGAGGTTTATGGTTTGGAGGTTGCAGCTGGTGTCGAAGACGGCGACGAAGTGGTTAGGGACCGTGGACCCTGCTGTGGTTTTTCCAAGCATGTATATTCTGTTGTTGTGAAATGTAAGGGCTCTTGCTTCTTCACTGGCTCCGAGGTCGAGGGCGACGCTGCAGCGATGGGTGTTGTCGCTGTTGAAGATTGTGAGAAAAGCGTTGGGTGTGTTAGTGCCGAAAGATGTTGTGTAGCCGACGGTGTATATGCCGTTAGCGTCGACGTAGATGTCTGTGGTGATGTCGTCTGCTGCTCCGCCGTAGGAGAGGCGGAAGCTGATAACCTCACCTAACCCGCTCATAACCGCCGTCAACATCAGGGCAGCCAACAAACCAGCTAAACAAAGTCTCCTCATCATGGCGGCTTCAGGGAAAAGAGTTTTAAATCTTTTACATTAGTCGACGGCTCTCGTAATAATTCGAGACTATGTTCGTAATATTGGAAATAGGTTTTTAGTCTGGTGTTCTCAGGGATTTGGCTGGAACGGGTTTGTCTGTTGGACGTGTTTTGTCTGGGCTGAGGCGTGTGGACCGTGTTCTGGGCGGGAGGCATCGTTTGGCTGAGCTGGGTATTCTTCTGCTGTTGTTGAGCACGGCTTTTGTTCTCCGTGTGCTGCCTCTCCGCTGGGGTGTTGCCCTCTCCGAGTTTGACCCATGGGTTCAGTATAAGGAGGCTTTGTTCGTGATTGAGCGGGGCTGGGGCGGGTTCGCCGAGTTCTTCAACTGGCATGACACGATGTCATGGTATCCTTGGGGCCGTGACATGGGGCGCACAGCTTTCCCAGGCATTCCATTCGCGATGGCCTTCATCTACCTCACCCTCAAATCCTTCGGCATAGCCGTGGACACTCTCGAGCTCGCCGCGGCGCTGCCGGTTGTCTACGGGGTGTTGACTGTTGTCGCCGTATATTTTCTCGGTAAACGTGTAGGCGGCTCCTCTACGGCGTTGGCCGCTGCGCTGTTCATGGCGATTAGCACGGCGCATATAGGGCGTACTCATCTGGGATGGTTTGATGACGAGAGCCTCAGCCTGCCTCTGATGCTGGGAGGATACATCTTCTACCTGGCTGCGATTTCTGAGAAGAGGAGCCTGCGTGGGACGGTTGTTTTCTCGTTGTTGTCGGGGCTGTTTCTCGGCTTCATGGCCGCCAGCTGGGGAGCGCATAAGTTTCCGCTGGCCTTTGTCCCGTTGTTCAGCGTCATCCTCGCCATAATCGGGAGATACCGCCGAAACCTGCTGGTCGCGACAGCCATCGCCTTCGCCGTATACACGTCCATCGCTGTCTCTGTCCCCAAGCTCGGCCCCGGCTACATCCGCGAAATCACCATCTTCTCAGGCTTCATCGCCCTCTTCATCCTCGCCGTGTTTGAGGCGGCTTCGCGGATAAAGCAGCCCGAGGTAAGGCGTTTAACCATTTTAACGGTGCTCTTTCTCTCGGCTGTCGGGTTCTTCGCCCTGCTGGGCCTCGGCTTCCTCGGTGTGCCGGGGCTCAAGTTCCTCTCCGTGCTGCTTCCGGGTCTCCGCGACGCTTTACCCATCGTCGAATCGGTTGCGGAAAACCAGGTTCCGACGTGGTCCATCATGTTCTCCGACTTTGGGCTGACCCTCGCTCTCGTGCCCATCGGCGTCTACCAGCTCATCAAGACGAGACGCGACCCCGACCTCTTCATCGTCCTCTTCCTCCTCTTCGCGGCCTATTTCGCGTCATCGATGGTCCGTCTCTCCCTGCTCGCGTCACCGGCCGTCGCTCTCGTCGCAGGACATGGCTACGCATTTGTCTTCACCCGGCTTGGTGACTTGATTGCACAGAGACGTGCTTCAAAGAGAAGAGGGGAGGAGGTGAACATAGGGCTCGCCGCATTCACGCCTGTGCTGCTTGTTCTCCTGCTTCTCGTCTCTATCGTGCCATCGGTCTATGGAGGGCTTGGTTCAAGAGTTACTTTGTCGCCTATCGACCAGGGATATCAGCCTGCCACTATTGTTACATCGAGCTTCCCCGCCCGCCAGTCCATCCCCGACTGGGTCAGGGCCCTTGCATGGATGCGTGACAATCTCCCCAAGGACGCGGTTGTGGCGTCGTGGTGGGACTACGGCTACTGGATAACCATACTGGGTGAGAGAATCAC
>Ga0209289_100304_pt1 | contig 28370 bp, 26 predicted proteins | sample GXS110809BmetaG_FD_184121 | JGI IMG/M metagenome (GOLD analysis project Ga0209289, IMG submission 184121) | Hot spring microbial communities from Gongxiaoshe hot spring, China to study Microbial Dark Matter (Phase II) - GXS 110809B (SPAdes)... ...
GCAGCTCAAGTCCTTGTCTTTGCCGATCTCTGACAGCTTTTACGGTAAGCAGACTTGGCCGTCGGGCACATCTGGGTGGTTCCAGGGGTGGTTCCCTGGGTTACCCATGCCGTTCTGGTTGCCTGATTGATTGTTGTCTTCTATTTTATTCTTCCCTAAAAATGAAACTTTCCCTCTGAAAACGTTGAACTGATTTGGGATATATCCACATTTCTCGTGAGGAACGGTAATAGCCCAATCAGCATTGCTCACAATGGTCGAATCGCTCACTACTAGCTGCGCTTCTTCTGCCAGCTCAATTCCATTACATATTTTTCCTTCCCACCATCCTGCTGCACCTGGCTCCCAGCACCTTGGGTGAGTCCCGTTGCCCATGATGAGGCTCTCCTTGATCTGCAAGTCTGTTACCCCGAAGACTATCAAGCCGCTCACTTCATTCCCAAGAATTCGAGATCGGGATATGGTAAGACGGCCTTTACCTCCTATTCGGAAGCCGTATGTGTTACCTATAACTGATGTTCGCTGGATATCCATTTGATTGCGCCACTCCCACGCAGCAAACGCAACAATATTCTTAGAGAGGACAGAGTTCTCGACGCTCACACGTGCATCCATAGTTACTGTTATCCCCTGCGGGTAGCCTGATATAGTCGAGTTCTTGACGGACAAGTATGCTGACTTTGCCAGCCATATCCCTAGACCGTAGCCGTCACCTGTAAGGCGGGAATCGATAAGTTCAACCTGAGCTGAACCATCGGCTGTAAGAGAGACCCAGCTCATGTCGGAGATAAAGCTGTAAGCTATACCTTGAATTGTTGTATTCTGCAGTATAGCCTTCGTTCGACCGGTGGCATATATCCCAACGACATCAGGTTGTCCGGAGGCGTCTACTGTTATAGAGATATTCTCAATCAACACAGTGATCTGGTTGTCGCTCTGGATTGATATGACTGCTTTTTCATTCTTGGGGTTTCTGAGATGTCCCGCGTACGGGATGCCTCTCAAAGTCAGATTCTTTTTGATAACCAAACTCTCAAAGAAATATCCAGCACTCAAGCAGATGACCGCCCCCTCTTTCGCTTCATCGATCGCTTTTTGAATTGACTCACCCGGCTTAACCGTGACGGTGCAGTCCGGCTGGCCCTGCGCGAAAGGCTCTGAACCGCTCAGAAGATTCAGCAGCCCCAGCACGAGCGCCAGAGCTGCCGCCGACCCGAAACGCTGCGCTGCGTAGATCATCGCATGTACCTCCTTCGCGATCACCAGATTGTATCTCAAAAGATCTCCTGCAGCAGCGCGCGCAACTCTTCAAGGGTGGGCTGGCGCGGATTGAACAACACCGAGCCGTCGGCTAGAGCCAATTCTGTGATCTTGTCCAGATCGCTCTCGCGCACGCCCACGTCCCGCAAGCGCAACGGGATGCCAACTTCAGTCATCAGTGCCCGCACGCGCGCGATCCCATCTTCGGCTGAAGAGACTGCAAGCGCCCGCGCAATCTGATCGTATTTCTCTCTCTGAACGTCGAGATTGAACTCCATCACAGCGGGCAACGCCAACGCGCAGCACAGCCCGTGCGGCAGATCGTACAGCCCGCCTAAAGAATGTGCTATGGCGTGCGCCAGCCCCACCCAGCCGTTATTAAACGCTATGCCCGCGATCAACGCGGCATACGAGAGGCTCGCCCGCGCCGTCATATCAGAGCCGTCTTTGACCGCACGGGGCAGATGCTCGGAGATAAGCTTAATCGCTTGAAGTGCTAGCAGATCGCTGATGGGCTGCGCTGAGATCGACACTAAAGTCTCAATAGCGTGCGTGAGCGCATCCAACCCCGTGTGCGCCGTCACGCTGGGCGGCAGCGTCCTCGTTAGCTCTGGGTCAATGATCGCAAGCGTTGGAGCAAGATATCGGCTGACCAAGGGGAGTTTTTGCTTACGCTCCGGCACGGTGACCATCGAGATAAACGTCACTTCGCTGCCCGTGCCTGCAGTCGTCGGGATAGCGACGAGCGGGCCGCAGGGGCCGGGCACGGCATCGTTGCCCTCATAGTCTAAGACTGAGCCGCCGTGCGTCTTGACGGCATTGAGCGCTTTAGCACTGTCGATGACGCTGCCGCCGCCAATAGCGATGAGCACATCACGCCCCTGAGCAAGAGCTAACGCGTTCTCAATGCACTGCACCGTAGGGTTTGGGAGAATGCCGTCGTAGACGGCGTAGTCGAGGCCCTCAAGCTGCGCGGTGAGCGCATCGAGTAGCCCAGCTTTACGCACCCCCTGATCCGTGACGACGAGCACAGATTTCCAGCCGCGGGTGTCTAACTCTAAGCGCAGATTGCCCAAAGCGCCAATACCAAAGAGAATTCGCGTAGGTAGCTCGAAACTGAAGAAGATCTCTTGCATTGTGCACCCCTAGATTACATAAACCAATCGAAGAAATCCGGGCTAATATCTATCTGCACGCTCTTGATCTCCGTGTAGAGATCGAGCAAGCAGTGCAGTCCTGCCTCGCGCCCAAAGCCGCTCTTCTTCATGCCCCCATAGGGCACGCTTGCTGGATGCATGTTGTAACAGTTCACCCAGACTCTCCCGGCCTTCACTCGATGCGCCACTCGAAGAGCTTTGCTGATGTCTTGGGTAAAAATCCCCGCAGATAAGCCGTACTCGACAGAGTTCGCGATCTGTACGGCTTCATCCTCGCCATCGAAAGCGAATACCCCGACGACGGGGCCGAAGACTTCTTCGCACGCGAGAGCCATCGTCGGCTGTACTTCGGTGAAGACCGTCGGCTCGAAGAAGAACCCCCGCGCAAATTCTGCCCCTTGGGGCTGCTTGCCTCCTAAGACCAAACGTGCTCCTTGCTCTTGAGCGAGCTTCACGTAGTGCTTGACTTTCTCAAGTTGGGCGTGGGAATGAAGCGTGCCGAACTCGGTCATGGGGTCGCTGGGATCGCCCATCTTCAGCTTGGACGCGCGCTCGACGAACGCGTCCAAAAACTTTTGATAGATCGGGCGCTCGATCAGCAATCTCGCTCCGGCAGTGCACATCTGTCCCTGGGCGAAGAAGTTCGCCAGGAGCGCCTGCGCGAGAGTTCTCTCAAAGTCACAGTCAGCGAAGACAATGAACGGGGCTTTGCCCCCAAGCTCAAGCGAGACGCGCGTGATGTTTGGCGCAGCAAGCTGCATAATTTTTGTCCCCGTCGCCGTCGAGCCCGTAAATGCGATCTTATTGACTAACGGGTGCGCGCAGAGGGCGCTGCCCACGGTTGCGGGAGTCGGGTCGGTAAGAACGTTATAGACTCCCGATGGCAGCCCAACACTCTCAGCAATCTTGGCTAACTCGAGTGTTGTCACTGGCGTTGTCGGCGCGGGCTTGATGACAATAGTATTTCCGGCAGCGAGCGCTGGAGCGATCTTGAGCGCTGCAAGCCATAACGGGAAATTCCAGGGCGTGATCGCCGCGACGACCCCCAAGGGTTCGCGCCGCGTGTACGTGAGATACTCTCCTGGAACGGGAATCGTCTCGCCCATGACTGCCGGGCCGATCCCGGCGAAATACTCAAAGAGACTGATCGTCGCGGGGATATCGTGGGCTTGGATCTCTTTGATGGGGCGCCCGGTCTCTTGACACTCTAAGAGCGCAAGCTCGTCAAAGCGCTCTTTGAGCGCATTTGCGATAGCGCGTAAGAACTCGCCGCGCTCTTCATAGGAGCGCGCGGCCCAATCTGGAAAAGCTTCGGCAGCGGCGCGCACGGCGCGATCTACGTCAGCTTCAGTAGCGACAGCGCACTCAGCGATAGGCTCTTGGGTAGCGGGGTTGCGGACTTGATAGTGTGAAGGTGTCTCGTGCCAGTGGCCTCCGATGTGTAGACCGTAGCGTTGCATAGGTCCCTCCTGCTGCCCTCGCTGCCTAGTCGGAAGCCATCGCACTGAGAGTATACACGGGTTGCTGAGAGAAGACAAGATCGGTGGGTTTTGGTGGAGCCGAGCGGAGTCGAACCGCCGACCTCCCGCTTGCAAAGCGGGCGCTCTCCCAACTGAGCTACGGCCCCACGTGACAGTTGGACAGTTCTAAGTTACCAGTTTCCAGTTCAAAGTTCAAGTCTGAGGAAACTACTGCGCGGACTTTAGATACCGAATGGAAATAGAGCAAGCTTCGCACTTCGGCGTAGGAGCCACGCACAATATGGGGAAAGTTCACGAAGCTTTGATCTCCTCAAATCTCTCAATATTGGCAAAAAAATTTTAGGTAAATTGGAACTGTCCCTGGTGGGTCTAGGAAGAATCGAACTTCCGACCTCGCGCTTATCAGGCGCGCGCTCTACCACTGAGCTATAGACCCAGAAAGCATATTTATATTAGCACTATCAGCTTCTGTTGTCAAGGTTGCCTTTAGCGCTCACGTTTATATAATTACTGTACACTTTTCCCCTGCGAGGTGAAAGTATGAGTTCTCGAACTCTGTGGAAGTGGTCGGTGCTCGTGCTCGTTCTTCTTGGTGTGGGCTGGGGCAGCCACGCCCGGCAGTCAGCTTGGCAGTCGGTCGTGCTTGCTGAAGCCGGCTTTGCTTCAGGTGATCTCGTCTATAACTCAGACCTAACTGTCGCCCCGGACGGGACAGCCTATGTTGTCTGGGCTGATCTTGGCGGCGATATCATGCTCAGCGTCGTCCCTCCAGGGGAGACCCTGCAGCCTGGAGATCCCATCAATGTCTCTGGAGGTGCTGGCGGGGATTGGCCAGTGGCGCCTGCAGTCTCTTGGGGCGGCGGGCGGCTCTGCGTCGTCTGGGAGGGCTGGGACGATCTTGGAGGAGATATTTTTATTCGCTGCTCCGACGACGGCGCTCAGACGTGGCTCAGCGCTCCTGTAAAGGTCGCCGAGACCGACGCAGCTTCAGGGCAGCATGAGCTTCAGGGTGAGTGGGATGGCAACGTCGACGTCTTCGTCGATGCCCAAAAGACCGTCTACGTCGTATGGTTTGAAGACTTCTCCAAGCTCGTCTGGAGCAAATCCTCCGACGGCCAGACGTTCTCAGAGTTTCAGACGCTCTTGGAGACGTTCGATTATTTGCGCTGGCCGCACTGGGCCCAGGGGCCCGATGGCACGCTCTATCTGGCGTACACGCTGGCCCTGAACACCGACGAAGCTGACGTCTATTTCTTCAAGAGCGCTGACGGTGGCGCGAGTTGGGAAGGGCCGATCCAAGTCACTCAGAATCCCGGATTCTCTGACGCGCCCGAATGGGCTTTTATTAATACCACTATCTACAACGTCAACGATGACACCGAGCAGGCCCCCGATAGCGCCGATATTATGCTCACGGTCTCTCCCGATGGCGGCCAGACATGGAACCCCAGCGTCGTCATCGCGAAAGACGGGGCGTTCCCGTCTATCGCTACGGACGGGAAGAGTCTCTACGTGAGCTTCTCCAGCATTGTCGGCGACGAGCCGACGGGCTTCATCTGCTCGACGGACGGCGGCCAGACATGGACGCGCGATGATATCCCTGATTCTGGGCCGAACTTTGTCTTTTTGGGGTTACGCGGCCCTGGGATTGACGCTTCTGAGACGGCTATTGCTGTAGACGCGCAAGGGAACGTCTACGTCGCCTGGGCGCGCGGAGGCCGCGATTTGGGACAATCGCAGATCATGCTGGCCAAGCGCAAGGGATGCTGAAGGGGTCATTGGCCCTCACCCCAGCCCCTCTCCCGCACGCTGCGCGTGGGCTTCATCTTGGCCGGCCCACGGCCGGCCAAGGCATACGGTCCAGGCGAAGTCTGGGGGTGAGGGCCTACTTCTCCAACTCTGCCAACTGCTGCTCTCGATAGGCTCTATCTAGCGCAGTGATGAGTTCGTCCAGCTCGCCCTCAAGAATGCGATCGAGTTGATAGAGCGTCAGATCAATACGGTGATCCGTGACGCGATTCTGCGGGAAGTTATATGTTCTGATCTTCTCGCTGCGCGCGGCGGTGCCGATCTGAATCCGCCGTTGCTGGGTGATCTCGCGCTGTTGCTCGAGTTCGTACTTCTCTTGGAGGCGCGCCCGCAACAGCTTCATCGCCTTCTCTCGGTTCTTGTGCTGACTGCGTTCCTCCTGGCACGTCACGACGATCCCCGTGGGCTTGTGAACTAAGCGCACAGCTGTGGCAACTTTATTGACGTTCTGGCCGCCGGGGCCACCGGCACGAAACGCTTCAAATTCTATGTCTTCATCGCGGATCTCGATTTGAACGTCTTGGATCTCCGGGAGCACCGCGACCGTAGCTGTGCTCGTGTGAATCCGCCCTGATGCTTCGGTCTCTGGGACGCGCTGAACCCGATGGACCCCGCTCTCAAACTTAAATTTGCCGAACGCCCCCGGCCCCGCTACCTCAAAGACGATCTGTTTAAATCCCCCTAAGTCCGTGGGGTGCGCGTCCAGAATCTCTATGCGAAAGTTCTGGGCGTCTGCGTACTTTTTGTACATTCTGAACAGATCGGCAGCGAAGAGCGCCGACTCTTCCCCGCCGGCCCCGGCGCGAATCTCTACGATCGCATCGCCCGCATCGCGTGGGTCTTCAGGGACGAGCAGGAGCCGCGCTTCGTCGAGGAGCTGAGCGCGCTCGGCCTCGGCACGCTCCAGCTCTTCTTTCGCGAGAGCGCGTAGGTCCCCATCGCTCTCTAAGAGTTCGCGCGCCTCAGCTATAGACTTCTCCAGGCCTTGCAAACGCTCATACAGCTCGACAGGACGCTTCAGCCGCGCGTACTCCTGCGAGAGCTGTATGTATTGAGCACTATTGATAGTCTCCGGCTGGCTGAGCTGACGCTCAAGCTCATAATATCTCTTGTGTAACTCAGCCAGACGATCTAAAACCTTCTCCATAGATCTTTTACTTTATATCAAAACGCGAGTCCTTGCGCCAATACAACATATATCTATATAATGGGGCGACACGTATGGACGCTACCGAAAGCGATTTTCTCGTCATCGGTGCGGGACTGGCCGGGCTCTACGCGGCGCTGGGGGCAGCTCAGTACGGACGTGTATGCTTACTCACCAAGACAAGCATCTCTGAAACGAATTCCGCGTGGGCCCAAGGGGGCATTGCCGCGGCCGTTGACGAGAGCGACTCTCCGCAGCTCCATCGAGAGGACACGCTCCAGGCTGGGCGGGGACTATGCGATGAGCACGCTGTGGATGTCTTAGTGCGCGAGGGACCGCAGTGTATCAAAGACTTAGAGAGCTTAGGGGTTGCGTTCGACCGGACGCCCTCAGGCTATGAGCTCGGGCGCGAGGGGGGGCACAGCCGCCGCCGCATCGTCCACGCTGGGGGAAGCTCTACAGGGCAGCGCGTCGTCGCCCGACTCTCTGAGCTTGTCCTGCAAAATCCCCATATCACCCTGATCGAGCACTCACCCGTCATCGAACTGCTGACAGCTGATGGGGCATGTGTTGGGGCGAAGGTCGTGCGCGAGCAGACCGAACAGATTGTACTTGCCCGCGCGACGATCTTGGCGACTGGGGGAGCTGCAGCGCTCTACGCGCGCACGACCAATCCCCCCGGCGCCACCGGCGAGGGCATCGCCTTAGCTTATCGTGCTGGAGCAGAGCTTGCGGATTTAGAGTTTATCCAGTTTCACCCGACAGCGCTCGCCGTTCCTACAGCGCGTAGTTTTCTCATCAGTGAAGCCGTGCGGGGAGAAGGCGCGTATCTGTTAAACCCTGATGGGGAGCGCTTTATGCTCAAGTACGATGAGCGTGGGGAGCTAGCCCCGCGCGATGTCGTCGCCCGCGCGATCTTTGAAGAGATGCGAAGATCCAAGACCGATCACGTCTTTCTCAGCCTGAAGCATTTGAAGCCTGCTCTCGTGCGCTCGCGTTTTGCGAATATCTACGAGGCGTGTCGTCAGTACGGGCTCGATCTGACGCGCGATCTCATCCCAGTGGCGCCGGCGGCGCATTACACTATCGGGGGAGTACGCACGAATCTGTGGGCCAAGACAACAGTGAAAAATCTCTTTGCTATCGGCGAAGTTGCATGCACCGGGGTACACGGGGCCAATCGCCTCGCGAGCAATTCACTCTTAGAGTGCTTGGTCTTTGCGCGGCGCGCCGTGGAAGCTGCTGTGCGACAAGAGAGTTCAGAGTTCCGAGTTGCAAGTTCTGAGCTCAAAAATTGCGAGCGTCAAGGTACAAGCATGGGGCTGACTTCTGAGGAGCACTGTCTAGATCAGATCAAGCGTGTGATGACCGAGTACGTCGGGTTGGTGCGAGACCGCGCGGGTCTGGAGCACGCTATCCACGAGCTAAGCCGTCTCGAATCGAGAAGCTCTGGGCTTTTGAAAGACCAAGCGTTGGTCGCGCGGCTGATCGCCCAGAGCGCGCTCTTGCGCACTGAGACGCGCGGGGTTCACATTCGTTCGGATTTCCCCAACGAAGATCCCGCCTGGCAGGCGCATATCATCGTGCACAAAGATCGCCCCTTGCGCTTGGAGAAACAGCTACAAGCGGGGTCGCCATGAGCGAACTGAACACTCTTGTCGTCTGGGAGATCATCGAGAGGGCATTGAGAGAAGACATCGGCTCTGGGGATGTGACGACTGACGCGATCTGCGAGCCAGATCAGATGGGCAGAGCTGTCATCCGCACGAAAGAGCCGTGCGTTGTCGCTGGAGTGCCCATCGCTCAGATGGTCTTTGAAACTCTCGATTTTCAGCTACGATTTACGTCGCGTGTGCGCGACGGCGACCGGCTTGCTGCAGGGCAGATCATCGCTGAACTTGATGGACGATTGCGAACGATCTTGACAGGCGAGCGCATCGCGCTCAATTTTTTACAGAGACTAAGCGGAATCGCGACGGCAACAGCGCGCTACGTCGAAGCCGTCAGAGATTTTTCAGTAAAGATTTTAGACACGCGCAAGACCGCGCCAGGGTTGAAAATTTTCGATAAATATGCTGTCCGTGTTGGCGGTGGGCAGAACCATCGAATGGGTTTGTACGACGGCGTGCTCATCAAGACCAATCACATCCGCGCTGCTGGGGGCATCGCCAAAGCCATCGAGCGCGCACGACGCTCTGCCCCAACGACGCTCAGGATCGAAGTCGAAGTCAAAAATCTCAAAGAGCTGCAAGAAGCATTGGACGCCGGAGCAGATATAATTATGCTCGACAATATGTCGCTAGAGGAGATACGCCAAGCTGTGAAGATCGCGCACGGGCGCGCCTTGCTCGAAGCCTCTGGCGGCGTGAATTTAGAGAACGTGCGGGAGATCGCTGCGACGGGCGTCGATTTTATTTCCGTCGGCGCGCTCACGCATTCTGTGAAAGCTATTGATATGCATCTGGAGGTGCTTGCGCCATGACCGTCGTCGAACACTTAGAGATCGCGCAAGAGATAAAAAAGCTCAAAGCCGAGAAGAACGCTGTGATCTTGGCGCATAACTATCAGTTGCCGGAAGTGCAAGACATCGCTGATTTTATCGGGGATTCGCTGGGGCTGTCGCAAGCTGCGGCCAAGACCGATGCTGATCTCATTGTCTTTTGCGGCGTGCACTTTATGGCCGAGACGGCTTCGATCATCTGTCCGGAGAAGCGCGTCTTGCTGCCCGATCTTGAAGCGGGCTGCTCGCTCGCCGCGACGATCAACGCTGAGCAGCTTCGCGCTTGGAAAGCTGAACATCCTAACGCCGTCGTCGTTGCGTATGTGAACACAACAGCAGAAGTGAAGGCCGAATCAGATTACTGCTGTACGTCAACAAATGCGCTCAAAGTCGTGCAAGCGATCCCTCCAGACAAAGAGATACTCTTTCTGCCCGATATGTTCTTGGGCGCGTACATTCAGAAGGTGACGGGACGGAAGATGCACATCTGGCCTGGGGAGTGCCACGTGCACGCGGGGATTCGGCCTAGAGATATTGACGCGATGCGCGCCGCGCACCCCCAAGCTGAGCTGCTCGTCCACCCTGAGTGTGGCTGCTCGTCTTCGTGTATGTACTATCAAGCGACGGGAGACCTGAAGGGCGAGGTGCACATTCTCTCGACGGAGGGGATGGTCAAGCACGCGCGCCAGAGCCCAGCAACGGAATTTATCGTCGCGACAGAGATCGGGATTCTTCACAGACTCAAGAAGGAGACGTCGGGCAAGACGTTCTATCCGGCCAACGAGCGCGCGATCTGCGAGTATATGAAGAAGATCACGCTCGATAAAGTCTTGAGATCACTGCGTGAAGAGATCTACGAGATTCGCGTGCCGGAGCCAACCGCAAGCAAAGCCAGAAGAGCAATTGAGCGAATGCTCGCGATCGTGTAAAGTCTTCTTACTATGAAGCGCGTCTTGGTCGGCATGAGCGGCGGCGTGGATAGCTCTGTTGCAGCACTCTTGCTCAAGCAGCAGGGCTACGAAGTCATTGGCGTCACGCTCAATCTATGGTCCTACGAAGATCGCCAGGAGCCGTATAACGAATGCTGTTCTTTGGAAGTGCGCACCGTTGCGCAGCAATTGGGAATCGAACATCACTTCATTGATGCTGGGCGTGAATTCAAAGAGCGCGTCGTCGATGTCTTTCTCGCGGAGCACGCCCAGGGGCGCACCCCTAGCCCCTGCGGACGGTGCAATCGCCTCGTGCGCTTCCCGATTCTCTTAGAGCTTGCGGATCGCTTCGGCTGTGACTACTTAGCGACGGGGCACCATGCTCGCATCGCCGTCGAAGACGGGGTCTACTATCTCTTGACGAGCAGGGACCCCATCAAAGATCAGTCGTATTTTCTGTATGGCTTGACTCAAGCGCAGCTGCGCAAAATTCTCTTTCCTGTGGGGGATCTCTTGAAGAGCGAGGTCTGGCAGATCGCCAGGGCACATAACTTAGTTGCAGCCCGCAAGCCAGAGAGCATGGACTTGTGCTTCATCCCTGGGGGCGACTATCGCGCATATCTGCGAGAGAAGCTCGATGGCATTGTGCGCCCAGGGGAGATTGTCGACACATCGGGGCGCGTCGTAGGACGCCATGAAGGGCTGGCTTTTTATACGATCGGGCAGCGCCAGGGGCTGGGGATCGCGCTGGGGCAGCGCGTCTACGTCGTGGGCTTCGATTACGAAAACAATAGATTGATTGTGGGCGATGAGCGCGCACTGCTCTCGGAAGGGCTGATCGCGACCGATGTGAATCTCATCTATAAGCCATTAGCTCTCAGCTCTCAGCTTTCCGTGGATGTGAAGATTCGCTACCGTAGCCCGCGCGTGCCCGCGACGTTAGAATTCTTAGATGACAAGCGCGTGTGCGTGCGCTTCGCCCAGCCCCAGCGCGCCGTCACTCCGGGGCAGATCGCAGTCTTTTACGAGGGCGAGCGCGTCCTTGGGGGTGGCATCATCGAGCACGCGCTACGGCAAGCAGACAGCACCAAGTCTATTGCCGAAAATTCTGTTTTGGTCGAGCACCGCTGAACCGCGAAAGTTATCGGCGAGATACCCACACGTGCGCAGCTGCGCTGCTACTCCCCAGAGCCCGTTCTGGGCTATTTCGTTGGCGATCAGCTCTGTCCGAGACGCTCCCACGAGCAAGACCCCAGACCCGCGATTCTGCACGATCTCACTGTCGAAGACTCCTACAGTGCCGACGCTCTCAACGCCGGAGCGCCCGTTTGATCTGATAAGCGTTCTCTGCACAGAAGCCGTGCCCCAAATTTCCAGGCCGTTCTCGCGACTGCGCTCGACCCGACTGTCGCGAAGCTCTACAGACGCATCTGGGGAGACATAAACTCCCCAGCCGTTCTCGATGATCTCTGAACTGTGCACAAGGACTTGCGCGGTGTCGAGCACGTAGACGCCAACCCATGGATTGCGCACGATGCGCACCGATTCCGCGATGGCGTGGGCTGCGCCGCGCACTTGGAGTCCTGAAGGGCAGAGCAGTTCGGGATAAAAGAGCGCGCATTCTTTGCCGTGTTGGGGGGTGTCTGACGCTTTCGGCGCGTTGGCGAGCGTCAAATGTTTCAGTGTCACAGTGATGGGTGTGTCGCTCTGCACGAGGACGACGGGAAAGCCGGGCTTGCTCCCGCGCAGTACCGTCTGCCCTCCTCCTGCGCCCTCGAGGGTGAGGTTCTTTGTGATGATAAGGTTCTCTGCGCACACCCCAGGAGCGATAGCGATCGTAGCGCCATCGCGCGCAGTGTCAATGATCGCCTGAAGCGAGATAGCTGTGCAGTCTATGGGTTGTGCTCTATACAGCGCGAGCGCACCCAATAGCCCGAGAATCCCCAGCGTTCTCATGGCGGTATTATACTCGATTTGCCTTGGGAGGGAAGATCGTTTATGATAGCACCGGGGATGAGAGGAATGATTGCTACCAAACGCTGTCCACCCGCTGAAGGGCTCATAGCCACGGGGCTCTACTACGTGCATCAAGGGGAACGCAAGCTCGGCGAAGAATCTTTCCAGCTCTTTGAATTACCCCATGGCCAAGGGTACCATCTTCAAAGTGCCGCTGTGCTGCAGTGGCCGTTGGCCCACGTCCAGCGCATCACCCTTGAGCTCGATCCCACCTGGCGCTATCGTGCAGCACGTATCGAATTAGAAGCCGAAGGGCACCTTACCCTAGCCCGCTATCAGCTCGATGGAGAACTCGTGAGAGCGCGAATCGAAGGGACTGGCCGACGTCCTGTGGAGCTTGCTCACCCGTGGGATGGAGCCCTGTGGGATTATCCGTCGGGGCTCTTTGCCGTCGCGCTCTGCAAGCACGTCAAACTGGCCCCTGGCGATAGCGCTCCTGGCCGCGTTATGCGCTTTGCCCTGCCTTCGCTGGAGCCCACGCTGGAGCGCTGCACGTGCACGCGACTCTTCGACCATGCTCATACTTTTGAGCTGGGGAACTTCTTTGTGAAGGAGTTCGCGGTGCTCTCTCAGGCGCGAGAGCTCCTCCACACGTGGGTTGACGATGCTGGGGTCCCTTTGCGTATTGACCGCTTTGATCGGGGAGAGCCCATACACTTTGGTCTTGTGCGCTACCGGCTCTTTCGCTAAAGCACCCACAGCAGCGCTCCAAGCAGGCCTAAGCTTGCGAGTGCTGTCCCGTCCCTCCACGTGAAGCGCGGCTGGTAGAGCCGGGTGCGTGGTCGATCCGGGTCATAGCAGCGCGCAGCCATCGCTTCGGCGAGGGCTTCGGCGCGCAGCAGCGTGTTTCTCAGCAAGGGCACTAAGATCCCCACGATCTTGCGCGCGCGCTCGGCGATGCTCCCTTCAAAGGGATCTATGCCGCGGGCGCGCATCGCCTTGATGATCATATCGGCTTCGTCGAGAATTAACGGGACAAATCGCAGCGAGACGCTGAACATCAGTGCCAGGCCGCGCACGGGCACTCTCAGCTTTGCTAACGGCAGCAAGAGCCCCTCCAAGCCGTCGGCGAGCTGCAAAGCCGACGTGGTCACGCCTAAAATCGCACTGATGAGCCCGAAGTAGATGAGCCGTGCAGAGAGCATTGCGCCGACTCGGAACCCCTCGTCCGAGATCTTCAGTGGTCCCCACTGCCAGATAGGGTTTCCTGGGGCACCAAAGAGCTGCAAGAGCGCGCTCAAGAGAATCAAGACCGTCAGGGCTTGGACAGCGCGCACTAGGGGCCAGAAGCCGATCTGCCCTGCGAGCACCGCGATCAGAATAAATCCAGCAAAGATGAGATAGTCCCACAGAGAGTGCAGAAAGAAGACGGCGATAGCGAGCGCAAACGCTGCGAAGATCTTGGTGCGCGGGTCGAGCTTGTGCAAGAACGAATCTTTTGGTTGGTAGCGGCCGACGAGCTTGCGCAGGGTCATAGGGTACTTTGATCTTAGAGGGCCAACTGATCCGGCGCAAGTGGCTATGGGAAAACCCGAACAGATCAGGGGGTCTCTCAATTTGTTGTTCAATTTCAGACATTTGTTCGATTTCGAACAGGCATGGACTTCACACTGGGCTATAATGTGGGAGTAAGCGCACCCCCGCCGAAGGAGGGATCAACCATGATGCGCGTGGTGAAGCTTTTCGGAGTCGGGGCGGCCTTGGTCGTCTTGGTTGTAAGTGTGATCGGGATCAGCGTTGAGTCTCTGAGCTTTCAGCCCTATACGGTTTGTCCATCAGGATGTCCGTTCTCCAAGATCCAAGCAGCGCTCGATGCCGCCAAGGACGGAGAGACGATCACCGTCGGGCCCGGAGTCTACAGAGAGAACCTCAAGATCACCAAGTCCGTCAGCTTAGTTGGGGCCGATCCCGCCCAAGTGCGCCTGATGCCTGGTGGCCCAGCTTATGCCCTGATCCAAGTGGGGGATGAGTCTACATTAGGCACGGTACGCATCGAGGGCTTCACCCTGCAGCAGGCTGCGGGCCTAGTCCAAAGATCGGTCTACACCGATGTGGTCTACAGCTCGATCCAAGGCTTCATCTTCCGCAACAATCGCGTGCTCAATCGTGAGGAAGTTGACTGGCTAGGCAGTATCGCCGGGGGCGAGGTGACCGTCGAGAAGAACGTCTTCAGCAGTAACAGCTCTGCAGAGATCGAGGGCTACCGCGTTCGCGTGGTCAATAACGATCTGTGGTCAGTCCGGGCCAATCCCTCTTGGGGCACGGGGAACGAAGCTGTGGTTGAGGGCAACACCTTCCGCTTAGGGGATTTCGGGGTCTTGTTGATGCCCGGCTCTGGGAAGTTCGAGCTCCAAGGGAACACGATCACGGATAACGATCTATTTGGTGTTCTCTTAGCCGTGCCCCCCTGTGGGGATGTGACCGATCCCAGCCGGGTGCAGGTGACTGGCTCGGGGAATGAGATCGCTAATAATGGCAAGCGGTTACCGCCGGAGGCCAAGCAGGTGGGCGATGGCGAGGGCAACGTCTGCCCCCAAGGAGCTGACCTCGCTTAAGAAGTGAAGGAGAGGTGAGGTATGCAAGGGGGCTTACCGCAGCTTGAGGAACTCTTCCACTGTCAGGCCAGCCTGACGAATGATCGAGGCTATAGTCTTTGGCGCCAAGTCCCGACGGTGATAGGGGATCGTCACCCGCCGCCCTGGCTCTTGGGGATGCTTCATATGGATATGACTTCCCCGCTGGCGCACCACGACAAACCCCGCTCTCTGGAGCACGCGCACCACCTCTTGAGGCTTCAAGGGAGGGAGCACAGTACTCACTCTGGAGGGGGTGTTGCCAGGCGCACCGCTACCCGGCCCGCCAAGAAGCTCTCCTCTGGGATGGGTTCCCCATCCTCTTGCAGCGCCTGTAAGTGGAGCTGGATCGCTTCCTCCGCCATCTGCCGCGCCTCCTCCAGGGTGCGCCCCTCAGTAATCACGCCGGGCAAGGCAGGCACCGTTACTGTATATCCTCCAAGCTCGTTGGGCTCAAACAGCACCGTGAAGGTATACTTCTCTTCTACTACTATCTTCTTGCTTTGCTGGATTCTTCGAGCCACAACGGTCATTATAAAGCGAGAGCATAGGCCCTGTCAACCTAGCTTCAGCACAGCATCCGGCTCAGGGAATGAGATCTCTGCCCCCGGAAGTGAAAGCCCTGGGCGACGGGGAGGGCAACGTCTACCCCAAGGAGCTAGAGTTTCTGAAAAACCCTGAAGGAGGTCGCTATCCTTAAGTGGTGCCGTTTTGGGCGACAAACGTGTATTAGCTTGAGCTGCAGCGCTCGCGTTGGTACAATTTTTATATGCCATGCGCGCTGTGGCTCTTTTTCTGATCACGCTCTATCAGAAGCTGCTCTCGCCGTTGTTCCCCAACACCTGTCGGTTCTATCCGTCATGCTCGGAGTACGCCAAGCAAGCGATCCAGAAATACGGGCTGTGGCGCGGGGGCTGGCTCGCGATAAAAAGAATCAGTCGCTGTCATCCGGGAAATCCTGGCGGGCTCGATCCCGTGCCCTAACTGCGCTATAATCACAAGCGATGGAGACCCTCACGAGCACTCAAGAGTTTCAGCTTGTGGCACCCTTTGCGCCCCGTGGCGACCAGCCCAAAGCTATCGCCGAGCTGACTGAAGGGCTGCGCGCGGGCTTGCAGCACCAGACGCTGCTGGGCGTCACCGGCTCTGGGAAGACATTTACAATCGCCCACGTCATCCAGAACGTCCAGAAGCCGACTTTAGTCATCGCTCATAACAAGACGCTCGCAGCTCAGCTCTGCAATGAGTTTCGCGAATTCTTCCCGCACAACGCCGTGCACTACTTCGTCAGCTACTATGACTACTATCAGCCTGAGGCGTACATTCCCCAGACCGACACGTATATCGAGAAGGACGCGTCGATCAACGACGAGATCGATCGTCTACGTCATGCGGCGACAAGCGCGCTCTTAGAGCGCCGAGACGTCATTATCGTCGCGAGCGTCTCGTGTATTTACGGGCTGGGCACGCCGAGCGAGTACGCCGCGATGACGCTCCCGTTGCGCCGAGGCACGACTATCTCGCGCGACGAGATTCTGCACAGACTTATAGAGCTTCAGTACGAGCGCAACGAGATCGGCTTTGGCCGGGGAACTTTTCGTGCCAAGGGCGACACGATTGAAGTTATCCCAGCTTACAGTGAGAACGCGATCAGAATCGAACTCTTTGGCGACGAGATCGAGCGCATCTCCGAGCTGGACGCGCTCACGGGCAAACGTTTGAGAGATCTCGATTTCACCGTGATCTACCCGGCGACGCACTGGGTAACGGGCAAAGAGAAACTCGAACGCGCTATAGAATCGATTCAAGCTGAACTCGAGGAGCGCCTCGCCGAGCTGCACCGCGCCGGAAAACTCTTAGAAGCGCAGCGCCTGGAGCAGCGCACCAAACACGATATAGAGATGTTGCGTGAGCTGGGCTATTGCCCTGGGATCGAGAACTATTCGCGCCATCTGGACGGGCGCAGGCCCGACGAGCCCCCCTGCACCTTGATAGACTACTTCCCCAAAGATTTCTTGATGGTCATTGATGAATCGCATCAGACGATCCCTCAGATTCGTGGCATGTACAATGGGGATCGCTCGCGCAAAGAAGTCTTGATAGAATACGGCTTTCGGCTGCCGTCAGCGCTCGACAATCGCCCCCTAAAATTTGAAGAGTTCGAGCGCAAGATGAACCAAGTCATCTACGTCTCGGCGACACCAGGGCCCTACGAGCGCAAGAAGAGCCAAAAGATCGTGGAACAGATCATTCGACCCACGGGCTTGGTCGACCCTGAGGTCGTCGTCCGCCCGGTGGAGGGACAGATCGACGATCTGATTCACGAAATCAGAGAAGTGACGAGCCAGGGCGAGCGCGTCTTGGTCACAACGCTCACCAAGAAGATGGCCGAAGACTTGACAGAGTATCTGACGGAGCTAGGGATCAAGGCGCGCTATTTGCACTCGGAGATCGATACGCTCGACCGAGTAGATATTTTGTACGATCTGCGCGCTGGGGAGTTCGACGTCCTGGTCGGGGTGAATCTGCTGCGCGAGGGGCTGGATCTCCCCGAAGTCTCACTGGTCGCGATCCTGGACGCTGACAAAGAGGGGTTCTTGCGCTCAGAGACTTCGCTGATTCAGACTATAGGGCGGGCAGCGCGCAACGTGCGCGGCCGGGTCATTCTCTACGCCGATAACGTGACCGGCTCGATGGAGCGAGCGATTGCCGAGACGCAGCGCCGTAGAAAACTGCAGCTTGAGTATAACCAGAAGCACGGGATCACGCCGGAGACCGTCAGAAAAGCGATTAAAGAATTCATGCCGGAGCTCGCTCGCGAGAGCCGAGAGAAGAGAGCTAAGAAGAAACTTACCGTGAGGACTCCGGCGGAGCTTGCCCATCTTATCAAGGAACTGGAGCAAGAGATGTACGCGGCGGCGAAGCGTCTCGAATTTGAGAAAGCTGCGCGGCTGCGCGACGAGATCAAAGAGCTCAGACAAGAGCTGATTGGGGTTGCCGACTAAGTTGCATACTGCGGATGCTTAGATTAAGATAGTCTGACCCGAACAAGCTCTAGCGTCTGAGGCAATCAACCATGAGCTATGAGAAGCTCACCCCTCGAAGTCAAGATTTTTCGGCTTGGTACAATGAGGTCGTGCAGCGCGCCGAGTTGGCCGACTACGCTCCCGTGCGCGGGTGCATGGTTATCAGGCCCTACGGCTACGCCCTGTGGGAGAATTTGCAAAAAGAACTCGATCGGCGCTTCAAGGCCACAGGGCATAAGAACGCGTACTTCCCGCTCTTTATCCCCTTAAGCTTCATCCAGAAAGAAGCCGAGCATATTCAGGGCTTCTCCCCGGAGCTTGCTGTGGTCACCCACGGCGGAGGCGAACCATTAGCGGAGCCCCTGGTCGTCCGGCCGACTTCGGAGACGATCATCGGCTATATGTTCAAGCAATGGATCAAATCGTATAGGGATCTGCCAGTGCTCATCAATCAATGGGCCAACGTGGTGCGCTGGGAGATGCGTCCCCGGCTCTTCCTGAGAACTCTAGAGTTCTTATGGCAAGAGGGGCACACGGCCCACGCTACCGAAGAAGAAGCCGAAGAAGAAGCCTTGAGAATGCTCAATATCTACGTAGACGTGGCCCAGAACGAAGCAGCCATCCCTGTGATTGCTGGGCGCAAGAGCGAGAGCGAAAAGTTCGCCGGCGCCCTCCGCAGCTACACCATTGAAGCGATGATGGGCGACAAGCGCGCTCTCCAAGCCGGTACGTCTCATAATCTCGGCCAGAACTTCGCCAAGGCCTTCGAGATTCAGTATTTAGATAAAAACAATCAATTGCAGTACTGCTGGACGACGAGCTGGGGCATGAGCACGCGCATGATCGGCGCGATTATTATGACGCATGGGGATGATCAGGGATTGATTCTGCCCCCAAGGCTTGCGCCGATCCAAGTGATCGTCGTGCCCATCTGGAGATCCGGAAACCAAGACGAGAAGGCAAAAGTCTTAGAGAGCGTCGAGCGCATCAAGCGCGCTCTGGGCGAGCGGGTGCGCCTGGAAGTAGATGCTCGCGAAGAATACTCGCCCGGCTGGCGGTTTAACGAATGGGAGCTGCGCGGCGTGCCCGTGAGAATCGAGATCGGACCAAAAGATATACAAAACCATCAAGTTGTGCTGGCGCGGCGCGATACACGCGAGAAGATCACGATCTCGCAAGACCAGCTTGCGGAGCGAGTTCCAGCGCTCTTGGACAACATTCAAAAGAATCTCTTCGAGCGAGCGAAGCGGTTTAGGGACGAGAACACGATAGAGCTGAGCGATTACGCGAAGTTCAAAGAATTCATGGAGGGCGAGGGTAGTCGCGGCTTTGTGAGAGCGTACTGGTGCGGCTCGCGCGAGTGCGAAGCCAAAATTAAAGAAGAAACGAAAGCGACGACGCGCTGTATCCCGTTTGAACAGCCTAAGAGCCCAGGGCGCTGTATCTATTGCGGCAAAGACGCCAAAGAGCAAGCGATCTTCGCCAAAGCTTACTAGAGATATGGCACTGACTGAAGGGACTATAGCTCCTAAGATCGAAGCTGTCGATCAGAATGGCAACAAAGTTACAGTAGACTTCCAGGGCATCACAGTGCTCTACTTCTATCCCAAGGACGATACTCCTGGCTGCAAGGCTGAAGCCTGCTCGTTCCGCGATGATCTTCAAGAGTTTGCACGGCGGGGGATTAAGGTCTACGGCGTGAGCACGGATGATGCAGAGTCACACAAGAAGTTCGCGCAGAAGTACGGGCTGAACTTCACGCTGCTAGCGGACCCGGACAAGAAGATCTGCCGCGCGTATGACGTCTTGAATTTTCTCGGCTTTGCGCAGCGCGTGACGTTTATTATTAAAGACGGGGTGATTGCGAAAGTCTTTCCCAAAGTCTCTCCGAAGGGCCATAGCCGCGAGGTGCTGCAGGCGTTGGATGAGCTATAAAAATCCTACGCTCGGATCTCCTGTCTCTGAAAGAGCACGTACCCGATGGCAAAGAGCACGATCGTCCCGGCGATCAAGCCCGTCAGCTGCGGCCAGACTAATAATAAGCTTTGGCTGAGCGGCAGCGGCGTCGGCACCGCCCACTGGAGCTGAATGAGCTGCAACGGCACCAGCGGCCCGAACGCTCGCACTGCCGGGTTCAGAAACGCCAAGATCGCCTCAGCGTAGAGGGTATTGGGCGACAGCCGCGCCAAGAACAACTCTAGCTGTATCTGATTGAAAACCCCCTTCGCGAGACCCTGCGCGATCAGCCCCACCAGCATCCCCCAAAAGACCGTGAAGAAGAGCCACACGCTGATAGCCGCGAGCGCCGCCGTCGCCGGCTGACGAAACCGCACTGAAAAGACCATCGCCAGCCCAAGCCAAATCCCCCCATAGGCGATCGTCGCGAGCAAGAAGAGCAGCCCCCGCGCGACTTCTTCTCCCGTCGGCGGCACCCCCAAGCGAAAGATACCAAGCCCAATAATCATCAGCCAGATCGCCGTCAGCACGAGCGCAAGCGTAAACAGCCCCGCTAAGAATTTGCCCAGCAAGAGCGCATCGCGATAGATCGGCTGTGCCAAGACGCGCGAGAGCGTCCGTCTGTTAAATTCCCCATTGATAGAGTCAAACCCCAGCGCAATCGCGATCAAGGGCACCAAAAACCCTAGAAAGCCCACGAACGCCGGCAAGGGATCTTGCGACGTCGTGAATAATCTGAGAAAGAGAAACTCGCTCGTCCCGGAGGGCAGATTCTGCAGGGCCATATAGAGCGTCACCGCAGCGGTCAAAAGCACGATCGCTTCTAAGATCCCCATGCGGACGCTCGTCAAGTGATCGGCCATCTCTTTGGCGACGACGGCCCACAGCCCTCGCCACGGCGAGCCTTCGCGGACGGGCTTCATACAGCCATCACCCCCTGGAAGTAGCGTTGGTAGACTTCGTCTAAGCTTGGCTCTTCAAGGCTGAGCGAGAGCAAGCTCGCCCCGGCTTGGACTACAGCGCGCGCGACCTCCGCGCGAATGTCCTCTTGGGCTTCGACTGTGTAGAGATCGCTGTCGAGCTTTTGCGCGCTGACCGCACCGGGGACTTTGTGGAGAGCTTGGGTCAGATCGGGCCCGACAGCGCGCACGTGCACCCGATAAGCCCCGCCTAAGACTTGGCGCGCCAGCTCCGGCACCGTGCCCTCTAAGACCATCTTTCCGTGCGAGAAGAGCCCAACACGATCACAAACGGCTTGCACTTGATGTAACAGATGCGACGAGAGCAGCACGGTGATCTTTTCTTCTTTGAACGCGCGAATGATCTGTAAGAACTCGCGGGCGGCTTCAGGATCAAGCCCCAGCGTCGGCTCATCTAAGATGATCACTTGGGGGTGTTTGAGCAAGATTTCAGCGACGCCGAGGCGCTGGCGCATCCCGCGCGAGAACGTCCCTACGCGACGATCGGCGACGTCAGCTAAGCCCATGCGCTCTAGCGCGTCGGCGATTCTGCGCTGCGCGACCGGGCGCGAAAGCCCATTGAGCTTGGCTGTGTAGGCCAGATTTTCTCGGGCCGTAAGGTCATCGTAGAAGCCGACTTGGTCGGGCAGATATCCAACTCGTGATTTGACCTCCAACGGTTGGCGCATCGGATCGAAGCCCAGCACCCGCGCCGAGCCTGCCGTCGGTTCGGTCAGCCCTAAGAGCATCAGAATAGTTGTCGTCTTGCCTGAGCCATTGGGACCTAGGATCCCGAAGACCTCCCCGGCGCGGATCTTCAGATTCAGATTGTCTACAGCGACGATCTCGCCGTAGCGTTTGGTGAGATTCTGCGTCTCGATGACGATCTCGCTCATAGTTTATCGGCGTCCAAAGCGTGAGACAGCCCAACCCACCGCGCCGAGCGCGATGACGATAATGCCGATCCCGACGATGCCCCACAGCGTCGACGTAACGACCGTAATGCGAAACTCTGCGGAGTCGGAGATGCCTTCGCTGCGCGCCGTGATCGAGAGCATGTAATCTCCAGCAACGGTCTTATCTGACGGCTTGATCTTGGCCGTCACTTCGGCGAAGTTGCCTGGAGCAATCTCAGTGATAGTCTTCGGATCGAACTCGACGGTCCAGCCTACGGGAGGGAAAGAGCTGAGCTCAATGTCGCGCGCGGGAGCAGTGCCCCGGTTCTCTATCTTGAGCTTGAGAGTATTCTCTTGGCCTGCGGTTGCTTGGGATGATAGGCGTCCGTCAGGCGTTGTTACATTGAGCTCGGCTTGTCCGGTGATGACCGCTCTCAGCGCCAGCAGAGCTTGGGCTTGACCACCCAAGGCGCGCACGGTGATGGGGTACTCACCGGCTTGGGCTTGCTTGGGCGGGCGCACTTCGATGTCTAAGCTTTTCGACTCGCCGGCTTTGATGGGAAAGCTTGTCACTTCTTCGCTGCCAAAGCGCAGCTTGAACGTCACTTGGAAGCCCTCCGGGGCGTCAGCTTCTAAATTGACCGTTGTCTCTTGCTCGCCCTTGTTGGTGAGCGTTGCCGAGTAGCGAAAAGTCGTGGAAGGGGAGCCGCGGCGCGTGGGCAGTTCCGTCTCGAATTGCAGTTGGGGCGGCAGTTGTGCTTCGACTGTCAATTCTATGGGGAGCTCGCTCTGCACCCCCTGACCTACAGCGCGCACGACGAAGCGATACGTGCCCGCTTGCGCACCCGAAGGGGGCTCCAGCTTGAGATTGAGCGAAACGGAGTCGTCTGTATCGACATAGACGGCTTGGACGGGGCGGCCTCCGCCGGTGAGCGTAGCCCTCCAGCCCTCAGCGATCTCTTTCATGCTGACGCGCACGATCTGCGGTGCCAACCCACGATTGGAAAGCGTCAGCGAGATATTCACCGCCTCGCCGACTTGGACGGACTGGGCTGGATACGGGGTAGATAGCGTCAGCCCTCGGGGTCTTTGCGCCAGCGCTGGAAAGACTGTCAAGAGAATCATTAGAATTATACTGATAGATCGCTTCATCTATCTCCCTCCTCGCTGAGCTTTTGCTTATTATATCAAACGACTGGGCAGGGATTGCAAGGGAGAGTAAGATGTGGCAAACTTAACAAAGAACTTTTGAGAGATGGGGAATCCATGAGCGTGGTCAAGCGACAAGCCAAAGCTCGTCATAGACGAGCTTCCCGATGAAGTTGTGCAGAGCTTATTAGATTTCATGCAGAAGTTGTAGGAGTGGGAGGCCATCCGCGAGATCGTCGAGGATGAAGAGTTCTCCGCGGAGATAGAACAAGGATTGCGAGACGTCAAGGCAGGTCGTACTGTCGAATGGCGCAAGATCAAGCGCACAGATGTATAAAGTCAAGCTTTCGGACACAGCTAGAAAACATATGATCGCGTCACTCAAAAGATTGCTGAACAGCTTGATCGTAGTTTCAGAATCTTGGAAGAAAACCCGTTTGACTTCAGCAAGCATGATATTAAGAAGCTTCATGGACGTTTGGAGGGATTACCCCGTCTTCGTCAAGGGAAATTGCGCATTGTCTACCGTGTGCATACTGAACACAAGATTGTAGAAATCATAGCAATCAAGACGCAGGAGCACGCTTATCGTTTATAAGAGAGATTATGTCTTCCAACACAATCATCATTCGCGGCGCACGCGAGCATAATCTCAAAAATATAGATCTCGAGCTCCCCAGAAATAAACTGATCGTCTTCACGGGGATCTCTGGGTCGGGGAAGTCTTCGCTCGCGTTCGATACGATCTACGCTGAGGGCCAGCGGCGCTACGTCGAGTCGCTCTCAGCTTACGCTCGACAGTTCCTCGGTCAGATGGACAAGCCCGACGTCGATTTCATCGAAGGGCTTTCGCCCGCGATCTCCATAGATCAAAAGACGGTTCATAAGAACCCGCGCTCGACCGTGGGCACGGTGACCGAGATCTATGACTATCTGAGATTGCTCTTTGCTCGGATCGGCAAGCCCCATTGCTATAAGTGTGGCCGCCCCATTGCCCAGCAGACGGCACAGCAGATCGTCGATCAGATCTTAGAGCTCGGCGAGGGCGTGAAGATTCAAATACTGGCGCCCATCGCGCGCGGGCGCAAAGGCGAGTACAAGAAAGTCTTTGAAGAGTTACGAAAAGAGGGTTTCGCCCGCGTGCGCGTCAACGGCGAGATCAAAGATTTGACAGAAGAAGAGATCGCGCTCGACAAGAAGAAAAAGCACTCCATCGAGATCGTCGTGGATCGCATCGTCATCCGACAAGACAATAAGACCAGAATCGCTGACGCTGTCGAGCTTGCACTCAAGAAGGCCAACGGCTTAGTGCTTGTAGATATCGTTGACCAGAAGCGAGAGATTCTGTTCAGTGAGCAGTTTGCGTGCCCCGATTGCGGGATCAGCTACGAAAAGATCGAGCCGAGGCTCTTCTCGTTCAACAGCCCCTTCGGGTCGTGTCCCACGTGCACGGGCCTGGGCTTCAAGATGGAGATCGATCCAGAGCGAGTCATCGATCCCAAAAAATCGCTGAGAGAGGGCGGGCTGATCCCATGGGCTGACCGTCAGAGCAAATGGCTCTGGGGCGTGCTCTTTGGCGTCTGCAAGATGTACAAGATCGATCCCGATAAGCCCTTGGGAAGGCTCCCCAAAGAACAGCTCGACGTCTTGCTCTACGGCACAAACGGCATCCCTATCACGTTCCCGTATACGAATCGCTACGGACGGACGCGCTACTTCATGGACTATTACGAAGGGCTGATCCCGGCGCTGGAGCGCGCCTATCGCGAAGCCGAATCCGACTGGGCTCGCGAAGAGATCGAACAGTATATGAGCACGCGCCCCTGCGCTGCGTGCAACGGAAAACGTCTGCGCCCAGAGAGTCTCTCTGTAACTATTGCAGGCAAGAACATCATGGACGTCTGCGCGCTCTCTGTGAAAGACGCGTATAAATTCTTCTCGGAGCTGAAGCTGACCGAGCGCGAATGGCTGATCGCTCACCAAGTCTTGAAGGAGATCAAGACGAGACTGAAGTTTCTCATTGACGTCGGGCTGGAGTATCTAACGCTGGATCGCCCGGCGGGGACGCTCGCCGGCGGCGAAGCCCAGAGAATTCGCTTGGCAACGCAAGTCGGCTCTGGCTTGGTCGGTGTCCTATATATCTTAGACGAGCCGAGCATCGGGCTCCATCCGCGCGACAATCAGCGACTCTTAAATACGCTCAAAGGGCTGCGCGATTTGGGCAATACTGTGATCGTTGTGGAACATGACGAAGAGACTATCAGAGCAGCTGACTTTATTGTAGACATCGGGCCGGGCGCGGGCAAGCACGGGGGCTATATCGTCGCCACGGGCACCGTCGCAGATATCTGTGCCAATCCCCGCTCGATTACAGGGCAATTCTTGAGTGGGCGCTGCCAGATCCCCGTGCCGACGAGACGTCGCACGCCCAAGGGCTTCTTGACTATCGTCGGCGCGCGCCAGCATAACTTAAAGAATCTCACCGTAAAGATCCCGTTAGGGGTCTTCGTCTGCGTCACAGGGGTCTCAGGGTCGGGCAAGAGCACGCTCATTGACGAGATTCTCTATCGCGGCGTCGCCCAGAAGCTAGGTTACGTCGTGGAGCGCCCTGGTGAGCACGATGCGATCTTGGGTCTAGAGCAGATAGACAAAATTATTGAAATAGATCAGTCGCCCATCGGGCGCACGCCGCGCTCCAACCCCGCGACGTACACGGGGGTCTTCGACGATATTCGCAAGCTCTTCGCGCTCGTGCCCGAAGCGCGCGCCCGCGGCTACAAGCCCGGTCGGTTTAGCTTCAACGTCAAGGGCGGGCGCTGCGAGGCCTGCAAGGGCGACGGATTAATCAAGATAGAAATGCACTTTCTCCCTGACGTGTACGTTCCTTGCGAAGTCTGTAAGGGCCAACGCTACAATCGCGAGACCCTTGAGATTCGCTATAAAGAGAAGAACATCGCTGACGTCTTAGCGATGACCGTCGAAGAAGCGCTCTCGTTCTTTGAGCATCATCCGGCGATCAAAAGAAAACTGCAGACGCTCTACGACGTGGGCTTGGGGTATATTCAGTTGGGGCAGCCGGCGACGCAGCTTTCTGGTGGGGAAGCGCAGCGCGTCAAGCTTGCCACAGAGCTGAGCAAGCGCGACACCGGAAGAACGCTCTATATCTTAGACGAACCCACGACGGGGCTGCACTTGGCAGACATCGAGAAGCTTCTCGACGTGCTCCATAGATTAGTCGATGCAGGCAACACGGTTATCGTGATCGAGCACAATCTCGATGTCATCAAGACAGCAGACTATATCATTGATTTAGGGCCCGAGGGCGGCGACGCCGGCGGGCAGATCGTCGCTGAGGGGACGCCCGAAGAAGTAGCGTGTGTGCCGGGGTCGTACACGGGGCAGTTCTTGAAGAATATTTTAGGAAGAGCTCAGTTCGAGTTTGTAGGGAAGGCTAAAGTCGAGGCGTAGCAGGTCGCGAGCCGTTGGGCACCTTGTAGGGTCGTGGGGTATAATGAGCGCAGACGGAGGAAGGTGACACAATGAAGTTAACTATTGAAGTCGAACAAGAGGAAGATGGGCGCTGGATTGCAGAAGTGCCTCACCTTCCTGGAGTGCTTGCGTATGGCCAAACCCGTGAAGAAGCCATCGCGCGTGTTCAGGCTTTGTCTCTAAGAGTGCTGGCCGATCGTCTGGAACATGGAGAAACTGTTCCAGAGATGTTCGACGTCTTCTCGGTAGCTGCATGAGCCAATGGCCGACTACAAAGGCAAGAAACGTATTGGCAGCACTGCTGCGTATCGGATGGAGCATCAAGCGTCATAGAAGTGGTTCACACAGAGTTCTCTCTCGTCCTAATTGGCCCGATTATGTGTTTGCATTTCGAGATGACGAGGAAATTGGCCCTTGTATGCTGGCACGGATCGCAAAGCATACAGGGCTCAGGCCAGAAGATTTATGACAATCCTGGACGTGTCTAGCAAACCATCGCGACCAACGCTGCTTCCACGCCATGAGCGACCTTAGCAGAATACTGCTTATAGTAGTGTCACTTCTCATCCCGCGTCATGAACGCCTTGACCAAGTCTACTGGGAGCGGGAAGACGATCGTACTCGTGTTGCGCTCCGACGAGATATCTATCAGTGTCTGCAGATAGCGCAGTTGAAGTGACGCAGGGTTCTGCGTGAGAATCTCGGCAGCCTCGCGGAGCTTGGCAGCCGCCTGGAGCTCGCCCTCAGCGTTGATGATCTTGCTGCGGCGCTCACGTTCTGCTTCGGCTTGACGCGCGATCGCGCGCTGCATCTCTTGCGGGATTCTCACGTCCTTGATCTCGACGGCCTTCACCTTGATGCCCCAGGGATCTGTCTGCTCGTCGATGATCATCTGCAGCTTCTTATTGAGCTTCTCGCGCTCAGCCAAGAGCTCATCAAGCTCGACTTGGCCCAGGACGCTGCGCAGCGTTGTCTGCGCGATCTGCGACGTCGCCTGCAGATAATCTTCGACCTGGGTGATCGCCGCTTCCGGCGACATGACCCTAAAGAAGACAATCGCGTTGACGCTCACCGTGACATTGTCCTTGGTGACGACCTCTTGGGGCGGTACGTCGAACGTCACCACACGCAAGTCCACTCTAACGATCTGATCAACGATAGGGATGATGAAGAAGAGCCCCGGGCCTTTGGCCCCCTGCAGACGTCCTAAACGAAAGACCACGACGCGCTCGTATTCGCGAACGATCTTGATGGCGTTGAGCAAAAAGAGCACGATGATGGCTAGCACGATGATGAGCGCAGTTGTCGGCATAGCGAGACCTCCTATGAGATTCAGCAGCGTATCCCACCCCAGTATAGAGACAAAGAGAACAACTAAAAACCCCAAGGTTCCTAGAACTTCGGTCCACCCTTGACTCGGTCGTTGTCTCATTAATGTAATCTTAGCAACGCTGATGGCTGAAAGCAAATTCTGATATAATAGCGTGTTATGGCGAGACAAAAATTGCTCGTCGCCAACTGGAAGATGCACTTCGTGCGCGCCCAAGCTTCAGAGTATCTGAAAGTCTTCACGGAGCGCGTTCGGGGGGTGCACAAGACGGAGCTCGTGCTGGCGCCGCCGTTCACGCTCTTAGAAACAGTTGGGCGTGCGCTTGAGGGCACTGCGATCAGATTAGCAGCTCAAGATCTCTTCTATGAGCGCGAGGGGGCATTCACAGGGGAGATCTCGCCCATAATGCTGAAAGACTTGGGCTGCTCGTATGTAATCGTGGGGCACTCGGAACGCCGACGGCTCCTTGGCGAAACAGACGAGCTTATCAATAAAAAGCTTAAAGCCGCGCGCGATGCTGGGCTCGTCCCGATTCTCTGCGTCGGCGAGACGCTCGAAGAGCGTCGCGCGGGCAAGACCCAAAGGGTGCTCGAAGCGCAGGTTCGCGGGGCGCTTGCAGGGGTCCACCCTCACCCCCAGCCCCTCTCCCCTTCGAGGGAGAGGGGCTGGGGGTGAGGGTGGACCCCTGCAAGC
>Ga0209289_100305_pt1 | contig 28312 bp, 25 predicted proteins | sample GXS110809BmetaG_FD_184121 | JGI IMG/M metagenome (GOLD analysis project Ga0209289, IMG submission 184121) | Hot spring microbial communities from Gongxiaoshe hot spring, China to study Microbial Dark Matter (Phase II) - GXS 110809B (SPAdes)... ...
TAAAAATACTCTCTTTACATGTACATCACAAGAAACATCTATCTTCCCTTTGATCTTTATACCATAATCCTTTTTAAGAATCCTTGCAGTCATAGTCGATTTCTTCTGACTGATACCTTTGAATTCCTCAAGTCTATCTATTAGTTCATCCACTGTAGGCTCATCATTCCAAATGTTTTGAGCCTTACCTTTGTATTTAGATAGTATCAGTTTAGAAGCTTCAATTATCCGATCTGCTAATTTCCTATACCAACGATAAAGAAAATCCAAAGAATAGAAATTATAGAGAATCTTCTGCCTCCATCAACACCTAGAGACCTTGAAGTATTTGAAATGGAATGGAAAAAAGCAAGAGAAGAATTTGAAAAGAAATATTTTGAAAACCTATTCTCAAAGTATCATAAAGCAACTTATGAAAAACTCTCAAAAAAGACTGGAGTTAGTAAAGAAACTATAAGAAGGATGAAAAGAAAATTAAAGAAATAGATACGAAACTGAAATTGTTTTTATTACGAATTTCCCTATGAAAGCTCACTATTATTCATAATTTGAATTACCAATCCTTGAGAGTTTTGAAAAATCTAAAATGTGTCACTCTTCTCTAAAAAGGATAAAAATATAAAGCGGAAAATTAGTAAAATGATATTGCAACAATCGAACAGCATTTTGTCCCGACATCTTTTACACCACTACTTTATATCATTATGAAAAAGAAGAAACTACCAATAGGAATACAGAGTTTTGAAAAACTCAGAGGTGAAGATTGTTACTATGTAGATAAGACACATTTTATAAGGAAGTTAGCAGAAGGGGGTTGGTGGTACTTTTTATCGAGACCAAGAAGGTTTGGGAAATCTTTATTTTTGGATACGCTAAAACAAGCTTTCCTAGGAAAAAAGGAACTCTTTGATGGATTATACCTTGAAAAAAACTGGGATTGGACTCGTTCATATCCTGTGATACACATAAGTTTTGGAGAGGGAGTAGTAAGAGATTTAGAGGAGCTAAAGAAAATAATATCTTCAGTACTTATGGAGCATGCTGAAAATTATCAAGTTGAGCTAAAAGAAGAATTACTTCAGTTGAGGTTTAGGGAGTTAATAATCAGGCTTTACAGAAAATACGGTCAGAAAGTAGTGGTTCTCGTAGATGAGTATGATAAACCAATTTTAGATAGGATTGAGGATAAGGAGAAAGCTATACAGATCAGGGAAGAACTCAAGAACTTTTATGCTGTTTTAAAGAATGCTGACCAATACCTGAAACTTGTTTTTATTACAGGAGTGTCAAAATTTTCAAAAGTGTCTTTATTTTCGGGATTAAATCAACTACAGGATATAACATTGAATCCAGAATACGCAACAATTTGTGGATATACGGAGGAAGAATTAATCAAGACATTCAGAGATGAGATAAGGGATGAGAAAGAACTTGAAGATATAAGGTCGTGGTATAATGGATACAGATGGCTTGGTGAGCCAGTTTATAATCCTTTTGATATTCTTTTATACTTTTCTGAAAGACAATTCAGGTCACACTGGTTTGAGACAGGAACTCCTACTTTTCTGATAAAGCTTTTGCTTGAGAAGAACTTTTTCATCCCAAAGATGGAAAATCTTGAAGCGGGCGAAAGACTTATTGGTTCATTTGATGTTGATTTTATTGAGCCAGAAAACCTTTTGTTTCAGACTGGATACCTGACTGTAAAAGACTGGATGCAAGAACCTGAAGGCATAAGATATGTTCTCACCTTTCCAAACAGGGAGGTCAGAATTAGTTTCTCAAACTATCTTCTTTATTTCATATTGAGAGGTAAGGAAGAGGTTATAAAGGACAAGGTAAAGATATGCTTGAGGGAAGGGAAACTTGATGAACTTAAGGATACCTTTTTCTCTCTTTTTGCTGGAATACCATACGAATGGTATAGGAAAACAGAATTGGCAAGGTATGAAGGATTTTATGCTTCAATATTTTATTCATATTTTAGCGCTATAGGAGCAGAAGTGAAACCAGAAGATATAACTTCAGAAGGTAGAATGGACCTGACAGTAATATACCATGATAAAGCATACATATTTGAATTCAAGGTTGTAGATGGGAAGAAAGGAAATAATGTGAAAAGCAAAAAGAAGGCGTTAGAGCAGATAAAGAAAAAAAGATACTGGGAAAAATATTCAAGTTTCAAGGATATCTACATAGTAGGAATTGAGTTCAACAAGAAAAAGAGGAATATTATAAGTTTTGAATGGGAGGAAATACAAAGGTATTGAACTTTTTCGCACTGCTGAAATTCCCTATGCACGATTTTATATCTTTGCAACAAATATGTAAGGTGACCAAAATACACCTTTTTCTGATAGCTGACAATCCTTAGGTGCTTTAACAGGAACTTATTTGATAACATCTTACAATCAGTGTATTACTCTGTCAATTAATATTTCACCTAATGAGTCTTACATTTATTATTTTTCCTATACTTTGTCAATTCTAACCTACGACATACAGCTTTGAGCTTCAGGGATTAATTTCAAATGAAACTACTCTCCCTTTTTTCTATCAAACAATGAACTATCGCAATAAATCATCAAATAAAATAATACTATGAATTACACATCCTAATACTACAAGATTAGCTCTGGAATTTTTTATAATACGATTAAAATTATAAAAAATAAATAATATTTAGATAGATAAATATAAAAAAAATATAAATTATTTTGTTATATAGATAGAAAATGATAATGATCGTTAAAATTAAAGGAAAATAAGAAAAATGGAAAAACCAGAAAAAATGAGAGAAACATTTGAGGATAGATTAAAAGTTTTTGATGAGTTTAAAATAGCAAAGAGCAAAATACTTTCGCCAGAAGACTTTGCAGAGGTAGTAATAAGAGATAAAAAAACAAAGGAGTTGAGGAGAAGGAAAATCATATTAAAATCTGGATGGAGAAAGATAAAACTTTTCTTTGGAATATCAAGTGAAATAATCGAGGTCAGGAGAGAGAAAGACGGAGACAAAATAATATATATCTGCAAAGCAAGGGTATATACTCAGTCAGGGATAACATCCGAAGCAGTTGGGATATGCTCATCTGATGAGCCTGGGAAATCATCTATGAACGAATACATCTTATCCTCCATAGCACAAACAAGAGCGATAAATAAAGCTATAGCTGACCTTGTTGGAGTAGATTTTGAAGAAGACGAATTTGCTGATTACGAAACGAGAGAATATGAAACAGAGGAGATCGGAAAACAAAAATTGGATGAAAAGAAAAAAATTGAAAGCTCCAAACCAGTCGCAGCAGATAAAAATCTGATTGTCTCACAAATATTTGAAATGATAAAGGAAATCAGCGAAAACATTCCAAGGTATGAAATATTTTCAAAGATAAAAAAACATTTTGGTTTGGATGAAAAGCAACAGTTCAAAATTACAGACCTTGACACAAAGCAACTCACAGAATTGGTAGATTTTCTAAACTCAATGAGAAAGGAGAAAACAGAAGAAGTTATATTCTGAAGTTATGAATCCAAGGACGGTAAAGCTTTTCCTTATTCTGATCTCCATAGTTCTTATAAGGCTTCTTGTATTCCCAGAGATATCAAGATATATTGAATTCAAAAGTGAAAAACAAAACTATGAAAGACTTCTTGAAGAGACGAGAGAAGAAATAAAGAACATAAAAAAAATAGAAATTGAAACAAAAGAACTCAGAAATAAAATAAAAGAAATTCAAGATTTCTCATTACAAGATTTTGAAATATTGTCTGCAGAAAAGAAATCAGAAAACACAGAATGCATAAAAGAGGATAATTTATGTTTTGTAAAAAAAGCTTATGAAATAAAGCTTTCAGTGAAATTTGATGAAATAGTCTCCTTTTTCAAAGAAATCCACGATTCTAAAAGTATATGTAGTATAAAGAAAATTGAAATAAAAAGAACAAGTAATGAACCAGAGACGAAAGTTATTCTTGAATACTGGGAATGGGAAAACAAGCCTGAAAACATAAAAATTATTGAAAATAGCGAAGAGCTATAAACTATAATAAAATATTGAGATTTCTATGAAAATCTTAATTTCATCTTTGACTTTTCTTCTTATCTTATCCAGATTTACCTTCTTTGAAATTTCTCATAAACACAATAAAGGTATAGAAAACACATGTGCTTTTTGTGTATCTAATGTAAGAAACGGGATAGATAAACCTGAACATGTTCAATCAGATCTTTCATCTTTATATAGCCTTGAAGAAAAATACACGATAGAAGAAATAAAGGAAATTCCAAGAGAAATAGAAGTAAAATCAAAAAATATCCCAAGAGCTCCACCATCGTTTATCTGATAAAACTCAGATTATTATCTGAACAGAATCTAAAACAACAACAAACAAATATAAAAAATCAAAAAAGGAGGTAAAAAGATGTTTATACTTTTATTAGTCTTTTTAAGCCAACAAGTGGCTAATCAGCCACAGATAGAATTAAAGCAAGAATTTTTAAGAGGCAAAGCTCTTTTACTCCCTGATATTTCCTTGGTTGGAGACATAGTAAATCAATCAATAATAGAAAGAAAGTTCAAAAATGACTTTATGATAAGAGAATTTGAACTTGGAATCCAAGGATACATACACCCTAAAATAAGAATAGATGTTTTTGCTTCAGCTCATATGGGTACTGAGCACAAAGATGATACCGAGCATGGAAAAGATGATACTGAGCATAAACATGATACTGGACATGGATCAGGCCTAAACTTTGAGGAGGGATACATCACCTTCCTTCAGATAATTGGTCCTCTTGGCGGTAGGCTTGGTAGAAAATATACAGACTTTGGAAAATTCAATCCACTTCACCCAGAACAATGGCTATACGTTGATATACCTGATGTGCTACAAAAATCTTTTGGTGAAGAAAACCTTATAGGAGATGGTGGGAATATATTCTTAAATCTACCAGCACCTTTTGCTACCTTTAGGATAGAAGGTGGAGTATGGAGAAAGTTTACTGGACCCTTTGAAGATGTCTTTTATTCAGGAAGGTTATTCTCTTCCTTTTCAGTTGAGGAATTCTCTGAAATACATATTGGATTAAGTTCAGTTGCTGGAATACTCGTAGAGAATTCTGAAAGAAAATTATCAAGCTTCACAGGCATGGATGTATCTTTTATAAGAGCAACTCCAAAAGATAAAATACAGTTTATAACTGAACCTATTATAAAAATCAGAGAATCTCTTGAGTTTTTGGGATTATACAGTTCTTTGTTTTACTCAAATCCAAGATGGCAAGGAGGGTTAAGGTTTGATTTCTTGAATAGAGAACTAATAGGTCTTAATCCAATATTCTCATTACTTATAACAGAAACTACAAAGTTTAGGATACAGTATGGAATAAAATTTCTAAGCTCGCATGGTGAAGAAGATCATTCTGAAGAAATCTCTACAAAACATATTATATTCCTACAATTCATATTTGCGATAGGTCCTCATGGACATGTTTTACAATTCTGATTGAGGAGGATGGAAAAAATGGGAATCATGAAGGATAAAAAAGAGAAAAAATCCATACATAGCGTCATCTTTACTACTTTTTTGATATACTTGATTTTCTCCTACTCTCAGGAGTTATATGCAAAAGAGTTAAGGATTATTACATCTATTTGCTCATTAGGGTCTATTGCGAGAGAGATATTAGGAGAAAGTGGAGAAGTAATATCAATAGGCGACGGTAGGTTTGATCTTCACAAAATTGAACCAAGACCATCTTTCCTTTACCACCTTTCCAGAGCAGATTATGTAATACCAGTTGGTATGAGATTAGATACATGGTTTATGTCAATGATAGACTCTTCAGGAAATTCAAAAATATATCCAGGATCCAAAGGGTTTATCATAACTTACGATAGATTAGAAATTCTTGAAATTCCAGAGTATAATATTGGTCAGATCAGAACAGGAGATATACACCCTGAAGGTAATCCCCACTATTGGTTGCTTCCAGAAAATGCATTGAAGATAGCAGAAACAATAGCTAATAAGCTATCCGAAGAAAATCCTGATAAAAAGGATTATTTTCTACAGCGATATAGCGATTTTAGATCAGAGATAGAAAAGTTAGTGAGCGAGCTGAGAGACATGTTCAAGAACTTTTATGGTGTCAAAGTAGTTGCGTATCATAACTCCTGGAGATACTTTGAAAAGTTTCTGGGCTTTGAAGTAATAGAATTTTTAGAACCTGCACCGGGAATTCCTCCTACCCCTTCACAAGTTCAAAAGGTAATAAATACGATAAGAGAGAATAATGTAAAAGTAATATTATATGAGCCATTCCAACCTATATCGCAGATAAGATTCATATCTGAAAGAACACAAGCAAAACCAGTTGAAATTTACCAAGATTGTGTTCCAAAAATCAAAGATATAAGCGATTATAAAAATCTTCTTATCTACAATACAAAAAAGTTAATTGATGGGCTCAAATGATAGATATAATATTACCCTCTTTCTTGTTGAGCATATCCCTCATATTCATTCATGTATATTTCGGTTTGAAAATATTTGAAAGGGGTGTAATTTTTTCCGATATAGCGATAGCACAGGTATCAGCCTTAGGTATAACACTTTCCTATCTTCTTGGTCTTGAGAAGATTTCCTATATTCTTGGAGTTGTCCTATCTGCAATAGCTGGAGTTTTTTTATCTTTCATAAGGAAATACAGTATAGAAATAAAAGAATCTTTCGTAGGGATAATATATGCTTTCTCAAGTGCGGTATCAGTAATAATACTCAGCAGGATGCCAGAATACGAAATTCACGGCATAAAAGAAATAATCGTAGGTAACATCCTATTTATCAATATAAAAGATGTTCTATCTGGGTCATCGATATATTTATCCGTTGGCATAGGGCATTTTTTAATTGAAAAAATAATCAAAAAGGATTCATTCCTCTACGAGTTCATTTTCTACCTTGCGTTTAGTCTTGTGGTTTCTTCCTCGGTTTCCAAAGGCGGAGTACTTCTTGTTTTTTCATATCTGGTTATTCCTACATTCTGTACTAACTTAATACTCAAAACTTTCAAATCAAAATTAATCACTGGTTGGATACTTGGAGTTTCTGCAAACCTCGTAGGTTTTATAATATCATTAGAACTAGATTACCCGACCGGCCCATCGGTAATATTTATACTTGGATTAATATCTTTTTTATTCTTAAGCCTAAAGATATTGAACAGAAGAAAGAAAAAACATGTTGACATATGAGAAAGTGGATAGAAACTAAGACAATCTATTCATTGATTCCTGAAGCTTTTCCGTTATATTCTCTACATCTGATGCAATTTTAGATAACACGGATTCAACTTTATCATACGATTCTTGAATTTTCACTATTTCATTTCTTAAATTTTTCATAAGCAAACCGAATTCAGATAGAACATTTTTATATCTCTCAATAGCGCTTTTAGTTTCCCTACGGAATTTCTCAACAGATGAGGCGACCGAGGATATTCGTTCTGTAAGCTCTGATATAGATGACAATGTTTTTTCAATATCTTGTTGAGAACTAATTGTCAAACCATCTAATTTATTTAGCGAATCACGAACCTTTCCTACAACCAATGTAAGATTTCTTACCAAATCACTCATATCTTTCAGATTTTTTCTCATATCATTACTTTGTTCAATAATTTGTTTAATTTCATTTTGCATATAATCAAACATATCATCTATCCTACCGGCTATACCCTTGGCAGAAACAACATAATTTTCACCAATATCAACTGTTTCCGATGAAGATAAACCACTGACATAGTTTCTGACATGTGATCCAAGATTCTTGAGACCCACTTCAACTTTTCTCAGATCATCTGAAAGAAGTGAGGACATCTGTTTTGCTACCGCAGAAAGTTCTTCCATTATTTCTTCCTGAACGACCTTTCCAGAAACTATTGATATGTTCATTGATAAGACGAAAAGCTTTTTCTTTAATCTATCAGCATCTAACAATATTCCATCTATAAACTTAATAAGTTCCCTGAACTTTGATATGTTCTGATGAATAGATTTCAAGGCATCTGATGTGTTAGATATAGAGACATCAAGTTCTCTCATAGTACTGCTTACCATTTCCATCCTCTTAATTATGGAGGCTTCCGCAACAGAAAATGTACTACCTATAAGTTTCTCTTCTACTGGAATATATGAAGCATGAAGCCCCAGCTCAACTTGTTTTAAGAGACTCTGAACTTCCATTCTTAACTCGTTAATAACAACTGAAACATCTTTAAGCTTCTTAGCCAATGGTTCCAAATGCTCTAAAGGTATAGAAAATGAATCATCTAGCAAAATATCTGTATCTTCGGATTCTTTACCACTCATTTGAATGATTCTACTGATTGAAACTTTTACCCCCCTTATGCTCCCGAGAACAGAATTGATTCTTGTTCTAATACTTATAAACTCTGAAAAAATCTGCGATAAGATATAACCGTATTCCTCTTTCGCCTTGTTGTATTTATCTTCTAAATCTTTATATTTTCTATTCATCTCAATAAATCTTGCACTGAAACTTGTAAACTCATCACCCCCAAACCAAAGCTTTCTTCCTGCACTCAGGAAAGCTTCCATAAGATACCTACCAAAAGATGTATTATATGTCAGAATGAGTATAGCTTGCACTATAGCTGAAATAAGAATGAGAAAAATAATTATAATCAAGGCTTTACTCTCTGCCTGAGGTATTGGAACAAATATACCTTCTATAGATTCACCTCTCTTTGAGAATATAAAGACCGATGGAGAAAGATAATCATAAAGAACATTTTCCCCCCTCTGAACTTTTTTAAGGATCGCTTTTCTTGTATGGTCATCTATAAAAGATGGTCTATCTTCCAATTTCCAATATATCTGACCCAAGATTTTCTCTCCCCTAAAATATGATTCCACAAGATTTACAGATTCACTATCCTTTATTGTTCTTGATATAAACTCACCAGAAAAAACAATCAATATAGAAGCGGAAACGAAAAAAATAGCAGAAATATAGTAAAGCGTCTTGATCCTAAGCTTATCTTTGATAAGATTATCTGGTTCTTCTTTAAGATTTATTTCATAATCAGAGAATAAGGATGCTAATCGTCTTTCCATATTTGTTCTAACGGTAAGAGAAACAATGGGCCCGAGCCCGATAGTTAAAATAGAAAGAGAAACATTTGTAAGTCTATCAACAATTTCAAAAAAGTAAAGCACAAGAAAAGTAGAAATAGAAGCAACTAACCAGAAAATGAGAGAAACAATACCTAAAAACCTTGGGAACTCAACAAAATGCCTAACAGATTCATTTAATGACAAACTCTGTAAAAATAGAACCTTATTCCATGTATAAATGAAATACAAACTTAGCAAGAAAAAATAAACAACGAAAACTGGAGGAAGGAACTTCATAAAAAAGGGAAAAATTAGATCCCCATGGTTAAATCTAACAAATGAAATAAAAATTCCTATAATCAAACCTAAAACGATAATAAAATAAGCAGGTATAACAGAGCTAACAAAAAAAGCTCTTTTCAAATCATCAATCTTTGCACTATTCATCTGTTTACTGAAATAATTTTAAATTTTCGCTCTGAAATAATTTTAATTTTTTCATACGGTCGATAGATAAAAGTTGAATAAAGCATATAGAGGAAGAAAGAGAACATAACCCAACCGTTAGCTTGGTGAAGAAGAGCTAATCCTTGAGGTATCTCTCCGGCTCGTGAGTGAATGAGCGTAAAGAGACCAAGCAAAAACTGGATAACCCAAATTAATATCCCCCAAAAAGCAAACTTTGAATACTTCAAAAGTAAGAGTAAAATCACAAGGATAACCCAGGGAAAATGCCTATGGAAGAAATTAGAAAAAACAGGCAAAGAAGAGAAAACATAATAAGGGATCATCTCACCATTGATATGCGGGTATGTCGGAGCAAGCAATGCACCTTTGTATCCAGCCAAGAGAGCTCCGAAGAATACCTGAATCAAAAAAAGCATAATCCCTAGAAAAGCCAAATTTTTTATCTTTTTGGAGTTATCAAATCTTCTGAACACACTACCATCATCAGCAAGGAAAGCTCCGAAAAAGACATAAGAGAAAACAAGCATCGCAAAGAGTTTATGTATAGCAAGGAAAACTGGATCAACAAAAGGTATTTCATTAACAACACCTGTTCTCACCATCAGCCACCCCAGAAGTCCCTGAAGTCCAAAAAGTAAAAACAAAACAATAAAGTATAAGAACCAAAAGGATTTAATCTCCTTTACAAAAACAAGCCAAATGAAAGAGAGAAAAACAAAAAGTCCCACAGCTCTTGCAAAAAGCCTATGGAAATATTCAATCAAATAAATACGCTTAAAATCAGAAAGTGTTATATTGGGATGAACAAGCCTATATTGAGCTATTTTTTTATATTTTTCAAATTCCATTTCCCAATCTTCCTGTGAAATCGGTGGAACAACACCAGAAATAGGCTTCCATTCTGTAATTGAAAGCCCAGCTTTCTGAAGTCTCGTATAACCTCCGACAACAACTATAATGAAAATCAGAAAAGAAGAAATAAGCAAAACATTTCTTATCCTTGAGCTTTTATTCATTTCTTTTCTTCATTGAAAGATTTAAAACACCGTTTTACCTATGAGAAAAAAACTGCAAAATTAAAAGACATCAGAAAGGATGAAACTTATTCAAGTTTTCCCATAAAATTGATTTAAAATCTTTCGTAACAAAGATTCATACAGGATATTTTAACTTGCAAAAATAGTACTAAAAAACCGCTTTAACCTTAAAATGCTGAAGTATATTTTTTATTTCATCAGATGCACACAATCTTTCATTTTTATGGTTTGCATATGTTCGAGCAGTTTAAGAAATTTAATTAGATGTGAAGCAAGAAACTAAAATACTCTCAAAATCTTCCAGATTTGTTCTTACCTTTGATATATCCATGCTGAATGGATTCAAGTTGATCTTCAATCGCTCTTTTCAAGAAATCTTTTATTCCAAAAGAGGATGTGCGAGATAGTGTATCTATAATTATTTCTTTATAGAAGTATCCATATTTTTCCGAAAGCTCACCTGACATCTGAAAAGAGTTATTCAAAAACTCTCTTATGAAAAAAGCTTCAAACTCTCTTGCAACTTCCTCTATGACTTTTTGTCTATTTTTTGGGGAAGGTAATCCATATATTGTGAAAGAATCTGGTCCCCTGGTAGTAATATTATTTTTTAATTCTTTCATATCTTTACTCAGTAGTTATGTGAGCTTGAAGAGCTCCGGCTTCTTTCAGGGCTTGCAGGATTGATATTATATCTTGTGGTGATGCACCTATTCTGTTGAGTTCCCTTACGAGTTCATCAACAGTTGCTGCTGGAGCCAACATATTTATTTTTCTTTCTTCAAATTTAGGTGCAGCGGTAGCAAATTCTGGGGGGAGCGGAGAAGGTTCTTTCCTCACTTTTATTATTATATCTCCATGTGCTACCGCCACCTCTGAAATTCCCACATTCTTTCCCACAACTACAGTTCCGGTTCTTTCATTGATGACAACCTTAGCTGGCGAGTCTGTAGAAACAGGGAGACTTTCAACAAGAGAAATAAACTCTGCAACTCTACCTGTGAATTCTTCTGGTATCACGACAAAGATAGTTCTTGCATCCTGAGCATAAGATATTTCAACACCAGTGAAACCGTTTATGGCATCAGCAACAGATTTTGCGGTGGAGAAATCTGCATTATTGAGGAATATTCTTACAAATTTCTTATCGTTCAGGTTGTGCTGGAGTTCTCTTTCTACGACCCCGCCTCCTGGGATCCTTCCAGCAGTTGGGAAACCTCCCTCAATTGTTGAGCCTGAAACCTGCTTTCCTCCTGTTATAACTTGACCCTGTGCGAGCGCCCAAATCTGACCATCTGGACCAAAAAGAGGAGTTAGAATGAGCTGTCCTCCCCGTAGGCTTCTTGCATCACCCATCGCGGAAACCTGAACATCTAACTTCATTCCTGGCTTCGCATATGGAGGAAGCTCAGCTGTAACCATACATATCGCAGAGTCTCTAGGCCTTACAGTTCGGGGAGCCATAATTCCAAAGCTTCTCAAAGCTGTTGGGTCAGGTCTTATCCCCATTTTCTGCAGAAGATTTATCATTGTTTGAACCGTAAGATTTGGAGATATTATATCTCCAGTACCACGAAGTCCCACAACAATACCAAAGCCAACAAGGAAATTTGAGCGAGCTCCCTCCACACTTGCTATATCCTTTATCCTCGCAGAAAAGGCACTTGAATAACTCAAAAAGAGAAAGATCAAAAATAAAGATATTCTTACTACTAATTCTGATTTTCTATTAAACATAACTATTCTCCCTCCTAAAAAGGTGATATAAAATCAAATATCTTTTGCAACCAACCTTGCCGAGATTTTGTCGCAAAATCACCTTCCGACACATACTCAATTCTTGCGTTTGCAAGAGCAGTTGAAAGAACGGAGTTATCGTGCATTATATCCTCTGGTCTAACAATTCCCCTGACATATATCTTTTGAAGCTCGCTATCGTGCTTTATATATTTTTCACCCTCCACAACAAGGTTTCCAGAAGGTAGAACCTTTACAACCCTTGCAGCAACTGAAGCAATAAATTCATTCTTACTTTTCTGAACACCCTTAGCTGAAAAGTCATTTTCCCCACCAGCTCCTACACCAATAGATAAATCCTCAAGTCCTTTTGTCTTAGAAATATTACCACCCACATCATACTTCATCTTTGACTTTCTTGAAGCTTCTTTTCTCTGATCATTTGTCGCTACAATATTCTCAACAACACGAACTATAACAATATCCCCTACTCTCTTTGCTTTTAAATCGGCATACATATTAGACAACGGAGCTGAATCATAAAACAAAGATCCTTCTTGTTTCTGAATCTGCTGGACTTCTTCAATTTCTTCCTCTGCTTTGGGAATCTCCAGAGGCCGCTTGCTAGCGCAACTTATGAAGCAGATCAACAAACAAAACAAAAAAATTGTTTTCTCTGCTGTTTTCATCATAAACCTAATCAAAAGAATCAACTTTAACAATCTTTCCCGAAAGAGCTTTTCCATAAACAACTTTATTTGAACTGAGGTTTCTTACCTTTATTTCCTCTCCTTCCTTTGCGTCAGACAAAGCAACTGCAGGAAATTCAACATAAAACTTTGGAGTCTCAAGAACAATCTTGACTTTGTCTCCCTTCTTTATAGCAATCTCCTCTAAAATATGAGTTCTTCTTAAAATTTCTCCCTTGGCAACCGGAACCTTAAGCGAAATTTCTCTACCAGCAACATCATCTGGCGATATGAAATCTTTCGGAGTAAGGGTTAGTGGAACAAACTTTAAATCAAAATCTGAAGGAGAAACTTTTTCGTTTCTCTCTATTCTCTTTTTAGGAATCAAAACTTGAACCATTTTATCGACATATACAAAAATTGTTCCTATGTAATTTTTTCCCTCTGCTGATGAGAAATAAGCTGTAAAAACTTTCCTACCAAGAGCTTTTGAATCCTTTGATATTATCTGAACAGAGCTAAAATCCTCTAACTTTTTCCCAAATGGCAAATGATAAGATAATACTTTTACCTCACAATCATCACAACTTATCTCCTGCTTTATCTTCTCTAAGACATCATCTGTATTCAAGGAAATGATCATGAACAAAAGTATCTCCATAACTTTACCTCCTATCTCACTATATTGATTGTTGTAGTCATCATATTATCTACTGCGACAACGGAGCGAGAGCACATCTCATATACCCTCTGGGAAAGAAGCATACCTATCATCTCCTGAATAGCATTGACATTTGATATCTCAACAAATCCCTGCAAGATTTCACCGAAGCCTTCTTGTCCCGGGATACCAATTATAGGGTCCCCAGAAGCGAATGTTTGAACAAAAAGATTCTTACCGATAGATTTCAAACCAGATGGGTTTATGAATCTTGCAAGCTCTATCTGTCCAAGAACTATTGGTGAAGATTCTTGTCCTGGTATTATCCCCATAACGACTCCATCAGGACTTACCTGAACCTGCACAACCTCCTGCGGGACAACTATCTCTGGGAATAAAGGATATCCTTGAGGAGTGACGAGAACTCCATCCTCCGATTTCTGGAAGTTTCCAGCCCTGGTATAAGCTATACTTCCATCCGGAAGGAGTATCTGGAAAAATCCTTCTCTATCTATTGCCAAATCAAACTCTCTATCAGTTTCAACGAGTTCTCCTGGGGTTACGATTTTAGATACTCCGGAAATCTTCACACCACTTCCGATCTGCGCACCTGTTGGGTGATGAGTAGATTGCAAAGATGTCTCAGCACCAGGAATAAGTAAATCTTGATAAACTAAATCCTCAAATTCAACGCGGGACTTTTTGAACCCCGGTGTAGAGACATTGGCGAGATTGTTAGATATCGTATCAAGGTTTTTCTGCTGAGCCGACATTCCCGTTGAAGCTGTCCATAATGTCCTAAACATATTTTTTACCTCCCTTTCTCTTTACTCCTTTTTAGCTCCTTTTTAAATTTCTAAACCCTTCCAAGCTCCCTAATAGATGTTGCTATCAAAGAATCAGTTGCTGTTATCACTCTTGAGTTCATTTCAAAAGATCTTTGAGCTTCAATCAGAGCCATCATTTCAGATATTGGATTGACATTTGAAGTTTCAAGGTATCCCTGGAGTATCTCAAAGTTTTCCGCTTCGCGAACAAAAGAACTATCCGAGACTTCAAACAAATTCTGACCTATCTTCCGTGTTATATTGATATCCTGAGGAATATTATAAACTCCTATTTTGCCTATAAGGACACTTTTTCTTGTATCGCCCTGTCTTACACCAACGAAAACTCCCCCATCTGGAGAAACAACGATGTCCTCTGGAGACCATTCTTCAAATGGAACACGAAGATAATCTCCATTTGCTCCAAGAAGTTTGTATCCATCTTGAGTTATGATATACCCATTTTGCGATAAGAAAAAATTTCCCGCCCTTGTGAATCTCACACCATCTGGAGTTTCAACTGCAAAAAAACCGTCCCCCATTATTGCTAAATCCAAAGTATTGCCTGTTTCATTAAAAGTTCCTTGAGAGAAATCGGTATGTGTTTCATCAAACATAACCATTCTCTGGCTTATCTGTTCCTTGTGCAGGTCAAAATAAAGTTTCGGAGCAAGCGGAGTTATAGGAGATTTCGTCTCTGGGATAGCAATGAAAACTGGAATATCTCTTTTGTATCCCTGAGTTGATACATTCGCAAGGTTGTTAGATATAGCTTCTAATTTTCTTTGATTTGCATACGCCCCCGATGCCCCTATGTATAAAGCCTGATGAGAAAGCCCCACGCTTTATTAAAGCAAAAACTGTTCCAAAGAATTTTTTTCCTATCTGAACCAAGAATAATATCTCCACTTTAAGATTGGCTATATGAATCTTAAGATTGAATATAAGAATCTTGAAAAATTAAAAGCAAAAATAGAATAAATCTAGTATACCACATTGAAATCCAAGCTTCCTACGAAAGACCGCAAAGAAACAAATATTTCTTCGCTTTGTTCAATTTTCTCCTCTAATTATCAAGAGTGTTACAAAAACGAAAAAAATCAGGTCTGACTCATTACATAAGAAATACAAAAATTAATTTAAAGTTACATATTTTAAAAAATTCTAGTAACTCAATATCTAATGAATCAATATTTTAAACTCTGAAAAAGCGTAATAACAGATTATATTAATTTGAAACTTTTCCAAATTTTCAGATGAAGTTTGATATATGTAAATCGCAGATTTGCCTAAATGAGAAAAAAAATCTGCCAAAAGAAGCTTGAGAAACTTGTATAAATTCCTTTCTGGCTCATTAATTGTAAAATTTAATTTAAAAAATTTATAAATAAAAAAATAAAATAAAAATAATCAAGAGATGATTTTGTTGCATCGTATCAGATCTATCTCAAAGAATGACATAATCAGAAAAGCTATTGAGATTTTGAAAAGAGATGGGTTAATTGTATTCTTCAAAAAATCTATAAACTATCTGCTAAAAGAAAAAGGACTTATTTTACCTTATGCTCTGTTCAAGATAAAATTTCTAAAGCTAGATTTCAAATTAGATGAACTTGTTAATTTCGCTTTTGACGACCTGGCTGGTTCAATTAGACCTTTTCAGATTCGTAGCGAAATCCTAGAACTTCTCAAGATCTTGCAAGGGATAAAACCCAAAACAATATTAGAAATAGGAACAGCTAGGGGGGGAACATTATTTCTCTTCTCTCGTGTAGCCTCTGAGGATGCAATAATTATAAGTATTGACCTACCTGGAGGAGAATTTGGAGGTGGTTATCCAAGATGGAAAGAAATACTATATAAATCATTCGCTCTACAAAAACAAAAAATCTACCTCCTTAGAATGGATTCTCACAAAGAAGAAACCCTAAAAAAAGTTATAGAAATATTGAATGGAAAGAGTTTAGACTTTCTATTCTTAGATGGCGATCACACATACGAAGGAGTGAAAAAGGATTTTGAAATGTATAGCAAATTATTACAAATAGGTAATAACAATAACTCTAAACAATATTGCTCTTCTCCAAGTATAAATTCTTTTGGAAATAAACCAAAAGAAAAAGGAAATGAAATAGATCAATCAACCAAACAACCAGATAAAGAAAAAGGATATTCCTCTGAGAAAGGAATAATAGCTTTCCATGACATAGTTCCAGGAACAGGTGTAGGAGGAGTCCCAATTTTCTGGAAAGAGATTAAAAACATTTATAAAAACAAGGAGATAGTTGAAGATTGGAATCAAGGGGGATTCGGAATAGGTGTATTGTTCATAGATCACTAAATCAATCTTCAAGTTTTAAACAAAATCGTTCATAAAGATACTAAGAGATCAATCCAGAGAATGGTATAAACACGATAAAAATCCGACCTAAATCGCTAAAGTAACAGGATAAATGAAGACCATGGAGTTTGGGGACAATTGAAGAAAACAATTTGGCATCCTAATCTGTACTATCTCAAAATCTTCGGACTAAGAATCTTCTTACCAATCAGTCTTGAAATTTCAGTTCTTGAAAATTTGAAAAACCTATCTTTGAAGTAAAAAACGAGATAAATCCGATTTATCAATTTACAGAGCATATGAGAATTATCTTGATTGTGAGTATATTCTTTATACCCTATACTGCAAAAGGTGATGTATTCCTATACGCTTCTGATGCAGACATAAAAGATGTACTGATACTTTTAAGTCAAGCAACTGGAAAAAATATCATTGTATCACCTGAAATAACAGGGAAAATATCTTTGAGACTAAAAACAGATTTTGCAAGGATTTTAAAAATACTTGAAAGCACAGCAGAGTTATCTTTTCGGGAAAGCGATGAAAACATTATTACGATTCCGAAATCAAAATTCAGGAGTTCAAGGATAGTAAAGCTCCGATTCTATCCACCAAAGAACATAGCTGAAGCAATAGCGCAAATTGGTGTAAAGTCTTCCATGATTCACACAAACATATTATTTCTTGAAGGAGAGGAAGAAAAGCTTCAGGTAGCAGAAAAAATAATTCAAGAAATAGATAGGATACCAAGACAGGTTATCATTGAAGCTCAAATAGTTGAGCTTACCAAAAAAGGAGCTTTGGAACTTGGGAACCTAATGAAAGCAATATCCGGAGATTTTGAAGGAGGCTTTGATTTTCTATCTGGTAAAGCCAATATCAAGGTAAGCACAGGGAAAATAGAATATATAATAGGTTTTCTGGAGCAAAAGGGAGAAGCCAAAATCTTGTCATCACCCAAAATACTCACAACAGAGGGAGAAAAAGCAGAAATAAGACAAGGCATATCTGTTCCTTATGATGTTTCAACCCAATTTGCATTAAATACGGTATTCTACGATGCCTTCCTTTCACTTGAAGTAGTACCTAAAATCTCAGATAACAAAATAGTTCTCGAAACTAAGATATCAAAGAATTTTCCAAGTTTTGAAGTTGTATCCTCAAGAGGTGTTCCATCAATATCCAAGAATGAAATAACATCAAAGATAATTCTCAATCAAGGTGAAAGTGTATCTATAGGAGGAATAATGATTGAGTCAAACAGTAAATCCTACGAAGGAGTTCCTATAATTTCATCTATACCAGTATTAGGATTTTTGTTTAAAAACTACAATAACAAAAGTGAAACAAGGGAAATAACGGTATTTCTAAAACCATCTATAGTTGATTAAGATACTAAAGGGGATCAAAAACAACATTACCATTTATAATGGGCAAAAGTTTTATTAGCTTCAGCGAGTTTATGAAGTTCTTCTTTTTTCTTAACTGCTCCTCCTTTTCCTTCATAAGCATCAATTATTTCATAGGCCAATTTGTTTGCCATTCCTCTTTTATCAGTTCTTTCTCTTGCCGATTCAACCATGAATTTAAGCCCAAGATGTAATTTTCTCTCCGGAAGGCAGGCTATAGGTATCTGATAGGTTGCTCCCCCCACCCTTCTTGAACGGAGTTCCCATTCAGGAGATACATTTTCAAGAGCTTTTTTGAAAACCTCAAAAGGATCTTTTCCGACCTTCTGTTTGATCACTTCAAAAGCAGAATATACTATGTCGTATGCTGTACCTTTTTTACCATCTTGCATTATCTTATTGATCAGTTTAGCAACCTCAACGCTTCCATATACTATATCAGGTTTGATCTTTCTTTTTTGAATTTTTTTCTTTCTAGGCATATAAAATCACCTCCCTTATTTTGTTCTTGCAGCTTCTGCTTTTGGTCTTTTTGCACCGTATTTTGATCTTGATGTTCTCCTGTTCTCAACACCTCCAGCGTCTAATGAACCTCTTATTATGTGATACCTGACACCAGGTAAATCTTTAACTCTTCCTCCCCTGACAAGAACAACAGAGTGTTCCTGTAAATTATGACCTATTCCTGGAATATAGGCTATAACTTCTCTACCATTTGAGAGACGGACTTTTGCAACCTTTCTCAAGGCAGAATTAGGCTTTTTTGGAGTGACTGTATAGACTCTTATACAAACTCCCCTTTTCTGGGGACAACTTTCAAGAGCTGGAGATTTACTCTTCCATTTTTTCTCTCCTCTCCCTTTCCTCACAAGCTGATTTATAGTCGGTGGCATAACTTCTAAATTATAATAAATCCCATAGACAGAAGCAAAATGCAAAAAAATCAAATCAGATGTTTTACACGAAACCGCAGAGGATCAAAAACTTTCTTTTTAGCAATCTCTATATTCTCCGGGGGCATAAAAAATCCATACAAAGCAAACCTATGTTCCCCCCTTGGTAAATTAAGGATGTCAAGATTTATCCCAACATAGAGCATATTTCCATCATCTTTGTAATAGAGTTTTCTTTTTATTGGAATCTGGGTTATCTCTTTTATGAAATATGCGGCAGACCAAAAATCGCTTTCTAAAAAACCCCACATATGCTCATCTTCCTGAACTTCTGTCAGACTATCTCCTAAAAGCACATTGTTCTTTTCTGAAATAAATCTCCTGGGTCTTGAAAAAGCCAGATATATATTTGCATAAGCTTTACGAGAAAGGTATTTCAAATCAAAAGGTATAGGAACAACATTCTCAACATACATAAAACCTTTATATATGTAAGATATAGTGTCTGCACCGGGAATTTTTATGCCAAAACCAATATCAGCATAAGGTCTTATCACTCTGACAACTCTGACATCACCAGACTTTATAAATATAGGTTTCGCATAAATGTCCCTTTCAGTTTTTCTTAAACTTATCAAACTCAAAAGCTCAATATATATATCAACTCTTAGGCCGAAAAAAACTTGTTCAAATTTATCTCCATTCCTAATCTCTATTGATTTAACAACAGGTCTTGAATTATCAAAAACAGAATACCTGTTATCCTGAGAGACTATTATTTCATTGTCTTTTTCCAAAACACTAATACCCTCTGATGGTAGCTTCCTAAAATCTATACCTCTTTTACTTCTTATACCTATATAGCAGTATCTTCTCGTATAACGATCAAATGCCTCAACTTCAAAGATCAAATCAAAAAGATCTTTTATACTTTCTTTATCTAATTTGTTTCCACAGTATCTTGCCGGGAAAACAAGCTCATCTTTTTTATCAAAAAAACCGTCTCCTAACTTGTAGTTCTTCTTACCCTTTACATACTCAACTTCATCAACTTGAAACGGAAGTAAATTGAATTGATTTTCAAAGAATGAAAAAACATAAATGTCTTGAATACTGATATCCTTTACACCTATATCTTCTGCCCTAAGAATTATATAGTCAAAAGATCTCTCTTCCCAAAAAGTCATAATGAAAAATAAATATAATGGCATAATATCTTTATTTTAAATTGATATATCTTTACTTTATAAAATTGCCCTTTGAGTAAGATAAGCTCTCAAGGCTTCTTCAATACTCATCATATCATCTTTCTGTATTCTTCGAAGAACGGAATTTCTGAGAACGGAAAATTTTGGTCTTTTCGCAGGAGGATTAAGTTCATCATAAGAAACAGGTTTTATAAGCGAACTATTTAATTTGAGAAGATCGCATATCTTTTTTGAAAATTCAAACCATGAGATAATACCATTTTGCATTATATGGATTACTCCGAAAAACCCAATTTCCATAATCTCACACATTTTTCTGGCAAGATCATAAGTATATGTTGGAGCAGAAAAGACATCATAGACTATCTTCATTTCTTTTCCAGATGATATATTTTCTATCACTCTTTCAACAAAGTTCCTGTATGTTCTTCCCGAAGCCCACGAACCGCCAATTCCATAGAGTCCCCCAGAACGAACTATTATATACCTTTCTGAATTCCTTCTTACCAAAAATTCCCCAAGGAGTTTAGAAAGAGCGTAAACACTCAATGGGTTAACATGGTCTTCTTCATCATAAGGACTCATCTTTCTCCCATCAAAAACATAATCTGTAGATACAGTTATAAAAATAGCTCTGACCTCCGAGGAGATTTTAGCCATAAAAGAAGGAGCAAAAGCGTTTGTCCTGAAGACTATCCTTGAATTTTCCGGTATTTCTGCTTCATCTACTTTGTTCCATGCTGAACAATTGAAAACAAAATCAGGCTTTGTTGAAAGAATTATCTTTCTTACCAAATCAAAATCATTTATATCAACATCAGAGTGCTTAAAAGCAAAAATTTCATAGCCTCCTTTAGTTTGAAGATGTGAGAAAATATCTCTCCCAAGTTGTCCTCCAGAGCCAAAGATAACAACCCTCTTCATAATGATAAGAAATTAAAAATAATCTCACCATCCTTCAAAAAACCAACCATCAACAAACTCCCAGAGCAAAAATCCTACCACAGAGAATTTCTCGTCATTCTTTCTCAAAAGTTGTTTAAAACCCAAATTCAAAGCAACGTGTCCTCTCCTTGTAAGCGAAAAATAAAGCTGAGGAACAACAAATGGAATTACTTTCTTATCTTTATAATCTGCCAAAAATTCAATCGCAGGAATAATAACTCTTCCTACTTCAATCGTTGGGACATAATGTAAAACTGAACTCAAAATAATTTCCATATCTCCAGAAGAAGGACTATGTTTCAGCTTAGAACTTGCCTGAAGACTTACTTTTGGACCAAAACCCTTTCCAAATGCTATGTATGGAATATAACTGAACTTCTCATCTGAACTGTAAGGCAAAGATAATTCAAGACCCAAAGATGAAATTATAAGAGATTCTTCAAGATGAACAATATTCCATTTGACCCCACCTTCAATCTCTCCACTGAAATCATTAGAATGCACGAAGGTATTTTTAATTTCCAATTGAAACACTGGTCCCAATCTCTTGGCAAAATAAAAAGTCTGTTTGTATGAAGCCTTATCAGAAGATCTTCCAAAATTTCCTATGTATATAATCTCATCCTCAGGGAAAGCCTTTGAAGTGAAAAATGAACGCGTAAAATTCAGTTCCCCTTGTGGATATTTAGGATCATATCCCAGATTCTTGATATATCCAACAAGCTCATCAATTTTCTTTTCAGAAAGGACTCCACCAAAAGAAGGCATAAAGCTTGAATATCCATGTCTCGCTCCTCCATCTCTTATAACCCTTTTCCATACATATTTTGGCTCACGACTATTAAAGGCTGGATCTGTGAAATTCGCAGGTGGAACATCTAAACCAAGTTTAGCAAAATCTTCAACACCCCTTCCATCACTTCCATGACAACGAGAACAAAGATTCTGAAAAATTGAATCAGCTTTATTAAGATCATCACCTAAAACCTCAACATAAGATAAAAGTAAAAATAAGATCAAAAGGAATGTATTACGAAACATATATATTCCTAAAGTAATCTACATTTAATCTTCATCTCAGTCAAAAAATCAAAAATTTGTGATAAGGTTTAGCTTTTATCAGAAATACCTAATTGATACGAAATAATAGCCCGCATCTGAAACAGAGATTTACCTTTAATACAAATTCCTAATTTTAAGGTAAATTTTCAGTAGTGCAATATTAGACAATGCATGTATAAATTGATTCTACGATTCAAACCTATTAGATCATCAAAAAAACAAAGAAAAAAAATTTTAGAAGCACACTCAGAGTTTTTCAGATGTTTTTACTAAATTTCAAAACTATTCAGAATGATAAATTCTCATCAATGGATATGTTCTTTCATAATCTCCTCAAGGGCTTCTTGGAGAGGACGCTCTTTCTTTATTAAAATGGGAGCTTGCTTTTCAGCATATGTTGGAGAACTGGGAGAAAACCTCCCATCTCCATCAAAATCTACATATATAGGATTTGTTATCATTATTGGTTTTACATTTTTATTCGGAATTACCGGAAACATCGGGTTTTTATCTCCTGAACATTTTTGACATTCAACAACGGACACAACCCAGAAATCTGCCTGAGGTGGGGATATAGGAATATCAAGCTCAAAATATTTTTGATTGAAAGAGCGATCTCCGATACGAATTTCTTTGATACTCGGTGAGATAGTGAGCTCCGAGACAGATTTTGGGAAACCAACAACTTTACGCCCACTTTGGGCTGCAGTTCCAGATGAATTTGTGAATATCCTGATTGTGTCAAAATCTACCCAATCAGCAGACTTCACGACCAAAATCAACCTAAAAGGTGGACTTAATCTCTTGATATTTGAAAAACCCATTTCAACACAGCTCTCAGAGGACCCAACAAAACCACAGATCTTAAAGGTTTCAAGAATAATACCATTTGATACAAAAACTTTTCCGTCAGCAAGGTTATCTACAAAAGTATTCTGGATATCTACACTCTGTCTAAAACTCTCTGGATCATCTTTGTCTCCAATCCAAACAAAAGTCCTACCTATACCAGATATATCTGATATTTTTTTGTGTGTATCTGAGCACCCGACAGCTGTTATGTGTACCCCATGATTAAGGAATGAGAACCAATCATTTATAACAGCTGTTATCTCACTATACGAATTATAAACTTCAATCGCATCAAACCTTTCAAGACTGTTCAGATCTTTAAGAATATCCAACGGAACAAATAATCCTGTATCATCAATTCCAAGCTCAGTTGCACCTCCACACCTTTGAGCCGGAGGAAATATTCTGTGCTTACAAGGATCAAAAGATGTCTTTAAACTTCTCGTATCTAGTCCAATACTATCAAAGTATCCCATTCCACCGGAACGAGGATGATTTATTTGAACCACATTTCTTTTAAAAGTATCTGGTTTCATTAAACGAGCCCCTTTGAATATCTCACGAGGATGAAGAGATCTCAAAAACCTATAATTTTCTTTCTCACTTTGATTTATACCGTATTTTTCAAATCTATCATATTTTTCAGCCCAGTCAAAAGCTCCACCACTTGGGCCTTTAACATCATATTTCAGAGGATAAGAATTAAAGTGCCCATACGAGAAAGTAGTTATCTCCTGTCCCACAAGTGAAGCAAGAAAATTTTGTATTCCGACAAGCTTTATAGCAGGTTCATAATCTGTAAGCCAATCATGATCAGTAGAGATTATAACATCTACACCTTCAGCTGCAAATGTTATAACTCTATCTACAAGAGAGACTGGACTATCAGGGGAATTCACAGCATGAACATGTGTGTCTGCGGACATCCAACCTTTGGCATCAGCCACACGATAAAGATATGCCTTTATACTTTTGCTCTCACCGGGTTTCAGATCAATTTCTATCTCATCTCTAGAATACTCCATCCCTCTTGAGACAACAACCTTATATTTTCCTGCTGGTATATACACATCAACAGGTTTCCCATTAGCAGAAAAAACAACCTCCTGAACATCATTTGGTAAAGGATCAAGTGTTACATCTCTGAAAGATGAGGAAGGAAATTCGCAACTTTGCCCAATACAGTATTTCTTCGGACAACCAGCAACGCATACAAATGAAATCTTTGCAGGTATATTCTGCTCAGATGAACCAACTTCAACAACTTCAACAGAAACTTTAGATGGTTCTTTCAGGGTAAGCAATACATCAGATTTATCTGAATTCACATCAACATCAATCCTTTCTGAAATCTGCGAATATTTTGCTTCAGCGACAAAAGTATATTTTCCCTCCGGGAGCAAAACAGAGAATTTCCCGTAAATATCTGATGTTGCAGATGTAATAATTTGCTTGTTCTGATCAAATATTGAAATTCTCACCTTACCCGGTAGTATATCAGATGATCCAACTTTTACTCTTCCCGAAACCGAAAAAACTTTTAAATTTTCTTTTTTACCTTTCAACTTGAAAAATTCATCCGTTAGAGAAGATAAAGAAGAGTTTCCTACGATGAAATATTTTTCATTATAAACACAATCTTTGGGCTTTATTGTTATAAATTTTTCAGAGGTCCCACGAATAACTCCAATTAGCGTTGAGATAGGGTCATTCTTCTCAAGTATGGAGTAAGCTATAGCTGCTACACCAGAAACTATAAGTGCGATGTTGTCCTCAGAAGATGGGAATATTCCATAAGACGAATCAAGTTCTTCTGAAACAAAAGAGAGAAATCTTGCTTGAAAAAGACCAAGACCAAAAGGTAAATCTGGAGAACTATATCCGTAACCTTTCAGAGGTGATGAAGGGATGAAAAATTCTCCATATCCTCCGGAGTCAATTAAATCAGCAAAGAAGAAGTAGGGAATTTCATTATCTGATGTATTGCAAAGAACATCTATAACTTTTATCCATCGGTCATCAGAGAAAACAAAATATTTTTCAGCTCTCAATGTTTTTACCTCATCTATCTTAAAAGGAAGGGAAAAACCTGGTACATATCTTCCGAGAATATCAACAAGCCCCTGAGCATTTATAAAATCAAGTATATCAAGCTCCCCATATGCAACAACAACATTGTCTCTGAAGAGTCCGACCTTCTTTGGTTTTAAAGTATGTCCTAAAAACACAAAAAGGTTTTCCTCACCCAAAACATCATAGAAATTACCATCCCCTCTCTTTATATCAACATCTATCAGGTTACCCCCATATGTAAAAGGACCTATCTCCCTTGATGGACTTTGTATAACAGCTCTAATCTTTTGAGTTTCCACATATATATCACCTTCTTTTGCTTTAAAGGATCCTCCCTTTTCTGCAGGGATTGCGTTAAGTTTTCCCACATCTTCCCAACTAAGCTTTTTTACCTGAATGTTGCCCGGTCTTTGAACCTGATCAATAGCTTGAATAACTTCGGGAATAGGAGAAACTTCATGAAGGTAAAGATCAGATTGTCCCTTCTTCTTATTACAACCCATGGAAACCAAAAGAAGAATGAAAGATAATTTCAGAATTTTTTGAAATAATGGAAAATCCTTCATAATAAATAAAATAAAAAAATTCACTTTGTTGGAGTTTTATACTATTTATTTTTATTAAAATGTCAAAAGAAAATTAGGATTATCTAGCTATTTTATTTAATTTTTTCCTGATTACCTTTTGGTCAGTGAAAGTAATCTTGACATAAGAGAAATTTTCAATTTTGCAGCAGGATTGATCATGGAAAAATTTCAGATAAATTCAGTTTAAATGAGCTTATAAATCCTATCCAAAAGTATGGGTTAATCTTTTTCAAGCTTTTCCTGAATTATCTTCATTATAAGCTTTGGGTCTGCCTTTATTAATTTATTAGCCTGACCTACAAAGAAACCGAGAAGCTTTTTTTCTCCGCTCCTGTATCTCTGGACTTCTTTGGGATTACTTTCAATGACTTTTTGAACAACTTTTTCTATTTCGGAGTAATCAGTAAGAACTCTCCTTTTTTCTATTGCAGTTTTTACATCTGCTCTCCCTTCAACAACTTCTCTGAAAGCTTCTTTAGCGAGGTTCCTTGATAACTCTCCTTTTATCTGGCTTGAAAGTATATCTTTAACCACAACTTTTAAATTCTGGCTATCTTTACTGAGATCACATAAGCCTTCATTCACGGCACGAAGAACTTCCTCCAAAACGAAATTTGCAAGCAATTTTTTATCCTCAAATTGACGAGCTAAATCTTCAAAAAACTCTGCCAAACTTCTATTAGAGGTCAATATATCTGCAGCGTACTCAGTTATCTTATAGACATCTTGAAACCTTTTTTTCATTTGATCCGGAAGCTCCCGGATACCCTCCTTTGCCTCAGCTAACAAAGAATCCTCTATGAATATCGGTAGAAGGTCTGGTTCAGGGAAATATCTGTAGTCATGGGCGAACTCTTTTTCTCTCATAACGAAGGTTTTTTTTGTAGCAGGGTCATACCCCCTTGTCTCTTGTTTCAGAACATCTCCGCGCTTTATCTTCTCAATCTGTCTCTCTATTTCATACTCAAGAGCTTCCTTTACGAAACCAAAAGAATTAACATTCTTGATCTCAACTTTTGTCCCAAGTTTTTGAGAATCTTTCAGCTTGACAGATACATTGACATCACATCTCATATGCCCTTCTTCCATATTCCCTTCTGTAATATCACACCAGGTAAGAATCTTATGAAGACTTACAAGAAAATCGTATGCCTCGTCAGGTGTAGAAATATCCGGTTTAGTAACTATCTCACAAAGCGGCGTCCCACTACGAGAAAAATCTACATAACTCCTACCTTCAGCATGTATCATCTTACCAGCATCTTCCTCTAAGTGAAGCCTCTGAATACCTATCCTTTTCCCTCCTTTTATTTCAAGATATCCATCTTGGGCAAGTGGAATCCTGTACTGCGATATTTGATAGTTCTTCGGTAGGTCTGGATAAAAATAGTTTTTTCTCTCAAAAAAACTCATTTTGTTTATCTTCATATTGAGTAATAATGATCCTCTTATACCGAGAACTATTGCTTTTTTATTGGGTTTTGGAAGAACCCCAGGTAGTCCGACACAAATCGGACATATATTTGAATTTGGGATAGGTTCAGGTTTTCTTGGACATGAACAGAAAAGCTTTGTGTTCGTCTTAAGCTGAACATGTATCTCCAAGCCAATGATCGCTTCAAAATCGCCATACATAATTTTGATTTTTATTGAGATATCAATATAGATTCAAATAATCTGAAATGATCAATCATAATTAAATAAATAATTAAAAAATCTTCATAACCTAAAATTGACTTAACATAATTTGAAACCTCACAAAGGGAAAGAATTAATTTATTGAAAGCCCAATGAAAGATTTCAAAAAACCAAGATGATTGCTATCTCTATTATTTTCCATTTTTTAGTATAAACTCTTTGATACAATGCCTTATCTAATTCTCCGATCTAAAAGGAATTTTTGAGAAAAATTTTTAGAAATTAAAAGAAGTTTGGATGATTATAAATTTCAAAATTTAGGTTTGATATGTATAGACATCTTATAGCAAGATCTCGAATTGGGTATTTTCTTTCAGATAGATTGATTCATAGACAATTATATTCTGATTTGACACATCCAACAAGCTCAAGTTTCCAATTAAAAGAGAAAATGGCAAAGAGAATAAAAGATTAATAAGAACAAACAATACCAAAAGATAATCAAGAATGATAAAGATTGAATATTGATGAAAGTAAATGCAGATAAAATATTTTTCATTCTATTGTTTCTTTCATCTGTCATAGCAAGCAAGGCTTATTCTGAAGAGATAGTTTGAAAGTGGGAACATTAGCACCTGCTGCTTCGGTATGGATGCAACTTTGGGAGCAAACTGTTCAAAAAATCAAGGAAAAAGAAAAAGACATCAAAATAATCACATATCCCGGAGGTGTCATGGGT
>Ga0209289_100306_pt1 | contig 28288 bp, 23 predicted proteins | sample GXS110809BmetaG_FD_184121 | JGI IMG/M metagenome (GOLD analysis project Ga0209289, IMG submission 184121) | Hot spring microbial communities from Gongxiaoshe hot spring, China to study Microbial Dark Matter (Phase II) - GXS 110809B (SPAdes)... ...
CCCTTATCCAGATTGTCATTTACATAGGTAAAGAAAAACTCAGAATGAAAAATGTTTTTTCTCTTAAGACAGATTTTACTGAGATATATCACAGGTTTGAGATAATTGACATAAGTGAGATAGAAGCAGAGAGTTTTTTGGAATCTGATGAACCAGATGTGTTTATTCTTTCTATTTTAGGGAAGACGGGAGATAGGGTGGGAGTGCTGAGGCGAGTTATAGAGAAATTAAAGGAATTAAATCTTGGGGAGGAAAGAATCTTAAAATATATACATAGGATAGAGGTTTTATCGGAGTTAAGGGGGATAAGGAAGGAGGAGATAAGTGAGATGCCGATAGAGATAGACATAACAAAGCTTTGGGGGTATAAGGAAGGGAGAGAAGCTGGTCTGAAGGAAGGTTTATACAGTGCGATAGCTTTAGGCCTTGAGTTAAGATTTGGTAAAAAGGGTTTGAGGCTAATGAAGAAGATAAGAGAGATTTCAGATATAAATAGGCTAAAGGAACTGAAGAAAGAAATAATCAAAGCAAAGAGTTTGGAGGATTTCTCAAAAAGAATTAAGAACGGTGGTTTCTAGAGCTGGAATATTATCTAACAAGAAACCAATGTTGCATCCATCAAAAATCATTGAAGTTTGTGATTCTCTCAAGAAAATGATGCCTACAACACAGAGAGAAAATATTTTCTGAATGCTTTGTTGTATCCATATCAAACCAAAAAACGGATGGTGTCGGACTTTACCCAATCACCAAAATTTTTAATAGACTCTAAGGTATGAAAAGTAAAATACATAGTATTTTGAATATGATTGCAACAGAGCAAAGGGATTATATAACTTTTAAATTTTAAAATGATCCTTTAACAAATAAACAAGAAATTCTTTTCTTTTATTTTTTTACAAAGCATTCAACTCAAATCAATTGACACATAAACTCACATGACTAAATGAAGGAAATGTAATGAAGTTCTCCATTCGTTTAATCAGAATAAAATTTTGATAAAAAAAACAAGCATTATTCCGATTTATAAAAGAAGAAGTGGCAACGATAAGGGAAATTCTTCTTGGAGGTAAGAATGGTTTATTTGCTTCCCGCTCTGCCCTTGATATAGTTTCAAGAAATATAAACAATGCAGAAACGGAAGGATACACAAGGCAAACTCCCCTGCTTTCACCTCTATCTCCAAGTCAAGTTGGTGTTCTTTTTGAAGGAGCTAAGAGAGAAAGATTCATATTTCTTGAAAGAAGAATGCATTTTGAATCTCAAAACTTAAAAGATTTTGAAGCTCAAAAAGGATTGCTTGAAAGGATAGAGTCATTATTCTCCGATAATGAAGGTTCTGGATTGCTAAGTGAGCTTGATGAATTTTTGAACTCTTTTGAGGAGTTATCCACTAACCCCGAAGCACCTGCATTAAGACAAAATGTAGTCCTAAAAGCTCAACAATTCACTTTCAGATTAAGAGAAACAGCAGAAAACTTAGCTGCAATTCGTATTGACTCTAATAGGGCAATATCGCAATATATCAGCGAGATCAACTCAATAGTGAAGGACATAGCTCTTCTGAACAAGAAAATAGCAGAATTTGAGGCTGCTAAAGAGAATCCAAATGAACTTAAAGACAAAAGAGATCTACTCATAAGAAAACTTTCCGAGATTGTAGATATAAACACATTTGAAACAGAAAACGGCATGATAAATGTTTATCTCAAGGGCGGGGGGCATGTTCTTGTTGATAGAGACAGAAATTTCTCTCTTCAGGTTGAGGTTGATTTGAGCAATCAATCCAAAGTTGTAGAGGATTCAGATGCTCTATACAAAATAAACTATGTTGATGGTAAGGGACATATATGGAATATAACTCCGTTTATAACAAGTGGTGCTTTAGGTGGGACAATAAAAATAAGAGATAAAGTCTTACCAGATACAATTTTAAAGCTCAACGCTTTGGCAAGGCAAATAGTTCAGCTTATAGGTTCGATACACGCAAAAGGAGTTGGTGCTTCTCATATAAAGACTGCAACATCAACCTATTCTGCTTCTGATTCTTTCACTCCAATAAATTCTGCTTCGCTCCCATACAATGCAAATGCTGGTCAGGTATCCTTTGCCATATACGACGAGTCTGGAAATCTTGTAACCATATTCACAATAAATTATGATCCCGATGTTGATGGAATAGCCAACATCGCATCACTTATAAATGGAGCAATCGGAAATAATGGCTACCTCAATGCTTTTATAACTCCAGATAACAGGCTAAAGCTTGAAGCACAAAATGGTTTCAGATTTGATATATTTAACGATACTGGAGGATTAGCGGTCTCACTTGGTATAGATACACTAATTGTAGGAGAAAATGTATTCAAGATAGATGTCGAGAGTATATTCAAAGAAGATCCGAAAATAGTCAGTTCATCATCTGATCCAGCTTCACCTTTCTCAAACGATATTGCCCTTCAAATTGCTCAACTTAGAACACAAAAAGTTGATGGTGTAAGAACTCTTAGCGATATATACATTGATATACAGAATGAAATAGCAAATTCATTCAACTTCGTGAATATTGAATTTTCAGCCAGAAAGCTTGCGGTTGATACTCTTGAAAGAGAAATACAGCAGAGATCTGGAGTTTCTTTAGATGAGGAATTTGTAAGAACAATACAGTTCCAAAGAGCTTTTGAGGCTTCCGCTAGAGTTGTCAGAATTGCTGACGAAATGCTGATAACAATTTTAGGTTTAACAGGAGGCGGGTAATAAAGGAGGTAAGATAAAATGAGAGTTCCAACAAGATTTGTTTTTGAAACGAGGAAAGAGGACATCGCGAAAAACCATATCTCTGTTCTTGAACTTCAAAAGAGAATATCATCTGGCTTAAAAGTTTTAAGACCATCAGATAGTCCATCTGGTTATTCCCTATCAAGAGTAATAGATGTCAGAATAACAAAGATTGCAAGAGATATATCTGATGCAAACGAGGTGTTGCATTTTCTGAAAGCGAAAGAGGATGTACTAGATAAGCTAAGTGATATTCTTGCAAAAGCAAAACTTCATGCAGAAAGAGGGATAGATTCATCTACCTCTGAGGAATTCGGCGCATTAGCTTCAGCTGTTGAGGAACTACTTAACCAAGCAACAGAACTTGCAAATACATCTGTGAAAGGAAGGTTTATATTTGGAGGAAGCAAAGTTGTTAATATCGGAACATCTTACAGAAAACCATACTACGATAACGAAGTTGAAAAACAGGAATTTTGGGAATCAAAAAAAGGAATATCTGGGAAGATAAATGAAGTCTTGAAAATAAATGAAGGAAAATTCAAAATAGTTGTTTATGATGATCTTGGAAATCAGGTTCTGTCGTCAGATGTCCAATATTTCGGAAACGATACTGTAGGCGATCTGGCAAACAGAATAAATACCGCAGGAGGAGGACTCGTTTTAGCATCAACTTCAGTTGATGGAAAAATCAGGATCTTCTCAACAAATCCAGGATTCAAGTTCTCAATAATCGAAGATAATATGGGACTTATATCTGAAATTGGCGGAGATGGAATTCCGGAATATCACGGAGATGAAAAAAGTATGGCCATAGAGATTCACTCAGCAATGATTGAAATAACATCTGATGGTAGAAATATATTCGGAGACATAAGAACTGGAGCTCCTGGAGTTCTCACAACACTTAAAGATTTGATAGATATACTACGCTTTAGAAAAGAAGGCAACACACAAGATCTTTTAAGGTCATCTGTTCTTGAAATAGAGAAAACATATGAGCTTGTAAGTTCCCTTAGAGCAAGAGTTGGAGAGAATATAAGCTTTGTGGAAAAGAGATTTGATCTGCTGAGTAGTGTCAAAGCTGAAGAAACAATAAGGCAGTCTGAAATTCAAGACATTGATATGGCTCAGGCATCTGTGGACCTCAATCTGAAAGAAAGTGTATTACAAGCTTCAATGATCTCCGCTGTCAGGGCTTTTGAGCTAACACTCATGAGATTTCTGTAAAAAAGTAAAACAATCTGCTTTAGATTCTGAACTTAAAACTCATACCAACTTTGATTTCGATAAAACAGAATAAATAATTCAAAATTTGAACTTATCGACTATCTCCTTAAGTCTTTGGGCATATTCATAAAGATGAGAAATAGATTGGTTCATCTGCCCTGTAAGCTCTTTAACTCTTTCCGCTATCTGAGAAATCTCCGCTGAGCTCTTTGCCAGCTCAGAAATACTCTGATTCTGCTCCTCTATTGCGGAACTTACCGCTGAAACATTCTTTGCTGCTTCCGATATATACTTTATTATCTCATCTGTTCTCTTTATTCCTTCCTTTGACTCATCGTAATACCCCTTTACAAATGAATTGAATCTATTTACCCTATCTACCGCATCTTTTATCATACCTTTAAACTCTTCCATTTTTGCCCTGACAGAGTTAGATTCTTGTTGAGTTCTTTGTGCAAGTTTTCTTACTTCCTCCGCTACCACCGCAAAACCCCTTCCAGCCTCACCAACTCTCGCTGCCTCTATGGCCGCATTCAATGCAAGCAAGTTTGTTTGGTCCGCCACATCCTCTATCACATCTATAACTACATCTATCTCCCCTACCTTACCCAATATCCCATCCATAAGTGAAATTATCCCTGAAAAATCCTCAGACATCTTCATTATACCTGATAAAGATGAAGATATAACTTCTTTGCTGTTCATGCTCTCAGTTTCCATCTTCCGGTTAAACTGCAGAATTGAATGAACATTCCTGAGTATATCCGCAGAAACAGCAGAAAGCTCCTCATTCGCGGTTGATAGAGAAGAAATCATCTGTCCTTCCTTCTCCATATCCTTGTAAATAACACTAGAAGATTCCCTGGTCCTTGAAACAACATTAAATATCACACCCACCGTTTCAGAAAGAAGTTTTATTATTGAAAGCAGAGTGCTTCTGACAGTATTAAAATTCTTTGCTAGTTCTCCTATTTCGTCATTGGAATCAACTGGAAGCTCAGCTATTTGGCCACCATTTGCCATTCTTAAGAACTGTTCTTTTATAGCATCTATCCTCAAAGTCATCTTCCTTGAAACCAAAACATATAACAAAATTGCCACTCCAAAAGCTCCCCAAAAAGAAATTGATGCCAAAAATAACCAGAAATAATCTGAATTCAACCTCTTATTAAGAGCTTGAGGCATAGTTTGTGTAAGTATAATATCAAGTAAATCAAATCCTGAATCAATTGTAGATGTGAAATTTTTAAATACATCCGAAGAATGAACATCTATTACCTCGGATTTAATAAAATGGTTTTCAATGAGCTTCAAAGTCTGCAAAAGTTTCTCCTCGAAAGCAAAAAACTTATTCCTCAAATTTTCATTATAAAACTTACTTAAAAATCTTTCAGTTTTTGTCTTGACATCTTTCCATCTATCGGACAAAACTGAGTTGATATAAAATACTTTGAGCTTATCATCAGGTGAAATTTTCCCTTTTTCAGCTATACCAGAAAGTGATGCTCTCCCCTGCCCAATCATCTCAATATAACCAATTAAAACCTCGCAAGATATATACCACAAATAGTATGTTTCAAATTCGGGATCAAACCTCAAATTAGATTCATCTGATAGATCTGATACCAACTGAATTATTTTCCAAATGTAATCGGTATGTGTCTCAAAAGCATCATCTGGAGACATTGTAAGGACCTTGTTTCTTATATCTGGCCACATCTTTTTGATTACGGACCAATTTTGATAAGTTTCAGGGAAAGTTTTCAAGCTCAAATCTATCTTTTGCAAAATATCTTCTATTTCTTCTTGAATAGATCTTATGTTCTTTTCTGTATCCTCTTTAGTTTTATAATCTTGGGAAGAAATGTATATACTGGTTAATCCTCTGTGTCTCTGAACTCTTTTGATGAACTCTGAAATAATCTTTACAGCTTCAGCACCCTTGACTTCTTTATTTGTAAAGCTAATATCCTTTATGACTCCAACCAAATAAACAAAATATCCCAATAATGAAGATAAGATAAAAGGTAAAGCCGCTAACAGAAACTTAGTCCTTATTTTTAATCCTGATAACATAAAAGTTCCACCTCCTTAATAAAAACCGGGGCTACCCCCAGAAAGAAAGAAAGAAAGAAAGAAAGAAAGAAAAGAGAATCCTTTGTAAAATATCATACTTTACATTTTAGCAAAAATGATGAGAATTTTCAGGTTTTAAGCTGTTGGGAAATTTTAGACATGTGAAAGAATATCTATTCATACATAAAGACTGTATTTGATCTATGTTTATAAAATAATTAAAGTGTTCCGTAATTCCATCAACATCTAAATTTCATTTTAGTTTCCTTTAATAAGCTTTACAGAGAGATGAAATAATCACCAATGTTTTTATTCGGCCCAAATTCTTTTATTTTGGTCATGGCAACTGTTGCAAGCTCCAGAAGAAGCACTCGTAGGCATATATTTCACTCCACCCCTACCCTCAACTGCTGGATATAATCCCTGACCAAAATCAATATTTTCTGTAGTATAAAAATTGCCACTTTTATCTACCTCTAAAGTATATTTCAATTCTCCACTCCCATTTGGTCCTGTGTATAATTTTACAGTAGTTCCAGGATATATCTGACCATTCTTATCATATACAGTGCCAGCTACCTTGAACACCCCCTCACCAGTGCCACCTTCTTTATGACACTCCATACAATTCATACCGCTATTATGGCTACTTTTAGAATATGAACTCTTTTTCAACTCATGCTCAGAATCTTCATTTTCCTCATATCTATCCTCATATCTATATCTCGAAGAATCCTGTGCTGAATCATCAGATGTTGTACTAGTGTTGCTTACTTTCCCACTTTCAGTGCCACACGATAATACGAAAAGAAAAACTAGAAAAAGCACCCAACCTTTCATATAATGAGCATTAATCACATTGCAGTGCCTGACAAGATTTTCAATCAATAGAAAATCTCAAATTATAGCATATGTAAATTGATAAATTCTCATATATCAGAGTTGTTCATTTGAGTTATATTTAATTTAAATAATTAAGGCGATGCGGACATCAAATATGAGCAGATCGGTAAAAATTATTGAAATCTAAAACTAAGTATCAGGTTAATCTACAATAAAAAGATCATATTAATCAGCGAATAAGGAGAAATATGTTCAAAGTCAGAGAATCCGGATCGAGCGTCAAAACAGAGATAATTGCAGGTGTAGCTACCTTTATGACAATGGCATATATCATTTTTGTTAATCCAATCATTTTGAGCGAAGGGGCTGGAATGGATTTTAAGTCAGTGATGGTTGCAACATGCATTTCCTCAGCAATCACTACTCTTCTGATGGCATTCGTTGCAAATTATCCAATTGCACTTGCCCCGGGTATGGGAATGAATGTATTTTTCAGCTACGAGCTTGCCAAAGGTATGGGAGTTCCATGGCAAATTTGCCTTGGAATTGTATTTTTGTCTGGAATAATCTTCATTTTCCTTACACTTGTTGGAATCCGGGAGAAAATATTCATTGCAGTTCCAGATTGTATGAAGTTCAGCATCCCTGTCGGTATAGGGATATTTATTGCCTTCATAGGTCTAAAGAATGCCGGGATAATTGTTGGTTCCCACGAAACCCTTGTTCATATTGGGGACTTGAAAAATAAGGGAACCTTTATCTCAATAACTGGTTTTTTAATCACAGTAATTCTTGTAGCAAGAAAAATAAAAGGTGCAATACTCTTGGGATTGATTATAACTGCCCTGTTAAGCGTAATCTTTGGAACAGTTGAATTTTCAGGGAAGTTTTTTGAGATACCATCTATGTCAGAGACATTTTTGAAGCTTGACATAAAAGGGGCACTGAAACCAGAATACCTTACACCAGTGTTTATCTTCCTGTTCTTCGCAATGTTTGATGCCATTGGAACGATCATAGGAATTGGTGAGAAAGCAGGATTTTTGAAGGAAGGAGAATTTCCAAGATTGAACAGAGCACTTCTTGTAGACGCAACTGGGTCTATTATAGGATCAATTTGTGGTACATCTACAGTAACATGCTACATTGAAAGCTCTGCGGGAGTTGCTGAAGGAGGTAGAACAGGACTTGCGAATGTAATAACGGCGATACTTTTCTTCATCGCTATGTTCTTCACACCGTTAGCTGAAATCTTTAACTCTTATGTTGTGGCACCGGCCCTCATAGTTGTCGGAGCAATGATGATTGAAACAGTAAAGAAGATAAAATGGGATGATTTTTCCGAAGCTCTGCCCGCATTTTTGACAATAATTAGCATGCCCCTGACATTCAGTATAACAACCGGACTCACCTTTGGTTTCATTTCTTATACCTTTGTTAAACTTTTTATCGGGAGATGGCGTGAAGTCAATTGGATAATCTACATCATCACAATATTAATCATAATAGGATATTTCTTATAAGACAAAGCAAGAACAACAGAAATCAAAAGATTCTAATTGATTTTTAACTCACAACAGAAATAGCATAAATAAACCTTTGCCAAAAACTCCAACATACAAAATTGATTCCCTCAGGAATCTGCTAGGATATTTCACTAAATTCATAGAATATCAAAAATAAAAAAACAACAAATAATAAGTCAGCAAACAGAATCAGAAAGATTGCTCTAACCCAATAAATATAGATGGTAGCCTTCCGGGGATATCTAATCCGGAAAATCCTGGTTCCCAATATCTTTTACCAAGCAGAGAAGCAATCCCATCTACTCTTATGAAGGCCGAAGTTGAGTATCCAAGCAATTGAGTTGTTTCAGCCCTCGCAGATAAACCAAAATCTATATAAGATGGGAGATAATATTTTTCTTCTGGATATGATGATCCCGTATAAAATTTCATTGCAACGGTAGGAGCAGATCTCTTCCCAACAAATCTCCCGAGAACACCTAATGAGACAAGAGAAAAACTTCCTATGTTTTCTTTCTTTAAAGAAAATTGCAAGTTGATGATATTTGATGGGAAAAACTCATCGTGATACTCAACATCTTTTCCAAATTCCTCATCAAATATAACAAGTTTTGTGAGAGAATAACCTAAAAGTATATCAAATAATTTTGCCCTGACCGAGAGATTTATATCTCCTCCGATACTTTTCTGTTCCCTAATGTTGGTAGCTTTTATGAAAGCTCCTTCTCTTTCAAACTTTATAGCATCTCTAACATCTATGATGTAAAATGACAACTCTGGTTTAAGGGAAAACTCGTAAAATTTAAAATCACCTCCTCCAATGACCTCAAAAGTTTTTGCTTTTTCTGGTTTTAGAGAAGGATTTCCTGTGAAATCACCCGCTACCTGTGGCGATGTAAAAAGTTGTTCTGGCGATGGAGCACGGAAAGAAGTACCATATATCCCCTTTATATATGTTAGAAAACCAGACCTTTTTAACGGTAAAAGAACCAAGCCAGCTCTGATGTTGAAAACATCCTCATATATACTGTGATCATCATACCTTACGCCAATGAGTCCACCAATCCCCAAAACAGAAAAATCACCAAATTTACCGACCTCCTCCACGGGGAAAATATATCCCTGACCATAGAAACCTGTGTTCCTAAATATTTTCTTCGGTTCTTCTGGTCTTTTGACCTCCGTTATTCCCGATGGAAGTTGCTGATAAACAGTAAGTATTCTTTCAACATCATTCATAACATCTACGCCAATAAGAAACAAATTTTTGTCCTTTTGCACGGAAATTTCAAACCTTCCATCTAATGAATCTGAACCGAACTTTCCAATATAAGTTCCAGTTTCAACGACTTTTCTATCTGGTAGAAATATTTTCATTTTGTCTGACGGGAAATTCTCTGTTATAGGGGAAGAAGAAAACAATCCTGCATACAAAACCGGTTTTATGATGAACCCATCTACATTAATTTTATATGATATCTCACTGGATAAGGCAGAATTCATTAAAGAGACTCTATTTTGCGGATTGAGAATACCATAATCAAGAAACTGTGCAGATGCAGAAAACCCTTGAAAGATTCCTTTTATTTTAAGGTCAACGTCTCCGTATTTCAACCCTGTTCTTCCAAAGAGGCTCAATGTCGTAAGATCATCATTTTGATTGAATTTATCAAGATATTTTTCTCTATTCGAGTTTCTTTCTTTAACATTTGTCACATTTGTTGATTCAGAGAAACCTATTGAATCTGGAGAGAAATTCATACTGTCTCTTTTCCAGTGGGTAAAATATACTCCAACAGCGAATGGTATCTCAAAAGCCCCCACCGTATTAATCACCGAACCTGAAACTTCACCAATCTGAGAGAAATTCATTTTTTTCTCTCCAAAAACAAAGCCTGGCGCAATTCTTATAAAGAGAGGATCCATTTCATCTGGTTCCTTTGTTCTTATGTTCAAGACTCCAATAAACGCATTAGCTCCATATAAAGCAGAAGCTGGACCTTTCACTACCTCAATAGATTTTATCATTGAAATCGGGATAAACTCTGGTCCCAAAAATGATTCCCCAGAAGGTCTAAAGACAACATAATCAGATGAATCTAGCATGACCTTAAATATTCTTGATCCGGCTTTCGGTCCCCCGTGAATTCCCCTTACTCCAAAGTTATAAGTTGTGAGGTTGTATATCCCCCAGATTCCTGGAGACCAACTCAATGCATCACCAATAGAGAAGAAAGAGAATCTATTTATTACGTCAGAGGATATGATATAAACAGATGATGGTGCTTCCTCAAGTCTTTGCTTTGCCTTGACAGCTGATTCAACAAACTCCTGCTCAAGAGTAAGCAACTCTATCTCAGACTGGGCAAAAACGCTTGTAAATGCCAAAACAAAAGAAATAAATAAAAAAGAAATAGATATAACTTTGCTAACACTCATAGCCGCTTAATAATAAGTTTATTTAATTATTTTCAAATTTGCCTTTTAGTTTGATTCTCCCAGCCACAGAAGATCCTTAAATATCACTCCACTTCAGACTTCTTTATATATTTAACTTTTGGATAGAAAAACTTCTGCTTCCTTATATCTAACTCCTTATCAATTATTTTTTTCATAACCTCTGCGGATTTTTTTCCAAGTTCATAGAAATCAATCTCGTATCCCAAAGATGCTCCAAGCTTAACAAGCCAACGTGAAAATGCTATAACTGGAGCCGATGCAGAAATGTTCAGTATCAATGGAACAGTGTCAGGATTAACAAGTAGGGTATCTGGTAGTAGCCACAGAGGTTTATTTCCATAATTCTGGAATAACGATATAGCTTCAATATCGGTCTTTATATGTTTTGGTATAACATTTACACCAGCATTTTTCCCTTCCCTGCTCAACTCTTGTGCAGCAGTTTCAGAAGAATCAGAGAATGGTACAACGAATTCTCTCTCATTGAAATTTTTCTTAAATTGTTCAACAGCCTCCGAAGGTTCTGGTCTCATCAAAACACCACAGAAGTTCTTGGGTAGTTTCCCTAATCTCTCTGGTGAAAAAACAAGTGTGAATACAACAATGTTCTTTCTCCTTTCAGAAAGAACTTCATTTGCAGCATACAAAGGTATAACGCCCACAGCAAAAAGGTGGAAACTTCTTTCATTCCTTAAAATATCCAAGATTATAGACTTAGCCTTATCAGGAGAAGCATCTGCATCAGTTTCAACTATGTCATTATCCGATCCTATTAATTCCTTAAATCCTCTCACAACTTCGTTATGAACATCATCTGATTTCTGTTTTAAAATTACTATCTTTTCTGCAAAAGCATAAGATGATAAACCAAGGTTATATACCAAAAAAATAAAAATCACAACTTTCAGGACATTAATCACCATAATCAAAATATTATGGATTTTTATTGATTTTTTGCAAGAATGTAATAGTCTTTTTTTCGGAGATATAATTGTAATGTTGAATTTGAGAAATTATCTCTTGTAAAAAACTTTATCTTTCCATTACCGTACAGCGAGGTAATTCCTTACGATTTTCGGCAATTATTAAGTATTTATCCTGAATTGCCTTATTTACCGCATAGTTGAGTTTTATCAATAATAAGCCAGAAGACTACCTCTTCTATAGATGAATGGCTTAACAATACACTTGACATTTTGATAAACAGAGTTATAATATTAAGTGATGGCAGGAAAAGGGAAAGTGCGGAGAGTTCTATATAATGGAGGGATGGCTTAAAGCCACAGCTCGTAGGGGTCGCCTGTGAACCAGCCTCTGTGGCTAAGGTAGGCTTAAGACCAACAAATTCCACAGGAAACTCTCTATAAGTAGGAGTAGCTCACTTTTATCATATAACTACTGGTTCTTTAAATTCTCCATAAACTTTTTTGATAGCTTTCGTTGTTTCTCCTATTGTAGCACCATTTTCAAAAGCTTCTATAAGGTAAGGCATTACATTTTCGTTTCTTTCAAGAGCTTTAGATATGTCATCGAGGATCTTTTTAATCTTTATATTGTCTCTTAACTTTTTATACTCTTGAAGATGTTTAGCTTTCTCATAAGCTTCTTTTGGTCTGAATATCTCAAATTTTTGAGAGCCGTTTTGATTATCTTCAAAAATATTTACCCCGACTATCTTTTTTATTTTATTCTCAATGAGTTTCTGCTGTTTATAAGCTTCTGAAAGAATAATAGACTGAACGAAACCATCCTTTATAGCTTTTATCATTCCTCCGTATTTTTCTATGCGATCCATTTCTGAGAGAATTTTTTGCTCTATTTGGTCTGTAAGATTTTCAACGAAGAATGATCCCCCAAGTGGGTCAGCTACAAGAGGGATATCTGTTTCAAATGCTATTATCTGCTGAATTCTGAGAGCGATTTTTGCAGAGTGCTCCGATGGTATTGAGTAAGCTTCATCATAGGCTTCTGTGAATATAGATTGACCACCGCCAAGAACTGTAGCAAGTGCTCCAAGCATAACTCTTGCGATATTCAAAAGTGGTTCAGCTCTTGTAAGTGAAGCTCCACCACACGCAACAGCAAACTTCATAGACATGTTTTTCTCTTCTTTCACTCCAAGATCTTTACAAATGCGTGCCCAAATTCTTCTAGCTGCCCTGTATTTAGCTACCTCCTCAAAAAGATTGTGATATGTGCAGAAAAAGAATGTCACACGCTTTATGAAAGAATCTATATCAAGACCTCTTCTAACTATATCAGAAACATAAACTTTTGCATTCTCAAAAGCAAATGCTATCTCTTGTGAAGCCGTCGCCCCCGCCTCTCTTATGTGATAACCACAAACAGAAATCGGATTAAACTTCTGAACATTTTTTGCACAAAATTCTATAACATCGCATGAAAGCTTCACAGAAGCTTCAACAGGGTATATCCATGTCCCACGAGCTATTATCTCCTTGAGAATATCATTCTGCAGCGTCCCAATAATTTTATCCCAAGATATCCCCCTTTTTTTTGCAACCACAAGATACATAGCCATTATCTGGGGAGCAGTACCATTTATTGTGAAGGAAACAGAAATCTTATCTATTGGTATATCTTCAAAGACAGTGTAGAGATCTTCAACAGTATCTATTGCAACTCCGACTTTTCCGACTTCAGGTAAAGCCATTTCTTCATCTGAATCATACCCCATCTGGGTAGGTAGATCAAAAGCTAAAGATAGCCCGGTATTTCCCTGCGAAAGCAAGAACTTGAATCTTTCATTAGTTTCTTTCGCTGTTCCAAATCCAGCATACTGTCTCATTGTCCAGAGCTTATCCCTATACATTGTTCTATAAGGTCCACGAGTAAAAGGGAACTCCCCAGGATCTCCTAACTTATCTTTATAATACTTCTGTATATCTTCTCCAAGATCCTTGAACGAATAAAAAACATTCAAATTATACTCCGAATTTTCCGAATTAAAGTCTTTGTTCTCGCTCATATTAATTATATTTTAAAGCTTAACGAAAATTTACTAACTTTTTCAAAATAAAGAGCTTCATAGACAAAATACAGAAGAAATAAAATGTAGTTCTAGAAAAAATGAAATTTCTGACTAATTATAAAGAGTGATAAAGAGAAAAGTGGTAATTGTTCAGAAAAAAAAGAATAATAATAGCAAAATAAGACTAGCCTTAAAAATCCTTGTATTTTTATCTATCTTGCCACTAATTCCGGTATCAGGTTTAATTCTTTATGCCAATAAGGTAATGAAAGAAGAAGTCAAAAATATCACAAGAGAAGAAATATTCAGAACAATTTATGAGATAAAACCCCCGACAATTTTCCTTTCAAGAAATAAAAACATATCAGCAGAACTTTTTGATAGGTATAAAGAGGACATAGAATTTAAAGATATACCAAGGCATGTTGTAGATGCTTTTTTAGCTGCAGAAGATGAGGATTTTTTTAAGCACAAAGGAATTGACCTGAGTTCTATCCTAAGAGCAATCGTTAGAAACATTCTTGAGGGTAAAATAGTTCAAGGAGGTAGCACAATATCGCAACAACTTGCGAGAAACTTATTTCTAACCAGAGAAAGAACGATCCAGAGGAAGATAAAGGAAATAATATATGCTATGAAAATAGAAAAAGAATTGACAAAAGAAGAGATCTTTTCTCTTTATGTTTCTTTAATATACTTTGGTAATGGTTCCTGGGGAATAAAATCAGCAGCAAGAAATTTTTTTGGCAAAGATGTGAAGGACCTGACCATAGCCGAATCAGCTCTGCTTGCATCCCTTCCCAAATCACCAGTATATTATTCGCCAATAAACTATCCAGAAAAGGCGCGAGCAAGACAGCTTTGGGTCCTCAAAAGAATGCTTGAACTTGGTTCTATTTCATTTGATGATTACAGAAAAGCTGTTGACGAAAAAATCAGAGTACGGGCCTGGGAAAGCAAATTTCACAAATATTTTTGGTTTAACGAACACATAAGAAGAGAACTTGTGAATCTTATAGGAAACGAACAAGATATAAAATCTGGCTTCGTTGTAAAAACAACATTGGATGAAGAATGCTATAAATATGCGGATGAGGCACTAAAATACGGTATAGAAAGAGCGGAAATTCTAAATGGTCAAAATATAGCAAAATCTGCTGAGGATATAAAATTCAAGATAAAAGAAATCATATTCCCGGAGATGCACAAGATATATGAAGAAGAAAAGAAACCTTCTATAGCAAGAGTAATAGAAACATCGGCAAGTGGTATAAAAATTGTTTTGGATTCGGGAGAAAAAGGAAACATCCATCCGGATTTTTCTAACATAAAACTAAAAGTTGGGTCAGAGATCTTGGTAAAACCTTGTCCGGATCCAAAATTCTTCTGCCCCATTCCAGAAAAGATAGAAATAGAGGGAGCAATAATTGTTCTTGATGTAAAAACAGGAGATGTATTATGCACAGTTGGAGGATATGACTGGAAAAAGTCCCAATTTATAAGATCAATTCAAGCCAAAAGGCAGATAGGCTCAACAATAAAACCTATAGTTTATACAGCAGCGATATTGAGTGGGCTATATAATCCAGCCACGGTTGTAAAGGATACTCCTATTGTTTTTGAATACGAAAGCGAAGAAGGAGAAACGAAAGAATGGAAACCAAAGAATATTGAAAGCTTTTCTGGATGGGTAACCCTGCAGGAGGCTCTTGCAAAATCAATCAATGCTGCAACAGTAAGAGTTGCAGAGGATGTAGGTATAGGAAAAATAAGAGAAACATTTAAATCATTTGGAATAGGTGCACCTGTTGAAGATCTGACAGTAGTTCTCGGATCAATATCTCTAAGCCCTCTGGAGGTATCTGAAATTTTCTCTACTTTCCCAAACAACGGGAAAAAGAAGAAAGCACGATTCATAATTTCTGTAGAGAGAAATGGAGATGTTTTATACCTTCAAGAACCAGAGGAAAATCAGGTTATAACACATGATATCAGTTTTGTTATGACATGGATGATGCGAAACGTAGTATTACACGGAACCGGGGCAAGAGCAAAAGCCTTGGGAATACCTATAGCAGGAAAAACTGGAACAACAAATGACCTCAGGGATGCCTGGTTTGTTGGATTTACTCCAAATATAATTGTTGTCGTATGGCTCGGAAGAGATGACTTCAAACCTATAGGGAACTACGGGTCAGGCCCAAAAATAGCTGTCCCAGTTTTCGTTGAGTTCATGCGGAAATATATGAACAAAATTGGCAAACCAGACTTTGATATACCGGAAAACATTGAGTTTTTAAAAATAGATCCGCTGACGGGAGAGATTTCAAATGATCCAAGAGCATATCTTATGGCATTTACGAGGGAAAATCTTCCAACACATGATGAGAAGATGAACAAAGATTTTACTGGATTTTAAAAGTTCAAAATATCTCTGAGAACGTCTTTCTGTATCTGTACGATCTTTGATGTTGCTGAAAGTCCCAAATTTAAAAGGTCCTGAAAATCTTCAGTTTTCATATAACCCCCATTTTCTACTCCACCTTGAACTTCACATATCTCACCCTTATCTGTTGCAATAAGAGTTATATCACAATGAGCTTCAGAATCTTCTTTATATGTTAAATCTACCATTTTATATCCATTTACGATTCCACAAGATACAGCAGAAACTATTCTTCTTATTGGTAGGGATTCTATTTTCCCTTCTTTCCAAATTTTATAAATAGCACAGGATAAGGCAACAAAACCACCTATAATTGATGCGCACCTTGTGCTTCCATCCGCCTGTATCACATCGCAATCAACCGCAATAGATATGTTCTGAAGCTTTGAAAGATCAACGGATGCTCGCAAAGACCTACCTATTATTCTCTGAAGTTCGTGAGATCTTCCTCCCTGCGTTCGGCTTGTTCTGACATCAACAGACCTTGGGAGCATAGAATATTCAGCAAAAACCCAACCAATATTTTTCTCTTTTGCAAAGTTAGGAACTGTATCCAAGACAGAAGCGGTACATATAACTTTTGTATCACCAAGGGAAATAAGGCATGAACCTTCTGCCCACTTTATGTAATCTCTCTCAATCTTTATAGTTCTGATCTCATCTAATCTTCTCCCATCTCCTCTTACAAACATAAAAACCTTATGGTAAAAAGAAACCAAAAATTTTTCCGTTTTATCAGAAAATTTTATCTGATACGCCCGATATACTTCTGAACAACCCTTTTAAGTATATCAAAATTTTTATCCGATATCGGAGCTAATGGTAATCTCACCTCCGGAGAATCTATTATACCTGCTATGTATAAAGCTGTTTTTACAGGAACAGGATTGGTTTCTATGAAAAGAGTATCAAAGAGCTCAATAAGTTCGTAGTGAATTTCATTCGCTTTTTCAAGATCTCCTTCAAGCGAGAGACGAACAAGGTCTGTCATCTTTTTGGGAACAAGATTTGCAACAGCAGATATAACTCCGGTTGCTCCAACAGAAATCATCGGGAGAGTCAGCATATCTTCCCCCGAAACAACAGAAAAGTTCTCCGGGGCTCCTTTTATAATCTGGAATATCTGTTTGAAGTTCCCAGAAGCTTCTTTTATACCAACTATATTCTTACACTCATTTGCAAGACGAATAACAGTTTCCGACTCTATATTCACAGATGTTCTTCCGGGAATATTATATAGAACTTGAGGAACTGCACACTCCTCTGCTATTTTCTTAAAGTGTTCATAAAGTCCCCTTTGAGTTGGTTTGTTATAGTATGGAGCTATCAAGAGAACAGAATCTACCTTTAATTTCTCAGCCTCTTTGGTAAGCTCTATGGCTTCTTTAGTTGAGTTAGACCCAGTCCCAGCCATAACCTTGACCCTACCATCAACATACTCCATAGTGAGTTCTATCACCCTTATATGCTCATCATAGTCAAGTGTTGCAGCTTCTCCTGTTGTCCCACAAGGAACTATACCATCACACCCTTCTTTTATCAAAAATTCTATTAACTTCTTGAGAGATTTCTCATCTATTTTACCATCTTTGAAAGGAGTCACAAGGGCAACATAATTGCCAATTACTGTTTTATTTTTAAACCTATTCCTAAATCCATTACCCTGAACCATTTTAAACTTAAATTTGGGAAAACAATTAACAAGATACATTTTTTAAACTTTTTAAATCTATGTAAGTTGGTAAGGCCCAGTTCAAAAGTAGAAAAGATAAATCAGCAATATCCTTATGAAGGTCTTTACAAGAGATGCTATGAAGAATTTTGTAATGATGGTATATTTTGAAATTGGCAGCGATAAATTATCGCTTTAGGTTTCGTTATATTTGCAGATGCTATGTCCAAAAACCCTTTTTCAGGAACACACCCTGACTTAACACAAGCATATACCTTAATTGCTGTGTCAAAAGATTTTTATCCTCTACTTAAAAATTTATGCTAGAGGAAATTGACAATTTTTGGTACATATTTATTTGACAAAGCACTTAATTCATCATACCAAAAAACAGGTTTATTATCCATACCTTAAACACCACCTTCTTCCTTATGTCCCCAAACTTCACACTACTCACATACTCACCAAACCATCGCTTAAACATACAAAAAAACTCTCAACAAACCATCCCTTCCCATTAATCCTCTTCCATGCTCTCTTACCACTCTCATATGCCTTCACTACCCTGTTCCTAAGCGTGTTCCCAAAAACTTCCGCATTTGACCTTACCTTCACGCATGGCTTTTTTCATTTTCTAGTGTTTTCTCCAACTCTTACAGTTCTCTTTTTTTCTTCTTCCGATACTCTTTTGCATAGAATTACGATTTACCGATCTATTCAATCTTAATAAGATACCATACTAGAAGCTCAGTAAATGCCTTAGAGGATTAGAACTCATTTTTATAGATAAAAGATTTAACTTTTCAATAAAGTCATACGTAAATCTGTATAACAAGCTGATAAGAGTGATACAATACACCTTTTATACTACTTCAGAATTCTTGAAATTGGAGGCAGTTGGAAAAGTCACAAAAAATGAGAAAAAATAGATATAACATAGTTTATTCTTCAGGGTATTAATTACTTTTTTGAACTCTTATGAGTTTTCGATTCCTTTTGTGGGAAAATTATTTTATCTATTATACCATATTTGACTGCTTCATCAGCTGACATGAAAAAATCTCTCTGTGTATCCTGTTCTATTTTTGATACAGGTTGTCCAGTATGTTTGGAAAGTATATCATTGACTATTTTTCTAAGCCTGAGTATTTCTTTTGCGTGAATTTCTATATCTTGAGCGGTTCCTTCAACACCTCCCCAGGGCTGATGAAGCATTATTCTTGAGTTAGGTAGAGCAAACCTTTTTCCTTGAGCACCAGCAGATAGCAAAACAGTTGCCATTGAGGCACACTGACCTATGCATATTGTAACCAAATCTGCACCGACATATTGCATGGTATCGTATATTGCGAGCCCAGCTGTTATACTACCGCCCGGAGAGTTTATATAAATATATATATCCTTCTCACGAGATTCCGCATCAAGGTAAAGAAGCTGAGCTATAATAGTGTTAGCAACTTGATCTGTTATCGGAGAACCAAGAAAGATAATCCTCTCCATCAACAATCTTGACCATATATCGTAAGCCCTCTCACCCTTGCTAGTCTGTTCAATCACAAAGGGAACATACATATAACAAAATATAAACATAAAAAACCCTTTTTTCGTTGATTTAAAAACACAAATGCTTCAAGCTGATTTTCCAAATAGTGCATCTCAAACACATTGTGAAATATTTGGAGATCATCTTAAAACGAAATTTCTTTCCTTCAATAGACTAATAACCAAACTTATAATGAGGTGGATATAGAGAACAGAGCAAGACAAAATCTTAAAAATTCTCAGAATTTCAAGAATAGTCTGGATGCGAGAAATTTTAATTGACACAATAAATTCAAAAGAATATAATATCTCAAGGGCCTTGGCAAATAAATATGTAAAAATTTCGGAAATTATCATGCAATTTTGTGATTTGCATTTTTCTTTCAGTTCAAACAAGCTTTAAAATCCAAAAATGAAGATAGAAAGATATTAGAATTTTCAAATTCAGTAAGTTCCTAACTTTATAGCAATTATGTGAAAGACTACAAACTTGCATAAAAGAGCAAGTAACTGAAAGAAATAGAAGCAATAAGACACAAAAAGGTATATATAGACGAGTATATATGTAATGAAATATATATAGAAGAGATGAACAAGCTAAAAAACGAATTATGTATCCAGAACCACTTCTAGAATTTTCTTAACTTGTTTGACAATGTTTTCAAACATATCAAAATCTATAGATGTTTTAGGATCCGAGAGAGCCTTATCTGGTTCTGGATGGACTTCATGGAAGAATCCATCAACTCCCACAGCAGCAGAAGCTCGTGTTAGATATGGTGAAAGCCACCTTTCTCCACCCGATATTCCATCATCTGCTGATGGTTTTTGAGTCGTATGTGTTCCATCAAATATAACAAAAGCCCAATTTCTCATGATAGGTATAGATCTAAAATCAACAACAAGATCTCTATAACCAAAGGCAGTTCCCCTCTCGCAGACCATGATCTTTCTGTTTCCTGTAGATAGTATTTTCTCCAGCATATATTTCATATCGTATGGTGATGCAAATTGAGGTTTTTTAATATTTACAGGTTTGCCTGTTTTTCCAGCATAAACAAGCATATCTGTTTGTCTCGCGAGAAATGCAGGAATCTGTATAACGTCAAGAACTTCTGAAGCCGCAAACACTTCATCTTTACAATGGACATCAGATAAAACTGGTAATCCAATCTGTTCTTTAACCTTTTGGAGAATCTTCAATCCTTTCTCCAATCCTGGTCCCCTGAAGGAGTTTAAAGAAGTTCTGTTTGCCTTATCATAGGAAGCTTTGAAAACCATCTGTATTTTATGCCTTTCTGCTATATTTGAGAGCTTTTCAGCACATCTCAACGTAAAATCCTCACTCTCTATAACGCACGGACCAGCTATGAAAATGGGAATTCCTTTCCCAACAACACATTGTCTTGTCCCATTTCCACCTATTGTAAAACTATCCACTAACATAGCTAAATGATGGGAAGTATCATATCGGCTTCCTGTATCATTTCCGAGAGCCTATACTGGCTAGCGAATTCAACTTCTGGAATTTGCTGAACAGAAAATTCCTGAGCATTCCTTGAACAGAGAGAAACAAAACCATAATCTTTTAGTTTATCTGAGTATTTTACTCCTCTACTCATAAGGAAAATTTTCACATCTGCTTTTTTCTTCCTAAGGGATAAAGAGAGTTTTTTTACAAAATCAATTTTTTTTATATCATCGGTATGTATAACGAAGAGGATATTTTTCATATGAGAAGTGGAGCTGAGGGGATTTGAACCCCCGACCTCCGGCGTGCCATACCGGCGCTCTCCCTCTGAGCTACAGCCCCAAATATTACATAAATACTAACATTTCAAAACAGAAAATTGAAAAATTAGAAAAAATTACAAGATCTCTGAATGAATTCGCAAATCCCACAAAATTACCTTGTTGATCCAGCACAATGAAAAATGTCAAACACAAATAAATAGCAAAATAAAAGTTACCTTATAAAGACTTTCTTTTTTGTTTTCCATTCTATATAATCTGTTATTATCTGTGAATGATCAAAAACGAGCTTATCAAATGGTATTTCTGATATTTTAAAAATCATAACTTTTTTAGCATCATCTCCAGATACGGGTTTCTGATCCGCAGATAAAGGTGAGCAGATAAAAACGGCAGTTACGGTATGTCCTCTTGGATCTCTTTTAGGATCAGAGTATATTCCAAGAAGATCTTTAACTTCGACATCAAGATTTGTTTCTTCTTTCAACTCTCTTATAATAGCAGATTTTATATCTTCTCCTAATTCCACGAACCCTCCAGGAAGAGCATATCCATATGGTTCTTTACCTCTTTCAATTATCAAGATAGAGTCTTGACCATATTCAATGATTCCATCAACCGTTAGAAACGGCGTTTTTGGTAATGGCATAGGCTTTATTATAAAAATTTCCAAAAACATCTAGGTAAAAAATCAAAAGTATATTTCCAATATAACAAGGAGAACCCATATAAGGGACGAAATCAATATTTCTCTATCAAAAACATTAACAGATGGATCTCTATTTTCCGATCCCTCAACTATCATGTAGTATCTTACGATGCCATAGAAAACAGGGAATATAGATAACACTGAGATTAGTCCTTTTTTTTCAATAACCACATAGAGCGAATATGAAGCAACTGTAAGGGTTGCTGAGACAAGTCCAATTCTTTCATAAATTCTAGAATGCAGCTCAGTCTCCCTCTTCATGGTAGAGAGGAAGATCGCAAGGAAAAAAGTAGTTATAACAAGCCAAGATGATGGATAGATATTACAGACAAAGGATCCTGCAAGGATTCTCAGAACGAAGCCTATGGAGATAAAAAATATGTCAAGCGGTTTTTTCCACTTTACAAAAAGAGAATACAAGATATTCAGCCCTACATAAATAGAAACAAATAGTATGGAGCCTATTAAATATGCTATGTATAAAGATATGGACATAATTACGAGCGAGAAAGAGACAGCCTCAAGCTTACTTATTCTTCCGGATGCGACAGGCCTATTTCTTTTGATAGGATGTTCTTTATCTTCTTTATAGTCCATGACATCATTAAGGGAATAAACAGAAACTGAAGCCAAAATGAAATCAAAAAAGAGGAAAATAACTTGATAAAATTCAGATAGAATTCTTCCAGCAAAGAAAGCTGGGGCGAAAACGAATATATTCTTATGCCATTGGTATGGTCTTGATAGCAAGAGGAAATCCAGAATTTTTTTCACCGGTATAACCAAGTTAGTTCAAAAGATTAATAAATCAGAAAATTTAAAATTTCGAGTTAGGATGTTTTAGGATAATCTCATCGGGGCGTGGCGCAGAGGTAGCGCATTGGCATGGGGGGCCAAAGGTCGCCGGTTCAAATCCGGTCGCCCCGAAAAGTTGAAATGGCAATAAAACTTGATGAACAAAACTTTGAAACGGAAATAAAATCGTCAGATAAACCAGTTCTTGTTGATTTCTGGGCGGAATGGTGTGCTCCTTGCAGAGCTATAGCTCCAGTCCTTGAAGAACTTGATCATGAAATGCAAGACAAGATAAAAATAGCTAAACTCAATGTCGATGAAAACCCAGATATAGCTTCAAGATATAAAGTATTCTCAATACCAACTCTTGTTTTATTCAAGAATGGTAGGGAAATCGGTAGAATGATTGGAGCTGCACCTAAATCAAAAATAATGAAATTTATTGACGAATCATTGGTTAAATCATAAAGAAACTATCCGCCTATCCAAATCTTTTGCTTTGTATGTTTAAACACCCTAATACTAGGAATATCGCAAATAGTATGAATCCGAAGGCTAAATTTTAATGAGTTACCATGAAATAGTAAGTTCATATCTTTTAGCTTTGAACTAACTGCCCGAAAAGCACAGATATCTTAATGTAAAGATAAAGAAAAATAGAGTCCAGAAAAAATTTTCTCTACGAGATTTCAGAATCTGATAAAGAATAATGTTCTATCAATTAGTCCTACAATTCCTCGTTGCGATTTTTATAAAAATTAATTTTTAAGAGAAAGAAAAGAAAAAAGATAGATGAGAGAAAAAAGTTAAAAAAATTTCATAAGGAATATAGAAATGACCTGAAAAATATATGATCTTTTCAATAATTCTTGGAGCTGGGAGAAGTGAACGTTTTGGAGAGAGAAAAATATATAAAACTATAAGGAACATTAAGGTAATTGATTTTTCAATTGCAAAATTCCTAAAGTTTGGGGCCGATCTGATTTTAATAGCCATACATAAAGAAGATATCACAGAAGCAGAAAGAATAGTATCTGAATACGGTAAAAAGAGCGAAAAGATTTTTTTAGTTGAAGGAGGAGAAACGAGGTGGAACTCGTTTGAAAAATCATTCTTAAAGCTTTGCGAAATCGTTAAAAATTCAAATCAAGAAGACATACTCATTGAACATGACGCAGCAAGACCTCTTTTCTCAATACAAATTCTTGAAAAAATGACCAGAAAAATAAAGGAAAACGAGAAAATAAAAGGTGTAATTCCTTTTATAAACCCTGTTGAAACAGTAAGAACAATAAAATGCAATGAAACAAAACTTAACGAGAAAGAATTCATTTCAGAAATCCCTCGGAATCAAATTGCATTGATACAAACTCCACAGGCTTTTAGGTTTAATGATATAAGAAGATTAATGGAGAAAAATAGAGATAACTTCACAGATCTTGCTGGACTACTCTTTAAAAATAAATATTTTCTGGTAGGGATACCTGGAGAACGCAGAAACATAAAAATAACTTTCAAGGAGGACTTAGCAATCGCAGAAAAGCTTGTGATTGATGAAGAAATAAAAATGGTAGAGGAAGTGAAATATGGTAGAGAATAATCACAATAAAAATCATGATACGGGAAAATATGATGAGTACATAATAGAAGTTATAGACCTCTTCAAATCATTTCAGAACAAAATAGTTTTAAAGAACATAAACTTGAAGATAAGAAGAGGCAGGATAACAGTTATTATGGGAAGGTCAGGATGTGGAAAAACTGTTCTTGTTAAGAACATAGTAGGAATATTATCCCCAGAAAGAGGAAAAATTCTTTTTGATGGAGAAGATATAACCAATCTTTCTCAGTCAGAAAGGATAAAGCGTATTAGAAATTTTGGTTTTCTATTTCAGAACTCTGCTCTATTTGATTGGCTAACAGTTGAAGAAAATATTGCTTTCCCGCTATATGAAGTCAAGGGTATAAAAGATATAAAAATTATAAGAGAAAGGATAGATGAGATACTTGAGATAGTTGGATTGAAAGGACATGAGAAGAAATATCCTTCAGAACTTTCTGGAGGTATGCAAAAGAGGACAGCACTAGCCAGAGCTATAATCCATGACCCCAAAGTAGTTATACTTGATGAACCGACATCAGGAATAGATCCAGCAACAACATCTACCATAGAAGACCTTATCTTGGATATAAAGAGAAGAATAAAATCAACCTTCATAGTTATAACGCACGATATAAAAAGCGCTACGAGATTAGCCGATGATATAATATTTATGAAAGACGGAGAGATAATATTCAAAGGTCAGCCAGAAGATTTAAAAAAATCCAAACATCCTGAAATAGAAATATTTCTCAAAAGATTGGAACTATCTTGAGGATTGTTGTAATAATCTTTTAATTCTTTCAATTATCTTCTTTTCAGCTTCCATAAAAATTTTCCAGACAAAATCTTTAAGCTTTCTGTCATCTCTATGAAAAACAATTTTAACTGGTGGTGTAACTTGTAGATTTATCATAAAATCGGATATATCACTTATAACCTTGCTTTCATATCTAAGCATATCTAATATTTTCACAGGCATAACTCCAACAACTTTTTCATCTTCATCCCTAACAAGTATAATAACATAAGTCTTAGTCCTGAAAACATCAACGACCATCTTTGTATTTTATCGGAAAAAGGCTTTATATTTTATCAGAGAGCAAGCTCTTGAAAAAACTGATCTCCGAGAAAGTCTTTTGATAAACAGGGTATATTCTTTTTTCCTGTCCCTCAAAAGTATATGTTCCCTGCTTTTCATAAGGCAATGTTGCTGGGATAAAAACCCCATTTTCAGAAAAAGAATCTGGAGGAAGAAGGTCTATAAAAACAGAAAAATTAGCTTTTATATTTTGTGGAGAAAACTTTGATTTATCCGCTCCCATACCGTAGTAGATGACAGCCTCAAAATCCCCTCGCTTTACCGCCTCAAGAACGGCAGGAGATAACTCACCTATAATCTTCAATCCCCCTTTATAGTTAGGAGCCCTTATTTTTTTAAGGAGAACATCATCTTCACTTCCTTCTATTGGAGGTAGCAAAGAAACTTCTGATGAAATATTTTGTGCCACATCCTTTATAAGTTTCATCTCCTCATTTGTTGCATATGGGGTCACAAGTATTATCTTCTTTCGGTAGTCAAGAAACCTTCTTGATATTTTCAATGCAGACTCAGGGTCAATCTTATTTTTAGAACCTTTCTCTATAGAGTAGAAATTTTCTTCCCTTGGGAAGAAAAAACTTCTCCACTCCCATCGTCCTATATCACAAATTATCATCTGCTGTGTGTAAAGTTTATCATATGAAATATCTCCGATTTCCTCAATTCCATTTATCTGTTTATAAGAAGGCTGTATGATATCATGGGATGAATAAAGATGGAATTCAGCTTTATCTGACGTGCTATCAAATGTTTTAACTCTAGATATTTTTCCCTTCCACGCTTCAACGATAATCTGGCAACCCCTTTCACACATTGGACAATAAGTTAGAGCTTTATCTACACGCCAGGCCCTTGGAAGATAAGATGAAGCCTCATCCACGAGAGCTCCAACCGGACACAGATCTATTATATTCCCAACATAATTGCTTCCGTTGGCAAGTTTTTCAGGAAATATAACCAAGTCGGACAGAAAACCTCTACTTGAAACTTCTATCCCTCCGGTCTTCGTAAAGTCCCGGAGAAATCTGACGCATCTTGTACAAAGAACACATCTTTCTTTAAAAAGAATAATATTTTTTGACACCCTCTTCCAACCCTTGAGCCTCCTTTTACCATCGTATCTTTTGAGCTGTGGTCCCCATGTATATGTAAAATTCTGCAAATCGCATTCTCCAGATCTTGGACAAACAGGACAATCTACAGGATGATGCTGAAGAAGTAGTTCAAGAACTATCTCCCTAAGTTTCTGAACTGATCTATCTCTGGTATCAACAACCATATCCTTTTCAACTTTTATAGTGCAAGCTGGAACTGGCTTCGGAGCACCTTCTACCTTGACCAAGCACATCCTACATTGAGCAACAACAGGAAGAAGTGGATGATAACAATAATGCGGTATATAAACACCTGCTTTCAATGATGCCAGTATCAGATTCGTCCCATGTTCAACTTCTATTTCCTTATCATCTATCTTTAACTTCGGCATCTCTAATCAAAGATAAATATAGAGAGAAAGATTTCTTCTTTTACAACTTTCTGGCATTATTTTTGTTAATCAGACAAAAACTTGGAACTAAATTTGTAATCAATTCAACAGAAAGAGTAAATAAGTTTAATTAATCTTTATAGATTAAAACAAAATTCGGTCTCTTTAATGGAGTTAAAGAGAAACACAATCTTAACGTTGAAATTTTTGGTAAAACTCCGGAATAAATTCTTACAGGAATATGACTTCAACGAATAGAAAATACATCCAATAATCACGAAGCCTACCTGATCTTACGTGCTTCTCAATTATTGACCAAACATTTTCTCTTCTCACGCGGGAATGGCTTTTTTTGATACCAAATATTACATGTTTTTCAAAAGCTCCCTTGTATCATTTGCATCTTCCCATTGTTTGCTCAATTTTCTCCATTTTTTACCTATGGATAATTTGTCTGATTATTGACCTTACAAATTGTCTTAAGGAGACAAAATATTGTATATTCTGGTAAGCCAAAAGATGTGAAAAATTATTTATATTCAAGCTCCTCAATAATCGACAATTATAATTACACTTTTTACATCTTTTTAATTTGTTTTTACATTGTAGAAGATACCATTTTTTACTCAAAAGTATATTGTCCAACATGATATAAAAGTTATGTCACGCCTAAAGTTTGAACCCAATTTGAACATATCGATCAGGTATTGAATAGAGATAAAACCATCTAAAACATATTCGCAAGCCTTAAAATCCTTATAATGCTTTTTAGACAAAATAATTCAAAAGAATTTTGAAAATTTATCTCCGAACCTTCTTATAATAACAAGAAGCTTTTGATCCCTCATTCGTAGATATCATATAAAATTATTCTGCTTTTTTGCAAACATGGTTAAACATTTTGATTATTGGAAAGTAGAGGGGAACTTTTAAATCCCTTTGTACATCAGACTTTATGAGCTCATCAAAAACTCTCTATTAGTAAATTTCAAAATTACAGAAGCGACTTCGTAGTTATGTCTGCTTTTTGGGATTCCGAACATAAAACAACCTTTACTCCTCCTCTTCTGTTGTGGGCGTTATCTCAACTCACTGTTCAATGTTTCACTTTTGATGAATGAGCATTTCCGGTTATTCTTATAAAATTCCTGCCATACTCGTATTACATTTATGAAAAAATTTATAAGAACTTATGAGATACGAAACCTCTTTCAAAGAACTAATCTTGGGTGCAGAGCAAGAAATCCTCCCCCTTATCATCGGTCTTAATCTTAAAATC
>Ga0209289_100308_pt1 | contig 28055 bp, 24 predicted proteins | sample GXS110809BmetaG_FD_184121 | JGI IMG/M metagenome (GOLD analysis project Ga0209289, IMG submission 184121) | Hot spring microbial communities from Gongxiaoshe hot spring, China to study Microbial Dark Matter (Phase II) - GXS 110809B (SPAdes)... ...
GAAAACTCCAGTTCGCAAATGAGTCCATACATTCGCTGTGGCTTAATCTCATTGCGGCGGTTATGTCGTGATGCTTTGAAAGTGAGTGAGGCATTTGTGAGAGAGTTAGCGTGGCACGACTTTTACGCTCACTTGCTGCACCATTTCCCGGAAACGACGGTGCAGGAGTGGAAAGCAGAATGGCGCGGGTTTGAATGGCGTCAGGATGAGCGTGATTTTGAGCGTTGGTGTAATGGGCAGACGGGTTTCCCACTCATTGACGCCGCGATGAGGCAGTTAAAGCAGGAAGGATGGATTCCAAACCGCACGCGCATGGTCGTTGCCAGTTTTTTGACCAAGTATTTGCGAATTGACTGGCGTTGGGGCGAACGATATTTTTACCGCAACCTCGTTGACGCCGATTTAGCGCAAAATGTAGGCAACTGGCAATGGGTTGCAGGGTGCGGTGCTGATGCTGCACCTTATTTCCGCATCTTCAACCCGATTTTGCAAGCACGCAAGTTTGACCCTCAAGGTGAATACATCCGCAAGTTCTTACCCGAACTGCGTTCGGTTCCAACAGAAGCGTTATTTGACTTGACAAAATTGCGTGACCATGCCCCTGACTACCCGCCGCCAATGGTTGATTTGGAAGTTGCCCGAGAGGAATTCCAAGCGAGAGTTCGGAGACATTTACAACGCAAAGGGCGATGATTCTGGTTCACTGCGTAAGACGAACCTCTCTCAGAGGGCACGCCTCTGGCGTGCCAAATTTTTCCGTAGAGACGGATGAAATCCGATCAGAGTTTGCGGGCAGGCTTCGCCTGCCCCTACAAATTTTTTTCGGTCTGGCGATAGCACGATCCTCCGAATTGACTCAATAAGGTCGCAAAAAAGACCAAATGAGGTTTAACAAACTTCGGCGCGCTTTGAAGATGTATTTCTACAAATCCAATTTGCACAAGAGGTGAATCGGTTGACACTTGTCGGCGCTCTTGGTTTGCTCTTTTGGGAGCGAGTTTCGCCGATTTTGTTGTTGGTTGTGTTGGGTTATTTGTTCCAACGGCGAATGAAGATAGATGCGAGCACTTTAAACCGCGTGAACCTTTACCTTTTCGTCCCAGCGTTGACACTCTCTCGGCTCGCTGAAACCCCACTTTCGGTTCAAACAATCGGGACCGTCGCAATCGCAGTTTTCCTCAACGCGATGGTGCTGTGGATGTTGAGTTACCTTATCGGGCAATTGGCAAAGTTTGACTCTGGGACAAGGGCAACGGTCACTTTGGGGGCAATGTTGGAAAATTCGGGTAACTTCGGTTTGCCGCTCATTGAACTTGTCCTGGGACGACAATTTGTTGGCTACCAAGCCCTTGTATTGGCTTTCAACAATGTGCTGACTTTCACTGTTGGCATCTGGCTTTTAGCGCGGGCGAAACTTTCATTTGTGGAAGCAGCAAAACGGGTTCTTTCAATGCCCCTAATTTACGCCGTTGCCTTGGGCATCTTAGTCTCGGCAACAAAAACCTCCCTACCGAAACCTTTGCTAATTTCGCTGAAATACTTGGGCGATGGACTCATTCCCGTCGCACTTGTGACTTTGGGCGTCCAGTTGGCGGAGCAAACAAATTTGAAGAACGGGGCAGCGATAAGTGTTGCAGCGATCCTGCGACTTGTCGTTTCACCTTTGTCAATGTTTGCCATCGTCAAATTGCTTGGAATTCAGCCTGAACTTGGGCGAGTTTTGATTCTCGGTGCTTCTGTCCCGACTGCTGTCAACACTGCTCTGCTTGCAATTGAACTTCAAGTCAATCCGAACCTTGCCTCAGCAATAGTTTTGGTCACGACTTTGACTTGCCCAATAACTGTCACTGTCACGGCTTTTCTTGTGACCCAATAGATGGGCTTTCAGTTTGTTGCTCCAATTGCCTTTTGAGCCATTTTCCGTAAGTTCGCCCAATGAAACCCACTGCTGCACCTGCGACGGCGAAAATTAATAGGTTGCCAATGAGCACATCAACTCGGTGCAGCCCAACAAAATCTCTGTCAAGGTCAATTCTAATTCGCCAAAGGTAAATTCGCCAAAGGGTGTAAATGAGCGGGAAAATGCAACCTACAAACAAGCCTGTTAAGCCACCGATTTGCCATCGCTTCGGATAAGTTAACTTCCTTGCCCACATCAATCCTCCCAAGATGCTGACAATGAAACCTATAACCGCAATCGCAATCAGCCACTTGTCAAAAGCCTCAACTGTCACAATTTCCCGAATCAGTTCAGGTTGCATGTCCCTTTCACCTCAAAATCCTACTGCGTCAGGATTTGACCATAATGACAATGAGGGCTTTAGCATTAGGTTGTGCTGCCTCCTTTTGCTTGAACGAAGCAAGAAACTTCCGACACAACAGTGTAGCAAAACTCAGACTTTTCAAATTTCGTCGGCATGGGACAGAGCCCATGCCCTACAAATGACATCGCTCTTTACCACAAACTTTGTTGGTGACTTATTTAGGGCGGGGATTCCATGACACGCCGACTTTTCAAATTTCGTCGGCATGAGACAGAGCCCCTGCCCTACAAAGCCCACCAACAACCTTTTGATTAAAGAGCGTTCCATAATTTGTTGCTTCCTTTCAGCCTAAGTTTAGCATAGGCTGAAGGGGGCATTAATTTTTGGGGTAACTTCAGGTCTCAAAATCGCCTGAGCCGAAGTCAAGGCATCTGCGCTATGGTAGTGCTCACATTGTAAGAAATGTCGTAGTGAGGGCGAACCTCTTGGTGAGCCACACAAATGCAAATTGTGGTCGGCAGGAGCCTCACCCTTCCAACAATGCTGGCTATCCATCACTTATAATTTGTGCACTGCCTGCGCTACCATTGGTGCTGGACCACCAGTGACAAGGAGATGAGTTGAGATGACTTGGCGTGATGCAGAAAATTTGGTTGGTTGTAGCATTTTTGATGAAAGTGTTCCGACCCCTTTCGTTTTCGTTGACCTTGAAATTCTACAGCGCAACATTGCTCACATGCAGGCGTTAGCCCAAACCGCAAATGTCAAATTGCGCCCGCACATTAAAACTCACAAAATCGCTGCCATAGCGAAAATGCAACTTCAAGCGGGCGCCTGCGGTCTGACAGTTGCAAAACTCGGTGAGGCACAAGCCTTCATTGATGCGGGCATCCAAGCAAGTTACATGGTCGCCCAACCTTTCGTTGGTGCGGAAAAAGTTCAGTGGGCATTGCGGGTGGCGGAAATTTGCGAGATGTTTATCTGCCTTGACAGCGTTGAATTGGCAACAATGATGGGCGAAATCGCTGCCCGCGAGGACAAGAACTTAGACATCGTGCTCATCGTTGACACCGAATACAAACGCTTTGGAGTGGATTGGGGGCAAGCACCTCAAATCGCCGAACAGATTGCCCGCCTGAAAGGCATCCGCTTTCGTGGAATTCGTTCCCACGACGGTCGCATTTATCGGATGCCGACAACAGAAGAAAGGATGCAAGTGGCGAAGGAAGAATCAGAGCGAATGGCTAAGGCTGCCGAGGGAATTCGCCAGTTTGGAGTTGACTGCGATTTGGTTAGTATTGGCAGCACTCCCGGCGCTTACTTCGTTTTGCAAAATGGCTTGACCGAAGGCATCACCGAGTTGCGACCGGGCAACTATGTCTTTCACGACCGAATGCAAATCAGTTTAGGCGTCGCCCGACCTGAAGATTGTGCGCTGAGAATTGTTGCATCTGTCGTTTCAACACCGCGAGAGGGTGAGGCACTTATTGACGCTGGCTTGAAAACCTTAACGGGAACACTTGACAGGTTCTCGGAAGGTTACGGGTTGGTTGTCACTACCTCGGAGAGCAAGTCTTTCGGCGTTCCAAAGAATTTCGGCTGGGCTGGAGCCCAGCCCTCCGAGTTACCGCAAATGACCATTGAGCGCCTCTGGGAAGAGTGTGGCTTAGTGCGTTACGAAGGCAAGCCGTTGCACATTGGTGACAGGTTGGTCATCGTGCCAAACCACGCTTGCGAGATTACAAATCTCGCTGAATTTGTCTTTTACGGCACAAACGACCGAATTGAAGGTTTCTGGATTGCCGATGCGAGAGGAAAGGTGTGGTGAATGCTACCGGCGAAAAACTCATCGCCTCCTCCAAAGGAGGTAGTCAAGGGCAACTGCAACAATGATGACGATGCCGATGACGACTTTTTGCCAGAAGGCGGAAACATCAAGGAGAACCATGCCGTTGCGCAAAACTCCGATGAGCAAAGCACCAATGGCTGTGCCTAAAATTGAGCCTTGCCCACCCATCAGGCTTATTCCGCCGATAACTGAAGCGGCAATTGCGTCCAACTCGTAACCCAAGGCATCCGAGGGGCGAACTGAACCCATCCTTGATGTTGCCAGCAATCCTGCTAAAGCGGAGAGTGTGCCGCAATATGCGTAGGCGAATAACTTGACCCAACAGATTGGAACTCCTGAAAGGTGTGCTGCAGATTCATTGCCACCTACGGCGTAAATGTAGCGACCGAGCCTTATGAATCTGAGCAAAATCCAAGTCAGCAAAATTATCGCCATTGCAACGATAACAGGAACTGGCACACCAAAGACATCACCTTGTCCCCACCATTGGAAAGCATCGGGCAAACCTGAAATTTGGAAACCGCCGGTGATGACTTCCGCAAGCCCACGAGCAATGCTCATCATCCCCAGAGTTGCAACGAATGGCGGAATTCTTAGCATCGTAACACCAAAACCGTTGATGAAACCACATAGCAACCCAACTCCTAAACCGACCAAAACAGAAAGAACCCAATCCCATTTTGCGTTGACACAAATATAAGCCATGACCACCGAAGATAAAGCCCAAATTGAACCAATGCTCAAATCAATTCCCGCAGTGATGATGACTACGCTGACACCAGCAGCCATGATAGCATTGAAAGATGCTTGTCGGAGCAAAGTCAAGATGTTTTCGCTGGTGAAGAAAAGGTTTTTGTCGGCTTTGAGGTAAACAGCAATTCCGATACCGACGCTGATAAGAACCAGCCCAAAGAGCGAACTAAATTGCTGAATTAAAGTTTGCCATCTCAGCATTTGCTAATCCCTCCTGCAACTTCACCAATCCAGTTTGAAAATTTTGTCTTCGCCAATCTGGAAGACAACTTTTCCATAGCGGTGCAAATGGCATTGACCACCTGATGCCAGCCTTTCAAAGTCGGTTTCAAGCGCATATCGGATTTTGTGTTGACGGAAAATTTCTTTGGCTTCACCGCGAGATATGTCACCTTTCCAAATCGCTGTCGCAAGTCTCAGTTTCGCTACAAAGTCTATTGTCTCTGCCCAGTGACCGATGAAAACTTTCAACCCTGTCAGCACAGGCAAATAATTGCCAAGCATTGAGTGGCACAAAATTGCTTCGTCACTTTGAGCCTTTTCCTCAAGCCATCGGAAGAGTTGAAGGTGGCGCTCTGAAAGGTAGTAAGGTGGCATGAGCATCCGAGAGTAAGGTGGGTTGAAGGAGTCGTCGTAAACCATGTTGTTGTGCACAAGCCAATAGCCATTGAGAGCGAAAAAGGCAATTTGCGACGGAACGGAAACAAGAAGGAATGCAATGGTGTAAGAGTGTAGGCGTGCAGGTATTTGAACGATTTCAGCCTTTTCGGTTTTACGCTCCTTTACCCTTTCACGCTTACACGCCTTCACGCTTGCACTATCAATTGCCAAAACCGTCAATAAGCACAAAATGACATGCAGCCCCTCAACCATTTTCCTTTGGAAACTGACAGGGAAGTAGATAGCGGTCAGTATGGCAATGAGCCAAGCAAGTAAAATTGACCACTCTTGCTCACCTGAAATCCATTTTTTCCAAGCGATGGTAAATCCAAAGATGGCTCCTAAGGCAATGAAACCATAACTGCCAGCGAGGACAAAAGGGTTAGGGGTTAAGGTTGGTGTCATGGCTTTCTGCACAAAGGCTTGGTCTTTGGAAAACAAAATCGCCTGCCCACCGAGAAACAAAGCGGAGAAAAAGCAGAAAAGGACAGTCGTGGCAATTTCACGAAAGCGAAACCTTTTGAGTTGAAAAGTCTCCATCAATTGCCAGAGGACGACAGCAATAAGCATTGGGATGGCAGCGTAAGTGTGGACATTGGCAACGAGAATAGCGAAAAGTGTGGCAAGGAAAGCAAAACCGAAGGCTTTGAACCGCTGCAATTTCAAACTTGACATCAGCAGACCAAGTGTTAACATAACTAACAACACACCCAAAGCAGCCAATGGAGCAACCGTCAGCGATAAAAAGGTGTTGGCTTCGGGCATAGTCAATTCAGGGCTAACATCAACGAAAAAGAGGGGTGGTCGCTGCTTCGTCATCCACCACCAAAGGACGGGAAGCCAACCGAAACCGGAAGAAAAACTGAGGAGTAGCAGAAAAGAAATCCGAGTTTGCTCGTTTCGGAAAAAGAAACCGCTGAACCAATAGGCAGTTAGCAAAAAGGCAAAAGCGATTAGTGTCCTAAAGACTTGATAGCCCAAATGGAGTGAAATACTTGTGACCTGACAAAACCAGCCTAAAAGCAGGCTAAAAAAGTTAGTGAACAAACCTGAATGCGGTTCAGTGGTGAACAAGTCATGAAACAAAAACTTCCCGTCCATGGCTTGACGAGCCCAAATCAGGTGAACATTTTGGTCATCAGGGTTGTAGATTAACCAAAAGTAGCGGGTATCAGGTGGTGTCAACCACCAGCCAAAAAGGTAAGGCAGCCAAGTTGTCAAAATAACCGAGACAAAAATTAAAAGCAAACGCTTGCGCGCCATTGTTAACACCTTTTTGCTTTTGATAGTGTGAAGACAAATTCAAAGGAGGGAATCATCATGACCAGTGACGCAGTGGTGACATTGCAAAATGTTCCCATCTTCAACAATGTGCCACCTCAATTTTTGCGCCATCTCGCTCAGTTTGCTATTTACCGAAAATTTCGGGCAGGGGATATGCTTTGCTCACAAGGTGAATTGAGTTCAAGCATTTTCATCCTTTTGAAAGGTTTAGCCGTTGCTGTTGGCGTTGACGATGAAGGGCGAGAGGTGATTTTGAATTTCATCAACCCAGGTGAATTGTTCGGCGAAATTGCCATGATTGACGGACGACCTCGTTCAGCCGATGTGGTGGCTTTAACCGATGGTGAAGCACTTTTGGTTCGTCGTTCCGACTTCGTAGCATTGATGGAAAGGATGCCTAATCTCGTTTGGCAACTTTTGATAACGCTGGCAAAGCGGATGAGGGAAACAGACGATTTGGTTCTACGAATGGCTTGGCTTAACGCACAACAAAGGTTAGCATGGGCGCTGCTTGAATCCGCTGACAAAGATTACAGGTTGCCATCGTGGTTCAACATTAGCTTTCTTGCGAGGCGATGCGGTCTGGTTCGTGAAACAGCGAGCCGCATCATAAGCCAATGGCAAAAGGAAGGGATTTTGGAGCGGACAAAAACTGGCTTTTTAATTTTGAAGCCGAAGAAACTCCAAGCCATGCTTAAGCCAAAGGCTTACGATGAGTTTATTTGATGGCAAAACAATGCTCGTGTTGTAACTCATCCAGCGACGCAATTGTCGGCAAGACCATAAACGCAAGCAAAATTCCAAAGCAGTAGCCCATTGAAGCCTTCGTGCGAAGGGACGAACTTTTGAACCAAAGTCGTAACGAAGCAATTACCAACAAGAAAGGTTTTTCAACCCACAAAATTGGAGGTGAACGAAATGAAGTTTTGGCGAAAGGCGTCGTTGTTATTTCTGCTTGGCTTAGGCTTTGGGTTGCTACTTCATGGGCTTTTTTCGCCAGCGCAAAGTCAAAGTAACGATGTCGTTTATTTGCTTCGCTCCATTGACAGGAGACTTGAAAGCATTGAACGACGATTTGAAAGCGTTGAGCGCCGATTGGATAGAGTTGAACGAAGCACGGACAACTTATCCCGCAACTTTGACTATGTTCGCGATTGGAACGCGATTAGGGTAAGGGTCGTGAAGTAGCAAGTGCAACTGCCTTTTGTCTCTGAATTTTCTCAGCAAAAACTTTTCCATTGCCTACATGGCTAGAAGTTACGCAGTTGGATTTAGGGGCGGCTGTTAAGCCACCCGCAAGGGCAGTTTTAACCCCTTATAAAGGATGTTTTCGGGCAAACTATCGTCCGCCCCTACACAAAATGACATCAACTGCGTAAGTCCTAATGGCTATTAGCATAGCGCAACACCAGTTAGTGTGAGAAAGGGTGAATATGGATGAAAATTGGTTGGTTATGGTTTGCGTTGCTTATGGGCATTGCTTCCGTTGAGGCAGTGACCGTAGTGCTGGAGGATTTTGAAGCGCCTGCTCAGTTTAGGTTGGGTGGTATCAAAGTGAATCCTCAATCGCAACTTCAGTTAAGCATAAAGCAACCCTTTGAAGGCGAGCGGTGCGCCGAGTTGCTTTATCTCTTTGAACGAGCGGAAGGGTTGCAATATCTTGAGGTCATTTCACCGCATCGCTTGCGAGCGAAAGTGCATCGCATCAGTGTTGCTGTAAGAGGTGACGGTTCAGGTAACTTCGTTCGCGTTCGGTTTGTGGACAGCAAAGGCGAATGGCATCAATGGGATTTGGGCAAGTTGGACTTTTACGGTTGGAAGGTGCTTTCGGCGAACTTGGAAGCACCGCACGGATTTTGGCATGGCGACGGCAATGGGCAATTGGATTACCCTATTACTTTTTTCAGCATCGTGCTGGATAGTTTGGTTCGTCCAAGCGAAGGTGTCGTCGCTTTTGACGCCGTGACCGTTGAAACAGATGGGAGGGCTGAAGATTTCGTGGAAGCGTTTTTTGAGCCGAAAAAGTCTTTGGGTTACTTTTGGGGCAAAAATGATGTGCCGTCAGGCAAGTTAATCGTCACAAGCGGCAACAAAGAACTCACCACAGTCGCTGTCACGCTTAAAGTCCTTGACCGAAAAGAAACGCCCATCATGGAGTTGAAGCACCCCGCTGTCAAGGTCGCTTACAGGAAGCCCTTTGACCGTCCAATTCAGTTGCGAGTTAACCGCTTCGGCGTTTACTTCGTGGAGGTTCAGGTTGGAGAAACGGTCAGACGCCAGTCTATCTGTTGGCTTCCCGAACCTGCACCTATTTGGGATGACAGCCCCTTTGGCGTCGCGATGCATTTTGGGCAGTTCAAACACAAAGTTCCCGACACGCTGGAACTTCTCAAGGGCATGGGCGCTGCATGGATTCGCGACGAACTTTACTGGTCAAACATTGAGCAGGAAAAGGGAAAGTTTGTCTTTCCCGACTACTACGACCGCTATATGCAGGCGGCAGCGAAATTAGGTATCCGACCGCTCATCATCTTTGATTACGGCAACAAGCATTATGACAGCGGCGTAGCGCCCTACACACCCGATGGCATCTCCGCTTTCGTCCGCTATTGCCGCGAACTTATCAACCGCTACGGCAAGATTTGCAAGCACTGGGAAGTTTGGAACGAACCGAACCTCCGTCAATTCTGGAAGCCCGAACCCAACCCCGAACATTACACCAACTTGCTGAAAGCCGTTTATCAAGCAGTCAAGGCAACTGACCCGAAAGCGACCGTCGTCGGCGTTTGCACGGCAGGGACGGATCTTCGCTTCATTGAAGAGGTGCTGAAACGAGATGGCGGCAAGTTCATGGACGCCATTTCGGTTCATCCTTATCGTTACCCACGCTCGCCTGAAGAATCCGATTTCTTAGGCGAGATGCAAAGGCTTAAAGGGCTTCTGGACAAATATGGCGTAGGGCACTTAAAAGTTTGGCTGACAGAGTTCGGTTACCCGACACACATCACCAAAGGCGGCGTGCCGCAGCATCGTTCGGCAGCGCTCATCGCTCGCACCTATCTGTTAGCGCTGTCGCTGCCGTTCGTTGAGCGGGTGTTCGTTTACGATTTTCAAGACGATGGCGATGACCCCAACTACAACGAAGCCAACTTTGGGCTAATTCGCTTGGACGGTTCGCCCAAAGTCGGCTATGCTGCCTATTGCACAATGGCTCGGATGCTTTACCGCAAGCGATTTGTTCGGCGACTGGATGTAGGCGATGGTGTGTTTTGTTTTGAGTTTTCCGACGACAAAGAAGGCTTGCTGGCAGTGTGGATGGCGAAAGGTGAGAGCAAATTAACGCTGAAAGTCAAAGGGAAAAGGGTGACCGTCACTGACTTGATGGGCAACAGCCAGACAGTGTATGTTTCTGGTGGACACATTTCTCTGACTATCACCGAAGAGCCAATGTTCATCACTGACTATGGCGAAGCGATGTTGCAATGAAGGATCAAAAAGTTGGCAATTTGTGAGGCTACACAAACCACAAAGTTGAGTTTGTCTAAGGTTGAAAAATTTATGGCAAAGATTCAGTGGCTGAAACTGGGGAGACACCTGTGATTGCAACGAGAAGTGGCGATGCTTCACCACCAGTGGAATAGAAGCGAATGTTTTGAACAACGGTTTCACCATTAAAGTCAACGGTCAAGGCATTAAGGGCAACAGTTCCTTTCGCTGTCTTCCATCTCCAAGCCGATGAAGCCCTTTTGTCCTGCAAGGGTTTTTCATCAGCCAATGCTCTTATCTGCTGACCGTAGTGGAGTGGCACTGTTATCTTCCTTTTGCCTGTAAGCAAAATTTCGTATCCGCCGACAAGCGAATTTTCTTCAACGGGGATATCCGTTGCGTGGATGAAGGTGAGTTTAACTGCTGGCTCGTTCACTTCCAACATTATTTCCTCTGGAGCGTTGTGCAGCCAAGCACTTTTCAGGGCAACCGCTTTCAAACTCCCGTTTTCCTCGGAAGCCAGCCAAAAGAGTCTTCTGTTGAGCCATTGCCTGTTACCCAAAATTTGTTGAGGCTCAACACCGAGAAGTTTTGCAAGGGAAATGTTTGCCGCTGGCGATAACTCAACTGTAAACCCTCTCATCGGTTGAACTTTCGGTTCACGCCACAAAGTTTCAAAGATGTTCCACGCCGAATAACCTCGCGAAAGAGCCGACTGAGTTGCATTCCAAAATTGTTCAGCGGCGACAACATAGTTGGCAAACTGTTCAGGGAAATCACGCAAAGCATTTCGGTTGTTCCCGAACCCTGTCCAAGTTGTTTGAAGCATTCCCAATGCCCCTGCCTCCTTAGCAGCCTTAGTGAATTCAACGATGGCTTTTTGGTTTTTCCAAGTTGCCCCTATGACTTCAAATCCATCTTCCTTGAGCGCCTTTACGCTTGGATATCTCCAAGTGAGTTGGTAATGCCAATCAACGATGACAATATCTCTCGGTATCAGCCTTCTGGCGAGCCAAAAGTTATAAGGTTCACCGCCATGAGCAGCATCAAAGGCTTCTTCAGGTCTCAATAACATGTCGCCCCACAGCATCACTCTTATTCCTCGCTCTTTGAGGAAACTATAAAGACGCTTCACATCTTCTGCGAAGAGGAAATGAGGTTGCATGCCCCGACAGCGAATGCAAGAAGCGAACTGACTGCGATTTAAAACTTCATCGTGACCAAGGTGAACCCATTGGGGTTTGAAGAGTTCAACTAACTCTTCAAGCAAGTCAAAGACGGTGCGATAAGTTCGCTCCAAATTTGGACAGTAAAGGTAAGCGCTATTTTGGTCTTCTGCAATTTCCTCGTTCACTTTCGGCTTCCCTCCTGCTAAACTTCCGAACAAGTATTCACAATGGCTCAATGTGGGGAGCAAAGGGATAACTTCCATATTGTTGGCTTCGGCTTTCATCAGCAGTTCCTTAACGCCTTCTTTGGGCAGCGACCAAGGTTGCCAAATTTCTGGATAACGCTCCCACTTGATATGGTCAACTTGCATGACGATTTTGTTAAACTTCAACGGAGAAAAAACTTTTTCAATCAGCCTACCATGCAATTCGGGTGAGTGGTCATCAAGGACGATGTGAACACCTCGGAAAGACATGTCAGGGAAATCGCGAATAAAAATGCCTGGCACTGTAACTGCACCATCGTCATTCAACCGCACAAGTTGTTTGAGGGTTTGAACAGCCAAGAAAGCGCCATCAGGGTCGGAAGCAAAAATCCAAATGCCTTGTGCAGACACAAACAAAGCGTATCCTTCTTTTGGCAAATCCTGTCGGAACATTGGTTCATTTTCCGCTGCTTTCTCCCTCAACGGACTGTTGTAATGAGCAAAAACAATTCCACGCTCTAAAGGTAAGCCTTCAGACCACTTCCTGAAGACAACTTGGCGAAGCCATTGGGTTTGAAGGTAGTTTTTCAAGTTCAATCCTGCTTTGAGGAAAGATTCATCGGTGACGAAGATAAAGACCTGCTGACCAAGCCTGAAAGTTTCATTACCGTAGCGAAGCCACTTCGGTTTGGGAATGAGTGGCAAATCCCAAAACTCGCATTGAACCAAATCAATGGGATGAACAACTGCGTTGCCTTTCGGTTTTTCGGTCAACAGCCAATTTGGCGGCAATCTCATCTCCAACTGGGCATTTAAGACCTTTGGCTTCAAAGGATAAACAAGTTCCGCCACCAATCCTTCAGAAGTTTGCTGCCACCGCGTTTGTGCTCCAAAACCACTAATGTCAAGGATAATTGAACCGAAGACAGTCATCCCAGACCATCGGTCCGATGTCGGTAAGTTAGTCGCACCGCGAAACAAATTGGAATTGACAAATACCCATCGCCAAGCATTTGATGAAGGTGTTTGGAGAGAATTTTGAGCAATCAAGTTTAACCCGTTGATGGTCAAGCCTATAAACCATGTTCCTTCCCCGCCATCCCCTCTGAACTTGAGGGTAGCCGTTTGCCCTTGCCAATAGCCTTTCACAAATTCTATGCCTGATGGAGGAGTTAAGGTTAAGATTTTCGCTTGGTATCGGTGAACTACGACCTGATTGCTGATAACCGAGATTCGCCAACTCCCCCAGCGCCAATTAAAAGCCGTATCCGATAGCGATTGAGCATTTGCCATCCCAGTGCAAGTGACAAATAAGAACATCACTAAAATTTTCAATCTCGCTTCTTTAAGAGAACCGACATGCCTCAAAAGCCACAACCTCCTCTCGCTGACAAATTTTTTTAGGACTTACGCAGTTGATGTCATTTTGTGTAGGGGCGGACAATAGTCTGCCCGAAAACATCCTTTATAAGTGGTTAAAACTGCCCTTGCGGGCGGCTTAGCAGCCGCCCCTACATCCAACTGCGTAACTCCTAATTTTTTCACCCTTTGCTCGCAAAGTGATTTGAGGCTTCATATAGTTTGCAGCATTCAACTAATGTTGGCGCAAGAGAGGCAAAGCATTCGGGGCTTGGTAAACCGCATCAACACAAACCCGTTAAAGGCAGTTGATGGTCGGTCTAATCCGCTCCATATGTTGACCGTAAGGCTTCCCGACTTTTGAAATTGGCGTTATTTTCGCCCAAATTCGTCCTTTCAAACTATTGACGGCAAACTCCTTTGCAACCATAATTAGGTCGCCACGACATATTGAGGTTTTTGCGAGTTTGAACCACAATATGTTGTGGTTTATGAGTGGTTTCGGTGACACCGTTCAAATTTAAACGAATTTTTGAAGGTGGTAAAAGGTGGCAGGTGTGAAGGAACTACCACAAGAAACTCTTGATTGGTTTGAAGGGGATGAGTTGCGAGCGCGAGTTTTCTTTGAAAAGTATGCGCTCCAAGACATTGACGGGACACCCCTTGAACTCACGCCAGAGGAAATGTGGGAGCGTATAGCGAAAACTTTGGCAGAAATGGAAGACACTGACAAAAAACGCCGTGAGTGGTATGAGAAGTTCAAGTGGCTTTTGCAAAATTTTCGGTTCATTCCCGGCGGACGAATCATGCACGCCGTAGGCAACCCCCGCAAGGTCACACCTTTCAACTGCTTTGTTTTGCCGATCAAGGAAGATTCCCTTGAAGCCATTTTTGAGTGCGCTAAAGAAATGGCTCGCACTTATTCGCACGGGGGAGGAGTTGGTATTGACATTTCTGTGCTTCGCCCTGCTGGTTCGCCAGTTCGCAACGCAGCACGAACATCAACCGGCGCCGTTTCCTTCATGGAACTCTACTCAATGGTGACGGGCACAATCGGACAGCATGGGCGTCGGGGTGCTTTGATGATAACCATAGCCGACAACCATCCCGATGTGCTCGCTTTTATTGACATCAAAAACGATCCAGAAAGAAGGCGAGTGCGCTTCGCTAACATCTCCGTGCGCGTCAGCGACGAATTGATGGAAGCAGTGCAACGCAATGGGAAATTTGAGTTGCGCTTTGATGGCGAATACTTCTCCATCCGCCGAACTGTTGATGCCCGCGAAATCTGGGACAAACTCATCCAAAATGCGTGGAGCAGCGCAGAACCAGGTTGTCTGTTCTGGTCAACCATCAAACGCTACAGCACCAGTGAATACAACGGGATGGAAGTCATCACGACGAACCCATGCGTGACAGGCGACACTTTAGTCAGCACTGACGAAGGGCTTATCCCCATTGCCGAACTGGCTAAGCGGGTTCACCTTCCTTATGCTACTTTGGACAGTCGTGTTTCGCCGCATTTCGCTTCTGGTGCAATTGTCAAGGTGTGGAAGAGCGGGCGAAAACCCGTTTACCGCGTTGTCACTCGCGCAGGCTACGAAATTCGGGCAACTGCTGACCACAAAGTCTTAACTGCAAATCGCGGTTGGTTGCAGGTGAAGGATTTACGCCCCAGTGACTTGCTGCTTATTCAAAACCGAAAAGGTGGATTTGGTCGGTTTGGAGACGAACATTTGGGGCGAGTGCTCGGCTGGCTAATTGCCGATGGTCATGTTAACCTCAGTGACGGGCGAGCCATCCTTGACTTTTACGCTGAAGACAAAACACTTGCACCAATTTTCGCCGAAAGGGTCGCTGCCGTTACCCCAACAACTGCTCGCTATCCTGCCCCTACGGTCACCAAAGTGCCAGGGCAAGATAAGTTGCAAATTCGTAGTCACCGCCTGCTTGAAGTTTTAACCGAGTTAGGTTTTGACCCACAAGAAAAGCACAAAATCCCACCGATCGTTTGGCAGGGTAGCGAAGCGATGGTGCGAGGTTTTTTGCAAGCGTTGTTCACCGCTGATGGAACTGTTTTGGCTTCATCCGAAAGCCGTTTCTCCATTCGCTTGACAAGTGCTAATTTGCGCTTCCTGAAAGATGTTCAACTGCTTCTTGCGAACTTCGGAATCGCGTGCCGAATTTACGAGAACCGCAGACCTGAAGGTGCAAAATTGATGCCTGACGGTTGCGGCGGCGTGAAACTCTGCGGCACGCGTCCCGTGCATGAACTCGTTATAGGCAAAGACAACATCGTGCGATTTTACCGAGAAATTGGCTTCCTGACGGGTTCTGAAAAGCAGTCCAAGTTGGAGCGATTAGTGTCCCTGTATTCTCGCGGTCCTTACCGTGAAACTTTCACCACGCCTGTCGCCGAAGTCATTCCTGAGGGCATTGAAGATGTTTACGACTTGACAGAAGCAATCAGCCACACCTTCATCGCTAACGGTTTGGTCATCTCCAACTGCGGTGAAGAGCCTTTGCCTGCCTACGGTAACTGCAACTTGGGCAATATCAACTTGAGCGCTTTTGTGCTGGACGAATTTACGGATGCTGCACGCATTGATTGGGAAAACTTGGAGAAGGCTGTTCGCTATGCTGTTCGCTTCCTTGACAATGTTGTCACCTATGCTGTTGAAGGTGACAGATTGCCTTTGTCGCAGCAAAAGGAGCGTTGCGCTGCGGAGCGCCGTGTAGGAGTTGGTTTTACGGGTTTGGGCGATATGTTGGCGCAACTTAGGCTCAAATACGACTCCGACGATGCCCTTGAGTTCGTTGACGAACTCTTCCACAAAATCAAGTGCTGGGCTTACGATGAAAGTGTCAACCTCGCAATTGAGCGCGGTCCGTTCCCGCTGTTTGATGCGGAAAAGCACTTGGAGATGGGGTTCATTCGTGAACGGCTGCCGCGAGAGTTACAGGAGCGAATTAGAAAGCACGGGCTTCGCAATGTCTGCGTTTTGACCGTTCCGCCTGTCGGTTCAGGCGCAGCGATGGCTGGTGTGACGAGCGGCATTGAGCCGATTTTCGCCCTCTCTTATATCCGCCGAAGTGAGTCTTTGAGCAAAGGCGAGTTTAAAGTTTTCCATCCATGCGTTCGTCGTTACATGCAGAAGTTCGGCATTGAAGATGAGCGTGACTTGCCCGATTTCTTCGTCACGGCTCATCAAATTGCCCCCGAAATGCGAGTCCGCATGCAAGCGATAATTCAGTCGCACATTGACCAGTCTCTCTCGTCTACCGTTAACCTACCTCATGACATCACGGTTCAAGAGATTGAGCGAATTTACTTTTTGGCATGGAAGTTGGGTTGCAAGGGCATAACCGTTTACCGTGAGGGCAGTCGCGAAGGAGTGCTAATCACTGAAGAGTTTACCCAGCAGAAACGAGGTCGCTTGATGCCGAAGCCTCGCCCAATGGTCATGGTCGGAAAAACTTACAAGTTGCGCACCGAGATGGGCAATGTGTATGTGACTGTCAATGCCGACGAGGAAGGACCGCAGGAAGTTTTCGTGAGGTTGGGAAAATCGGGTTCGTCGGCAATGGCGTTCACTGAAGCAATCGGCAGACTGATTTCGCTTGCGTTGCGAGCGGGTGTTTCACCCGATGCCATCGTTGACCAACTTTCGGGCATAAAGAGCAGTTCGGCAACCCGTCAAGAAAACGGTGCGATTGTTTTCTCAGTTCCCGATGCTGTTGCGAAAGCGCTGGAGATGTTCCTCAAAGGTGAAAACTCACAAAAAGATTCGTCCTTGACTGAAGCGTTGTTGCAAGTGTTGACTGAAAGCAACGAAACCGAATTGGCTGTGCCTCCAATTTCATCCATCCGAGAAGAGTTGCCTCAGATTTTGCAAGCAAACGGAGCAAAGTATTCGGGCGACTTATGCCCTAATTGCGGTGAACCTCTCATTCATTCTGGTGGGTGTGAGTTGTGCCTTTTCTGCGGCTATTCAAGGTGTCAATGAAGTGATGCAAAATTCCTCTCCAAAACTGTTCATCTGGACTTGACAAAAATATCAAGGAGAAGGTGAACGGCGTCGGCAATAAGAACTCCTGCAAAGAAACTGAGCCAACCGTTGCTGAGGGAGAATTCAAACTGCAACTTGTAGCCCAAATGGTCAAGGAGAAAAAGTCCGATGCCCGCTAAGGAAGCCAAGTAGAGAACTCTCGTCAAAGCACCCAAAAGCGGTCTGTGGGATAAACCACGGTGAGGGAAAAGCCAAGCATAAGGCAGCCAAAGAATTCGCAAAATTCCCCATCGCCTTGATGCTCTGCTCGTCGCTAAATCTAAGTCAGGGGTGAGCCAAAAAGTGCCGACAAGATAACCTGCAGCAAACGGGAGTTTCGGCAAAGGTTCGGGCAAAAAGTAAACTGCTGCTGGCAAAGCGAGCAAATTCACCGTCTCATGAACTCTCCCCGATGGCAACTCCATCACCCCTGTGAATTGAACTTGTGTCTTCAAGCAGTGCCAGCAAAAACACGCCACCGAAAATGACCATCGCCATGCCAACAACTTCCATTCCGCTGTCGTTCAGCATGAGCCCTGCCCAAGAGCCAACGAATGTTGCGATGAAAGCCGTTTTCAATTTAGCGAACAAATGGCTGCGACGAAACAAAAGCATCGTGCCAAAATGGAAAGCGACGAAAAGCGTAAGGGCAACGAGGTTCAAAGGCGTTCGTGTGAAAAACGCCCAAAGCAACGAAAATTTTCGTGTCATCATGTCAACGAGTGTGGTAACCCCAAGCAATTCTATCCGCTCCAAAAGTTGACCCCAATGAGCCTTTTGCTCTGACGGGACGAAATTTTCCGCAATAGACAATGCCAAAACTGTCAATGCTAAAGCGAGCAGGGATGAACCCAAGATTTTCCGCCACGAAAAACTTTCACTGGTCGTGCAAACCCAAGATGCAGCGAACCCAATTGCTAAAGTCAAAGCGCCACCGAAATTTGCTCCCCAAAGTGAAAAGCCTGACAGTAACGGAGACAAGGTCAACCAAATTGCGGTTAAGCGGTTGGGCAACCCAAGTAACTTCCAAGCGAAAATCGTTCCCGCAAGGGCAAGTCCGATGCCCGAATTCGTTACGCCGAAATAGCGCCAGCCTGTAGTTGGGTAATGACCGAGCGGAGTCGCCCAGTAGAGCGGGACTCCAAGCAAAGCGATGAGAGCCGTAAAAGCGCAAATTAAACCTGCAGCCCGTAACGAAACAGGCAAACCGTTAGACGAGGCTTTGTCAAGCCAAGCAAAGAATTTAAGCGCTGTCAAGGCAAAAGCAAAGGTCAAAAGCAAAAGTTGCAAAGCATTGGTTGTGCCAGTTTTGTGGGGCAAATGGGTCACGAGCAAGAGCGATGCTGGAATTGACATCCCAGCGAGAACAGCGAAAACGGCAACGGACTTGACAATTTTTGAATTCCAAATTGACCACCGTCCCTGAGGGCGAATTTCCAAGAGCAAAATCAAAGCGACAAGCAGGAGCGCTACGGCGGTAATTGCGGACATGGTGAAAGTAAGTGCAGGCAAATCTTGCAGCGGTTTAATACTTCGTTCGTCAAGCCATTTCAGATAAGCCAGTATGTCGCCTTCAAAGCGGGCAACTTTCATCTTGCTTCCCGTTGCTGTTGCGGGTTTGGGTATTCCGAGTTGAGCCAACAATGTCGGCACAAAATCAACCGACGAAACTAACCCGATTTTTCTCGTGGTTGACGATGTCAACAACCCTGAAGGCACTTGTTTGCCGAAAACCAAAATCGGCGTCAATCGGCGGGTTGACCAACCCGTTTGAGGCGAGTTTGGGATGACAAGCCAAAGGCACGAATTTTCGTCAAGTCGCTTTATCAAACCTTTGAGCGTTGGTAGTAACGATGCTTTTGTGGTAGCGATGAAGGCGACATCAGGTTGACGAACGGGCTTTGTCCCTTGAAAGGTTTTCTCGCCGACAATTGCTTCCAAAACCCCGTCGCCTTCAAGGCGAAAAGATTTACCGTTTTGTTGCAACCATTTGCCCAACTCTGCTCGTTCGTTCGCTTTCGCTCTCCTTCCGCTGCCCAAAGTGACGAGCACGCCTTTGCGACCGCTCAGTTCCAACGAAGAGCCACTGAGCAACCCGACAGCGCCAGTTTGTAGCAGCGTGGCAATTGGCTCACCCATTTGAAGCAAAGACTGCAGTGTCAAACCGTCACAAACCACAACGACAACTTGTCGGACTCTGGGCAGCGAAATTCGTTCACTTTGACTGTTAGCGAAAGTGCACGAAATGAGGATGAAAGTCAGGACAAAAAAGGATCGCCAAGCCATGCTATTGCTCACCGAAGGAAGTTTGCCAAAGAGAGGGCGACAAAGAAACTGCGTCACCATACTTGTTCAAACTGTTTTGGCTTAAGCAGCGACCTTTTTGACTTTTCGCTCCTTCCTTTCGGTTCGCAGGTCTTTCGTCTGCGCTTTGATGGCTTCTCTCATCCTGCGCAATCCCGCAAGCAGAGAACCGAGCAAAATCAGCATTGCTCCAAACCAGACCAAATTAACCGCAGGTTTCTTTTGAACATTGATGACGATGAAACCGCTGTGTCCGTGTAGTCCTTCAATTCCGTCAATGTGCAAAGTTACCGACTTTGATTCGGCGTTCATGCTCTCAAGGGCAACGGTTATGCCTTTTTCTGGGATTTTCGCTTCGTGCTTCGTGCCTTTGTCTAAATCCCAGTAAGGCGTTGCCGTATAAATTTTCTCGCCGTCGTCAAACTCCAAGACAGCCCCAACTTGACTTGGCATCCCCATAACTGCTTTTCCTGCAAGGTGGAAGCGGACAAACTTGATTTTCCAATTGCCGACTTGCCGCTCCTCGCCCCTAACAAGTGTCAATGTCCCCGGTGCTTGAGCGTCTTGCAGTTCAATGGGCTCAATATAGATGTCATGGGTAAGGTAGCGTTTGATGAACGGGGTTCTAACGAGTCCGAAAGCGGTGTCCCAGAAAATCGGCGTCGCTACGAACTCAGGTTTCCCCGATGTGCTTTCGTGTCCGTCCATTTGATGGGCTTCCAACTTCGCTTCAAGTTTACCGTCAGGTCGTTCGTTGATTCCCGAGTAAGTGAACAGGAAGCCATGAGCAGTGCGGTGACCGCCTGCGGGTATTACCAATTGCCTTGCGCTGTCGTGCAATTCCGAACCCACGACACCGAGAATGAAAAGGGCGAGACCAATGTGGGCAAGGTAAGCGCCAATCGTCAATGGGCTTTGCTTGGCACGAAGGTAAAGGGCATAAAAGTTTGCAACCAAGCAGGTTGAAGCGGCACCGATAAGGAGAAGCGAAACGGGTTGGCGAACGCCAAAAAGGAAAGCCAAAAGGGCTGTCAATAGGGCAATGTTGATGACCAACCAAGGGACAGCCTTGACCCACTCTTTAGCGCCGTCTTCTTCCTTAGGTCTAACAAGGACAGAGAGAGGGAAAAGTGCAAGCAGAAGACACATTGCGAGCCCAAAAGGAAAACTCGCTCGGTCGTAAAAAGTGCGGTCAACGCCAACTTCGCCGAATTGAGTGATTCCCAAAGCGTTGGCTAAAATCGTGAGCCAAGGTAACGAAAGCCCAGCAAAAACCATGAGAGCAAGCAAGAAAAACAAAGTCGTGCCGAGGTAAAGGAAAGTGTTCAAACTTGTCAAACCACTCAGGATAGGCTTGCCTTCAACTTGTGGAACTTGCCGCATCCGCAAAAAGAACAAACCGAAAGACAAAATCGTCAAACCGAGCATGATGCCCAAAATCCACCAAGTGATTGATGAAGTCCCGAAACTGTGGACAGATTGGATGAATCCGCTTCGGGTGACGAAGGTTGCATAGTAGGTTGTCAAGAAAGTGAGCAGTGCGAGGAAAGTCACAACCCTCGCTGCGCTTTTCGTTGTCCTTTGGACGACCAGCAAATGCATTAGACCTGCACATGCAAGCCAAGGGATGAAGGAAGCGTTTTCAACAGGGTCCCACGCCCAATATCCGCCCCAACCCAAAACTTCGTAAGACCAAATTCCACCAAGGGTTATGCCCAGCCCCAAAACAGCAGTTCCAAAGCAGGCTGCGGGCAAAGCATATCTCGTCCAACCGTGCCAGTCTTTTCTCCAAAGCCCAGCAAGAGCCAAAGCGAAAGGCAAGCCCATTGAAGCGTATCCGAGAAACATGCTTGGCGGATGCAATGCCATCCAGAAGTTGTGGAGCAGCGGGTTAAGACCACGACCATCAGTTGCGTTAGGGTGCGAAATTCTGAATGGGTCTTCAATGGCTGCGGGAAGAAGGAGCAAGGAAATCATCCCACTCAAAATCGCCATCGTCGCAGGTTCGTAAGGGCGAGCGAACTTCCAAACCAGCAAACCCCAAAGGGTAGTGAAGAAAGCCCACAAAATCCATGTGCCCGCTTGACCACCCCAAAAAGCAGCAAAGCGGTAAAGAGTGGGCAATTCACGGTTGGTGTAGTCGTGAACATAAGCGACTTCATATCGCTCGGTCATGATGAGCCACCAAAGGTAAAGCATCGTCACGAAAATCAAAGCACCTGTCAATAGAAACCAACGGCGCGCTTTTTTGAGACCAAACTCGTTATCGCTTCCGCTCTTGTCCGAACTTGACAATTTGCGTTCAACCTGAAAGTATGCGAATGCGGTGATAATCGCCACCGCCATCGCTGCCCAAAGCAGAATTCGTCCAAGCCACATATCTCATTCGCCTCCTTCACTTTTTAAGGCACTCCACTGATTTGCCGTTGAACCCATTGACGAATTTGGGGTAAAAGGAAATCCCTTGCCCTCATCGCTTCATCGCGTTCAAGGTGACCTGCATCATAACGGGCTTGTCTGCTGAGAACATACAACTCAACATAGTCGCCGTAAATGGGTAGTATGGCAACCAATTGACCGCGTGACCTATGGTTCAGTGGATGTCTACCGAGCGTTGCTAAAAAAGCGTCAACCCAGTGAAGCGCAGCGTAGAAAGCAACGACTGCTATCCAATCCCAAAGGTCTGCATTCTGGTCATCAAGGTTCATCAATGCTCGTTCAATAGATTGCGCTTTAGCAATGTGCTCATGGAACGCCGGCATTGTCCATCCCCCTTCGGTAAACTTCTACGCTGCTTGTCGGATAATCGCTGTCTGTCACCATCAAATCCAAGAGCAACTCTGGGAATTGCTTCCATGTTTCACAGAAGATGTCAACAATTTTTCGTGTCATTTGGGCTCTCTTGCCGGGCTCAACTACAACCCACAAGTCAACATAATCCTCGCACGGGTTGACTTTCACGGCTTTGACCTCTGGCAACTTTGAGACTTTCTCTGTGAACTTGCGAACCGCTTCAGCATACTTTCCCAACTTTGTCAAGTCCATCGCTGTAATCATCTCTGTCGCCTCCGTTGAATTGTCAAACACCAATTTGGGCTGTCAAATCACTGACAGGTTTTGGTCTAAGTTTCACGCCCTTCCTGCCGAAAGGCAATGGCTGAGCGCACCATATCGCTTATGTCCCACTGGGGCTTGTAACCGATAAGGGTTCTGGCTTTTGTGTTGTCTAAGTCAAAGACCCATCGGACAGGAACTTTCCATCTCACGACCATTTGACTTGTTGCTTCCGAAATGATTTGTGTCGCTTCCTTGAAAGAGACGGTGCGTGGACCGCTGATGTTGAAGGCTTCACCAATCGCTGCTGGATGTTCCAGAGCACAGATACAACCTTGCGCCACATCTCTTGCGTCAACGACTTGCTGCATCCAAGGCTGTCCTTCATTATCGGTTATGTCGCACAAAGCATCAAGGGGCGCTTTCGCTTCCAGTTCCCGCCAAAGTTCCGTCCCGTCAGGCATGTAAATTTCGCTTTTGGGATGGCTTTGCCCCGCCTTCAAAATTACACAAACGAACCGAACTGTCCAACGCTCCAAAACTTTATCATCGGAAAGAATAGCAGTTGGGCGAATGATGGAGACTCTTAAACCCGTTGACCTTGCTATATCCCAAACAATTTGTTCACCAATCCACTTACTACTGGCATACAAGCCAATAGGTCGCTTGGGATGCAACTCGTCAACAGGATGGTAACAAGGGGCAAGTATGTGAGAGTCGTTAGGGTAAACTGCCGATGAACTGATATGCACGAACCGATGGATTCTGTCAGCGCTTTTGCCAGCAGCGTAAGCGATGTTGAAGGTGTTCATGACATTGTTTTGGAAGGCTTCCACAGTGTTGCTGACAAAATTGGCTGTGTGGATAACGGCGTCCACGCCCTCTACAACCCGCTCCGCAAAATCCAAGTCCAACAAGTTGCCCTCAAAGATTTCCACATCCAACCCGTCCAAACGACTCCTCATTGGGTCATCAGGCAAAACGGTTGCCCGAACTTCGTAGTTGCGTTGGAGCAGTTGTTTCACCAAACGCGACCCAACTTGCCCCGCTGAACCTGTCACTAAAACTTTCATCCTTACTCGCCTTCCTTTGGTTACTGCCTTCGGTAAACTTCAATGCTGATTGTCGTGCAATCAGCATCTGTTTGTCTCTTTGAAGCCTCAAGAGCCTTTCATTTGCTGCAAGCCACCAATGAACGCCAATACTGCATCGTGCCAACGCTCAAATTCATCGGCGACATGATCCTGCGGGTAGTCGCCCTCATACCAATAAGCGATGTGGAGCGTGTTGATGAATTGACGAAACTGCTCGGAAAAGGGTTGTGGTAATTGTCTTCTCAATTCCCCCCACCGTCCTTCCTCAGTGTCCAAGAACCACATGGCAGCAACTCTTGCTGCCTCAAAAAGCAAGTTGAAAGCGGTGCGAAAACGCTTATCTTGCCTATCGGGATCGGTTTCGCTAAAACCCTCATTCAATGCCTCCCTTGCAAGTGCAAGCCAATCGTGAGCGTCCTTTAAAGTTGGCACAGGCATATTTTTTGTCGCCTCCTTGACAGCCTCAGCATCGCCCCAAAGCAAAACCCCTGCCCTCAAAGCAAGTGCCAACCCCTTCACCGCCTCACCTCGCCTCAAGACAACAATGTCAACAGGCTTGGGCAAATCGGAAACAACATCCCAATATGCGTCGGAAGGCAAGTCGCTTTCAGTGATGACGACTATGTCAACATCCCTTGCAAGTTCTGGAAACCAAGCAAAAGAGCCGATGAGCGCAATGGCAGAAATCTTGCTATCAAACTCAATCAACCGCTTCACTATGTTGCTAAGCAACTCTGTCTCATTCAATGCAACTGGCATGTCCTTCACCTTTAAATTGTCAAACACCTTTCAATTGCTGCAAGCCGTCAATGAACGAGACAACTTCGTTGTGCCAGCGCTCAAAAGCCTCTAAGGTGTTTTCGGTTGGATACAGACCGTTGTAAAAGTAGGCTACATGAAGAGCATCAATGATTTGGCGGAAACGCTCGTTAAAAGGCGGTGGCAGTTGTCGCCTCAACTCACCCCATCGTGTCTCCTCAGTTTCCAAAAAGCACATCGCTGCCATTCGTGCAGCATCAAACAATCCATTGAAAGCATTGCGAATGTCCATGTCACGGTCAACTGGGTCAGAAGAACTAAGCCCCATCTCCAAGTAGCGCTTCGCCCTATCGGCGACTCTTCGTGCTTGCTCAAAAGTTGGCACAGGCATATTTTTTGTCGCCTCCTTGACAGCCTCAACATCGCCCCAAAGCAAAACCCCTGCCCTCAAAGCGAGCGCCAAACCCTTCGCCTTATCACCTCGCCTCAAGACAACAATGTCAACAGGTTTGGGCAAATTGGAAACGGCATCCCAGTATGCTTCAGAAGTCAAATCGCTTTCAGTGATGACGACTATGTCAACATCCCTTGCAAGTTCTGGAAACCAAGCGAAGGAACCGATGAGCACAATTGCGGAAATCTTGCTGTCAAACTCAATCAACCGCTTCACTATGGTGTCAGGCAATTCAGTCTCTTTCGCTGCAGTTGCCATGCTTTTCACCTTGCCGAAGTTACAACCTTCCCTCAGCGCCCTGCTGCAGTTTTGCCATCGCCACCCTTGATGTCGGGATGTCCCTCATACTTTGACGGGCACTTCAAGAACATCCTATCTGCTTCAAAAACACCATCTTTGTAACGACCAATGACGACAGCCATCGGGGTTTGCTCAAAGCCACCAGGCGGGACAAAATTCGGATTTAGCCTAACTTTGCAAGTGTTGCCTTTCGTGTCTTTAGCCACAAACTCAAGGGCGCCAGTTTCGTGATCGTATGTGCGGGTTTTGTGGTCAACGAAAACAGCGACTCGCACTGTGCCGGTCAATTCCTTCGCCTTGTCAAAAGTGACATATGGCTGAACTATGTTGCCTGAAGAAAATAGAGCATAGCCAGCGTAAACGAGCAAAGCGACGAGCCCTATGGCAGCAAAAATTTTCCAACGAACATGTATCACCGCAATTCACCTCCAGCAGAAATTTCCGCTTCATCTGCGTTCAAGTTCCTTCATTTTGCTTTCAAGCCTCCACAAATATGCCATGAGCGCAATCCAAGTGACAAGCCAAACGAGAAAGAAAGGCAACGCTTCACTCATTGCCTTCAAGCCTCCGTTTCCTTTAACGCAAGTTCAAGCCTCTGTCGCTCCAAGCGAGAAAGTGAAGCACGGAACTTGACCAGTTGAACGAAGACAAGTAAAAATCCCAACATGCTCAACCTCAAAACCAAGCGGTAGGAAAAGTCAAGCCCTCCCCTTGCGATGATCCCTGAGGGATGAGCGCTTGCTGCCATGACGGTTGGCAGATACGGGATGACCCAGTAAAGGAACAACGAAGCGATTGCCCCCAAAATGGCGTAGACGGCGCTTATCGCTGCTTTGCGCTCTTTGTCTTCAATTGAGCCTCTGACGAGCAAATAAGCCGTGTAGGTGAGCAAGACCAAAAGCATGGTCGTTTGTCTTGGGTCCCAACTCCACCATTCGCCCCAAGCCAACTTGGAAAAGTATGCGCCCGTAACTGTCGCCAAAAGGGCGTAAATCCAACCGATTTCAACCAACGCGTAACTTATGTCGTCCCAGCGAGCATTCCGTTTTACGAGATACGCAAGCCCAAACCCTGCAGCAGCGATGAAGCCGACGAAGGAAACGATAGCGAGTGGGACATGGACGAAAACAATTTTTGCTATGTGACCGTTGCCGTATCTTTCGGCGAAATCTTTCGCTGGCGGAACCCAAAAAAATGCGAGCGCAAACGCAATCACCATGAGAACCCCGAGCGCTATGTTCAGGATTGGGTTTGCCCATCGTCGCATGTTTTCGCCTCCTTCAAAAACGGTGTTTTCAAAGTTTAACATCGGTTTTTGCTTGTTGCACCTGCGGGGCACTTAATCGCAAGTTTTCGGGATGGGATTACGGTAGGTCAAATTTGCTCCGTCCACTTGAGCGCTGTCTCGTAAAGCCTCAAAAAGGCTCGCCATGCCCATCCAACGAGGAATATGAGCGCTATGGCTATGAGTGCGTAGTAAATCAATGTCAAGGCGAAAGGTCTCGCTGTTTGGACAGCCTGAGCCTCTTGCTCAAGCATTTCAGCAACCCGTTTTAAACCTTCGTCCAAGTTACCTGTCCTTTCGCCAACAGCGACCGCTTGAATGACTGTGGGCGAGATGAACGGGACGGCAGCGATGACTTCACTGAACCTTGCTCCTTGTTTCAGTCTTGTCGCTTGCTGTCTTGCGGTGCGAGCCATCATCAAACTTCCCGATGCTTGCCCAGCCAAAATCAAACTTTCCGCTGGCGGAATTCCCGCCGAGTAGAGCATTGACAAAACTCGTCCGAACCTTGCCGCTGCGTATCGCTGCTGTGGTGAACCAATTAGTGGCAATCTCATCTTGATGCCATCCCACCAAAGTGCTAACCTCGGGTTGCGAGTGAAAAGCCAGTTGAGCAAGTAAAGAGCGAGAAAAATCACGATGCCCCAAAGCAGATACTTTGCTGGTCCGAACATTTGCTCGTAAAGTTGAAGCGACCATTGTGGGTCAGGAGAAAGCGCTTGCATTATTCGCGGGACTGTGAAAATAACGGCTAAAAGCACTGGCGTCAAGCAACCAAGATAACATCCAGCACAGCCCATCAATGCTCCCCAAGTTATGAGCCAAATGCGGTGCTCCCTTTGGAAGTGGTCGGCTAAGTAACCTAAGGCTTCGTCAAGTTTCCCGCTTTGTTCACCAGCCTGAACGAGCGGGATGACATAAGGTGGGAAAGCAACGCCCGTTTCAGCAAGTGCCTGCGAAAGTGGGACGCCAGCAGCGATTCTCTTGGCTGCGTGTTGGGCAACTGGTGACAGTGGCGTTGGGGTTCTCGCAATCGTTTCCAAAGCGTCCCTCAAGGGCACACCTGCCCGAACGGATTGATAAAGGTTGTGGAAAAACTGGGCAAGCACTGATGGACGAAGTCCGACCGTTCTCGCCCACCATGAAACTCTTGTCCGTTGCTGGACGGGACGAAGCAAAGTCGGTTGAATTCCACGCTCTTTCAACCTCTCTTGCGCTTCAGTGGGCGTTTCAGCGTAAATCGTTCCCCGCTGCGGTTGACCCGTCAAATCTCGCCCTTGCCATTCGTAAACGGGCATCTCCCTCACCCGCTACAAATTTGCCATTGTCAAACTATTTGAGACATCTTGCCCATTCGCTTTGGTGGACTTTAAGTTTCTTACAAGTGGATTCCTGCTTGCTACAAGGTCTGACCTTGCAAATGGCTTTTGCTAATAACCAGAAAAACGATGGCACAATTGATTGCGGGAGTGATGAACTATGGTGACTTTGCAAGAATTAGCCGAACGAGTTGCAAAGTTGGAGCGGGAAGTGGCGGAATTGCAAACTATGGTCAAACCGCGACTGAAGCCGAGAGAAATCACACCTGAGGAGTTAGAGCGACGGAGGAAAGCAGTAGCGCAACTTGAACAATGGCGAGAGCGGGTGAAAGATCGCCTTAAAGGAGTTACGCTCACGGACATCCTGATGGAGATGCGTTACGGGAGTGGAAAATGATGCGACTCGT
>Ga0209289_100310_pt1 | contig 27925 bp, 23 predicted proteins | sample GXS110809BmetaG_FD_184121 | JGI IMG/M metagenome (GOLD analysis project Ga0209289, IMG submission 184121) | Hot spring microbial communities from Gongxiaoshe hot spring, China to study Microbial Dark Matter (Phase II) - GXS 110809B (SPAdes)... ...
GCCGGAAGCGGCATCGGCCTGGCCATCGCCCGGGCCTTCGCCCAGGAGGGGGCCAGGGTGCTGGTCCACGACGTGAAGGACGCCTCCGCCCTAGCGGCGGAACTGGGCGGGGTGTTTCTCCAGGCGGACCTAGGAGACCCTAAGGCCGTGGAGGAACTGGGAGAGCAAGCGGCCCGGTACGGCGTGGACATCCTGGTGAACAACGCCGGCTTCCAACACATCGACCCCGTGGAGGACTTTCCCTTGGAAACCTGGCAAAGGATGCTCCAGGTGATGCTCACCGCCCCCTTCCAGCTCACCAAGGCGCTCCTTCCCGGGATGAAGGCCAAGGGCTGGGGGCGGATCCTGAACATCGCCAGCGTCCACGGCCTGGTGGCCAGCCCCTTCAAGAGCGCCTACATCGCCGCCAAACACGGCCTCATCGGCTTCACCCGGACGGTGGCCTTGGAAGCGGGGCCCTTCGGGGTCACGGTGAACGCCATCGCCCCCGCCTACGTGCGCACCCCCCTGGTGGAGAACCAGATCGCCGACCAGGCCCGCACCCTGGGCATACCGGAAAGCGAGGTGGTGGAGAAGGTCTTCCTGGCCCAGGCCGCGGTGAAGCGGCTCATCGAGCCCGAGGAGGTGGCCGAGCTCGCCCTCTTCCTGGCCTCGGAGAAGGCGGGAGCCATCACCGGGGCCGTCTTCCCCATCGACCTGGGCTGGACCGCCCGCTAGCCCCGCACGGCCCGGAGGGGCACCCCTTTCTCCTTGCCCCAGGCCTCCCACTCTTGGGCGGTCCTCCCTTGAAAGAAGGCCCGTAGCCGCTCATAAGGCGCAAGGCCGGGCTTGGCCGGGCTGAAGGCCGCCGCAAGCAACTCCGGTAGACCTGCCTCCTCACAAAACCGGGCCCAGAAATGGGGCTCCAAGGCGGCCAAGGCCACCTGCCCCTGCCGGGCAGGGTAAACCCCATAGCAAAGGACCGAGCCATCCAGAAAGGGAATCGGGGGATAGGCCACGGCCTTGACCGCTTCGGAGAGGGCCACCTCGTACACCCCGCCCCCCAGTAGAAGCCCCTTCAAGGCCACCAGGGCTAGGGCATAGGCGCCTGCCAGGTCAGCAAACTGGAAGGATCTCCAGGGAAAGCGTCCGAGAAGCCCCGCCTCCGCCAAATAAGTGAGGTCATGGCCGGGGTCGGGAACATCCGGGTAACCCCGAAGCCGGGCGTAGACCAGGCGGGGGTTGACCCCAAGGAGCACCTCAGGCCCGAGGCCCAGCCGCTCCATGACCCCGGGGCGGTTGGACTCCAGGAGAACGGCGGCTTCCCTTACCAGGACCAACAACCTCTCCCGATCCTTCCCCCTCTTTAGGTCAAGGGTCAGGACCTCCTTTTCCCCGTTCAAAAAGCGGTAGGCCTCCGGGGCCCAGTCCCTGAGGGGATCCCCTTGCGGAGGCTCCACCTTGACCACGGGAAAACCCAAATCCCCAAGAAGCTTTCCCGCCAAGGGCCCGGGAAGCAGCCGGGTCAGGTCCAGAACCTTACCTGGGGGCCATGCGCAGGGCGCCATCCAGGCGGATCACCTCCCCGTTCAGCATGGGGTTTTCCAGGATGTGGAGGACCAACAGGGCGTACTCCTCGGGGCGGCCCAGGCGCTTAGGGAAGGGCACCTGTTCCGCCAACGAGGCCTTGGCCTTTTCAGGAAGCCCTTGAAGGAGGGGGGTATCGAAGAGGCCTGGGGCCACGGTCACCACCCGGATGCCCCAGTCCGCCAGCTCCCGGGCAGCGGGAAGGGTGAGGCCCACCACGCCCCCCTTACTGGCGGCGTAGGCCGCCTGGCCCACCTGGCCCTCAAAGGCAGCCACGCTGGCGGTGTTCACGATGACTCCCCGCTGCCCCTCGGCGTCGGGAGGGTTCTCCCGCATGGCCCAAGCCGCCAGGCGCAAGACGTTGAAGGTGCCCAAGAGGTTCACCTCCACCACCCGGCGGAAGCCCTCCAGGTCGTGGGGGCCTTCTCGGCCCAAAATCTTGCGGGCCAGGCCGATCCCCGCCGCGTTCACCACGGCAAAGAGAGGAGCCTGGGAGGCCGCAAGCTCCACCGCCCGCTTAGCATCCTCTTCCCTGGCCACATCCCCCTCCAGGTACTGGAGGCCGGGAGCCTCCCCCCGCCTGAGGTCCAAGACCACCACCCTGTAGCCCCTATCCCTTAGGGCCAGGGCTGCGGCCCGCCCGAGCCCCGAGGCCCCACCCGTCACCAAGGCGCTTCTTTCCATGGTCCACCCCTAGATCCGTTGGATGATGGTGGCCGTGGCTTGGCCGTGGCCGATGCACATCACCTGCAGGCCGAACTCCCCCCCGGTGCGTTCCAGCTCGTGGAGGAGCTTGGTCATGAGGACCGCCCCCGTGGCCCCCAAGGGGTGGCCGTGGGCGATGGCGCCGCCGTTGGGGTTCACGCTCTCCGGGTCGGGGCCAAGCTCCCGCAGGAAGGCCAGGACCACGCTGGCGAAGGCCTCGTTGATCTCGATGACGTCGATGTCCTTGAGGGAAAGCCCGGCCCGCTCCAGGGCCTTCCTCGTGGCGGGGATCACCTCCAAAAGCTGCAGGGTGGGGTTCCCCGCCACCACCACCCGGGCGAGGAAGCGGGCCCGGGGGCGAAGGCCCAAGGCCTGGGCCTTCTCCCGGTCCCCCAGGAGGAGGGCCGCCGCCCCGTCGGAGATCTGGCTGGAGTTGCCGGCGGTCACCACCCCGTCCTCCCGGAAGACGGGCTTCAAGGCCAGCATCCGCTCGTAGTCCACGTCGAAACGCACCCCTTCGTCGCGGTCCAGCAGGAAAGGCCTTCCCTCCCCATCCACCCCCTCCAGGGGAAGGATCTGGTCCCGGAAGCGCCCCTCCTGGATGGCCCGGGCCGCCCGCCTATGGGAGAGATAGCCCCACTCGTCCAGTTCCTCCCGGCAGAGGCCATACTTCTCTGCAATGCGTTCCGCGCTTTCCCCCTGGTGGACGAGCTCATAACGCTGGAAAAGGGCCGGGTTTAAGGTGTGGAAGCCGCCCCCGATGTCGGAGAACATGGGGCATCGGGTCATGCTCTCCACCCCTCCGGCGATGGCGAAGTCCAAGTCCCCGGCGGCGATGGCCTGGGCGGCGAAGTGTACCGCCTGCTGGCTGGAGCCGCACATGCGGTTTAGGCTTACCGCAGGCACCTCCTTCGGCAGGCGGGAGAGGAGGACGGCCAGCCGGCCCACGTTGGCCCCTTGCTCCCCGGTTTGGGTCACGCACCCCGTGACCACGTCCCCGATGAGGTGGGGGTCGATCCCCGTCCGCTCTAGGAGGGCATCCAAGACCCGGGCGTAAAGGGCATCGGGCCGCCACGCCCTTAAAGCCCCGTTCCGTTTGCCGATGGGGGTGCGCACCGCCTCGAGGATCACCGGCTCTCCCATACCTGCCTCCGCACCAGTTCCCGCAGGACGATGAGCCTCTGGATCTCCGAGGTGCCCTCGTAGATCTGGAGCACCTTGGCGTCGCGGTAGAGCTTGGCCAGGGGGTACTCCTCGCTGTAGCCGTTGCCCCCGAAGACCTGGAGGGCCTCGGAAACCCCCCGCACCGCGGCGTCGGCGGCAAAGGCCTTGGCCGCGGCTGCCTCCAAGGCGTTCTCCTCGCCTCGTTCCGCCAGTTCGGCAGCCTTCAGGGTGAGGAGGCGGGCGGCCTCGAGGTCTATGAAGATCTCCGAAAGCTTAAACCCCACCCCCTCATGCTCCCAAAGGGGCTTGCCGAAGGCTTCCCGCATGGCGGCGTAGGCCAGGGCTTCGTCCAAAGCCCTCTGCAAAAGCCCCACCGCCAAGGCGGCCACCATGGGCCGGGAGCGGTTGAAGACCCGCATGGCGAGCCGGAAACCCTCCCGGGCGATGAGGCCCTCCTCGGGCACAAAAACCCCTTCCAGAGCCACCTCCGCCGCCGGGGAGGCCTTCTGCCCCAGCTTGGGCAAGGGAGGCCCTACCTCCACCCCTTCCCCCCGCTCCACCAGAAAAGCGGCGATCCCCTCCCTCCCCTCCGCCACCTTGGCGAAGACCACGAAGAAGGCCGCCTCGGGGGCGTGGCTGATCCAGGTCTTCCGCCCGTAGAGGCGGTAGCCTCCCGGCACCCTTTCCGCTCGGGTGCGGATGGCGGCCACGTCCGAGCCCGCGTGAGGCTCGGTGAGGGCGTAGGCGGCCACCTCCCCCTTGAGCCGGGGAAGGAAGCCCTGGGCGTAGGGGCTTTGCGAAAGGAGGAGGGCGTCCGCCACCAGGTTGTTGAGGAGCAGGGCCGCCGCCACCCCGGTGCAGGCGTAGCCCAGCTCCTCGGCCACCAGGACCAAGGCCCTCGGCCCAAGCCCAGCTCCGCCCAGCTCCTCCGGGACCAGCAGCACGGGAAAACCCAGCTCCGCCGCCTCGCGAAAAAGCGGCCAGGGAAAACGGGCCTCCTGGTCTAGCCTTCGGGCCTCGGGAAGGATCCGCTCCCGGGCAAAGCGCCATGCCAGCTCCCGGATGGGTTTCTCCAGATCCAAGGGAACCCCCGGGAAAAGTTTACCCGGTGCAAAACCCTGGGGCAAGGGCCCTCATCTCCCCTTCTTGCGGTACATAAGCCTATCGGCCGCCTCGAGGGCCTGCAAAAGCTCCCTTCCCTCCACCGGGCTGAAACCCACAGAAACCGAGGGGAAGCGGGCATGGACCCGCGCCTCCAAAGAGGCCCCGTCCCTTAAGCCCAGGTGCAGGCCCACAAACTCGTCCCCACCCACCCGGTAAAGGGCGTCCCCCTCCCGGGCCTCCTCCCTCAAGACCTGGGCGAAACGCACCAGATGGGCATCTCCTGCCTTATGCCCCTCCCGGTCGTTCACTGCCTTAAGATCATCCAGGTCCCAAAGGGAAAGGACCAGGGAAAGCCCCTCCCGGGCGGCCAAGGCCTGCAGCCGGGGAAAGTCCCGCTCCAGGGAGCGGCGGTTGGCCAGACCTGTGAGGGGATCGGTGAGGGCCTCGCTCTGGATGAGGCTCTGCAAAGCCTGAAGGCGCTGGATCATGGCCGCCACGCTGAGGCCGGCTATGCCGGCCAAAAGCCCCCCCGCCGCCACCAGGAAGCGGGTTTCCTCCTGGGGCCAAGGGGCGAGGAGGACATAGGCCAAGGCCAGCCAAAGCCCAGGCCAGCCGGCGAAGGCGGCAAAGGCGTAGGCGCCCACGGTGAAAAAGGCCATGACCCCAAGCCGCCAATCCTCCCCGGAAAGCCCTCTGACCACCGCTCCCGGCGGGGCCACCAGGCTCATGAGGGCGGTGAATAGGGCCACCCCCAGGTGCAGGGCTACGGCCAGACGCCCCATGCCGGTGGCCCTGGCCAGGAGGTAGGCCACTGGAAGGCTTAACCAGTAAAGGAGCGTGGCAGCGTACATCACCTGGCCCCCATACAGCACCACCACCGGGATCCACACCAAAGGGATCAGGGCCAGGCGCCAGTACAGGCGGACCAGCCCCGGCCAGATCTCAGGGGACATGCCGCATTCTATCCAGACCACAAGACCACCGGGCGGTTCATTTGGGGTAGGGGCCCCAAAGCGGCCAGCTTGACTTTGCCCCCTCCACCTTGGACGATGAGAAGGATGGACAGCAGGCGCATCCGCAACTTCTCCATCATCGCCCACGTGGACCACGGGAAGTCCACCCTGGCCGACCGCATCCTGCAGATGACCCATGCGGTGAGCGAGCGGGAGATGCGGGAGCAGTTTTTGGACTCCCTGGAGCTGGAGCGCGAGCGGGGCATCACCATCAAGGCCAGCGCCGTGCGGGTGGAGTACCGGGCCAAGGATGGGGAAACCTATATCTTCAACCTGATCGACACCCCGGGCCACGTGGACTTCACCTACGAGGTCTCCCGGGCCTTGGCGGCGGTGGAGGGGGTCCTTTTGGTGGTGGACGCCAGCCAAGGGGTGGAGGCGGAAACCCTGGCCAAGTTCTACATGGCCCTGGAACACGGCCATGTGATGATTCCGGTTATCAACAAGATCGACCTTCCCAACGCCAGGCCCCTGGAGGTGGCTCTCGAGGTGGAGGAGGTTTTGGGCCTCCCCGCGGACGAGGCCATCTTCGCCTCGGGGAAAACGGGGGAAGGCGTGGAGGAGATCCTCGAGGCCATAGTAAAGCGCATCCCACCCCCCAAGGGCGACCCGGAAGCGCCTCTTAAGGCCCTCATCTTTGACTCCCTTTACGACGCCTACCAGGGGGTCATCCCCTACCTCCGCCTCTTTGAGGGCCGTGTGCGCCCGGGAGACCGCATCCGCGTTTGGTCCACGGGGAAGGAGTTCGTGGTGGACAAGGTGGGGATCTTTACCCCGCAGGGGCTTGTCCCGGTGGAGGAACTCACCGCAGGGGAAGTGGGGTGGCTCGTGGCCGCCATCCGCGACATCCACGACGTGCAGGTGGGGGATACCCTCACCCACGCCCAAAGGCCCACGGACGCCCCCTACCCCGGCTTCCGCCCGGCCAAGCCCGTGGTCTTCGCCGGCCTCTACCCGGTGGACTCCGGGGACTATGGCAAGCTCCGGGACGCCCTGGAAAAGCTCAAGCTCAACGATGCCGCCCTCACCTTCGAGCCGGAAACCTCCACCGCCTTGGGTTTCGGCTTTCGCTGCGGCTTCCTGGGGCTCCTCCATGCGGAGATCGTGCAGGAGCGCCTGGAGCGGGAGTTCGGCCTGGAGCTTATCGCCACCGCCCCCAGCGTGGTCTACCGGGTGCGCCTGAAAAATGGGGAGGAGGTGGAGGTGCTAAACCCCGCCGACCTCCCCGACCCCACGAAGATCGAGGAGATCCTGGAGCCCTACGTGAAGCTCGCCATCTTTACCCCCGAGGAATTCGTGGGGGCCATCATGCAACTCGTCCAGGAAAAACGGGGCCGCCTGGTGAACATGACCTACCTTCCCGGGGAGACCAAGCGGGTGGAGCTGGTCTACGAGGTGCCCTTTGCCGAGATCCTCTACGACTTCCACGACCGCCTGAAGAGCCTCTCCCGGGGCTACGCCTCCATGGACTACGAGCAGATCGGCTACCAACCTGGGGATTTGGTCAAGGTAAACGTCCTGGTGCACGGGGAACCCGTGGATGCCCTCACCTTCATCGCCCACCGGGAGAAGGCCTACCCCATGGCCCGGGCCATCGTGGATAAGCTGGCCGAGGTCATCCCCCGTCAGCTTTTTGAAGTGCCCATCCAGGCGGCCATCGGGGGCAAGATCATCGCCCGGGCCACGGTGAAGGCCCTCAGGAAGGACGTCTTGGCCAAGTGCTACGGCGGGGACGTGACCCGCAAGAAGAAGCTTCTGGAAAAGCAAAAGGAGGGGAAGAAGCGGCTCAAGGCCATCGGCAAGGTGGAGGTGCCCCAGGAGGCCTTCCTGGCGGTGCTCTCGGCGGGGCGGGATGAGTCTTAGGGCAAGGCTGGCCCTGGTCATCGCCCTTCTGGCTTTTCTGCCCAACCTGGTCCTAGCCCTCACCCTGGGCCTCGTGGGGGAAGGTCCCTGGATGCCCTTGGTGCTTTGGCTTCTCCTCATCGCCCTGGTTTCCGGGGCGGTGGGGTACTTCCTGGCCCGAAGCCTCCTCAGGCCCCTTGAGGAGCTCACCCGCGCCCTGGCCTACCTTTCCGTCAGGGAGGGTCCGGCGAACGAGCTCAGGCTACCCGCCCCCAAGGAGCCTCCCCCCATGGAGATCGCCCTGCTCCGCGCCCGCTTCGGGGAGCTTCTTCAACGCCTCCAGGGCCTCATGGAGGCCCGGGAAGCCTTCTACGGGGCCCTGGCCCACGACCTGAAAACCCCCCTGGTTTCCGCGATTCGGGCCCTGGAGTACCTGGAAAGGGCGGACCACTTGGGCCGCGAAAAGCGGGTGGAACTCCTTTTAGCCCTAAGGCGAGAGTTAACCCAGGCCCACCTCCTGGTGGAAAACCTCCTGGCCCTCTCCCGCCTCGAGGCCCGCACCCCCCAGCGGGAAACTCTGAACCTGAGGGCCTTGGCCGAGGATCTCCTTCTGCGTTACCGGGAGGAAGGGAGAAGGCGGGGACTCGCCCTCACGGTGGAGGGGGCGGGTCTCGCCCGGGGGGAGCGGCTCCTTTTGGAAAGGGCCCTGGCCAACCTTCTGGACAATGCCCTACGGCACGCCAAAACCCAGGTGCGCATCCGGGTGGAGGAAGGGGCCCTGCAGGTGGAGGACGACGGGGAGGGGCTTCCCCTGCCCCTCGAGGCCCTGGCCCAGCCCTTCCGCCAAGGGGGCCCGAACCGGGGAAGCGCGGGGCTTGGCCTCTACACCGCCAAGCGGGTGGCTGAAGCCCACGGGGGGAGGCTTTTAACCTGCAAAGGCCCGTTGGGCGGGGCGTGTTTGCGCCTGGAACTCCCCTCGGCTAAGGAGCTTTAGTCCATAACCGGGGGGATCTGCCGCACCCAGAGGATGTAGGAGAGGTGCTCCAGGTACCTCAAGGGGACCTCGGGAAGGGGACGGTCCACCTCGAGGCTCATCATGGCCTCCCCACCCCGCTTCTTGCGGCTTACCGTGAGGTAGGCGATGTTCACCTCGTCATCGGCCAGGATGCGGGCCACCCGGGCCACCACCCCCGGGGTGTCCACGTTGCGGATCACCAGGGTGGGGGCGGCCCCGGTGATGCGCACCTCGAAGCCATCCAGGTCAAAGATGCGCACCAATCCGCCTCCCAGGGAGCTTCCCGTCACGGTGATGCGCTCCTTCTCCCCCTCCAGGACCATGCGCACGGTGTTGGGGTGCACATCCCCTAGCTCCACTGCCTTGAAGGCCACCTCGAGGCCTTCTTTCTCCGCTAGGGAAAGGCTTTCCTTAAGCCTTTCGTCGTCAGGGGTAAAGCCCAGGATCCCCGCCACCAGGGCCAGGTGGGTACCGTGGCCCTTTCCCGTTTTGGCGAAGGAGCCGTGGAGGCCAAACTCCACCCGCCTGGGCCTCTCCCCCAAAAGGTGACGGGCCAGAAGGGCCAGGCGGCAGGCGCCAGCGGTGTGGCTGGAGGAAGGCCCCACCATCACCGGGCCGATCATGTCCAGTAGACCCATGCCTGTAGAATAACCCCATGCGCGCGTTCCTGACCCGGGCCATCGGCTTCCTCTTGGCCCTGGGACTCCCGGTTTTAGGCCAAAGCCTGGTGGTCCCGAAGGAGGTCCAGGCAGGAAGGCCCGTGGTCCTGGAGGGGCGGGACCTGCCCGAAGGGCGCTTCCCCCTAGTGCTGGAAGGACCCGAGGGGCAGGAAACCCTGGAGGTGGAGGCCCAGAAGGGAAGGTTCCAGCTGGAGCTACACCCCAAGGCCCCTGGGGAGTACCGCATCCGCCTTTCCCTGCCCTCCGGAGCCCTGGAAGCCCGCCTCACCGCCCTGGCTCCCACCACCCCCGAGCTGACCCAGGAAGGCCTTAAGCTCCCCTGGGGCCTCCTGCCCCTGCCCCCAGGGGACTGGCTGGGACCCTTGGTCCAGGGGGATAAGGTGTACGTGGCCCAGGGGCTTTTGGTGGTGGAGACCAGCCTGAAGGGGGAAGCCGTCTCCTTCCACTTCGCCCCGGCCCGCCTCCTGGCCCTCCGTCCAGGCCCTGAGGCCCTCCTACAAGGGGACTGGGTCCTGCCCATCCCCTTCCCCCCCTTGCCCTTTGAAGGCCACGGGGAGGACCTAAAGGCCCTAGGCACCCTCCTCCAGGCCCTTAACCCTCCTAAGCCCTGGCCTTATTTCGCCTACTGGACCCAAGACCCCGCCAGCCTCACCCCGGAGGACCTGGAGGCCTACGGCCAGGACCTCCTGGCCCGGGGCCATAGGCCGGAACTCTTCTTCGGCCAACCGGAGGTGGCCCGCATGGCGGAGGTCTCCCGCTCCCTGCGGCAAAAGGATCCCGAAAAGGCCCTCCTCCTGGCCCAGGCCCTTCTCCGCTACACCCCCCTTTTCCCGGGTTCCTTGGCCTTTTTTAAGGAAACGGCCCAGTACCTGGAGGCCCAGGGGCACCCGGCCCAGGCCTTGCGCTTCCAGGAAGCGGAGAAACTCCTTAGGACCTGGCTTCCCCCAAGGCTTTCCCTGCTTTCCCCCGCCCTTGGAACCCTGGGCCTGGCGTATTTGGCCCTTATGCTCTACCTCTTCCTCTTTTACCTGCCCGCCCAGCTAAAGGACCTGAAGCCCATCGGTGGCTACCTGGGTGGGTTCTGGCGGCACCCCCTCCTGCGCCTTCGGCACCTCCACCTGGCCTACGCCAGCCTGGGGGAACGGGTGCTGGCCCTGGCCCTCTTCCTGGCCCTCGGCCTGGGCCTCCTCCTTCAGGGACTGGACGCCCAGGTGCGCAAAGGACTTTTCGCCTCCCCCTTGGACCAAGGCACCCTCCGCACCCAAAAAGCCCAGGACTGGCTCCGCACCCTGCCCTCTACCCCCGAGGTCAAGGCGCTTCTGGGCTACGCCCTCCTTTCGGAAGCCCCCAAGGAGGCCCGGGACCTCCTGCGGGAGGCCTCCTTACCCTTTGCCCTGGCCCTTAGGGGAGACGAAACCGCCTTGGCCCAAGCCTACCGTAAGGCTCCCCTCGAGGGCCCCATCCGCACCGCCTCAGGGCTGGGCCAGGACCCCTGGGGGGCCAGGGAGCCAGGCCCCTCCGTGCGCACCCTTTACCAGGCCCTCCTCCAGGTGGAGCTAAAGCGCCTCCTGGAGGATCCCTTCCGGGGGTTCCTGCACCTCAGCACCCCCCTTCCCGAAGGGGTGAAGCCTTGGGCCTTCGTGGGCTTCTGGCTCCTCCTTCTTTACCACCTCCTCACCTTCCTCCTGCCCCGGCGCAGGACCCCGGTCCCCCCCTCCTGGGCCCTGGGGGTGCGCCTCCTGGTACCGGGAAGCCTGGGGTTCTCCGCGGGGCTGGGCCTCGTGCTTCTCCTCCTTTTCGCCTACGGGCTCCTGGCCCTCCTGGAGAGGAAGGGACCGACCCTCCTGATCCTGGCCTATGGGCTCCACCTCCTGGGGTTGGCCCTTAGCCTGAGGAGGTCCGCATGATCCTTCCTCCCATCCCCACTCCCTTTGACCGGGAAGGCCGCCTGGACGCGGAAGCCTTTCGGGAACTGGCGGAAGCCCTAGAACCCTTGGTGGACGGGCTTCTCATCTACGGCTCCAACGGGGAGGGCGTCCACCTGACCCCGGAGGAGCGGGCCCAGGGCCTGCGGGCCCTGAGCCCCAAGAAGCCCTTCCTGGTAGGCCTCATGGAGGAAACCCTGCCCCAGGCGGAGCGGGCCCTCCTGGAGGCTAAGGAAGCGGGGGCCATGGCCCTCCTGGCCACCCCGCCCCGCTACTACCACGGAAGCCTCGGGGAAGGGCTTCTCACCTACTACCAAGCCCTAGCGGACAGGATGCCCGTCTTCCTCTACCACGTGCCCCAGAACACCAAGGTGGACCTCCCCCTCCCTGCGGTGGAGGCCTTGGCGGCCCACCCGCAGGTCCTGGGCATCAAGGACTCCAGCGGGGACCTAACCCGCCTGGCCTTTTACCAGGCCCATCTGAAGGATTTCCGGGTCTTCACCGGCCACGCCCCCACCTTCCTGGGGGCCTTGGCCCTGGGCGCGGAAGGGGGCATCCTGGCCGCGGCCAACCTGGCCCCCCGGGCCTACCGCGCCCTCTTGGAGGCCTTCCGCGGGGGACGCCTGGAGGAGGCCCAAGCCCTCCAGCGGCGCCTTTTCCCCTTGGGGGACCTCCTCGCCAAGGGGGGGGTGCCCCTCCTCAAGCAGGCCCTCCGCCACCTGGGCCTGCCCGCGGGCTACCCCAGGCCCCCCTACCCCCAGGAAAGCCCCCTTTGGAGCAACCTTCTTCCCGTCCTGGAAGGGCTGAAGGAAGAGGGGTGGCTCTTATGAGGAGGGGCCTTCTCCTCGTGCTCCTGGCCCTGGGGGCTTGCGCCCCCCAGATCCTCACCCCCGAGGCCCGCTTCCTGGGGGCGGAGCTACGGGGCCTGGAGCTCTCCCCGAGCCCAGCCCTCCTTCTGGGCCTTAGGGTGGCCTTCCACAACCCCAACCCCTTCCCCCTGCCCCTTTCCGCCTTGGGCGCCCGGCTCAAGGTAGGCGAGGTCGCGGTGCCCTTGGACCTCACCCTACCCCCAGGAGCGAAGGAGGAGGTGCTTCCGGTGCGGCTTACCCCGCAAAGCGCCCTGAGCACCGCCCAAGCCCTCTTCACCCGGGAAGGGGTAGAGGTGGCGCTGGAAGGCCGCACCCTGGGCCAGAACCTCACCTTCTTCCGCACCCGGGTGGCCTTCCCCCTGGAGCCCCCAAGGGTCCGCCGGGCAGGGGTGAACTTCTTCCTGGAAAACCCCAACCCCCTACCTCTGCGGGTGGAGGGGAAGCTGGTGCTCATGGGCCAAACCTTCCAGGTGGCAGCGGACCTGCCCGCCCGCGGGGAAGGAAGGCTCCAGGTGGTGGGCTTCCGCCCCGGCCTGGACCGGGGAACGGGGCGGCTGGAGCTCACCCTCGAGGTCCCAGGCTTCTTCCGCCAGACCCTGGTCCTGGCCCTTTAGAGTTTGAAGCCGAGGGGAAGGAGCTCCCCCAAGGAGCGCACCTCGTACCCCTCGGGCCCGTGCATCACCACCTCCGCCTCGGGCCCGCCGAACTCCAAGAGCACCTGGCGGCACCCCCCACAGGGGGGAATGGGGCCTTTGGGGCTATAGATGTGCACCCGCTCCAGCTTCCTCTTCCCCGCCAGGACCATGGCCGCCACCGCGTTGCGCTCGGCGCACTGGGAAAGGGGAAAGGAGGCGTTCTCCACGTTGACTCCAAGGAAGCTTTCCCCCTCCGCCTCCACCAGGGCCACCACGGGAAAGCCGGAATAGGGAGCGTAGGCCCGCCCCACGTGGGCCTTCAGGATTTCCCTAACCTTCTCCATGCTCCACGAGCCTTTCCACCCGCACCCGTTCGATGCGCCTTTGGTCGGCGCTTTCCACCACGAAGCGGAAGCCCTGCCACTCCACGCTCTCCCCCACGCTGGGGATGCGCCCGAACTGCTCGTAGAGGAAGCCCGAGAGGGTGTCGTACTCCCCCTCGGGAAGCTCCACTCCTAAGGCCTCGGAGACCTCGTCCACGGGGGTCTGGGCCTGGATGGAAAAGGAGCCGTCGGGAAGCCTGCGGATAGCCAAATCCTCCGGCTCGTCGGTTTCGTCGTAGATCTCCCCCACGATCTCCTCCATCACGTCCTCAAGGGTCACCAGGCCCGCCGTGCCCCCGAACTCGTCCACCACGATGGCCATGTGCACCTTCCGGCGCCTAAGCTCCCGCAGGAGGGTCCAGGCGTCCATGTTCTCGGGCACGAAGTAGGGGGGGTGGGCGATGGAGGCCACGGTGCGCGCCTTGAGGTCCTCCTCGCAGTAGTAGTCCAGGAGGTCTTTGGCGTAAGCCACCCCCACGATGTGGTCCACGCTCTCCCGGTACACGGGCACCCGGCTGTAGCGGTGTTCGCGGAAAAGGTGGAGGAAGTCCTCCAAGGTGGCGTCGGCCTCGATGGCCACCATGTCCACCCGCGGGGTCATGATCTCCCGCACCGGGGTTTCCTCCAGCTCCAGGATGGAGTGGATCATCTCCTCCTCCTGGGCCTCGATGGTGCCGGACTCCTCCGCCCCCGCCAGGATGAGCTTGAGCTCCTGCTCGGACACCAGGGGCGTGCCCCGGGGCTCGAGGCCCAGCACCTTGAGCAGGGAAACGGAAACCAGGCTAAAGAAGCGCCCCACCGGGTAGAGGAGGACGGAGAGGAGGTAGATGGGCCAGGCGGCCACCCGGGCCAGGGGTACGGCATGGTGCACAGCGATGGACTTGGGGGTGATCTCCCCGAAGAAAAGGATCAGGAAGGTCATGACCCCGGTGGCCACCCCCACCCCCACCGAGCCGAAGGCCCGGGTGGCCAGGTCCGTGACCAAGGCGGTGGCGGCGATGTTCACCAGGTTGTTGCCCACCAGGATGGTGGTGAGGAAGCGGGTGATGTCCTGGGCTAGGAGGCGGAAGGGCCCCCCTTGGGCTTCCGAAAGCTCCCGCACCTTCCAGGGGTAGAGGGTGGTGAAGGCGGTCTCGCTGGCGGAAAAGAAGGCGGAAAGGACCAGGAAGAGGGCCAAAAGAAAAAGGTCCCCAGGACTAGGGGCTTGGGACTGGGCCAGGGCTACGGTGCCGAAGGGCAAGAAGAAGAGCCACCGACTGGGAGGTCTGTCCATATCACCTTTTCGCATTGTACACCATGGGCAAGTGTGGCCCGGCCCCACCTCCTTACTTCACCTTTCTGTATAGTTGAAGGGTATGAATGGTCCGCCCCTCACCCTGGTGGAAGAGCTTTCCCGGTTGGGCTACACCCTCATGCGCCTCCTCTTTGCCCGGGCCAAGGAGGTCTTCGCTAAGGAAGGGATTTCCCCCCTGCAGGCGGAGGCGCTCCGCCTGGTGGCCGAGGGGGTGCGGCTGCCCTCGAGGCTAGCCGAGCACCTGGAGGTCCTGCCCTCCCAGGTCTCCCACCTCCTGGCCTCCTTGGAAGAAGCCGGGCTCCTGGAGCGCCACCCCGACCCCGAGGACCGGCGGCGGGTTCAGCTCCAGCTCACCCCCAAGGGAAAGGCGGTGCAAGGGCGGCTCCAGGCGGCCTGGCTGGAGGCCTACCGCCAGCACCTTAGCCGCCTGAACACCGCAGAGCTTCTGGCCTTCCGCGACCTGCTGAAAAAGCTCACGGAGGTGGAGCGTGGCTAGGCTTTGGGCCCTTCTCTTCCTCCTGGTCCCGGCCCTGGCCAGCGGCCACGCCCTAGTGCCCTTGCGGGAGCACCCCCTCCTCCGCCAGGCCCAAGCCCTTCTGGAGGCGGCGCGCAAGGGGCTGGAAGCCCAGGCCGCCCCCCTCGCCCTTAACCTCCAGGGCAACTACGCCCGGCTGGGCTACGAGTGCACCCCCGCCTCCCTCTGCCCAAGCCTCCCCGCCACGGGGGGGAGCCTCACCCTGTCCCTGGTCCTCACGCCCTTCCCCTTCGGAGAGACCGCAGACGGGCTAGCAAGGGCCCAGATCGCCTACCGCCGGGCGGAACTGGGCTACCGCAAGGCCCTCACCGCCCTGCAGGCCCAGGCGGTGGCCGCATACGGCCGTCACCGCCAGGCCCTTTTGGGGGTGGAGGCGGCAACCAAGGGCGTGGAGCTGGCGGAGAAAGCCCTGGAGGCCGCCAGGAAGCGCCAGGCCAACGCCAAGGAGTTGCGCGAGGCAGAGCTTGCTCTCCTGGAGGCGCAAAACCGCCTGGAGGAGGCCCGCCGCGGCCTGGAGCTGGCCAAGCAGGCGGCGCTAGGGCTGGTGGACCTGGAAAGGCCCCTTCCCGAGATCCCCCCGCCCAAGGGGAGCACGCCCCTTGCCCTGGAGGAGGCCCGCCTAAGCGTGGCGGAGGCCGAAATCGCCTATGGGAGTGCCCTCCGCGCCCTCTTGCCCCAGGTGCAGGCCAGCTACCTCCTCTACCCTAGCGGCAACGACACCCTGGCCCTTTCCCTCTCCAGCCGCTCCCTGCAGCCCACCCTCTCCTACACCCGGCAAGACCCAGCCCGCCAGCCCACCCCGGTGCCGGGCGGGGGCAGCTACCGCACCCAGGAGGAGCTCCGGCTTTCCCTCTCCCTCACCCTCTCCCCTGGGCTCCTGGCGGCCCTGGAGGCGGCCAACCTCCAGAAGCAGGGGGCAGAGGAGGCCCTGCGGGCGGCCGAGATCCAAGCCCATCTCCAGGAGGCCAGCCTGCGCCACGCCCTTCAAGGGGCCGAGGCCGCCTTGGCCCTGGCCCAAAGGCACCTGGCCGCACAAGAGCAGGCCCTGGAGGAAACCCGAAAGCGCCTGGCCCTGGGGCTGGAAAGCCCCTTGGGCCTCCTCCAGGCTGAACTCTCGTGGATGCAGGCCCGCCTGGGCCTGGCGCAAGCGGAAAGCGAGTACCGAAACCGTCTGATGGAGCTCTACCAGTTCTACGGCGAGCTTTTACCGGAGGTAAATCCATGAAACGAGCCCTTATGACCCTTCTCCTCCTGCTCCCCGCCCTGGCCCAGCCCCTCCCCGAGGCCCTGAAGCGGGCCCCCGAGGTGGCAGGGGTGGTCACGGCCCGTTTGGACTACGAAACCAAACAGAAAGACCTGGCCCGCACCCTCCAGGACCCCTTGCGCACCGCCTTGGCCGAGCTACAGGCGCGCCAAGCCTGGGAACTGGCCGAGGCCAAGCTCAAAAGGGCCCTGGCCCAGGCGGAAAGCGAGATCGTTTCCGCCTACACCCAGGCCTATGAAGCCCTCCTGCAGGTGGATCTGGCGGAAAAAGCCGTGGAGGTGGCCGAGCTGGGGCTTAAGGCCACGGAGATCCGCCTCAAGGGAGGTGGGGCCACCAGCCTGGACCTCCTGGAGGCGCAGAACCGCCTCCTGGAGGCCAGGAAGAACCTGGAGCTAGCCCGAAGAGGGCGGGATAGCGCCTTGGCCGCCTTGGCGAACCTGGTGGGTCCATGGAAGCCGGAAAGTGTTCAGGAACTTCCAGCTCTCCCTGAGGGTAAGGTGGTGGAGACCCTTCTTCAGGAACACGTCGACCTCCTGCAGCTGAAGCAGTCTTTGGTCCTTCTCCGCTTCCAGCGGGGTCTCTTGGACGAAAGCTTTGTTCCGAGGAAGGAAATCGAGGCCTTAGAGGACCAGATCCAAACCCTCGAGGCCAACCTGGCCAACCTGGAGCGTTCCTTAAGGGTAGGACTGGAGGCCAGGTACCGACAGCTGTCCCCCCTCCTGCAAGGGGTGAAAACAACGGAAGAGGCGTACCGGGTAGCCCAGGAGCGGTACCGGGCCGAGGAAAAACGCTTCCAAGCCGGGCTCACAAGCCGCCTCTCCCTCCTGCAACAGGAGCTCGCCCTGAAGCAGGCGGAGCTCTCCTGGGAGCAGGCCAAGCACGCCTACCTGAAGGCCTACTACGGCCTTTTGGCCTCGAGGTGAACATGCGCCGACTCCTCCTTCTCCTACCCCTCCTCCTCTTCGCCTGCGCCCCCGAGAAGGCGGAGGCCCCCGCCCAGGAAGCCCAAGCCCCCCTGGCCCTCCAGGTGCGGGTGGTGGAGGCCAAGCGGGGCATCCTGGAACGGGAAGTGCGGGCCTCCGCCAGCCTTCAGGCGGAACGGGACAGCCTGGTGGCCGCCGGGGCCGCAGGCCGGGTGCTCAAGACCCTTCCCGCAGGCACCCCGGTGCGGGCCGGGGAAGGGGTGGTCTACCTGGACCCCGCCCCCTTCCAGGAAGCCCTGGAAGCCGCAAGGCTCAACCTCCGCCAGGCGGAGGCCAACCTGGAGCGGACGCGGAACCAGCTCCTGGGCAACCGGGCCGCCCTCCAGGCCCAGCTGGAGGCGGCCAAGGTGCAGCTGGAAGCCGCCAAGAGGCGCTACGAGGAAGGCCAGGCCCTCCTCCAGGCGGGCGCCCTGGCCCCCCTGGACCTCAAGGCCCTCGAGGCCCAGCTCCGCCAGGCGCAAAGCGCCTACGAGAACGCCCGGGAAGCCCTCTCCCGCCTGGAGCGGGCCGAAGACCTCAGGCTCTTGGAGCTCCAGGTGGAAGGGGCCAGGCTCCAGGTGCGTCAGGCGGAACGGAACCTCAAGGAGAGCGTGGTGCGGGCCCCCTTCGCTGGGGAGGTGGTGGAGGTCTTCGTGAAGGAAGGGGAGTTCCTGGGCACGGGTAGCCGCGCCTTCCGCCTAGCCACCACCGACCGCCTCCTGGCCAAGGTCTACCTGCCCCCGGAAAAGGCCAACGCCCTGGGGCCGGAAACCCCCTTCACCCTGCGCCAAAACGGGCAGGAGGTGGCGGCCAGGCTCCTGCGCAAGTCCGAGCTTCCGGGCCAAAACCGCCTGGTGGAGGTGGTGCTAGAGCCCCAGGGGGCCCTTCTGCCCGGCCCCGCCGAGGCCCGCTACCGGGAGCGGGTGGCGGAAGGGGTTCGCTTGCCCGCCGGCGCGGTGCGCATTCAGGAGAGCGAAGCGGTGGTCTACCGGGTGGAGGACGGCAGGGCCCGGGAAGTCCGGGTGCAGCTGGTGGCCCAGGAAGGGACCCAGGCGGTGGTGGAGGGCTTGCCCGAAGGGGCCCGGGTCATCTACCCCGTACCCGAAGGCCTTAAGGACGGCGACCCCGTGGAGGTGCTCCCGTGAGAGAAAACCCCTTGGTGGCCTTCTTCGTGGAGCGCTTTGTCTTCGCCACGGCCATCTTCGTGGGCCTGGTGCTGGTGGGCCTGCTGCTGGGCCTAGGGCTCGGGGTGGAGCTCCTGCCCCGCTTCAGCGTGCCGGTGGTGGCGGTCTCCACCAGCTACCCCGGGGCGGGCCCGGAGGAGGTGGCGGAGCAGGTCTCCAAGCCCCTGGAAGATGCCCTTTCCACCCTAAGCGGGGTGGACACCATCGGCAGTAGCTCCAGCGAGGGCTTCAGCCTGGTCTTCGTCCAGTTCCAGCAGGGGGTGGACGTGGACCGGGCGGCGGTGGAGGCCAGCCAGAAGGTGGCCGCCGCCCGGGGCCAGCTCCCCAAGGACGCCTCGGCCCCCGTGGTGCAGAAGTTCGACCCCTCGGCAAGCCCCATCCTCTACCTGGCCCTCGAGGCCCCAGGGGAGGACCTCTCCCAGGTGCTCCGCTACGCGGAGCGCACCCTGAAGCCCAAGCTCCAGCTGGTGCAGGGGGTGGCGGACATCCGCCTCACCGGGGCCCCCAAGCGCTCCATCCGGGTCTACCTGGACCCGGACCGCCTGCAAGCCCTGGGGGTGGCCCCAGGGCAGGTGGCGCAGGCCCTCTCCGCCTCGGCCCTCAACCTGCCCTTGGGAAGCCTCACCGAAGGGGAGAAGCGCCTGGTCTACACCCTGCGGAGCACCCCGGCCACGGCAGGAGAGGTGGCAGACCTCCTCCTGGACCCCTCCCGTGGCCTTAGGGTGCGGGACGTGGCCCGGGTGGAGGAACGGGCTGAGGAGCCCACCACCCTAAACCGCCTAAATGGCCGCCCCGCCGTGCTCCTGGCGGTGGTGAAAACCCCAGACTCCAACGCCGTGGCCGTGGCCGACGGGGTAAAGCGGGCCCTTTCCGAGATCCGCCTCCCCCAAGGCTACCGGGCGGAGGTGGCCTTGGACACCACCCGCTTCATCCGCGCTGCGGTGGAGGACACGGTGCGGGAAGCCTTTTTAGCGGCCCTGGCCGTTTCCCTCGTGGTCTTGGTCTTCCTGGGGAAGCTCAACTCCGTGTTCTCCGTGATCCTGGCCATCCCCATCACCCTCTCCGGGGCTATCCTCCTCTTCGGCGTCCTGGGCTTCACCTACAACCTCATCAGCCTTCTCGCCCTCACCGTGGCGGTGGGCATCGTGGTGGATGACTCCATCGTGGTGGCGGAGAACATCGACCGCTACCGCCGGATGGGCTTTGGCCCAAAAGAGGCCGTTCTCAAAGGGGCATCCGAGGTGAGCGTGGCGGTGGCCGCGGCCACCTTGAGCCTCCTTGCGGTTTTCCTCCCCATCAGCTTCCTCCCGGGTCTCATCGGGCAGATCTTCCAGCAGTTTGGCCTGGGCATGGCGGCGGCCATCGCGGTGAGCTGGCTGGAGGCCCTCCTCTTCCTCACCGTGCGCCTCGCCTACTTCCCCGACCCCGAGCCTCCAACGCTCAAGGAAGCTTTCCGTGCCCTAAACCTCCTCCCCCAGGACCTCCGCTTCGCCTACCGCAGGGGCTTCCGCACCCCTTTAGGGCTGTTGCTGGGGGGCATGACGGCCTTCCTGCTTTGGCGGCAGGGGCCGCTGTACCTGCTCCTCCTGCCCCTTTACCCAGCCCTCCTGGGACTTCTGCGGTACGTGGGGCGTTTGCTCTTGGACCTGGCTGGGGCCGCCACCCGCCTCCTTCACGGCCTGGCGGAGGCGGGCCTGAGCCGCCTCACGGAGGCCTACGCCCGCAGCCTGGCCGGCGCCCTGAGGCGCCCCGGCCTGGTCCTCGGGCTGGCCGGCTTGGCCTTCTTCTCTATCTTCCCCATCCTGCCCAAGATCCCCTTCAACTTCACCCCCCGATCCGACACCGGGGTGCTCACCGCCACCCTGCTCCTGCCCAAGGACACGCCCCTGGCGGTGGCGGACCGGGCGGCGCGGACCCTCGAGGCCTATTTCCTGGCTCACCCCGCCGTGCTCCGGGTGGTGACCACCGTGGGGGCCAGCGCGGTGGGCGGGGCCCAGGTGGGAGACCCCAGCCGGGTCCAGCTCCAGATCGTCCTCAAGCCCAAAGGGGAACGGCAGGACATTTTCACCCTCACCGAGGCCTTCAACCGGGAGGGGAAAGCCCTTCTGAAGGACTTTCCCGGGGCCGACCTCCGGGTCCTGGCCCAGACGGGCCCCGAGGCGGGGGACGCCGATCTGCAGTTTTTCGTCACCAGCCCTGACCGGGCGCTTTTGGAGAAGCGGGCGCAGGCCATCACCGCCCTCATCGCCGAGAAGCCCTACGTGATGAACGTGAAGAGCACCCTCGAGGCCACCCAGCGGGAGCGGGTCTTCGTCCCTGACCCGGCCAGGCTCGCCGGGACCGGCCTCACCCCCGCAGACCTGGCCCAAGTCCTGAGGCTCTACCTCTCCGGCAGCCAGGCGGCCACCGCCCGGCGCTCGGGAGAGGAGTTCCCCGTGGTGGTTCAGGCCGACCCCCTGCGCCTGGGAAACGAGGCCAACCTCCTTTCCCTCCCCGTCTACGCCCCGGCCCTGCAGGCCTTCCTTCCCCTAGGGAGCCTCGGGCGGTTCGTGGAGCGGCCCGGACCCACCCTGATCTCGAGGCGCAACCAAGCCTACGCCGCCGGGATCAACATCAACCTCAAGCCCGACGCCCCTGGGAGCTTCCAGATCCAACGGGAGCTGGAAACGGAGCTTAGGGAAAAAGGCCTCTTGGGCGACGGGGTGGAGCTCATCGCCACCGGCCTGGGCTCCTTCACCGGGGAGCTGGCCCGGCTGGCCCCCCTGGCCTTCCTCCTGGCCCTGGTCCTCAACTACCTGGTCATCGCCAGCCAGTTCAACGCCTGGCGCTACCCCCTCTACCTCCTCCTCCCCGTGCCCCTGGCCCTGGTGGGGGCCTTCTGGCTCACCTACCTACTGGGTACTGGGCTGGACGTGATCAGCGTCCTGGGCGTGGTGATGCTCATCGGTCTCGTGACCAAAAACGCCATCCTCCTTTTGGACTTCGCCGTGAAGCGCATGCGGGAGATGCCCCTGAAGAACGCCCTGGTGGAGGCGGCTAGGCTCCGCCTAAGGCCCATCCTCATGACCACCCTCACCGTGCTCATCATCAGCCTGCCCCTCCTTCTGGGCACCGGGGAAGGAGCGGAGTACCGCAAGCCCCTGGGCGTCATCATCCTGGGGGGGCTCCTCTCCTCCACCCTGCTTACCCTCTTCGTGGTGCCCGCGGCCTTTTATGCCTTTGAACGGCAGCGGGCCCAAGAACCCGTCCTGAGGTGAAGCGTGAGCGCCAAGAAGCTCCTCTTCCTCTTCCTGGCCGCGGCCCTGCTCTTGGGCGGGGCGGTGGTGGGGGTGGCCTTTTACTTCCTCCGACCCCTGAAGGCCGAGAGGGCAGCCCTGGAAGCCCTCGCCCGCCCTAGCCTCACCCTGCGGGAAGCCCCCTACGGCCTGGAGCTTGTCCCCAAGGCCCCCAAGGCCCTTTTGGCCTTCTACCCCGGGGCCCGGGTGGAGCCTTTGGCCTACGCCCCGGTCCTGGCCCCCGTGGCGGAGGCCGGCTACCTGGTGGTCCTCCTGAAGGTGCCCTCCGGCATCGCCCTCCTGGGAAAGGAGCGGGCTCTGGAGGCCCAGGCCGCCCACCCTAACCTCCCCTTGGTGGTGGGGGGGCACAGCCTGGGCGGCGTGGCGGCGGCGGAGGTGGCCGCCCGGGAAGAGCTTCCCCTGGTCCTCTTCGCCAGCTACCCCGAGGCCGACCTCTCCGGGCAGAGCCTCCCCACCCTGGCCCTCTACGGCACGGAAGACGGCCTCCTCCCCCCGGAGGAAGCCCGGGAAAAGGCCAAGCGCCTCCCCCGGGGAGCCCGGGTGGTCTTCCTGGAAGGACTGAACCACGCGGGCTTTGGGGCCTACGGCCCGCAGAAGGGGGACCGGCCCGCCACCCGGCCCAGGGAGGTCCTCTGGCAGGAAATCAGCCAGGAGGTCCTTCTCTTCCTGGAGGGCCTGGGGTGGGACACCCCTCCCCCGCCCCAGGCCCTACGCTAGGGATATGGAGCGCACCCACGAGCGGGTTCTACGGGCCATGCGGGAAAACCTGGGGGAGGGCCTTCCCAAGGCCATTCCCCTCCTGGCCGAGAAGGCCCCAGGCCTCCTTTTGGAGCACGGGCGGAGCTGGACCTTCGCCATGCCGGAGAAGGGAGCCTTGGACGAAAGGACCCGCACCCTCATCCTCCTGGGCATCGCCCTGGCCACGGGTTCGGAAAGCTGCGTCAAGGCCATGAGCCACCGGGCCAAGCGCCTGGGCATTCCCAAGGAGGCCCTTCTGGAAACCCTGAAGATCGCCCGGCAGGCCCAGGCCAACGCCGTCTTGGGCCACGCCACCCCCCTTTTGGAAGTGCTATAGTGGGAAAAGCCGGGGCGGGCGCCCCCCCTCGGGAAACTTCCCCCAACAACCGAGCCCAGCTTAGCCCTTTGCCCTTCGGGGGAAGGGAAAGGAGTGGACATGAAGGACAGCTTTAAAGCCCTGAAGACCCTCGAGACCGCCAGCGGCACCTACGGCTACTTTGACCTTAGCGAGCTGGAGCGGCAGGGTGTGGCGGAGGTCAGCCGCCTACCCTTCTCCATCCGGGTCATGCTGGAAAGCCTCCTGAGAAACGAGGATGGCTACCAGGTGACCCGGGAGGACATCGAGGCCCTGGCCCGCTGGACCCCGGAGCCCGGGGAGATCAACGTGCCCCTGAAGCTGGCCCGGGTCATCCTCCAGGACTTCACCGGGGTGCCGGCGGTGGTGGACCTGGCCGCCATGCGGGATGCCGTGGCCGAGCGGGGTGGGGACCCCAAGCGCATCAACCCGGTGGTGCCCGCCGACCTTGTCATCGACCACTCGGTGCAGGTGGATGCCTTCGGCACCGCTTACGCCTTCTTCTACAACGTGGAGAAGGAGTACGAGCGGAACAAAGAGCGCTACCTGCTCCTCAAGTGGGCCCAAGGGGCCCTGGAAAACTTCCGCGTGGTACCCCCTGGCACCGGCATCGTCCACCAAGTGAACCTGGAGTACCTGGCCCAGGTGGTGATGACCGAAAAGCGGGATGGCCTCCTTCTCGCCTTCCCCGACAGCCTGGTGGGCACCGACAGCCACACCACCATGGTGAACGGCCTCGGGGTCCTGGGCTGGGGGGTGGGGGGCATCGAGGCCGAAGCGGTGATGCTGGGCCAGCCCTACTACATGCTGGCCCCCAAGGTGGTGGGCTTCAAGCTCTACGGGGAGCTTCCTGAAGGGGCTACGGCCACCGACCTGGTCCTCACCATCACGGAAATCCTGCGCAAGCACGGGGTGGTGGGCAAGTTCGTGGAGTTCTACGGCCCCGGGGTCGCCAAGCTCTCCCTGGCCGACCGGGCCACCATCGCCAACATGGCCCCCGAGTACGGGGCCACCATGGGCTTCTTCCCCGTGGACGAGGAAACCCTCAACTACCTGAGGCTGACGGGCCGCCCGGAGGAGCTCATCGCGCTGGTGGAGGCCTACACCAAGGCCAACGGGCTTTTCCGCACGCCTGAGGCAGAGGAACGGGTGCGCTACTCCGAGTACCTGGAGCTGGACCTCGCCACGGTGGAACCCTCCCTAGCCGGCCCCAAGCGGCCCCAGGACCGGGTGCCCCTCAAGGAGGTGAAGGGGAGCTTCCTGGCCCACCTCACCAAGCCGGTGAAGGAGCGGGGCTTCGGCCTCACCCAGGACCAGCTTTCCAAAAAGGTGCTGGTCAAGCGCCAGGACGAGGAGTTTGAGCTCACCCACGGCTCGGTGGTCATCGCCGCCATCACCAGCTGCACCAACACCTCCAACCCCACGGTGATGCTGGGCGCGGGGCTTTTGGCCAAGAAGGCGGTGGAGGCGGGGCTGGACACCAAGCCCTGGGTGAAGAGCTCCCTGGCCCCGGGCTCCAAGGTGGTGACCGACTACCTCGAGGCCAGCGGCCTCCTCCCCTTCCTCGAGGCCCTCCGCTTCCACGTGGTGGGCTACGGCTGCACCACCTGCATCGGCAACTCCGGCCCCCTCCCGGAGGACATCGCCCGCGCGGTGGAGGAAGGCGACCTGGTGGTGGCCGCGGTCCTCTCCGGCAACCGCAACTTTGAGGGGCGCATCAACCCCCACGTGAAGGCCAACTACCTGGCGAGCCCCATGCTGGTGGTGGCCTACGCCCTGGCGGGGCGCATGGATATCGACTTCACCAGCGAGCCCCTGGGCTTTGACCCCAACGGCAAGCCCGTCTTCCTCAAGGACATCTGGCCCTCCATGGAGGAGATCCGGGAGGCCATCGGGAAAACCTTGGATCCAGAGCTCTTCAAGAAGGAGTACAGCAAGGTCTTCGAGGGGGACGAGCGCTGGCAGGCCCTCCCCGCCCCCAAAGGGGAGCGCTACCGCTGGGATCCTGAAAGCACCTACATCCAGAACCCGCCCTTCTTCGAGGAGCTGGGCCGGCGCCAGGTGGGGGACATCCGGGGGGCCAGGGTGCTTCTGGTCCTGGGGGACTCTGTGACCACCGACCACATCTCCCCCGCCGGGGCCATCCCCGTGAAGAGCCCCGCGGGCCAGTACCTCCTGGCCAAAGGGGTTAAGCCCGAGGACTTCAACTCCTACGGCTCCCGCCGGGGCAACCACGAGGTGATGATGCGGGGCACCTTCGCCAACATCCGCATCAAGAACCTCATGCTGGAGGGGGTGGAAGGCGGCTACGCCAAGAAGCTCCCGGAGGGAGAGGTGGACTTCGTCTACAACGTGGCCATGCGCTACAAGGCCGAAGGGACGCCCCTTCTGGTCATCGCCGGCAAGGAGTACGGCACCGGCTCTAGCCGCGACTGGGCCGCCAAGGGCACCTACCTCCTGGGGGTGAAGGCGGTGCTGGCCGAGAGCTTCGAGCGCATCCACCGCTCCAACCTGGTGGGGATGGGCGTCCTGCCCCTGGAGTTCCTCCCTGGGGAGAACCGGGAGACCCTTGGCCTCACCGGGTACGAGGTCTACGACATCCTGGGCCTTGAGGACCTCTTCCCCCGGAAGCGGGTGGAGGTGGTGGCCAGGAGGGAGGACGGCTCCGAAATCCGCTTCCAGGCCATCGCCCGTCTGGACACGAAGGTGGAGGTGGACTACTACCAGAACGGGGGCATCCTGCAGACGGTGCTCCTCAACCTCCTGAAGGAGGCCAAGGCCCAGTAGGCCAAGCGGCAGGAGGCCCCGGGGAAACCCCGGGGCCCTTGCCCACGCCGCCCCTCTATGGGGCCCCCACCCTAGCCACGCCAGGGTGGGGTGGTATTAAAGGCCCGCCCCGATTTCCAGGTGCGGGTTGGGACGCCCACCCTCGGCCTCAGCCTCCCGGGCCTCGATCTTGCCCTTGATGCGCTTGAGGCGGAAGGTGTCCTCCCGTTCCCGTTGCTCCAGGACCTGCTGGATGAAGCGGATCTGCGAGCGGATGCCGGGGATGACCACTTGCTCCAGGGCGTTCACCCGGCGGGTGGTCTTCTTGATCTCCTCCCCGATCTTCTTCAGGCGGGTTTCCGTGTTGGCCACCTGGATCAAGGCCTCGGCGTAGCGGCGAAAGGCCCGGGCGGCTTCCAAGGTGTAGGCCGGGGTGCCCACCGGGGAGAGCAAGGCCCCATCAGGGAAGGTGGCCTTGAGCCTCGGCACCTTGCTCCCCCAGACGTTTTCCACCTGAGCCTCCACCCCCTCGAGGGGCCTCACCCCCAAGGCCGCAGCGGAAACGCTCTCCGGCCCGTCAAAGGCCTGGGCGAGAAGCAAGGCCCCATAGGCTTCCTGGGCCGCCTGGTTCAGGGCCTTGCGGGCCTCGAGGGCCTCCTTGACCAGCCCGAAGAACTCGGCCACCAGGGCGTCCCGCTTCTTCTTGAGGAGGTCCACCCCCTTCTGCGCCAGGCGCATCTGGCTGCGCCGTTGCAGAAGGTTCATGCGGGTGGGGCTTACCTGGCTCATCTAACCTCCTTAGTCCAGGGCTTGCGGAGCACCCCAGATCTCCTCCAGCTTCTGCCCGTAGTACTTGCCGATGTGGTCCTTGGAGATGCGCTTGAGCTCTCCCTGGGGCAGCATGGAAAGCAGGGCCCAGGCGATCTGCAGGCTCTCCTCGATGGAGCGGTTCTGCTGGCCCTGGTTGATGAAGTGCCGCTCAAAGGCGTCAGCGAACTGCAGGTAGCGGCGGTCGTTCTCCGTGAGGGCGTCCTCGCCGATGATGGCCACCAGCTTGCGGATGTCCACCCCGTTGGCGTAGGCGGAGTAGAGCTGGTCGGACACCTGCTTGTGGTCCTCCCGGGTCTTGCCCTTGCCCACCCCGTTGTTCATGAGCCGGGAAAGGGAGGGCAGGGGGTCGATGGGCGGGTAGATGCCCTTGCGGTGGAGCTCCCGGGAGAGCTGGATCTGCCCCTCGGTGATGTAGCCGGTGAGGTCGGGGATGGGGTGGGTGCGGTCGTCGTCGGGCATGGAGAGGATGGGGATCTGGGTTACCGAGCCCTTCTTGCCCACCACCACCCCAGCGCGCTCGTAGATGGTGGCCAGGTCGGTGTACATGTAACCGGGGTAGCCGCGCCGCCCGGGGATCTCCTCGCGGCTCGCCCCGATCTCCCGCAGGGCCTCGCAGTAGTTGGTCATGTCCGTGAGGATGACCAGCACGTGGTAGTCGTGCTCAAAGGCTAGGTACTCGGCCACGGTGAGGGCCATGCGGGGGGTGAGAAGGCGCTCGATGGTGGGGTCGTCCGCCTTGTTGAGGAAGAGGACGGAGCGGCTAAGGGCCCCCGTGCGCTCGAACTCCTGGATGAAGTAGGAGAGCTCCCGCTGGGTGATGCCCATGGCGGCGAAGACCACGGCGAAGGGCTCCTCCTTCTCCCCTTCCCCGGAGAGGTCGGGGCGCACCGTGGCCTGGCGGGCGATCTGGGCAGCGATCTCGTTGGCGGGAAGGCCCGAGCCGGAGAAGATGGGAAGCTTCTGCCCCCGCACCAGGGTGTTCATCACGTCGATGGTGGAGATACCCGTTTGGATGAACTCCTCGGGCTTCCTCCGGGCCACGGGGTTCAGGGGCAGGCCCACGATGGGAAGCCGCTTCTCTGGGGTAATGGGGGGCAGGCCGTCGATGGGCTTGCCGATCCCGTTGAAGCGCCGCCCCAGCATCTCCTTGGAAACCCCAAGCCGGGCCACGTCCTCCACCAGGCTTACGCTGGTGGTGGCCAGGTCCAGCCCCGTGGTCTCCTCAAACACCTGGATGACCGCGTATTCCTCGGAAACCTCGATCACCTGGCCACCCCGCACCCGGCCCGTGCCGTCCCTGATTTCCACGATGGCGCCGTAGGCCAGGTCCTTGGCGTTCTCCACGAAGAGGAGAGGCCCCGAGATGTAGGTGATGCCCGTGTATTCCTTCTTAAGAAGATCCATCCTTCCCTCCCCTAGGCCAAGGCCTTGAAGGCCCCCTCGATCTCCTTCATGGTTTCCTCAAAGTAGCGGGGGAAGTCCTGCTCGCTCACGTAGCGGGCCCGGCCGATGCGCTCGATCACCGGAAGCTGCAGGATCTCGTCCACGGTAACCCCTCGCCGGATGGCCGCCTCCGCCTCCTTGTACAGACCCAGGATCATCTTCATGATGCCGTAGGCCTTCCCCATGGAGCAGTAGGCGTCGATCTCGTGGTAGGCGTTCTGCTGCAAGAAGTCCTCGCGGATGATGCGCCCCACCTCGATGACCAGGCGCTCGGCGTCCTGCAGCGCATCGGGACCCACCAGCTGCACGATCTCCTGCAGGCCCGCCTCCCTCTGCAGGAGCTCGGAGATGGCGTC
>Ga0209289_100313_pt1 | contig 27605 bp, 24 predicted proteins | sample GXS110809BmetaG_FD_184121 | JGI IMG/M metagenome (GOLD analysis project Ga0209289, IMG submission 184121) | Hot spring microbial communities from Gongxiaoshe hot spring, China to study Microbial Dark Matter (Phase II) - GXS 110809B (SPAdes)... ...
TCCGTTCGGCTGTCAATGAAATTTGTCATTGGCTCTTTACTCAAAAGGTTGTTGGTGGACTTTGTAGGGCATGGGCTCTGTCCCATGCCGACGAAATTTGGAAAGTCGGCGTGGCATGGAAGCCCCGTCCTACTTAAGTCACCAAAAAAGTTTGTGGTAAAGAGCGTTGTCATTTGTAGGGCATGGGCTCTGTCCCATGCCGAAGAAATTTGGAAAGTCGGCGTGGCATGGAAGCCCCGCCCTACATGTGCCGACGAAATTTGAAAAGTCGGCGTGGCATGGAAGCCCCGCCCTACATGTGCCGACGAAATTTGGAAAGTCGGCGTGGCATGGAAGCCCCGCCCTACATGTGCCGATGAAATTTGGAAAGTCGGCGTGGCATGGAAGCCCCGCCCTACATGTGCCGATGAAATTTGAAAAGTCGGCGCAGGGCAGAGCCTGCACCCTAATTTGCCAATGGTGAAATTCAAGATGCTGGCACTTTGTCCATGAACCTTTCTGGGTCTTCGGCAACTTGCTGAACCAAATCCCAGTAGTAGCGGAAGTTGTCAAAAGACACATCGGGCGGAATGGCATGGTCGCCGAAAGGCGTATAGCCACCTTGCAACAAAAGCCAAGGTAACTTAAGGTCGTGGAACAAGTGGTGCTCAATGGCTTGTTTATCTTGAGCCAAAACCCTCTTGTCAACGCCACCAAACATCATTAACCTTTTGCCATACTGTTTTCGCAACGCCACTGGGTCTTCACCTGCTGCTATTTCCAGCGGGTAGACACCAGTCACTCCCGCTTCCAACCAAAGGGGTATGAGTGGGTCAATGTGACCGTCGCTATCCAGCAGGATAATGTCAACTCCATTTTCGTGCAGGAATTGGCAAACCCGCTTGCAAGCGGGCAACATCAGTTCGGAAAATTTTTGGGGCGAAATGAGTGGTCCTGTTTTCATCGCCATGTCTTCCCACATCAAGGCAAAATCGGGACGAATTTTTTGAACGGCAGGCTTGATAGTCTCAATCACAAAATCGGCGATGTATTCGGCAATGTCTCGGACGAAGTTGGGGTCATCGTAAATCATTTCGCTTAACTGCTCCATTCCCATCCAATTGCGAATCCAGCCGTAGTAACTGCCTGCGTGAACTCCGAGGGGATAATCTCGGTCTTGAACTCTTTGCACATAGTCATCCCACCAAAGCGGGTAACGGGCAGGCGAATGCGGATTCAAGCGAGGCACAAAATCTCGCTCCCAATCTGTTCGGGTTTTAAGGGCGAAATCTAACCATTGTGGCATGGACATTTCTGGTCTTCGCTTGAACTCCTTGACGATGCAACCATCGCCACGACGATAAATCTTGTAGTCATCATCCTCGTAAAAGACCTCGTAGTCAAAGGCTGGCAACAAACCCAAATTGATTGGCACTACTTCGTAGCGGTCAAAACCAAAGTAAGCATCTATGTGCACATCACGGGGTAAACCTTCGCTGTGCCAACGCTCAATGGTGGAAGCCCAGAACCAATGAGGCATGTAAAACACACGGTCAGGCTTACCAAAGGTAAAAGTCTCCCGAAAACGCTCTCGCATCGTCATCGCTCATCACCTCTGCATTGCCAAGTAACCTCACTCAAAACAAAATGATAGTGCAGTTTGAGATGCCATACCACATAAGACCTGACTGAGCATTTGCATCTGAAGCAAAGGTCGCTTTGAGTTAAAGGCTGACAGTGCGGGCAAAGGTTAGGCAATAAACCTCTTTCGCTCCAGCACTTTTGAGAACCTTTGCGCATTCGTTTAGCGTTGCACCTGTCGTCATCACATCGTCAACTATGACGACCACCATGCCTTTAACCATTTGCCTTTTAGCGACATCAAAAGCGCCTTTGACATTTTCCCATCTCTCGCTTTCGCCCAAAGTTGCTTGCGGTTTCATTGGGCGAACTTGAACGAGCAAGTCGGTTGCGACGGGAATATCGTGAATGCGACCTACGACTTCCGCAAGTAAAGCAGATTGGTTGTAACCTCTATCTCGTTGAGTTTTGAAGTGAAGCGGGACAGGAATGATAGTATCTGGTCTTCGCCAAGGCGATGGGAGCAAGCCATTTTCACCATTGAGGGCGCGATTCAATACCTCAGCCATAAGTTCACCCATTGGTTGAGCCAGCCGTGGTTTTCGGCGAAATTTGAAGGCATGAACTGTTTCACGCCCAAAACCTTCGTAAATGACAGCGGAACGAGCATAATCAAATTTGTATCGCCCCTGAAGGCAAAAACCGCAAAGGGGTGATGATTTCGCACGAGGGTCAAAGGGTTTACCACACCAGCGACAGTAAGGATGCGACAACAAATTCCATCTCCCTTTGCACTCATGGCAAATTGCATCATCGCAAAAGCGATTGCAAACTCCGCATCGGGGAGGATAAAGCAACTTCAAAACTTGCTCAACCAAACTCTCCCAGTTCAACGCTTTCACCCTCTCGGCGAACAATGACCATGACAAGATTTTGCCGTTGGTTTTTCCACCATGAAAAATTTTGCCTTTAGGCTCTTTGGCGTTCAACCGAAAAATCTCGTCGGCAAGGATATGGTTTTGCTCTCCGAAAGCAAAAACGAACTTTCTGGCTTAGACTTTTAACGGGTGACTTCAAAGTGAGCATCAGGTTTTCTTTCCCGACATGGATAGCACTCAGTTGGGCTGCAGCGATAATTTTGGCTTTGGTGCTCAATGTCCCTTTTGGCATCCCTAACCAATGGGTTTGGGAAAGAAGGCTTGACACCAGTTTTGAACCGACATGGGTGCTTGCCTCCATTGTGGTCTTGCTTGCTGCTTGCTTGCTCGCATATTTGACAAAAGGAAGTTTGCTCAGTGACAGCAAGAAAACTGCTGCTATACTTTTTGCCCTGTTTGTGCTTGCCATTTTCTTTCGCTTCTTTGTTTCTGTTTTGCTTCCGCAAAGTTCTCGCCCTGTGCCAGCCTTTTGGTCACTCGTCATCATAAGTCCAGTGGCGACAAGTTTTTACGATGAAGGAAGAAATTTGGAGCAGCAAGGTTTGTCGGAATACTTGCGCCACTACCATGAACAACTTCAAAGCAAACCTTTTCACGCTGCTACTCACCCACCAGGTTTGCCGATGCTATTTTGGTTTTGGCGACGGGTAGCAATGACGCCGACTATGCAGAAGTTAGTTCCACTGGACGAGGTTTCCCTTAAAGTCATTCGTAAAATCTACATCCGCATTGCGCCACCTTTGAGACCAAACAGAGTTTATCCTTCGGATGCGGATTTGAAAGCATCTTGGTGGGTGGCATTTTTTTGCTTCCTTTGCAGCATCGCTGCAATGCTGATTTGGGCTTGGACGGCTTGGCAATTGAAACCCAACCCAGCAGTTGTCCCTTTAATCGCAACGACGCCTTCAACACTTTGGTGGCAAACAACTGTTGACAGCATTCATTTGCTCTTTGTGACATTGACTTTCACTTCCGCATTTTTTTGGATGAAGAGGAGGAAAATGCTTGGTGCTGTTTTGACTGGTCTTTGGGCTGGATGGGCGTTGTGGCTGGCTTTCAAAAACGCAGTTCCACTTCTTTGCATCGCATTGTGGCTGCTTTGGGAAAGTGCGAAAAAGGGAAACCGTCTGACTTTGACCCAGTTATTCGTCTCACTACTTTTAGTCTTTTCGCCTTATTTGTTTGCTTGGCTGCTTTTCGGTTTTCAACCTTTAGAGACCTTCAAAGCAGCAAGCGCTGCTCATCACGCTCAGGCAGGCGCTCATGCACGAAGTTACTTGCCTTGGGTGTTTGTCAATTTCGCTGACTTTGCGATGGGTTTGGGAGGTGCTTGGTTCGGTTTGCTACCAATTTGCCTTTGGAACTGGCACAAGGAACAATTTCGTCCATCGTTGACTGTGGCAACTTTGCTCATTTTGACTGCCCTTGATTTCAGCGGGATGGTGAGAGGCGAAGTTACCCGAATTTGGATGCCTTTCATCCCTTTGCTGACTTTTGATGCGATTAAGTCATTGCCCCAATCACAAAGAGATGTTACCTTGATGGCGTTCATTCAAGGTAGCACTGCCATTGCTTTGCAAATTCACTTTGAATTTTTGCGCCCATTCTGAGTGCAAGGGAGTGTCTTCAATGGCTGAAGTGTGGCAATGGGTTGCCTTCTAAATTGTCCCTCAATTGCTTTTTGAACCCGAAAGGTAACTTGCGAGCCAATGGGAGATGGGTTCAAGGTCAAAAGACCACCAACCTTGAGGGTCGCCGATTTGAAAGAGGGTTACACCAATGACTTCCTTGTCTCTGCTCAATTCACTGTCAAACCACTTGAGCCACTCTTGAAACTTTTCGGCGTCACCTCTCCCTCGCCAACCGTCGGTTTTAGGATTGCCAGCCTTGTCAATCCCGCCTTCTGTCAAAATGATGGGCAAGTCCGAAAGGTCAGGATGATGCTTTCGCAAGAAATCGTAAAACAGCCTGTATCGCAGCGAATACCAAACCTCAACCTTTAGGTCGGTCGTGTATTCAAGCGAATAGGCATGGTAACTCCAAGCACCTTTGAACCTCTTCGCTGCCCGAAGTGCAGGGGCGAATGCATCAAGTTTTGCGTGAATTTCGTCAAGGTTTCCTGGTGGGTTTCCGACAGCGATGCTGCCAACGCACGGTCTCAATCCCGATTTTGCAATTAGTGCTGCCAACCGCTCCCAAAATCGCCCAAACCATTTTGCAGTTTCAACACTTTCCCAAGTCGGAGTGTTTTCGCCCTCGTTCGGTCCTTCAAGGAAGTCAACCAACTTGCGTTCGGAAGAAGGAAGCAAGTTGACCGCAGGCTCTAAAACCCTGTGCCAAAAATCATCAGCGCTGACAACAGGGTCATCGGTGATTTTGTAGCGAACTTGTGGTGTTCGCTCCCAAACTCTCATGACAACAATTCCGTTAGGGCAACGCCGCTTATAATCTCGCATTGCATCAACCATTTCGCTGTTCGCTTGCGGGTCAAGGACTTTGATAACTTTTGGACATGCAGCGATAATTTCCTTTGCCCCTTCAGTGTATCGCCCGATGAGGTGAATGCCCAACTTGCTTTGCGAAATCAGTTCAAAAATCAAGAGCGCAAGAAACAAAAACATTGTTCAGTCCCCTCTTTCATTGCTGACTCTTTTGCACTTCCACCAGTTGATGGCTTAGTGGTGGCAGCCGAACCCAAAGGGTAATTGTATCGCCATCTTGCCGATAAGGCACTCCGACACAATGCACCCTTAGGTTGTTAGGTAACCTGATTTTGCTCAACTTGAACCGAATTTCCCGCTCCACCTTTGTCGCTGTCAAATTGAAGATGTTGAGCACGGCTATCGGGTTTCGGGTTTTGAGTTTCGTGTTTCGCAAGACATGAGCATGAACCGTTTCGTCAAGCCCGTAAAATTCGCCTTGCGTGTAGAAGCGTTTGAGCCGTCGGTAAATGCGCATCGCTTTTTTGTGGGCATCCCAAACTTTCGGGTCAGGATGCTTTCCGCCAACGCCCAAATGCTGGCAGGTGCTGGCATACCACCAAAACATCAAGGCATGTTCGTTGCCCTTGCGCAAGTCAATGTGAAGGTAAATCGGGTAGGAGTTACGCAGTTGAATGTAGGTGCGGCTACTAAGCCGCCCGCAAGGGCAGTTTTAACCCCTTATGAAGGATGTTTTCGGGCAGGTTATCTTCCGCCCCTACACAAAATGACATCAACTGCGTAAGTCCTAATAGCATTCGCCCGTGAAGGCGCTTCCGTCAAATATCAAAAACACTGCTCCATCTTCACACAACTTGAGCAACCGTTCGGCTTTCGTTTTCAGGTAAGCAGGAGCAGCGCTGCAAAGTGATGGTAAAACTTGACCGTTTTTGCTTTTGCGCCTCGCCTCCATTGGGTAAGCGTTGACATCGCACCGACCTGCAAGTAGGGCGGGGCTTCCATGCCACGCCGACTTTTCAAATTTCGTCGGCATGGGACAGAGTCCATGCCCTACAAAGCCCACCAACAAACTTTTGAGTAAAGAGCGAATGACAAATTTCATTGGGTGTCTGCCAGTGCGATGTGCAATGCGTAAACACCTTCGGGTTCGTGCGGGAGTTGAAAGCGGATGATGAAAGGCACTTCAGATTTCCCTCCTCAAGCCGTGTCGGCGTCGCTTGGATGAAGGGGAAACGAGAGAGGGGCGTTTCGCCAAAGACAAACTCCATCCGTTCGCCGAAAACCTTTTTGAACCGACGAGCATCGTTTGGCGCTAAGCCAAATTCAGTAAACGAGTTGTTTGCGAACCCAATTTGCCAAACTATTTTGACCACCCCGCCGTTCATCACCCTTTCACCCTTGATGCTTGAGCGAATTTTAGGCTCTGATGACACTTGCACCAGCAAAATCCAATCGCTGTTATCAGGTGCGACAAAATCCACCGCACTACCGCCGCGAAGGAAACTGCCGTCAACCCATTTGCCTGTTTGTGGGTTGAACCATCTCGCCTTAAATTTGTCTTGGGTTTCCTTCAAGTCAATTCGGATTCTCCCTCCTTGCGGTGCATAGACAGCGTAAGTTCGCCCCAACTAAACAAGGCAAAATTTCGTGCTGGCAAGTTCTGGTTGCGGTCTCATACGCCAGAAAGGCAATGAACGCATGAAATTTGCAAGGTGGCTCAACGCATCGTAAAGTTGACCGTGTGGTTTCATCGCTAACCCAAGTTCGCTGAAAGTTACTCCGACATCTTCGTGCCGCTGCCACCTTCTCGGCGGGACGACTTCATCGGCGTAATTGATTTGCCCACCATTGAGCGCAATGACCCAAGCGGCTCGCCTCAAGTTGTCAACATCAAGCCCAGCATCTCGTTGGTAAAAATTTCCCTCCCACAAGCACTCATGGGCGAAAATTGGTTTGGGAACGCGGCGAAAGAGTTCCGCAAACCAAGCAAACTTACCAAAGTCCCAGTTGTCAAGTTTGTCTTGGATGGTGTAGTAACTGAGCCATTTTGCCCGTTGAACCGTTTCGCTGCTTGCCTTTAAACTGTGGACGCTGATGAGGAAACGACCGTGAGTCAATTCGTAAAGTCGTTCGCCGATTTCCAAAATTTCCTGTTCAGAGTAGCCCTCTTCCCACTCACTCGTTGGTTGGAAAGTTGCGTTCCAAAAACCTTGCCAGCGCGCGACCCAGTAACGAATCAGCAAATCAAGTCGGCTTTCGTCAGGAACTTTGGGCAAACCATTTGTGCCGCCAACGATGCTGAACGGGATGAGCACCATGCCTCGTTCCGCCGTCAATTCCAAAGCCCTGTCAAGCCCTTGCCAGACTGACAAGTTGAACCTTTCAAAATCGGTGCGTCCATCGGGTAATCGTTCCCAAGCCGTTCGCTCAGGCGTCAAGTGTGGACCGACGATTGCGTTGAAACCTTTTGACCTAAGAAAGTCAAGGGTTTTCGCTAAAGTTTTTTCGTCCATCGCGTCCAAGTTCCAAAGGTGAAAGGAAAGCAGATAAACCGGCGTGCCGTCGGCGAAGGCGAACCAAAGCGGATTTTGTGGATGAACCTTAAGCGGTCCTCGCAATTGTGATGGGACGCATTCAAATCTCCCGCTTGCCGAAAGCCTCTCATCTGGCGGTTCGGCTCGGATGAACCAACGCCATTGACCAATTTCTTCAGGCATGAACCGAACTTTCCAGGTTCTGTCTCCGTCGTAAAATCCTTCAACGGTCCACACCTTGCCTGAGGGCGAGCGGAAAGTTGCGATTACGGTCACTTCGGTGAAAGGGTTGAAATACCTGCGGTCGCTTTTGAGTCTCGCTTCCCATAAGCCCCACCTTCCAACTTTCATTGGGGCTTGAACCTGTGAAGGGAGTTTATGGATGAAAAGGAGCGCAAGCAAAACTGAAGCCCCAATCCGGCTTTGCTTCAAGCCCATCAAAGTCACCCTCTTTTGGGTAAAGGCACGGTTTCAAACCGCGCCAACAAAATTGTCGGCGGTGTATAGACCCCCCGCCCTACTTCACTGCCTCTCGCCCCATCGCAATTTCTGGCGCAATCGTTCGTAAAACGATGAACCGTAAAAGCGGACGATCTGTGCCTTGAAAGGTGCTTTGAAAATGACCACATGGTGGGTTGGCAAAACTTGACAATTAATTTGTCCGTCAACAGAGATTTCACCTTCAACGGGGCGGCGTTGGGGCAGAAGTTTGACCGTCACTTTCGCTTTTGACGACAAGACCAAAGGTCGCAAAGTCAAGGTGTGGGCATACATTGGCATGAGCAGAAAGGCGTCAACATCGGGAGCGAGAATCGGACCACCAGCCGAAAGGGTGTATGCGGTTGAACCTGTCGGGGTTGCAATTGCGACGCCATCGGCAGGGTAACGAGCCAAAAGTTCATCGTTGATGAAAACTTCCCAAAGAGGCAAAGGAGATGTGGGCGATTTGAGTATGACTGCATCGTTCAAGCCAATTGCCGACCAAATCAAATTTTCGCCATTCCACAAATCGGCTTGAAGCATTGTTCGCTCATCCAGCCAAAATTCACCAGCAAGTAACTTTTTGAAAGCGTCTTCAACATGCTCAAGTTCAACTTCGGCGAGGAAACCGAACCCTCCTATTCGGACCCCTAAAATGGGGATATTGTGAGGGGCTGCCAATCGCGCCGCCGATAGAACGCAACCATCTCCACCCAAAGCAATCAATGCATCTGTTTTTGTCAGGTCTTCCATGGGCAATGCATTAGGACGCTCAAGCAAGTTTGCCACCTCATTGGGCATAGCAATTTCAAAGCCCAAACTTTCCAACAAGGCTACCAATTGCCGAACGGACTCGCTCACTCCCGGTTTGTGCAAAGCGACCAGCAAGCCTACTCGCTTCAATTGCCTCACCTCGGAAACCAACACCTTAGAACGCGAACAAATTTGCGAAACGCTCGGTCTTGACAGTGACTCAACCCGACGACTTCTGCTAATTCGCTGAACAGTCTAGCTGAAGGTTTACGACCTGCTGCTCTCAGAACTTGTTCCCACGCCTCTTTTGGTTGGACAGGTTTGCCTAAGTTGTTTTTGGCAAACTTTGTCACCAAATTTTGCCATTGTTCTTCACTCAGCCCAACCAATTTCGCCGCGTGATGTGAGCCTGTCCAAACCCAAGCCTCAAATTCAGGTTCAAGGACAATGACAGCACATCGGTCAGACCATCCGCTTTGAGCCAATTCCTGCTCCAGTTTTTGTTCCAGATCATTTGGTGCGATATCTTCCGATCCACAACCTTCGTGGTCGAAAATCACGATCGCGTGCTTGAATTGGGTTTGCATGGGCTTAAGAAATTCAACCGCATTCGTTCTGACACCGGGATCGCGATTTGGGTGGACAAGGACGCGAAAATCGGTGTTCTCACGCATCGCTTCAATCCCAAGTGAGTGGTGGCGCTTTGACAGTAAAGTGCGAACCGCTTCACGGGTATCCGCATCAGCGACCAAGACAACAAGTTTGCCCATCATGCCAAAACCCCTCCCGCAAAGTAGACAGAAAGATTGACCTCACCTCGCCACGCTTTCAATTGAGGGTGTTGGTCACCCCTAATGATGTCTGTTGCACCACTTTCGGTTCGTGCGAAGCACAGTAGGAAGTGAAGGTCCTTCGGCTCCAATAGGGACAGAAACATGGGCGAGTGGGTTGCAATAAGTATCTGCCCGTTGTTAGGTGGCTTCAACGCTTTGAAGAGTTCCTCAATTGCTGTTGGATGTATGCCGTTCTCAGGTTCTTCAATGAGCCAGACACTTTCCGCATCCATGACATACGGCAACAAGGTCAATGCCATTAACCTTAGAGTTCCGTCAGATAAGAGCCATTGTGGGACAATTAAATTAGTGCCGAAACGAACCTGAAGATAAAGGAAGTGATTGTGTGGAAATTCCTCAACCGTCACATCCTCCAAGTCGGGCAGGACAACTTTCAAATGCCCTAACCACTCACGAAATCTGATTTTCATTTCGTGCTCCCTGAAGAGACGAACCATCATGGGCAAGTTTGAACCATCAGGTTGAAAATTTTTAGGAACATCAGGTGGGCAAGGCTGACGCATGGCAACTGGATTGAGTTGCAGCAATTGAACTTTTTCACTTAATAACTTTCGCACCCATGTTGAAATGGGGAACCGTTCCTCCTCGGGGACATAAGTTATGGCTGGACGGATACGGGTATAGCGCGCTGAAGGATTCCATCTACCAATTTCCGAGCGGAAATAGTCTTTGGCTGCGGTTCGTTGAACAACTGCCCCTTTCCTGAACCAATGAGGTGGGGATTTGCGCAATGGAACAAGTAAAGTTTCCCTATCCGGCAAAATCGGCTCTTGAGGGAAAAGTTTTCTTTGCTGACTTTTGCCCCTGATGGGCGATGGGGTTTGCATCAACCAGAATTGTTCACCAGTAATGGCAATTCCTTCCCTCTCGTCAATACCGATTTGAACGATATACCTGCAAGCGGAATAAGAGTGCAAACCGTTCTGACTTTTTAACTTTTCAGGGACTGAAAACTCAACGGCAATTTCAAACTGCTTGCCCTGTTGTTGCCAAACTAACTCTTGCAAGGTTTGTGCCCTTCGGCGGACGGCGCTTTCAGCGTTGGAATTGAGTAAATCTCTCAAAAAGAGCAGGACATCAAAAAAGGCAGTTTTTCCGCTGGCATTAGGACCTGCAAGAATATGGAACTCACTTAACGGCACGCAGATATACCTTAGGCTTTTGTAGTTAAGCACTTCAACAAGCACAATCATAGCCTTTCACTTCCCTACAGGTTGCTATGGGTTGCTACTTTGCCTTTTCCTTTGCTTGCTTGACAATTTCCAAGTTTTGTTTTGCGTGTGGATGGTTGGGGTTGATTTCAAGGGCGCGCTTGAACCATGCTTCCGCATCGTCAAGTTTGTTGAGGTAGAAGGCAACAGCACCTAAGCCCACCATCGCATCAGCGCTTTTCGGGTTCAATTTGAGGGCTTGCATGTATGCTTGTTCGGCATCGTTAAGGCGGACAAGTTGCAAAGCGATAAAACCAAGCAGGATGTAAGCCTCTTCAGTTTTCGGCTCGGCTGAAATTACCTCACGAAGAAGTTTCAAAGCCTCATCGTAACGCTTTCGGTCGCTCAATAACCTTGCAAGTTCAAGTTTGGCGTTTGAGTCTTTTGGGTTTTGGGCGATGTAGTCTTGCAAAAATTTTTCCGCCTCTTGAAAGTTTTCCTCGGCAGCCTTGGTTTGACCCTGGCGAAACAGCAGAGAAGCATACTTCCTCAACGCTACGGCTAAATTGAGTTGCGAAGGCAAGTTTTTAGGGTCTAACTGCAATGCCCTCTTCAACCTCTGAATAGCCTGACGGTAAGCATCTTCTGCCATGCTTAAACGGTTGGATTGCTCGTTCGTTTCTCCTTGTTGCAGGTAGAGCCATGCCAGTCTGTTCAAGACACTTGCTTCCTCACGAATTCCCAGCGCTGTCAAGTATTCCTGCATCGCTTGCGATGTTTGACCAAGTTGCTCGTAAGCGGAGGCAAGGGCAACACGAGTGTCAAAGTTTTGGGGTGCAAGTTCAGCGGCTCGGCGAAGAACTATCATAGCATCTTGCCATCTCCCAAGTTCGCCATAAGCAAGACCGAGCAAAGTAATAGCAACATTGTCTCGGTTATCAAGGGCTATTGCCTTTTCCAAAACTTTCACTGCTTCAGACCATCGCTTCAACTGGCAAAGTGCGCTGCCAAAGTCGGAGAGGTATCTCGCCACCTGTGGAGCCAGAGCCGCTGCTTGCCCATAAAAGAGTGCAACCCTTGTGTATTGCTTCAAGCCTTCATAGGCTTGTCCCATCAAAGCGTAAAATTCAGGGCGAGGCAATTGCTGTTGCGCCATGCTTCTGAGAAGTTCCATCGCTTTGTCGTAATCCCGCTGCAGGAACTCAAGGGCTTTTTCAAAAGTGGCTTGAATTTGTTCTGGCTTGAGGGGCTTGCCCATAGTAGCGAAGGCTCTTTCACCTGCTTTTATGGCTTCGGCAAAGTTCTTTTGCGACAAATGAGCCAAGATGAGGTTGTAATGGGCTTCAGGCAAATCAGGCTTAAAGGCAATTGCTCGTTCATAGGCTTCAATGGCTTTTAGCGAATCTTTGCGACCGAGTTGATAGGCTATGCCCAAATTGACCCAACCCGAAGCAGCAATAGAGCCGGGCAAAGATTGAGCAAGCCCTTTTTCAAAGGCTGCAATAGCACCTTCATGGTCGTTTTTGGTCAGAAAAATCGTTCCGATGTAAATCCAAGCCTCGCCGTCCTTAGGGTTGATTTCAACAACCTTGCGAAAGAGCGACAGGGCTTCATCAACTTTGCCTTCCTTGTAGAGCCGAATCCCCTCATTGAACATAGCGATGAGGTCTTGACCCTTCAAAGATGGGATGAACAAAGCCAGCAATGCAAGCGAAACTAAAAACTTGAACCCAGTGACTCTCCTTTTACAAACCATTCTCTCATCCTCCTTGCTGGTTGTCGTTTTGGGCTAAAATTTTCTTTGAGCATGCAGCCTATCGCTGTGGAGCAATCGGCAAAATATCTGCCAAGTCAAGTATCAGTCTAACACGCCCATACATGAGAGGGTCACTTAACCATGAAGGTTGAATTTCGCGGTCAAACTTTCAATTTCAGCAAACGGATGAAAGTGCGAGAGTTGCTCAAGGAACTCAACCTATCGCCTGAAAGCACGATAGTGGTGAGGGGAGAAGAAGTTTTGACTGAAGATGAATGGATTGAAGAAGAAGATGAGGTTCGGGTCATAAGTGCAATTTCTGGAGGTTCGCAGGTTTGAATTGGTAGGTGCAAACGGAATGCACTAAAAATTTTCAGGGCAGTCTTGCTTTTATAGCCAAACTTCACTCCAACTTTGAACGAGGTGAAAAGGAAGTTGAAGCGATGTCTTTGGTGCAAACAAAAAGCCGTCATATTCATGCATGAGCATAGGTTGGCTCTTTGCAGGGATTGCTATCCAAATTGGTTTTTGCGAATGACAGGAAGGGTCATAAAAGATCGGCACATGATTTCACCTTACGACAAAACTCTCGTCGCTGTTTCTGGTGGCAAAGATAGTTTGGGGCTTTGGTTCGCATTGACCCAATTGGGCTACGAAGCCGATGGACTTTATTTGGACTTAGGCATTTCCATTGACGAGTATTCAACCAAGTCAAAGCAGTTTGCCATACAACTTTCGGAAAGAATTCAGCGCCCCTTACACATCCTCAGCGTCGCCGAAGAGGTTGGTAGAACCGTTCCCGATTTAGCACTTGCAAGTCATCGTGAGCCTTGCTCGGCTTGTGGTGCTGTCAAGCGTTACCTGTTCAACAAATTTGCCCTTGAGCATGGCTACACTGTTATTGCCACTGGTCACAACCTTGATGATGAAGCAGCGACTTTGCTTGGCAATGTCCTCAGGTGGCAATTGGGCTATCTGGCAAGGCAAGCACCAGTGCTTCCAGCCAAAGAAGGTTTGGTCAAGCGCATCAAGCCTTTCATTCGGTTCACTGAAAAGCAAGTCGCTTTGTTCACCATCCTCAATGGCATTCCCTACATTGAGCAAGAGTGTCCGTTCTCCGAAGGCGCTGCTTCGTTGTTCTACAAAGACCTCCTCAACAAAATTGAGGAACGGTCACCTGGAACCAAGTGGGCATTTTACTCGCAATTCGTTGAGCAAATTCAACCCTTGCTTGATGAGAAGTTTCCAGAACCTGAACTTAGACCTTGTTCAAAATGTGGGATGCCAACCACAGCAGAAGTTTGCTCTGTTTGCCGAATAAAAGAGCATGCTCTCTCTTAAAGTTCTCTGGTGAAGGAGTTTAGGGAAATCCTTTTCACCTGCCAACAAAATTTTGAGTGCTCAACTTTGAACGCCGAATGCCCAACGCAATTTTGGTTCGCTTTGGAAAGGAGATTTCTAAAAGCAAAACAATTCTTTCGTCCCCCATACGGGCTATGCGAATTTGAGGTTCGTGAGAAAAATCGGGTTTTGTGACGGCAGAAAACTAATCAAGTTTTTCCCTGACATTGGTCAAGAGCCGATGCTAACATTTTTGACTTTAGCGATGAAAAATTTTTCCAAAAACGGAGGGATAACAGATGGCGGAAGACGCCATCGTAGAGATAGAGACCTGTTTGGCTGTGCCTTTGACCTTTCAGCCGACGAACCAAGTCATTTTTTACGATGCCAGAAATTTTGGGGACTTAAGATGGGGCGAACCGATAATTGCCGAAACTCGGTTTGGACCTCAAATTGGCTGGGTTCGCCGAAAACCTTTCGTCATCTCCAAGTCTGAGATTTCATCTTACCAATTGCTTCGGCGAGCCAATACCAATGACATTCGGCGATACTACCAACTGAGAGACAATGCTCGCCGAGATATGGAGTTCGTCCGCCAAAAAGTTCGCGAACACTGTTTGCCGATGAGACTGCTTGAAGCGGAATATCCCCTTGACGAGAACCAACTCGTCGTCTATTTCGCTGCTGAGGGGAGAGTTGACTTTCGTGCTCTCGTTGCTGATTTGAAGCAGTCTTTCCCGAAAAGGGTCATGCTGTTTCAAATTGGCGCTCGTGACGCCATACGCACCATCGGCGCTATCGGTCCTTGCGGTCGCCCATCTTGTTGCTCTCTTTTCCTGCGCAGTTTTGAAAGCGTGACAATGAAAATGGCCAAAGAGCAAATGCTTGACCTAAACCCATCAAGGTTGCTGGGAGCATGCGGAAAACTCAAGTGCTGCTTGCGTTACGAGCACGACCTTTACTGGGAATTGCTCCGCCATTTGCCCAAAGTTGGTCAGTGGGTTGAAACTCCAAAAGGGAAAGGGCAAGTCACCGACTTGAATGTCCTTTTGATGAAAGTAACTGTCGCTTTGGCAGATGGAGGCTATAATGTTTGGTATGTGACAGAACTTTCTGGCTACGGGTCTTTGGAGCAGAAATTCGCACCAAACGGCAAATGTTCAAATTGTTGCACCGAAAATTCTTGCTGTTGCAATTTGGTTTGGGGTGATGATAATGAACCAAGTTGATACTCCCTTCCCGAAGGGATGTATCTGTGCCGTTTCACTCACCTTTGATGATGGTTGGCGCTCGCAATTTGAAATTGCCGTCCCAATGCTCAATGACCGAAACTTGCGAGCCTCCTTCTACTTAAACCCAAGAGGGAGTAATCCCGAAAGCGATGACTGGCAACAAAAATTGGCAATTTGGAAAAGTGTCGCTGAACAAGGGCACGAGATAGGCAATCATTCGCTAACGCACCCGTGTAGCAGAGCCTTCGGGGAGCATTGGGACATTCCTTGCCTTGAAAGGATGACACTTGCTGACATTGAAGCCGATATTTTAGAAGCGGAGCGAAGGTTGAGCCTGCTGACAGGTGTTAAAGAGCGAACCTTTGCCTACCCTTGCTATCAAGATTTCGTCGGCTTTGGTCCGACAAGGCAAAGTTATGTGCCTATAATCGCCAAGCATTTCATCGCAGCGAGGGGAAGCGGCGAATGTCCCGACAACCACCCGCTCACTTGCGACTTGCACTACCTTTGGTCGCTCAAAGCCGAGTATTTGCGTGCTTCAGAACTGATCGGTTGGGTTGATTGGACGGCGCAACGGGGAAGATGGCTTATCTTCACCTTTCACGGTATTGACGAAGGGCACTTACCTGTAGCCAAACACGCTTTCAGGGAACTTTGTGACTTCCTTACAAAGCGCAACGAAATTTGGGTTGCCCCAGTTGTTGAAGTGGCAAAGCGAATTGTTGATTGGCGAAAAAACATCAAAACTCAATAGGGCAAAAATTATTGCTCTGCTGACAAAGTTTTTGAGGTTCGCCGTCCCGTTTTGGAAGAGAAAGCGAATTCCCTGACGAACCAGTCAATCTTAAAATCTTCGTTAGGATAAACTTTTGCCATCAGAAATGCTGGAAGCCACCTTGTAGCGACGAAATAGTCCCATCGCTGTGTCTGCCGAGAACTTGCCCTTCATCGTGGCGAGCGATAACTTTGCCAATTTGATGTGCAGGAATTCCAGCGGTCTCCATCGCCTGACAAAATTCGGTAACAACCGAAGGTGGGACTGAAAGGAGCAACTCATAATCTTCGCCACCTGTTAACGCCAGCGATAGAGCATCTTTGCCCGTGATTTTTGCTGCTTCCAACAATGCTTGGCTCAAAGGCAACTTCGTGAAGTCCAAAAGGATTTGCACATTGCTTGCCATCGCTATCCTTTGTGCGTCAATGACTAAGCCATCGCTGATGTCAATGGCTGCGTGGATTTGGAAGGAGCGAAAAACTTGGACTGCATTTACTCTCGGCTCAGGTTTCCTGAAGCGTTCAATGCAATGGTGGAGCGGTGGGGAAGTGGCTATTTCGCCCTTGCCTTGCTCCAAAAGCCAAAAACCTGCGGATGCTTCACCGACGAAACCAGTGACTACAATGGAATCGCCAACTTGAACTCCGCTTCGCTTTATGGGTTCACCTTCAAGGACACCGACTACCACGCTGCTGACCATCAAACCGTTAGGCGAGCGAGCAGTATCGCCACCAAGGAGCAAAGTTTTGGTTGATTGGCAAAGGGCTATAGCGCCTTCGTAAAACTTATCAACGAATGAAACAGTTTCGTCTCCTGTCAAGCCAATTGCTAAGAGGGCTGCTACGGGTTTACCGCCCATCGCCACTACATCGCTGATGCTAATTGCGACCGATTTCCATCCGAGTTCAAAAGGAGGCATCCAACGGCGCCGGAAGTGGACATCTTCAATTTGGGTGTCAATGGTAAGGACTAACTTTGTTTCTTTGAGTTCCAGAACCGATGCATCGTCACCTAAACCGACAACTACTCTCTTGTCAATTCCAAAGACTCGTTCCAACTGCTGACACAAGCGAGCAACCAAAGGATATTCCCCGATTTCTTTCACCTTCATTTTCTTTCACCGCTGCGAAATTTTTCCCAAAGTTGCTTGAGTTGCCTAACGGCATCAACGGGATCATCGGAGCAAGCGACTGCTGAGATGACAGCGACAGCATCAGCGCCAGCCTCAAAAACTGATGCTGCATTTTGCAAGTTGATGCCACCGATGGCGACGAGAGGATAATCGTGGGGCAAAACTTTTCGGACTAGCCTTATCGCTTCCACACCTATCGGTTCACCTGCGTCGGGTTTGGTTGAAGTTGCAAAAATTGAGCCGATGCTCACATAATCAGCACCTTCAGCAATTGCCTTGAGCGCTTCATCCTCGTTGGCTACCGAGCGACCAATGATTTTGCCTTCACCCAGCAAACGGCGAGCAACTGGCACAGGCATGTCGTCATCACCCACATGAATGCCGTCGGCGTCGGAAGCAAGTGCTATGTCAACTCGGTCATTGACGATGAAAAGCGTATCAGTTTTTCGGGTCAAGTCACGAATTACCTTTGCCCACTCAAGGAGTTGCCTCGTCGTCGCTTCCTTATCACGAAGTTGAATGAGAGACGCTCCACCTGCTACTGCAGCCTTAGCAATGTCAACATGAGAGCGGTTTGGGTTGATAAATCTGTCGGTCACCACATAGACACCGAAAATCCTTTTGGACATTCAATCACCCCCTTGCCAAAAAGAAAATACCGTGATATAACAATGGCACAAAGATAGCAATTTGTTGACAGGAACGGGGGTGTTTCGGCAATGGGTGGCATAATCAGGTTTCCTAACGGTCGCTTAGGTCCATTGATACCTATGGCTGATCCAGATTGGGTTGGGCAGTGGTTGCTTTGCTCGGTTCAACCGATGTCCCTTTGGACTTTGACTTCACCTTTACTTCCGATAGGCGCGAATTTGATGACACCTTTTAACATCGCTGTTCCCATTCTGGGAATAGATGGCGATGGGAGGACTGTGGTTGTCCTCTTTGACCTGCGGACGGAGCAGCCATTGACGAAAATTTTGGGAGAGAGCCTTTTGGTTCTTCAGTGGGTTGAAGGTTTGGAGGAAAAACAGTTGGAAGCCTTTGGTCGCTACTTTTGGCACGACCCTAAGGCATCCCTTGCTTCCGTCTGGTCTCAAGTTCACGGCATAGAAAGTCGCGAAGTTTCTTTCGGTAAGCAGCAACAAGTCCAAATCTTGAGTTGGCGACCGAAAATGGTTTTGTGGGAGATTCAGTCATTCCTTCGGCGGTATGGACTTTCCATCCTCTTTTTCGGGTTGCATACTTTTCAGGGAGAGCAAAACGAGATTGTAGCCATCGCTGAGCCAATTTTAGCCAAAACAAAAGTTGAGGCTGTTAGTCCAGAGGAGCAATCAGTGAGAAAGGTTGGAGATGTTGAGACTTTTCTGAAGTTCCTTGAAGGGATGGACAAAACTTGATAGGGTTAGGTGGTGCACTATGGAAACAGTGAAGTGGTCAGGCGAGGAGCGACAAAAGGTTTGCCAGTTAATTCGCTTCTCTCTTGCTTTTGCTGCCAACCATTGGAAAGCGGATGCAACAGGTTTAGCCTTTTGGCGTGGTAATCGCAATTTTTTGCACTTCACTTACAATAGCCGTTCAGCGGTTTTTGAAGAGACAAATTTGAGTTTGCCCCCCTCTTTTTTGGAGCAACTTTCTTTGGCTCCGCTGTCGTTGCAATTTCCTGAAACGGCTATCTTGCCTGTTAATCCACCTCTCAGTTCAGCAGCAGTTTCAGGAAAGAAAAATGGCAAAAATTGGCTTTTGCTCTTCTGGATTGGGAGAAGACAGCAAGACAAATGGACGGAAAGCGAAATCAAGGGATTTGAGTCATTTGGCAAAAACCTTTCCTATGCCTTTATCCCAGCATTGCCCATACTCCTTGATGGAGACTTCTTTCGCTCTTGGCTTGAAGCGCCAATAAGTGCAAATGTGAGGGTTTGGCTTGAAGAGGGTTTGTCCCAACTTCTTGATTTGCTGCTTTTTGTTGCTAAGTCAAAGGATGGGGCTATTGTGATGACGGATTTGTCAGGTAAGCCGTTGTTTGGCATTGCCAAAGGAAATGAGGCTTTGAAGTTTTTGAACGATGGTTTTTCAAACTTGGTTTTGAAACAATCCTTTGCCTTGAAGGTCTTCTCTGAAGGTAAATGGAGATGCTGCATCATCGTCAAGGTCTCAAATCAAGCAAGGGCTGACATCTTTAGGCTCATGGAAACGGTAGCCCAAATTGTGAAGATACTCGTCTTTTGGGTTCAATGCTCAAACCATATTGAATCATCCACATGGTTTGACCTTTTAACGGGGTTGCCAAACCGACAGGCTTTCAACAAAAGGCTTGAAAGTGAACTCAACAAGGCAGCACGCTTCGGATACCCTGTCAGCGTGATTTTGGTTGACTTGGATAAGTTTCAAACTGTTAACGAGACTTTTGGACACGAAACAGGTGATGAAATTCTCAAAAAAGTTGCCTTGCTTGTGCACCGTTTTGTCAGAAATTACGACTTCGTTGCCCGTTATGGCGATGACGAGTTTGCGATTGTTTTGCCTGCGACTTCTTTGGAAGGAGCACTCATCGTTGCCGAAAGGGTAAGGGCAAAATTGATGGAGACAAATTTTTTCCCTTCAGAGAACGGCGGATTTACTTTAAAGGTCAATTTGGGCTTGACGACTGTTCAGAAGGCTGACCCTAAAGATTTGCCACAGGTTTTGTCACTCATTGATAAGGCTCTTTCAGCAGCAAAAGTTGAAAGCGGTTTAGGGGTAGAAATTACCGATGTTACTGAAACTGCTAAATCAACTGTTAACCTTTCGCCAATTCCTTTTGAAGTTTGGTCAGCACTCACTCAATATTTCAGCCACAGCATTAACAATCCCCTCAACGGGATTTTGGGCATGACACAAATCGCTTTGATGGATGAGAAGTTATCGCCCGATGTAAGGAAGGCATTGGAGGAAATAGAGCGATTGACGCTTCGGCTCAGGGAATTCTCCCGCTATTTGGTAAACCTTTCGCCCAAACAAATTGTTGAAGAACTTGAAAACTTCTGGCAAAAAATGTATGCCTCTCCCCAACAGCCTAAGCCCTGAAGAGGTGAGTTGAAATGTCAAACCTAAAGGTTTTGGTTGTTGATGACGAGGAAACCACTGTCACTTTTTGCAAGTTCATCTTGCAGCGACTCAACATTGAACCCGAAATTGCCCTTACCGCAAAGGAAGCGTTAAATAAAGTTCGCCAAGAAGCCTTTGACATAGCGATTGTTGATTGGCTTCTTCCTGATGGTAGCGGGTTGGTTTTGTTTAAGATGATGCGCGAACACTTGCCTCAATTGTTGGGAATTTTGATCACAGGTCAAAACCTCCCTGATGTAAACCGAGAAGCCCTTGAAGCAGGTTTTTGGGCTTTCTTGCCTAAACCATTTACCGTTGCCGAATTTCAAATGATCATTGAACAAGCCCAATCATACATCAAAGCCATAAGGGAACGAGAGCGGTTGGAGTTAATGATGTCGCTAAACGAAATTTCCCAACAAATAACAGAATCCATTGAACTTGACGAAGTTCTGGAAAGGATTTTGAACGCTTCCCTTCATCATTCTGGTGCCGATAAGGTCTCAATAATGCTCTTTGATCAAGAATCAACTCAACCCAGGCTCAAGTTGGTGGCAGCAAAGGGGCTTCCGACAGATTTGCTCTCAATAGAAGTTCCCGTTGGCGAAAGTATTGCAGGGCAAGTTGCCCTGACTGGTTTGCCGATACTCATCAATGCCCAGACAATTCGCCAGTTATCATCCTACAAACTTCACTATCAAGGTGCAGGTAGTGCTCTTTGCCTCCCTTTGAAAGTTGGCGAAAATGTTATCGGCGTTTTGAATATGACGAGACTGAAATCAGAACGGTCTTTCTCTGAAAGCGACATAAGGCTTTACCTCACCTTATCAACTTATGCTGCTTTGGCTATCAAAAACGCCCAACTGCACCAAAAGTTTCGCGAAGGTTACCTTGCAGCCATCGCTTCTTTTTGCAAGTATATTGAGAACCTTATGCCTTATCGGAAAGGGCATTCAATGAGAGTTGGAACTTATGCCCAAAGGTTAGCAGAAGCCATCGGGATGGGCAAGTCTATTGTGGAACAATTGAGAATTGCTGCACTGGTTCAAGACCTCGGTTTGTTGCAAGTCCCAAGAGAAATCCTGATGAAGCCTGGAAATTTGACGAGTGAAGAATGGCAATTTGTCCGACAACATCCTCTTTGGAGTTTGGAATTGATTGACCCAAAAGCAATTTTGACCGAAACCATCAAAGTCATCGTCAAGCACCACCATGAGCGGTTTGACGGAACAGGTTACCCTGATGGTCTTAAGGGAGAAGAAATCCCTTTGCCTGCCCGATTGTTGGCTGTGGTTGACACCTTTAGTGCTCTTCGCTCCGAAAGACCTTACAGACCAGCATACTCAATGGAGCAGGCTTTGACCGAAATGAAAAGAGTTGCAGGTTCACAGTTAGACCCTCAGTTGATAGATGCTTTGATCCAAATTACTGCCGAAGACAAAAACCCACCATGAAAGGTTGGTGAAAAATGGGCAAGGGATTTCAAGATTGGCTTGCCCTCTTGCGACCACACCAATGGGTCAAAAACGGACTAATTTTTGCTGGTTACATCTTCGCCGGAAATTTCAAACTCCCATTCCCGCAAGCGTTCTCTGACCTCATTTTAGTTTGCGCTGCGTTTTTGAGTTTTTGTTTGCTTTCAGGAGCAGTTTATGCCATTAACGATGTCATTGACAGGGAAAAGGATAGACATCACCCTGTCAAACGAAACCGACCTATTGCTTCTGGTCGCGTCTCTGTTAAAGATGCGATATTGTTGGCGATATTGAGCACATTTTGGGGGCTCGTCCTATCTGCTTGGGTTGCATGGGTAAACCAAACACCGTTCCTTTTGCTTTCAGCCGCCTCCTATCCAATTTGGAGCATCATATACTCGCTTTGGCTTAAGCGACTCATCATCGTTGACGCTTTGGGAGTCGCAGCAGGTTTCGTTTTGAGGGTCATAACTGGTTGCCTCGCCATTAAAGTTGATATTTCGCCTTGGCTAATTTTATGCACTCTTTTGCTTGCCCTCTTCATCGCCTTCAGTAAGCGAAGGCACGAATTGCTTTTGATGGGCAATAATGCCACAGCCTTTCGTTCCGTCTTGGGCGAATATTCGCCTCAACTTTTGGACATGTCCATCGCTGTCACTGCTTCCATGACTATCATGGCTTACTCCCTTTACACTTTCACAGCACCTCACATCTTGCTTGGCGACAAAAAAGAACCTTGGTTGATGGTCACAATCCCGTTTGTCGTTTATGGTGTTCTGCGTTACCTCTACTTGGCTTACCAGACCGAAATTGCTGGTGCTCCTGAACAGATGTTTAAAGATAAGCCTTTCATAATCAACCTTGCCCTTTGGGCTTTTACGGTAATTTTGCTTGGCTTGCTGGCTCGGTAACCTAATGGGTAAATTCTGCTCACCAAGTGCCATAATCATTAGGCGGAGGCGTCAAGTCATGGTAAGGCTTTGGGTCCAGCAAGTTCAAGTCCAATTTGGGAGTCATTGGCAGCCAGCCATTGATGTTTGCGAAGATGAGGAAGCCTATTACATCGTTGCCGAGGTGGCAGGAGTGGACATGCAAGATTTAGAGGTTGAATACCATCCCAATGGCTCTTTAGTTATCCGAGGTTTTCGCCGACCACCAACGATGGGCTCTGTCCAGTGCCTTGTTTTGGAAATTCCCTACGGTGTCTTTGAGCGAAGCATACCTTTGCCATCTTCCATTGATCCAGACGGCATAACTGCAGAGTATCAGTTAGGGCTATTGAGAATTCGCATACCTAAAAAGTTGCTTTCGGAAAGGGTAAAGTCGGTCCAGATTAAGCCATGACAGAAGTTGCAAAGGGGTGAGGTTAGTGCTTGTCCCAGATGAGTTGCAAAAACAATTGCCATCAGAATTGCCTGTTGTGGCATTGCGGGATTTGGTCATCTTCCCCTTAATGGTTACACCTTTGGATGTGGGTCGGATTAAGAGTGTTAGAGCCGTTGATGCCGTTGCTGCTGATTTGAGAACTTTCATCACAGTGATGCAAAAGGATAAGGAAATCCAAGACCCAAAACCGCCCAATGAACTTTACCAAATTGGAACGCTTGTCAACATCGTGAGGATGATAAGAACACCCGACGGTCACATTCAATTGCTCCTTCGCGGGCTCGCTCGCGTTCGCATTGAGGAATGGACTCAAACCGAACCATATTTGAAAGCGCGATACTCAATCATTGACGAGACAGTTGAGCAAACTGTGGAGGTGCAGGCTCTCCTTAACAGCGTCAAGGATTTGTTTCGCAGGATTGTTCAACTTTCACCGCATTTGCCAGAGGAAGCCCTTGGGGTTATTGAGTCCCTTGTTGTTCCCTCGCACCTTGCCGATTTCGTAGTCACAACCTTAAACATTAGCCCACAAGAGCGACAACGGTTCCTTGAGATATTGAACCCCATCCAAAGGTTGCATGAACTCATCCCGTTGCTCTCCCACGAAATTCAGGTTTTGGAGTTAACTCAAAAAATCCAAGAGCAAGCAAGGCAGGAACTTGATAAAGCACAACGAGAGTTCATTTTGAGGCAGCAATTAAGAGAAATCCAAAAAGAACTTGGCGAAACCCCAGAGGCTGAGGTTGAGGAGTTGCGACAGAAAATTGAAGAGGCGGGAATGCCTGAAGAGGTCAAAGAAGCGGCGCTGCGTGAACTTGATAGGCTGTCAAAAATGCACCCAGCAGCAGCCGAATACACTGTCAGCAGAACTTACCTTGATTGGCTGATAAGTTTACCTTGGAACAAAGTCACTGAGGACAACCTTGACATAGCGAACGCGAAACGGGTTTTGGACGAAGACCACTATGACCTTGACGATGTGAAGGAGCGACTTTTAGAGTTCCTCGCCGTTCGCAAACTCAAGCAAGACACAAAAGGACCGATTTTGTGCTTTGTAGGTCCGCCAGGTGTCGGCAAGACGAGTTTGGGACAAAGCATCGCCCGCGCTCTGGGAAGAAAGTTTGTCCGAATGAGTTTGGGAGGGATGAGAGACGAAGCGGAAATTCGCGGACACAGGCGAACCTATGTCGGCGCATTGCCTGGGCGGATAATTCAAGGCTTGAGACAAGCAGGAACGAAAAACCCTGTTTTCATGCTTGACGAGGTTGACAAATTGGGCTTTGATTTCCGAGGTGACCCAGCAGCAGCCCTCCTTGAAGTTCTTGACCCCGAACAAAATCACGCCTTCGTTGACCACTACCTTGATGTGCCTTTTGACCTCTCTCAAGTCCTTTTCATCTGCACAGCCAACATCACCGATACAATCCCACCAGCCCTCCTTGACAGGATGGAAGTCATCCGCTTACCAGGATACAGCCACGAAGAAAAGTTGCAAATTGCGAAACGCTACTTAATACCTCGCAACTTGAAGGAGCACGGTCTAAGGGAGGAGAACCTTGAATTCACCGATGAAGCCTTATCGGTAATTGTCAAGCAATACACGAGGGAGGCTGGTGTTCGGAATTTGAACCGAGAGATCGCTAATGTTTGCCGAAAGATAGCAAGGCGGGTAGCAGAAGGCAACACTGAAAAAGTTACTGTGACGACTGAAAATGTTCCTGAGTTTCTCGGTCCACCAAAGTTCATTGAGGAAATTGCTGAAAGACAACCTCAAGTCGGTGTGGCGACAGGATTAGCGTGGACGCCTTTCGGCGGCTCAGTTTTGTTCGTTGAAACGACGAAAATGCCAGGTAAAGGCTCCCTCACCATCACAGGTTACTTGGGCGAAATCATGAAAGAGTCCGCTCAAGCAGCACTGAGTTATGTCCGCTCCCGCTCTGAACAACTTGGCATCCCCGAAGACTTCTTCAGCAAACACGACATACACATCCATGTCCCCGCTGGCGCTATCCCGAAAGACGGACCATCGGCAGGAATTACGATGGCAACTGCACTGGCGAGTTTGTCAACTGGACGACCTGTTAGACACGACATAGCCATGACGGGCGAGATTACACTGACAGGGCGAGTTTTGCCCGTTGGCGGGATTAAGGAAAAAGTTCTGGCAGCGAAAGAGGCTGGCATAACCGAAATCATATTGCCAGTGCAGAACGAAAAAGATTTGGTTGAAATCCCAGAACACATCCGAAACTCCCTCCACTTCCGCTTCGTTGAAAACATGGACGAGGTTTTAGAAATTGCCTTGTTGCCAGCAACTGAGGAAGTTTTGACAAGCAGGTGAAGGGTTTCAGAACCATTCAATTGGCATTCACTAACGGAGGGCAAAATCAATGAACCGAACCGATGCCTTTTGGAGGCTCTTTGTTTTCTTTCGCCCTTACTGGAAACGGGCAGTCACTTGCGTGATGCTCATTGGAGCATCGGAAGGACTTAGGCTTTATTTCATTTGGCTAACTCAGCACTTATTGCGACCGCTAATTGAATCTGGCATCCGCACTGGTGAAGGGGATTGGCTTGTCAGTTTGGTTCAAAAAGCGTTGCATTGGCTCGTAGCCGATGTTTCTCCGAGGTTCACTTTGTTGGCAGCGGTTTGTCTTGTTGGGATGGGAGTTGCAATCCTTAGGGCAGCACTCTCTTTCGCTCACACTTTCCTTGCCAACAACATCGCTCAAAAAGTCGTTTTGGATTTGCGAAGACGGCTCTATTCCCACCTACAACTCATGCAACCTTCCTTTTTTGAGCAGGAAAGGACAGGTCAACTTTTGGCAAGAGTTATCAACGATGTGGCAACCCTTCAATCTCTCGTCACTGTCGGGATTGAGGACTTGATTTCCACACCTGTCCTCATCATCGGCTCTCTGACCATGATGATAGTCATCAGCCCATTGTTGACACTCATTGCGCTGCTTTTGCTTCCCTTTGTCGGTTTGCTTATGTGGCGGTTAGGGAAGAGGTTGAGGAAAGCCTCTTACGAGACACAAGTCGCTTTGGGAAATTTGACGGCATTGTTGAGAGAAAGTTTCAGCGCTATTAAACTCGTCCAAGCCTTCAGCGCCGAAGAGCAAGAGTTGAATCAGTTTGACCAAAGGAATCGCCAAATTTACCAGCATGCCCTAAGAGCCATCAGGCTCAGGACGATGCTTTCGCCTTCTGTTGAGTTGGTTGGCACTTTAGGCGTTATTTTAGGCGTGTTCATTGGCGGTGTTTTTGTCATTCAAGGATGGCTTCATCCAGAAAGCCTTTTGTCCTTCATGGTTTACTTCTACACTTTGGCATCAAACACACGGAAGTTGACACAAATTCAGGCAATTAGAGAGCAAGTTACCGGCGCTTCGGAACGAGTTTTCCAAGTTCTGGACATACAACCTGAAATAACCGATGCCCCTGATGCAATTGATTTGCCAACGGTAAAAGGAGAGATTGTTTTTGAGAATGTTCACTTCCGATACCCAGAAAGTGATGAGGTTTTGAGGGGTGTGAGTTTAAAAATCCGACCGGGAGAAAAAGTGGCAATCGTCGGTCCAAGCGGCGTTGGGAAAACGACCATTGCTATGCTTTTGATGAGGTTTCACGACCCCACGGAAGGAAGGATTTTGCTTGATGGACACGATTTGCGAAAAATCCGTTTGCGTTCTCTAAGGAAACATATTGGGCTGGTTTTGCAAGACACCTTCGTCATTGACGGGACAGTCCGAGAAAACATCACTTTGGGCAATCCAGATGCAACCGAAGATGAGATTGTTGAAGCAGCGAAATTGGCAAAAGTCCATGAGTTCATTGAACGACTGCCTAACGGTTACGAAACTTGGGTGGGCGAAGGAGGCGCGTTCTTATCAGTTGGGCAAAGGCAAAGGATTGCTTTGGCGAGAGCCTTGCTGAGGAAACCTGCGATTTTGATTTTGGATGAAGTGACTTCACACCTTGACGCTGAAAGTGAGGCTGCTATCCAGCAAGCAATTGAGCAAGCAATGGGTGGGCGAACAGTCTTCATCATCGCTCATAGGCTCAGCACCGTCAAAAAGGCTGACCGAATCCTTGTCCTTCAGGATGGGCAAATTGTTGAAGAGGGTTGCCATGACGAATTAGTAGCCGCTGACACATATTACCGCCGCCTTTATGAGTTGCAAAGGTGAGAATTCGTTGGCAGGCACAACTAATGACCCCTTCTGCCAACTTTCATTTCTCCCATCCTTACCCATAAAAACTTATTGCGTGATAGCAGAATAATTATTCCCCTACCTTTCTCTGTCAACTTTCTTCTTCTTTCACATCACCCATTCCATCCCCATCCTCCTCATCTGCTCCATGTTCACCAATCCCGCCAACAATTCTACCCTCTCTTCATATCCCCTACCCATCCCACGATACCTCCCTCCAAATTCCTGTCGGATAATCAGTTTTGATTTCATACTCCTTCACCTCCTTTCCAAACCATTTCCTTCGGAAAAAGAACTTTGTGAAAATGCCTATCAACCCACTCTAAAACCAAACTAACATAACTTAGCATCCCCCAAACCCTTTGCTTTCTTTCCCATCCCCTCCTTACCTTCCTTCGGTAAAGCAGAAATGGGATAAGCGTCCATCTTTAAAACCAAACCCCTACCTTTGTAAGGCAAAATCACAGAAATAATCATCCATTCTTTGACGAAAGTG
>Ga0209289_100315_pt1 | contig 27557 bp, 22 predicted proteins | sample GXS110809BmetaG_FD_184121 | JGI IMG/M metagenome (GOLD analysis project Ga0209289, IMG submission 184121) | Hot spring microbial communities from Gongxiaoshe hot spring, China to study Microbial Dark Matter (Phase II) - GXS 110809B (SPAdes)... ...
GCAAAGAAAAGTAGAGGAACAATTAAATATACTAACTCAAAGGGTTGATGCTTTAGCGGAAGCGCAGAATATTTTGGCTCAGAGGATAGATGTTTTGGCGGAGGCACAAAGTATTCTAACTCAAAGGATAGATGCTTTAGCGGAAGCACAGAGGAGGACGGAGGAGAGGTTGAATGCATTTGAGAAGGCGACGGAGGAGAACTTTAAGAAAGTGTGGGAGAGCATAAATCAGCTTACAGAGGCACAGAGGAGGACGGAGGAGAGGTTGAGTGCGTTTGAGAAGGCAACAGAAGAGAACTTTAAGAGAGTATGGGAGAGCATAAATCAACTTACAGAGGCACAGAGGAGAACGGAGGAGAGGTTGGATGCGTTTGAGAAGGCAACAGAAGAGAACTTTAAGAGGGTATGGGAGAGCATAAATCAGCTTACAGAGGCACAAAGGAGAACGGAGGAGAGACTGAATCAGCTTACAATTAGAGTGGATCAGCTTGCGGAGGCGCAGAGGAGGACGGAGGAGAGGTTGAATGCGTTTGAGAAGGCAACAGAGGAGAACTTTAAGAGAGTGTGGGAGAGCATAAATCAGCTTACAGAGGCACAAAGGAGGACAGAGGAGAGATTAAATGCGTTTGAGAAAGCGACAGAGGAGAACTTTAAGAGGGTATGGGAGAGCATAAATCAACTTACGGAGGCGCAAAGAAAGACGGAGGAGAGGTTGAATGCGTTTGAGAAAGCGACAGAAGAGAACTTTAAGAGGGTATGGGAGAGCATAAATCAACTTACAGAGGCGCAGAGGAGAACGGAGGAGAGACTGAATCAGCTTACAATTAGAGTGGATCAGCTTGCGGAGGCGCAGAGGAGGACGGAGGAGAGGTTGAATGCGTTTGAGAAGGCAACAGAAGAGAACTTTAGGAGGGTATGGGAGAGCATAAATCAACTTACGGTCAGAGTTGACCAGCTTACAGACGAAGTTAGGGCGCTTACAAGAGAGGTAAGGGATATTAGGAGAAGGTTTGGAGAGCTATCAGATTCCGTTGGTTTTGGGCTCGAAGATAAAGCCTTTAAATCTTTGCCAAAGCTTCTTAAAAGGGATTACGATATTGAAGTCAAAAAGATATTGATAAGAAGATTTATCAAAGATAAATACGGCAAGGATATTGAAGTCAATATATTTGCCCAGGCGGAAAGAAATGGGCAGGAAATAACTGTAATAGGTGAGTGTAAAAGCCAGCTTTCAAAAAATGATGTTGAGAATTTTGAAGAGTATCGGCTGAAAAGATTTGAAGGGGTTTATCCAAATATATTACCAATTTTGATCACATACATGGAAAGTGAACCTGGAGTTGAAGAATTCGTTAGAAGCAAAGGAATTGGGATTTACTTTTCGTATGAACTTGATTGAATTTTTTATTCATTGACCTTCCTTGAATTTTTATAAAGTTATCATTTTGAAATTTTCTCAAAACTCGTGAAATTGTTTCGGGTCTTGTTCCAAGATATGTTGCAGGCATAACCTGTGAAAGATTTAATCTAATTTCGTTTTTCCCAAGTTTTTATATTCGCTGTGAAGATACTTGGCAAGACGCTTAAGAACATCTTTTTAAGGTTAAATTTCCGCTCCGTTGATTTGAACTTATCAATCTTTTCGCAAGACCATGGGGCATCTTTATACAAATTTAAAGTTGAATTCTTAATTGCCTGCGCATTTGCAGTGTAAGTTTCCTTTTTCCTTATCTTTCAAAGATATACGAAATTTAAAACATCAATTTCTTAAAAAACAGATTGAAATGGGGGAATTTTACCTCATTTTGGAGGTTTTTCGGAGGTTTATGAAAAGAAAAATAAGTGATGTGATCGCAACAAAGCCAGAAATCCCAAAAAGATATAACATAATCTGTGTTAAAATTTGAGCCGAACTGGATAAATAAAAAGGAACAAGCATCGGGATAACCCTTGAAAAAACGGCGATGTTTCCTAAAATAAATGTTATAAAAACAATTTTAGTGTTTGCAATTTTACTTTTGTGCATAAACCCAGGCAACATTCTCTGCGCCATTCCAAGTATTAAAAGGGTGATGAAACCAGCAAGGAAAGAATGTCTTGTGGGATCATCGCCATAGTGAACAGGTAGATCAAACAATAAGAGCACCCTTGCAAGTGCGTCAAGAAATAATCCGATCATAAGCCATATATAAGCCGAATAAATTAAAAACTCAAATCTTCCAAACTCACCATAATCCGAATAACCCTTTCTTGGTTTTTTCTCTTGGTTAACTTCATTTTCAAATCCATCTCTTCTCCAAAATGGTGATTTTGAAAGTGCCTCATTAGGTAGAAAAATTCTTTGAATTATTCCAGATGATAAAAGCAACAAAACGACAGTTAAATCAACAAGTAGAGCGGTGAAATTAAAGTCAATGGGTAAAGTTATCATTTGAGTTGGCATGGAGATGAACTCGTGAAATAGAACAATTACGAGATAAAGATAGCCGATATATTTTAGCGATTTTGAGGGTGGCTTCAAATGAATGTAGAGCGGGAAATTTAAAATTGAAAAAGCAAATGAAATTGGGAAAAGCACAAAACTTACAAAAAGATTTACGCTCCATTTATTCCACATTATCCACTCATATCTATCAAGAAAAATTGAGGAAACCTGAACAAGCGAATAAATTATCCAGCCCAAGATGAATAATATGAAAAATGGTTTTACTATTTCAAAGCCCCTCTTTTTAAAATCAGGCGCTTTTAAGAATGTTTTGGTAAGAACAGAAACATAAAAGATTAAGCCAGCAAACTCAATAATATTTCCAATGTTTGCAAGATGTTTAAAAATAACTTTGATTTTCTCATCGTCAAAGTAGGGACTCCAGAACTCAAAATTTGTCCTGATCAAAAGTCCAGTGACAGTGAAATAAAGAATAAATTTCAATGTGCCTCTTCTCTCAATTGGGACACTTGCCATTCTCGGCAGGAAATGTAAACTAACCCCAATTATAAAAAGCCCTGTCCATCCGATAAGTTGGAGATGCCCGTGCGTTTGAATCCATATATCAAGTGCCCTTGGCAAACCCATATTGAATCCAATCTGCATTGCAATATGAGCGCCGATCATAAACCCACCCAATATGGCAATTCCAAGTGACCACCAAATAAAGCCACTTTCAAATTCTTGATGTATTTGCTTCACATCAAAGTGATTTTTATTTGAAACTTCTCAAGACACTTAAAATATAAAGTATGAAAAAAATGAAATGTAAAGTTCCAGTTATCCATCCAGCCCAACTCCATAACTCAACAGAGACCGTGACGAATAAATCTGTAAAAACTCGTACAATTGTCATTAGTTGAAAAAGATAGAACAAGATCCTTGAAGGAATCCTTTTGGGCATCTTTGCAAGCGTTGAACTCAAAACAATTGGCGCATGGGATAAGATCATCGTAAATATAAATCCCAATCCAATTGAATGAAAAACAACATCTTTTGCAACTGCTTGAATTTGGTTCCATAAGATTATAGAGATACTCGCAAATATAAGCCAGAGGTATGCAACTATTAAAGTTTCTCTTGCAAACTTATGCAACGCCCCTTGTGCGAGAGCAAAACCTTTAACATAAACAATTATCACAGAGTCGTTATAAATCAATCCGATGGAGACAAAAAGTAGGATGATCCCAACAATTTGAACTGGTATAAGATAAAACAGTGAATTAATAATTGAGATGCCAAGATAAACTATTAAACTTAAATAAAGAACTTTTGCTGATGTTCTGTTGAAACCAAGTGTTAATTCTATTCTTTCAGCTCCTATTACAGCAATTGCAAATGAAAATCCGGCAAGTGCGGATTCAATGCTTCCTGCAAGTCCGTCATGTGAGAGTAGGGCAATTGAAAGAGCAACATAGGAGAGGAATTCAATAAGTGGATTCAAAAGATGTTTAAATGTTTTGTAGGCAATGAATCTGTGGATTCCCCAGCCAAGAAGTGCTACGATGTTAAGAATTTTGAACAGAGGAAAATCAATGTGAATTAAAGCGGAGGATATTCCCCAGATGTATGGTGTCCAGATAAGCCATTTGACGGGCAAAGCAAACATTCGCTCAAAAATTATCAGTGTCCCAAGAAACGCACCAATCATAAGGTTTCCGTGTGGGGGCAAAAATTCAGGTATTGAGGGTAAAATAAAACCACGGGTCAATGCAATTCTCCAAATTCCTATCAGGATAGCAAAAACAAAAGAAAAAATCCCAATTAGCATTGACCCTTTTAAAATTCGTTGAATTCTTTTTGAATTATTTGAAGCAAAACTCATAAGGTTAACTTTTCTTTGTTATTTTGACACTCCATATAGTTGGACCTGTAATTGTATATTCCCATTCAAATTTTATTTCTTTTTCAGCTTGGAATTGATAATACAAAGGTTTAGGGTCATGGTCGTTCACAAGGATGAGGCTTTCGGATGGATTTAATTTGTTAAATTCTTCAAGTATAAAATCATGTCTTTGAACTGGTGGGATATCCCGCACATCAAGTATTTTTGAATTTCCGAAAAATTCACTTTTTATTTCGTCAAGTATCCTGTGAAATTCTTCATGTTTCCCCTTGCCAATCTCATTCAATTCAAATTCCTCAAACTTCTCAAATAATTCTTTTTGTTTTTGAAGTGAAAGATGCATATCCGCTATGACAAATAAAACATTATTTTCTTTATAAATGTGTTGTTCAAGGAGATTGACATAGCCTTTTATTGCTTCCGATATCTTCATAAGTGCTGAATTGTTATGAGTCGTTTTATAATTTTGTGCCGATTCCCTGATTATTTTAATGTAGTTCCGACCGAGTTCATGTTCAGTTAACATTACCTCAATTGGTCCCCCTTCCCTTGGGATACCAGCTTTTTCAAGTTCTGGGAAAAGCATATTCTCTTCTTTTGCGTGATGGCATCTGTCGGCAAAAACCGAGAAAAACTCGGTTAATTTTTCAATTTTTTCAATATCTGCTATGTTTTCTTTTTCAATTTTGCTTCTGCATATATCAAGCAAAAACAAAGCCAAGCGAATTGCCCGATGTTCTTTTTTAAGTTGCTCTGTTGCTGTCATGATGAAAATTTCTTTTTGTTTAAATTTAAAAAAATCGCTATTCGGGAAACATTGATTTAAATCAAGGATTTTGACGCCACCTGAAAGACTTGAAATTTAAATTATTTCGTATTAATTTAACTTTGATTTTGATCTTTCTTTGCAAAAATAAAATTTCGAGGAAAAAATGCTCAAATACTTTAAAAGCCACCTTATACTTTTCCCATTTCTTGTCATTTTATTTCTCACAGGCTGTTCAACCTACCAAGCGACAAAACCTGATTATCTCGCTTACCTTGACACTGTAACTGCAGGGCAATTTGATAATGGCAAAATGTGGACATTTGATTATCCTCCAATTGATTATTTTAAAAAGACATACAATTTTACTCCGACATCTGATTGGTTTGAAAGAGCACGGCTTTCTGCGCTCAGACTTCCTGGGTGTTCAGCATCTTTTGTCTCTGAAGATGGACTTGTTATGACCAACCATCATTGCGCAAGAGGAGCTCTTGATGCGGTTAATCGCGAGGGTGAAAATTTACCCGAAACAGGTTTTTACGCTGCTACGCTTGAAGAAGAAAGGAAAATTCCCAATCATTATGTTGATCAGTTAATTCATATTGAGGATGTAACTGACGAAGTTCAAAAAGCGTTTGAAGAGGGCAAAACTGATGAAGAAAGGGTTGCAAATAGGGACAGAAAAATAAGAGAGATACAGCAAAGATACTATGAGAGTTTTAAAAGGCTTAACCCAGATGATTCAATTGTCGTCAGCGTTGTGACATTTTACAATGGCGGTAAATATTCAGCTTATGTTTACAAAAGATACACCGATGTCAGGCTTGTTTATGCTCCTGAGACAAGCGTTGCTTACTTTGGTGGGGATCCAGATAACTTTACATACCCAAGATATGACCTTGATGTTGCGTTTTTCAGGGTTTATAAAAATGGCAAGCCATTGAAGACAAATTATTATTTCCCGTTTAGCAAAACAGGAGTAAAAGAAGGTGATGTTGTTTTTGTAATTGGAAATCCAGGTAGAACAAATCGCTTACTTACTGTTGCACAACTTGAGTTTTTCAGAGATGTAAGCTATCCTTACACTTTGTCAATGCTTGATAATCTTGTTAAAATTTACAGCGATTTTATTGCAAAGCATCCGGATAAAAAATTAAAGTACCAAACTCGTTTATTTAGTTTCTCAAACTCTCAGAAAGCGTATACCGGCAGACTTGCAGGTCTTAGAGATCCATACCTTATGGCAAGGAAACGTGATTTTGAGAAAAAATTTAAAAATGCTGTTTTAAATAATCCCCAGCTCAAGGCGAAATATAGCGATCTTTGGGGTGAAATTGCTAAGTATCAAGTTGAAAAAAGGAAATTATTCCCTGAACTTCAAGCATATAATTTTGTTGGACCTGCTAGAAGCGTTTATTTCAGAATTGCGAATGATCTTGTTGAATATGCGGAGCAGATGAAGCTTCCCGAGGAGAAAAGGGCGGAATCTTACAAGGGCGAACGCCTTAAAACGACAAAAGCAAGAATTTTCCCACAGGAGATAGAGCCAGAGCTTGAAAAGGCGATACTTGTTTATCAACTTAGTTATATGAAATCTGTCTTTGGCGATAGAAATCAGGCGTTTAATGAGCTTTTGAAAGGTCAATCACCCGAGACAGCGGTTGATAACTTGCTTTCGGCGACGATTCTTGCTGATAAAGAAAAAGTTACCGCTCTTCTTGAAGGAAATCCGGATGATATTTTAAAATCAAATGACCCATTTATTTCGTTCGTCGTTAAAACGAGGAAACAAGCTCAGGAGATAAGAGATAAATATAACTCCATTAGCTCAAAGGAGTCAGCAAAGCTTCAATTGCTTGGCAGGGCGATATTTGATGTATATGGGACAACAATTCCACCTGATGCAACATTTACCTTGAGAATAGCAGATGGAGTTGTGAAAAGTTATGAATACAATGGAACAATTGCTCCACCGGTTACAACATTTTATGGGCTGTACGATAGACATTATTCATTTAATTCAACTGAAAGAACAGATTGGCAACTGCCCGAAAGATGGAAAAACCCACCTTCAACATTTGATTTAAGCACACCACTTAACTTTGTCGCAACAAATGACATAATTGGTGGAAATTCTGGAAGCCCAGTAGTCAATAAAGATCTTGAAGTTGTAGGATTAATTTTTGATGGGAATATTGAGAGTTTACCGGGTGATTTCATCTATGTAGATGAAAAGAACAGGGCTGTTGCAGTTGATGTGCGTGGAATAATTGAAGCATTGAAGCATATTTATAATGCAGATAGATTAGTTGATGAACTTCAATATGGAAGGATCAAATAGATAAGCTTTAATTGTGGTGATTTGTTTGGCATTTTTTAGATTTGATGAGAAAACCCACTATATTTTAGTGCCTGCTTTTAAGACCAAGGTTGATATCTGATTGAAAACAAGCTTTAAATGATTCCCCCTCTTCAGGAATGAAGAGGGGGTGTTCAAAAATTTTATTTCAAATTAAAAATTTCCCATTATGTTTTTTAAAAAGCCGATCCCGATTCATACAAAAATAATTATCGCTTTGATCCTCGGTGCAATTTTCGGGGTTATTTTTAGTGTTGATACTCACAAGTTGAAAATAATAACGAGAACGGATAAGGGTGAGGTTAGGAGCATAGTTGAGAGATGGGAAAAGGCTGAGTTTATTCTGCACGATTCCAAAAAAGAATTTACATCTGATGATCAAAGCAAGATAATTAAATTTTTTCGTGATTTGCCAAAATCTGAAAAATCAAATGTGGTTTTGATCTTTTATAAAAAGTCATCAAATAATCAATTTCGGGAAACGCAGTTGATAAAGTTTGAGAATATCATTGATGTCCAAAAGGTTAAAACCATTGCGATAGAGATAAAACCAATTGGGACAATTTTTGTTCGCTTGTTAAGTTTTCTTGCGATCCCGCTTGTGATAGCTTCACTTATAGTTGGTTCAGCAAGTTTGGGTGATATTAGAAAAGTTGGAAGAATTGGGGGTAAAACGCTTGGTTATTATATCATTACCACATCGCTTGCGATTACAATCGGGCTTATTTCAGCTAATTTGATTAAACCTGGAGAGAAAATTTCTGCAGATATAAGAGATAGAATTGCTTCTGAATATCAGGCGGATGTTTCGGAGAAAATACAGCAGGAGATCGGGGTTGATGTAATTGATTTTTTAGTCAACATTGTCCCGACAAACCCGATAAACGCGATGGCAAATGGGAATATGCTTCAAATTGTTTTCTTTGCAGTTATATTTGGTCTTACTTTAACTATGATTGATAACAGCAAATCTGAATCTGTTATTAGATTTTTTGATGGTGTGAGCGATACAATGATAAAAATGGTTGACCTTGTGATGAAGATAGCACCGTATGGGGTTTTTGCTTTGATTTCAGCGACTGTTGCGGAGTTTGGATTCGGGATTCTATCAACATTGTTGTGGTACATTGTCACGGTTTTGATTGGATTGTTAATTCATTTGCTTGGTGTTTATTCATTTGCTGTAAAATTTCTTGGGAAAATGAATCCGTTGAAATTTTTCAAAGGGATGAGAGATGCTCAAATAATTGCGTTCAGCACAAGTTCAAGTGCTGCCACTTTGCCAGTTAATTTTGAATGCACCGAAAGAAATCTTGGCGTTCCAAAACAAATTACAAGTTTTGTCCTCCCACTTGGTGCGACAATAAACATGGATGGAACTGCGCTTTATCAGGGAGTCGCTTCTGTCTTCATAGCACAGGTTTATGGGTTTAATCTTGATATAACCCAACAACTTACAATTGTTCTCACTGCAACGCTTGCTTCAATTGGGACTGCTCCTGTCCCTGGAGTTGGTATAATCATGCTTGTTATGATTTTGAAAGCAATTCATATACCGGCGGAGGGGATTGCACTTATTCTCGGTGTTGACAGAATTCTTGATATGTGTCGGACTGTGGTAAATATCACCGGTGACGCAACAGCTGCGGTCATCGTTGCGAGGAGCGAGGGATTAATGAAAAACGACGAGAAAAATGAGGTTTAAAAGTTTAATGGGAATTACATTGGTTAAATCTCTAATTTTAATTTTTTCATTCTTGTTTTACGGAATTAGCCCTGAATCATATGTTTATCGCTATGATGTTCAACACAGTGGAGTTTACCGTGGTGAAAAGTTTCCAACACTTAATAAGTTGAGATGGAAATTTAAAACAAACGGGACAATTTACTCAACCCCAGCTATTGCTGAAATGAGCGTTTTCTTTGGCTCAAATGATGGAAATTTTTACAGCATTGATTTTAAAACAGGAAGATTAAAATGGAAATTTAAAACAGGTAATACAATTGAGACATCACCAGTGTATTTTGACGGCAAAATTTACTTTGGTTCAAATGATAAATACTTTTACTGTCTTGATGCGAAAACCGGGAAAATGCTATGGAGATTTAAAGTTGAGGGTTGGCTTATGAGTTCACCAATAATTGTTGATGATATTGTCTATTTTGGTTCAGGTGAAGGAGTTCTTTATGCGGTTTCAGCTCTAAATGGAAATCTCATTTGGAAATTTCAGGCACAAAAGGCGATTTATTCCTCTCCTGCCTATTACGATGGGAAGATTTACTTTGGTTCGCTTGATAAGAATTTTTATGCGGTTGATTCAAAAACTGGAAAACTTGTTTGGGTGGTTCCAACTGGTGGAATGATAAATGCTTCCCCTGTAATTTCTTCAGGGATTGTTTTTTTTGGTTCTCATGATGGGAATTTATATGCTGTTGATTCAAAAGCTGGATGGATCAGGTGGAAATTTCAAACACGAGGTCAACTTACTCAAACCCCAGCAGTTGATGGTAAAGCTGTTTATTTTAGTTCCGCTGATGGCATACTTTATATTGTGTCATTAGATGGGAAGCTTATTTGGAAAATAGCGCTTGATGCAGTTTCAATATGGAGCCCACCGATTGTGAGCGGTGATTATATTTATGTTTGTGTGAATACATCAACCTATTCAGGTGTTTATAAATTTAATCGGATGACCGGGAAAATGGAGTCAGCATTTGATTTAGGACATCGGGCATTTGCTTCGCCGGTAATTGCTTATGGTGTTTTGTTTGTTGGGGCAAAGGATGGATATTTGTATGCAATTGAGTAATTCTTTATCTTGTTAAGGCAAAAAAATTAAAAACGAAATTTTAATCACTATTGATAGCGCTTTTTGCTGGCATAATTTTCGGAGTTATCATCTCAGTGCCAATTGGACCGATAAATCTTACGATTTTGACGAAGGGAATGAGAGATGGTTTTAAACCTGCTTTTTGGACAGGTGTGGGTTCTGCGACAATGGAGTTTTTATATTGCCTTCTCGCGATGTTTGGTATGGGTGCATTGGTTGAGCATTCACTTGGAAATATAATCGTTCAGATTTTCGCATTCTTGATTCTTTTCATCTTTGGATTTCGTAATCTTATAGTTCATCCGAAGAAGATTTATAACGGTGAGTTTGCACTTAATAATGGAAATGGTAAGCTCAATTTCATCAAGAAACATCACATTCATAACACCTTTCTTGTTGGAGCGGTATTATATGCTTTGAATCCAACATTTATAATTTTTTGGATAACCATCGCAGGTTTTGTTCAATCAACAAGCTTGATTGGAAATTCACTTGACAACTTTTTATTCGCACTTGGGGTTGGGCTTGGGGTTGTGCTTTGGTTTTATTTGTTGCTAAAGTTTGTTCATAACATCATTGAGTTCAGAACAAAAACAGTTGCTCGCTTTCATCGCATTTCAGGAATAATCATACTTGGCTTTGCTTTTTATCTTGCTTTTGAAATTCTGAAAAAATTAATATAAAAAAGGGGGATATGCTTTATTGTACATCGTTTGAGTCAATTATTGGGGTAATTTACATCGCCTCTTCCGAAAAAGGGGTCTGCAAAATTTCCCTAACCCATGCTTCCTCTGGTGAATTCAGGACCTGGATAAAAAGACATTTCCCCGAACATGAAATTGTTGATAGCAGGCAACAAAATAAGGAAGCGATTGAGCAAATTAGGCTTTATCTTGCAAGAAAGCTGAGAAAGTTTGACCTTGAAATTGACATGATTGGGACTGAGTTTCAGAAAAAAGTTTGGCGTGAGACGATGAAAATTCCGTATGGAGAAACAGTGACATATTCAACGCTTGCCAGAAGAATTCATAAGCCAAATTCTCAAAGAGCTGTTGGTAACGCACTTGGGGCTAATCCATTGCCAATTGTGATCCCTTGCCATCGTGTTATTGCTTCAGATGGGTCGCTTGGTGGCTATACTGGTGGAATCAAAATAAAAGAATTTTTGCTTGGTCTTGAGGGAGCGAGGAATATTTAGAATTCTTTTTATTTTAAGCTTTGTTTCCGTTTTAAGTGCGCAAGTTAAAGTGGTTGAATCAAGTGGGTTGAACTTTAAATGTTTGACCGCAAGCTTTTACGAGCCGAAAATGGGGGTTATGAAATATCTTGATAGAAACAGCTTAAAAGTTGACATCGGGAATTCACTTGATTTAATTGAGGTGAAAAATAAAAATTATTCCATTAGCTTCGGGGCAGATTTTTTTGCTTATGTTCTTGTCAATAATCATGGTTTTTTAATTTTGAGGGTTGAGGCAATTGATGGTTTCTTTGGTGGGAATATGAGTGTGAGAAAAGGCAATTTTTCATATCGTTTAAGGATTCTTCACCACAGTGCGCATCTTGTTGATGAGTATGGGGAGTTAGATAGGAAGCCATTCCCATTTACAGGTGAATTTGCTGATTTAATTTTTGCTTTTACGGACAAATTTTACAGGCTATATGGCGGTCTATCATATATGTTCAGAATAAAGCCATCCGATGTTAGAAAGTTCTATTTTCAATCTGGACTTGAACTTTTCAAAGACTTAGATTCATTTGTGTTCATTTTTGCTTATGATGTTAAATTTATTGATGAGATTTTATCTTTTAATTTGACAGCGGGGGTAAAACTTGGGCGATGGAATTCAAGAGGAGTTTTAATTTATTTCGTGTTTTACGATGGTTTTGATATTTATGGACAATACTTTAATTTAAAAAGAAAATTCACTGGTTTAGGTTGTTCATTTGAGTTTTAAAATTAATACGAAGTGGCGAGATGAAAAAATGATTGGCGAAAAAACGACATCGGAAAAATTAGTCCTTTTTGAAAATAAACCTAAAGCAAAGTCTGGCAGGAAAAAAGCCTCTGGATACCACGATATTAAAATTTTATATAACGATAAGGTAATCTATCTTGATTGTAAAACTTACAGCTCAAAGACAAAAGAACAAACCTTTAGGACTTTTTATTTTTCACCGTCGGATGACCCTAAAATTACAGAGGATGCTTTTCACTTTCTTTTGAGCTATGAATTAAAACAAACTGGTCGTATTTTTGTGCCTGTTTCGTGGCAACTTTACACTCTTGAAAACCTTTGGGTTCAAGTTAAACATGAGTTCAATGCGAGTAATAAAGATATTTACAAAAAGGAATTTTTATTATTACAAGGCAAGTTGAAATAAAACTAAAATTCAAAAATGCGTATCCCTGAAGATAAAATAGAGGAGATAAGAATTGCTGTTGACATTGTTGATTATATAAATCAGTTTGTGCCTTTGAGGAAGGTTGGGAAAAATTATGTGGGGTTATGTCCCTTTCATACTGAGAAAACGCCTTCATTTACAGTAAGCCCGGATAAACAACTTTATCATTGTTTTGGTTGTGGTGCTGGTGGAAATGTTTTTAATTTTGTTATGCAATATGAAAAGGTTTCATTTTTTGAAGCTGTTAAGAAAATTGCGGAATATGTGGGGGTAGAACTCCCAAAGCCAGAAAGGAAGGAAAGGTGGGTTGAGACGGAGTTTGAAGAACTTTATGAGGCGAATCAGTTTGCGAAAGAATTTTTTATCAGAAATTTGATGAAGACGACGGAAGGGAAGAAAGCAATTGAATATCTTTATAAGCGTGGAATTAATGACGCAACGATAAGGAATTTTGAACTTGGTTATTCTCCAGAACAATGGGATGCCCTTGTCCAATATGCGATAAAACAAAATTTTTCGCTTGAATCGCTTGAAAAAGCTGGTGTTGTGGCAAGAAGAGAAGACGGAGCTTATTATGACAGGTTCAGGGGTAGGGTAATTTTCCCAATTTTTTCAATCACAGGTCGGACTATAGCTTTTGGCGGGAGAAGATTGAAAGATGATGAAAATATACCAAAGTATATAAACTCTCCAGAGACAAAGGTTTACACAAAGGGTAAAGTTTTATACGGGCTTTATCAGGGAAAAGAAGCGATAAGGAGAAAAGGATATGCGATTCTTGTTGAGGGTTATATGGATTGCATCTCTCTATTTCAGGCGGGGATTGAAAATGTTGTCGCTTCTGGGGGCACGGCTTTGACGGAGGAGCAGGTGAGGTTGATTTCAAATTATACGAATACAATTTATTTTCTCTATGATGCCGATTCAGCTGGAGCAAAAGCTATGATGCGTGGGATTGATTTGATGCTTGCACAGGGACTTGATGTTTATATCGTTAAATTGCCAGAAGGTGAAGATCCAGATTCGTTTATAAAGAAAAACCCCATTTCTGAGTTTAATAAATTAATTGAAAATGCTGTTAATTTCGTTGAATTCAAGGCATTAACATATCAGCAACTTGGAAAATTTGATGATCCAAATGTGAAAGTCAAAGCAATTCGCTCGCTCGTTGAATCAATTTCAAAAATTCCAGATGAACTTAAAAGAAATGTTTTCATTCGTGAAATTTCCTCAAAGTATAAAATTCCAGAGCGTCTCCTTGTTAATGAGGTTGAATCTATCATTCTGAGAGCTCGGAAAGAATCGGCAAGGAATGAAGTTAAATCTCAGGAAAGTTTTATTTTTTCAAAGTTTAAAAACATTCCAGCGGAAGAAAGGGATCTTGCGAAGATTTTACTTGAGGCAAATGAAGTTGTGTTAAAGTTTGTTTTTGAGTATATAAAGCTTAGCGATATTACAAGCGACTATGTTAAGCTGATCTATCAGAAAATTCATGAATCGTTTCAAGAAAGTAAGGGAGATTATAAAAAGCCAGATGTTAATGATCTTTTGAATAAAGCTGAAAGCGATGAATTTAGAAGTTTTTTGACAAACATTGCCCTGAGCAAATATGAGGTTAGTCAATTTTGGAATGAAAAAAGAACTTCGGGTGATGAAGATGAGGTTGAAGAGTTGTGGAAAGCTGTTGATGATGTTCTTACCAAGTTTTATCTTCGCAAAATACAGAAGATAGAGCTTGATTTGACGGAGAAGATAAAAGAAGCTGAGAAGTCGGGTGATGAAGGGAGGCTTTTGGAACTTCTTGTGAAAAAGAGCGAAATTGGAAAAAAGAAAAATATACTCGGCATCAAGGGTTTCAAGGATATAATTAGAAAATATCTTAACTCACTAAATAAGGTGTAAAGATGGTGATAGTCAAAGATAATAAATGTGATTTCTGCGGTTGTTGTGTTGGTGTTTGCCCAGAGAATTGTATTGAGCTTTACGAGGCGAAAATTGAGATAATTCAGGAGCTTTGCACGGATTGTGGCAAATGCGTATGGGCTTGTCCTTTTGAAGTTCTTGAACTTCACATAACTAAGAAAAGGGAGACTTTTACATAAAAATGGCTTTTGGAAAAAATTTCCCAGAATCGGATTATTACGACATCATTGTTGTTGGAGCTGGTCCAGCTGGGACGACAGCTGCAAGGTTTTCAGCAATGAGCGGGGCAAAGGTCCTTGTGCTTGAAAAAGATAGAGATGTGGGTTATCCTGTAAGATGTGGCGAAGCGGTGAGCCATGAGGGACTTGTTCAGTTTATTGAGCCAGACCCGAAATGGATTGCAAGTACTGTTAGATATTTTAAACTTGTCGCTCCAGACGGGACTATAATAAAACCAAACATTGAAGGTTTTGGATATATACTTGAGAGAAGAATTTTTGATTACGAGCTTGCAAAACTTGCTGTGAGATATGGCGCTGAAATTGTGACCAAGGCTTATGTAAATGGCTTGATAATGAAAGATGGAAGGGTTGAAGGAGTGAAAGTTTTACTGAACAATTCTGAACAGGTTGAAATTAGGGCTAAGATAGTTATCGGCGCGGATGGTGTTGAATCAAGAGTGGGAAGATGGGCAGGACTTAACACAACATGCAGACTTCAAGATATGGAATCGGCGGTGCAGATGACCTTAACAAATATAGAGGTTGAACCAGATACATGTTATTTTTACTTCGGTGAGAAAGTTGCTCCTGGTGGATACCTATGGATTTTTCCAAAGGGGAAAAACACCGCAAATGTTGGGCTTGGAATCGCTGGAATTTACGGGAGACAGAAGCATGCATTAAGATATCTTGAAGAATTCGTTGAAAAAAATTTCCCTAAAGCTTCTGTTTTAACTGTCATAGCTGGTGGCGTTCCGTGTGCTAAAACAGCAGATAAGATTGTAACGCATGGGCTTATGCTTGTTGGCGATGCAGCACATCAGGTGAATCCAGTTTCTGGTGGCGGAATAATAAGCGGAATGATAGGAGGGAAAATTGCAGGTCAAATTGCAGGGGAAGCAGTAAAGGAAAATAATCTTAACTTGATTTTCAAGTATGAAGACGAATGGAGAAAAACACTTGGACAAAGGCATGAAAGATATTACAAGATAAAGCAATTCATTTATAAATTTTCAGATGAAAAGTTGAATGAAATTGCAAGGGAACTTTCAAAAATTCCATATGAAAAGCTAACACTTAAAAATCTTTTTCTCACGGCTGTTAAAACTCAACCTTCACTTATAATTGAGGTGATGAGGCTGTTTATATGAGATTCGGTTTTAAAGAATAGTTGCGATTTTTGATTTGGTTTAGTAAATTTTCAGGGAGTAGCTTTGATAAATGGCTACTCCCTTTTTATTTTAAAGGGAGGCGTGATTCTTTTAAATCAAACAAAAAAATACCTTAAGATTATGGAACTTCAGGAATTTTACAAAGGTCCTCGTGGGATCGCAGTTAAAATTTTGAATCGCGTTGAGAGAACAGATTCATATCTTGATAAACTTCTTGACATTGAACTTAAATCAGACGAACTTAATGAACTTGACAAGAGATTTTTGACGGAGTTAACCCATGGAGTTGTGAGGTGGAAAACGCGACTTGATTTTATAATTGAGTATTTCTGTAAGAACAAGTTCGCTATGCAAGATCCGAACATAAGAAACGCAATGAGGGTTGCGCTTTATCAGATTTTGTTTTTAACAAAAATTCCACATGCTGCAGCTGTAAACGAGGCGGTTGAGTTTGTCAAAAAAATTCGCGGGCAAAAAGCTGCTAATCTTGTCAATGCTGTGTTAAGAAATATAATTCGTAATCTTAACAAACTACCCACGCCAGATAGCGAATCAGACCCGATTCAGTATCTTTCAATAATGTATGCGCATCCAACATGGATTGTTAAGAGGTGGGTTGAAAGATATGGGTTTTATGAAACTGAGCAGTTGCTTTCTGCAAATAATGAACGCCCGACGGTGGTTGTCAGAGCAAATTCTTTGAAAACAAATGTTGATGAACTTGCAAAACTTTTTGATGAAAGAGGGATAAAATATGTTAAGTCAAAATATCTTGATGATTTTTTGAAGGTCGGGCATCTTACGGGAATTTATAACCTTGATCTTTTCAATCAAGGTTATTTTTCTGTTCAGGATGAAAGCGCTGGACTTGTCGTTAAACTTCTTGATCCAAAACCTGGTGAAACGGTGATTGACTTATGTTCCGCACCTGGTGGAAAAACTACATATATCGGTGAATTGATGAAAAACGAGGGGAAAATAATTGCGGTTGATAAATACGAGCACAGGTTAAATCTTGTCAAGCAAAGTTGTGAAAGAGTCGGGCTTACAAATGTTGAGTTTATAGCTGAGGACGCAACTGCTGTTAATTTTAATGGAAGCGCGGATAAAGTTTTAGTTGATGCACCATGTTCAGGTTTTGGAGTTATTCAGAAGAAGCCAGATATAAAATGGCAAAGAGAGCTTTCGGATATCAAAAATCTTGTAAAAACTCAACTTGAATTGCTTGAAACAGCAAGCAAGCTTGTTAAAAATGGCGGTGTGATAGTTTATAGCACATGCACAATTGAACCAGAGGAAAATATTGAGGTTGTTAAATCTTTCCTTGACAAACATCCAGAGTTTGAAATTGAAGATGCGAGGAAATATTTACCATCTGATGTTGTAACAAATGGAGGTTATATGGAAACATTCCCACACAAGCACGATATGGATGGAGGATTTGCGGTAAGACTAATCAAAGTGAAATAAAAGCTTATGAAAAATAACAAAACTTCGCACCCTGTAATAGTTGATGGTGAAACATTAACACCTGAAAAGGTTTTTGATGTTGCGGTTAATTTCGCACCTGTTAAACTTTCTCCAGATGCCATATCCAAAATGAAAAAGTCAAGACAACTTGTTGAAAAGTGGGTTCAAAAAGATGAGGTGATTTATGGGGTTACAACTGGATTTGGGGATTTTGCTACGGTGAAGATAGAAAAGAAAGAGATTGAAAAACTCCAGAGGAACCTAATCTTCAGCCACTCTGCAGGTGCAGGTGAGCCATTACCTCCTGAAGTTGTAAGGGCGATGATGCTTCTTAGAGCAAACGCTCTTTCAAAAGGTTATTCGGGTGTTAGAGTTGAAACGGTTAAAATGTTAATTGATTTTTTAAATCTTCACATAACACCAATCATTCCATCTCAAGGTTCTGTTGGCTCAAGTGGTGATCTCGTTCAGCTTTCACATCTTGTCCTTGCAATGATGGGAGAGGGTAATGTTTGGGTGGGGAAGGATATTAACCCATTAAATTTGAAAAAAATGAAGGCTTTGTCTGCGCTTAAAAAATTTGGATTGGAACCAATTAGACTTTCTGCAAAGGAAGGACTCGCTCTTATAAATGGCACGCAGATGATGACTGCTTATGCATGCTTGATTGTTAAGCAAGCAAAAGAATTGTGTAAAATAGCTGATATCGCCGCATCACTTAGTATTGAGGCTTTGAAAGGAACTGATAGAGCTTTTGATGAAAGAATTCATAAACTAAGACCCTATCAAGGACAACAGAAGGTTGCGAGAAATATATTGAGAATGATGAAAAATAGCGAGATACGGCTTTCTCATCTTTATGATGATCCAAGGGTTCAAGATGCTTACTCTTTGAGATGCGTTCCTCAAATTCACGGTGCATCAAGAGATGCGATTGATTATGTTTACGAAATTGTTTCAATTGAGGTGAATTCAGCAACGGATAATCCGTTGATTTTCCCAGAGGATGAAGTTCATCTTGAAGGTGGAAATTTCCATGGACAACCGATTGCGCTTGCAATGGATTTCATCGCTATTGCTTTATCTGAACTTGCAAATGTTTCAGAAAGAAGAATAGAACGACTTGTCAACGCTCAATTGAGTGGTTTGCCGAAGTTTTTAACAACTCGTGGTGGATTAAACTCGGGATTGATGATAGCTCAATACACCGCAGCATCTCTGGTTTCTGAAAACAAAGTTTTGGCTCATCCTGCAAGCGTTGATTCAATACCCACATCAGCAAATCAAGAAGACCATAACAGCATGGGCTCAATATCGGCGCAAAAGGCATATAGAGTTTTAAAAAATGTTCAAACTGTTCTCGCAATTGAGATAATGTGCGCTGCTCAGGGGATTGACTTTGCGAAGGTTGATCCAAAGACTGGAAAAATAATGAGGTGCGGTATCGGGACACAAGCGGCGTATGAATTCGTTAGAAAGAAAATTAAACATCTTGATGAAGATAGAATTTTACATAATGACATCGTGAAGGCGCTTGAAATCGTCAGGAGTGGGGAAATTATAAATGTGGTTGAAAAAGCAATTGGTGAAAAACTTGAATGATTTATGATGAGCAAACAAGAGAAAAAATCAACGCTTACTCTTGAAACTGACATAAGGTATCTCAAAGGGATCGGGGAAAAAAGATCACAAGCGCTCCGTGATGTTGGCGTTGAAAAACTTATTGATCTGCTTTACTATGCCCCAATCAAGTATATTGACAGAAGCACCGTCGTAAGTGTTGCCAGGTTGAAAAGAAACTGGTGGGAATTTTCTTACAAGTCTTCTGCAGTTACATTTATCGGTCGTGTCGTTGATAAAAAAATTCTTGTAAGTTCAAGCGGAAAAGAAATCCTTGAAATTGTGATTGATGACGGCACTGGCAAATTAAGTTGCACATGGTTTAATAAAATTGAATATTTTAAAAGACAATTTGACATCGGGGATCTTGTCGCTGTTTTTGGTAAACCAGTTACCTTTAAAGGCAAAATAAATCTTGTTCACCCTGAATTTGACTTTTTAACCGAGGCAGATAGCATAAATATACACACAGGAAGAATTGTTCCAGTTTATCCCTCTACCTCAAAACTGAAATCCCTTGGTCTCAACACGCTTAAACTTCGTGAAATGATAAGTGAGGTCATTAATAACTACATTGATTATGTTGAAGAAACTTTACCCGAGAAAATTCTTGCAAAGTATAATCTTGTGCCCTTAAATCTTGCTATAAAATCAATCCATTTTCCTGAAACTCATATTGATCTTCAACTTGCGCTGAAAAGATTAAAATTTGAAGAATTATTTTTCCTTCAACTTCTTCTTGCAAGAAAACATTATGAGCTGAAACATTTTGAAAAAGGCATCTCTTTTAAAAAAATTGGTGATCTTGTTCATGGTTTCAGCAAAATTTTACCGTTTAAACTCACAGAAGCTCAAAGACGGGTGATTCGTGAGATATGGAATGATATGAAATCGGATAGACCGATGAATCGTTTGCTTCAAGGTGATGTTGGAAGTGGGAAAACGATAGTTGCTTTAATTGCGATGTTAATCGCTGTTGACAATGGCTATCAATCTGCGTTTATGGCCCCAACAGAAATTCTTGCTGAACAGCATTATGCTACTTTCTTGAGCTTGCTTGATTCTTTGCCCGTTAAAGTTCGCCTTCTTACGGGAAGTTTGAAACCAAAAGAGAAAAAGGAAATTTTAAACGAGATTGAAAATGGCGAGGCGCAGATAATAATTGGAACACACGCTTTAATTCAAGAAAGAGTTAATTTTAGAAACCTTGGTCTTGTTGTGATTGATGAACAACATCGTTTCGGAGTTATGCAAAGAGCATCGCTTATTGAAAAGGGTTATAATCCTGATGTTTTGATAATGACAGCGACCCCGATTCCAAGAACGCTTGCTTTCACACTTTACGGAGACCTTGATGTCTCAATTATAGATGAAATGCCTAAAAAAAGAAAGGTTAAAACTGAAGTCTTACCCGATACCGAAAGAGAAAGGGTTTATGAATTCATCCGTGCGAAGCTCAAAGAAGGACATCAGGCATATATCGTTTATCCGTTGATTGAGGAATCTGAAAAACTTGACCTTGAGTCGGCGATTGAAAATTATATTCGTTTGAAAAATGAAGTTTTCCCTGAGTTCAGCGTTGGCTTGATCCACGGCAAAATGCCAGGCACGGAAAGACAAGAAATTATGCTTGCTTTCAAGGAAGGAAAAATTCAAATTCTTGTTGCGACGACGGTGATTGAAGTTGGCATTGATATCCCAAATGCCACAATAATGGTGATAGAAAACGCTGAAAGGTTTGGGCTTGCACAACTTCATCAGTTGCGCGGTAGAATTGGAAGAAGTGAAAAGCAATCATACTGCTTTCTGATTGTGAAATCAAATCTTATTAGAAAAACATCAAATGACGCTTTGTTTGAGTATGAGGTAAATGATGAGGTTAAAGCAATTGAAAGAGTTAAGATCATTGCTTCAACTATGGATGGATTTAAAATTGCTGAAAAGGACCTTGAACTTCGTGGTCCAGGTGAATTTTTCGGAACTAAACAAAGTGGATTTATAAAATTTAAATTCGCTGATATATCAAAAGATAGAGAACTTCTTGAGCTCGCACGCTCTGAGGCGTTTGCAATTATAAAAGAAGACCCAGATTTATCAAAACCAGAACACTCTAAACTGAGAAAGGAATTTTTAAAGCGATATTCCGATAGCGTTAATCTTGCAAAGGTAAGTTAAAAACCTAAAAATAAAAAATAAACAAAAAATGAGAGCCGAAATGAATGATGAAATCAAAGAAATCCTGACAAAGTATAAAACAATTGCAGTGGTGGGTATTTCAGATAAATCTGATAGAGATAGCTATATCGTTGGGGAGTATCTTTTGAGAAACGGTTATAAGATCATCCCTGTTAATCCAAACATAGATTCAGTTTTTGGTTTAAAAGCTTATCCAGACCTTTTAAGTGTGCCGGATGATGTTGATATTGTTGATATATTTAGAAGACCTGAATTTGTTGATGAGATAGTTGAGCAGGCAATCCAAAAGGGGGCAAAAGTTGTGTGGATGCAGCTTGGGGTTATAAATGAAAGAGCAGCAAAAAGGGCTCAAGATGCAGGTTTAAAAGTTATAATGAACAAGTGTATAAAGGTGGAGCATATGTATAGGTTTGGAAATTTTTAATAAACAGGTATTTTGATTATTTGTCCGGGTTTTAGACTTTTACCCTCAAGTTTGTTGAGTTCAACGATGTCTTCAATGCTTACATTGTATTTTTGGGCGATTTTTTCAATTGTTTCCCCAGCTCTGACACGGTGATTGATCGTTTTTTCTGGAACGATAATTATCTCTCCGTTTTGAAATATAACTCTTGAACCTTTGTACTTATACTCTGCAAGGTTCAATTCCTGAGGTTGAGCTTCAGCTGGTAAAGCGATTTGAAATTCACCATCTGGAAGCGATGATTTCAGAATCCATGGATTAAGATATTTTAAGGTCTTATAATTTGTTCCCTGCATTCTTGCCCAAAGAGCGAGATTTTGGATTGGACCTTTAACGGTAACATATTTGATATTTGGTGCCTTAAAAAGTTTTGTGGTATCAAGAATAAATCCGTATTTGCGAGCGTTTGAAATTAACTCTTTTATTGCAGCAACTCTAAATACAAATCTTGCCGTTTCCCTGTTGAGGTGAAGGTCAAAATAATTATCAACCCATTGAAATTGCATTGCATCTGTTATCCGGGCATCTCCAGCGTTGTATGCAGCAAGGACAAGTGACCAGTTGTTAAATTTTTTATACAAATCCTGAAGGTATGAAAGAGCAGCTTCCGTTGCTTTTTGGATGTGAAGGCGCTCATCTATATAATCGTCAACCCTCAGACCGTATTTTCTCGCTGTTTCGGGCATAAGTTGCCAAATTCCAGCTGCTCCTTTACTTGAATATACGTTTTCAATAAGACGGCTTTCAGCAATTGCAAGATACTTCAAATCAGCAGGCAATCCCCTTTCACTTATCTTGCTCTCAATGTAAGGCATATATTTTCCACATCTTTTGAGGTCAAGTATAAGTTGATTTTCATTAAATTCAATGTAAAATTCACGCTCAAATCTTTCTCTGACATCGGGAATCTCAAGTGGTATTCTTTCACCGCAGAGGAAAACGATATCAGGCGGATGAACAATTGAGAAATAGTTTATTGAAACATTTTCAGTCGGTTCTGGTCTATTTATCTCATTAAAGTTTTTTGTCGCTATAAATACAGCGAATATAAATGCACCAACAGAAAAAATGTGTAGAACTTTATTCATGGTGTTTTAAAAGAGTTAGTTTTAGAGAGTTTATCCGAGTTCGTGTTACGCTCAAAATCGTTATCTTAAAATTATTGATTATAAACTCTTCACCTTTTGATGGAATTCTACCGATATTATTTATCACAAAACCCGAGATCGTTTCATAATCTCCTTTAGGAATGTTGAGTTTATATTCCTCATTTAAATGATCAATTTCCGTAAGCCCATTCAGAATAAAAGTGTTGGCATCTATCTTTTGTATAAATTTTTTCCCGATATCAAATTCATCTTCAATTTCTCCAACCAGTTCCTCAATTACATCCTCAAGGGTTATCAACCCCGAAACGCCACCAAATTCATCAACTACAATTGCCATAGATATATTTTTTTCTTTGAAATCTCTTAAAAGTTCAATACAACGTTTTTTCTCTGGGACAAAATAAGGTTCTTTTAAAATCTCTTCAATACTTTTTGGGTTTTTAAATAAGTCTTTCACATAGATTATCCCGATTATATTGTCAATTGTTCTATCATAAACTGGCAGTCGTGAGTGTCCAGATTTTGAGAATGTTTCAATTATCTCTTTCATTTTCATGTTTTTTTCAACGCCTACTATTTCTGTTCTCGGTCTCATTACGGATTCAACCGCCAAGCTTTCAAGTTTGAAAACTTTTGAGAACGGTATATCAATTTTTAGGCTTTCTCTTGTTTCACTTTCTTTTAGAAGAATTTCAAAATCCTTTTTGCTGAAGAATTGTTCAATTGTTTCTGTTTTGATCTTCAAGGCTTTTGAAATTTTCTCCGACGCAACTTTTAGAAGCTTCACTACCGGTAAAAATATAAAGTAAATCAGTTTAAGAGGAAGTGATGCAAATAACACAAATCCATCTGCAGACTCCCTTCCAATTGTTTTTGGGATCAATTCTCCAAAAGTAAGGATTAAAAGTGTAAGAAAAATTAAAATTGAAAAGTCATTAAGATTTGTTATCGTTTTAAGAATGTAGGTCAAAATTGAACTAAGAGCTATGTTAGCAAAATTGTTTCCGATTAGAATGGTTATGAGAAATCTTTCGGGATTTTTGGCGAAATCATTTGCGATTTTAGCAGTTAAAGATGAGCGTGATTTTATTTCAAGTTTTATTTTGTTTGCAGTTATGAAAGCAATCTCGCTTGCAGAGAAAAAAGCTGATAAAATAAGTAAAATGGAGGCGAGGATAATTTCGGTTTGCATAGTTGGGAAGTTTTATTTTAAATAAAAAGGCACAGAGTTATAAAAACCCTGTGCCTTGAAAAATAAAAGAGAGATATTCAAAAGATTTTGACTTATTTCTTCAATTTAAATCTTATCGGGATCATCACACGAACTTTGACGGGTTTTCCACGCTGTTTCCCGGGTTTAAACTTAGCTTTCATGACCGCAGCAACAGCAGCTTCATCACATCCAGCGCCAATCCCCTTGACAACATCAGCCCTTACGACATTTCCATTTTCATCCACGAATGCCATAACATAAACCGTTCCTTCAACCCCAGCTCTTATAGCTATCTCAGGATATACAACATTTCTCTGGATTGATTCAAGTCCGCCAATTATCTCTGGCATCTCCTCAACTACCATAAAGAACTGCTCCTCAAACGGTATCTCTTCTTCTTTCTTGCTCAGCTCTTCTTTCGGTGGGGGTGGAGCAACCTCTTTTGTGATATCAAGCTCAGAACTTATATCAATGTTGATATCGCTCAAAGCTTCATCGCTTGGAGCTTCAATTGGGATTGGTGGTCTTGGTGGTGGCGGAGGTCTATTTTCCTGTCTGGTTTGTGGAATTTCCTCCGGTTTGATTATTTCCTGCTCCACAGTTAAAATTTTCTTCCCACGACCAACATCTTTCGGGAAAAATCTAAAAGCGACAATTGACACAACAAGCGCAATCACAAGTCCGAGTTCAATCCACTTCCGCCACCTTAATCTCAAATCAGCTTCGGGTTTTTTGATAACTGGCATTTTTAATTAACCTCCAAGATAATTTTTTATATCGCTGTTTTTAAGTTAAAAAATTTGAAATAAAATTTCAAGTTTGTTCAACGATAAGTTGAACGCATTCTCTATAAAATTATAACACAAAATTTGCAAATTTGTTTCTTTTGACAAAAAATTAAGAACTTCTAACTTGACTTGTTTTGTCAGGGATGTTTAAATTTATAACGAGTTTAAAACAAAATAGGAGTACATCTATGAACTATCCTTTCTGGGATGTTCCGCTAATCGGAGGTGGAATCTTAATTGGTGTTGTTGCAATTCTTCATGTCTTTGTTTCACATTTCGCAGTTGGTGGTGGGATCTATCTTGCTTTAACAGAAAGAAAAGCAATCAAAGAAAATGACCAAAAACTTATTGCTTATCTGAAAAAGCACTCAAAATTTTTCCTGCTTCTCACAGTGGTGCTTGGAGCTTTATCAGGGGTTGGAATCTGGTTCACAATTGGTCTTGTTCATCCATCTGCTACATCAACTTTAATTCACAGCTTTGTATTCGGGTGGGCAATTGAGTGGGTGTTTTTCATTGTTGAAATCTCCGCGATTTTAATTTACTATGCTACATGGGACAAACTTGACCCGAAAACACACAACATAATTGGCTGGATTTACTTTGCGGGTGCATACTTGAGCCTTGTAATTATTAACGGTATTTTGACATTTATGCTTACATCTGGAGGTTGGGTTGATATTCCGTTTACGGAACCTTCTAAAAAGTTCTGGGTCGGATTTTTCAACCCTTCATATTTCCCATCGCTTTTCATAAGAACGGGTGTTGCGCTTGCACTTGCGGGGTTATATTCTTTGATAACCGCAACTCGTTTAGAAGATGAAGAGTTGAGAATTAAAGTCGTTCAATATTCAGGCAAATGGCTCGTTCCTGCATTTATTCTTATTCCCGTGGCGGGGATTTGGTATATTTCAATTATTCCACCGCTCGCTCGTGAAATTTCAATGGGCGGTGCGCCAGCTGTTACTATTTTTGCCGGGTTAAGTGTTGTTTTTTCATTTATCATCGCTTTATTCTCATGGCTTGGTCCAATTAAAACCCCAAAACAAACATCGTTCGCATTTGCACTGGGCTTGCTTGTTATGGGATTTTTGGTTACTGCTGTGACCGAATGGGTGAGAGAAGCGGTCAGAAAACCGTATATAATTTACAACTACATGTATTCAAATTCCATCCTAAAAGCTCACGGTGATAAAATAAACGAGATGGGAATTTTAAACTTCGCCAAATGGATTACCATTAAGGAAATAAATGAAGAAAATATGCTCAAAGCGGGTGAAGAAATTTTCAGGGTTCAATGCCAGAGTTGCCATACAGTTGATGGTTATAATGGGATAAAGAAACTTGTCAATGGATGGAGCGAAAATTATATTGATTTTCAACTTCAACATCTTGAAATGCTTAAAGGTTTTATGCCACCATTTTACGGAACCGAACAGGAAAGGAAAGCACTTGCAAAATGGCTTTATAATTTAAATGAAGAAAAAACAAAATACGGGTTTAAAAAATGACACAGCAAATCATAATACCAGAACCTGACCCGATACCGTTGCCAGCACCATATTGGCTTTTAAAATTCTTGCTTATTCTTACATTTATACTTCATATAATCGCAATGAACTTTGCACTTGGTGGTGGTATAATCGCCGGAATAACTGATTTAATCGGGAGAAAAAAGAATAGTCAATTCCATCTCAATCTCGCCCGTTCTTTTTCAAAAATGCTTCCTATTACAACTGCTTTTACTATAACGCTTGGAATTGCACCGCTGTTGTTTATCCAAGTTCTTTATGGGCAGTACTTTTATACAGCATCTATTACACTTGCATGGCCGTGGTTAAGTGTAATTTTGCTTTTGCTTATCGGATATTATGGGTATTACATTTATCAATTTAATTTTGAAAAACTTCAAGGGGTAAGAGCGTGGATAGTTCTTGGAAGCGCTGTTTTGTTCGCTTTGATTGGGCTTATCTATACAAACATCCTTGTTTTAATGTTAACCCCAGAAAAATGGGCACAAAAGTATTTCGCCAATCCTCATGGAACTAATTTTAATTTTGATGATCCGACCGTGATCCCAAGATATTTGCACTTTCTCGTTGCTTCGGTTTCAGTGGCTGGTTTGCTTGTGTTAATTTATGGACTTATTAAATTGAAAAGTGATGTAGACTTTGGAAGATGGGCTATTAAATATGGTGGGCTTTGGTTTGTAATTGGCACGGTCGTTCAATATGCAGTTGGAATATGGTTTTTGCTTGCTCTTAAGAAAGATTTGATGATGGTTTTTATGGGCGGTGATGGATTAGCAACGGCTATTTTTGGAATTTCTGTTCTGCTTTCGCTTGTTAGTTTAATTCTTATTTTACTTTCTTTCAACGCTCAAAACCCAAAACCACTTTCAATTTCTGGTTTAGCCTTGCTCTTTTTGACAATAGTGGGTATGTCAGTAATGCGTGATATTTTGAGGGATGCTTATTTAAAAGATTATTTCAAACCTGAGCAATTTGAAGTTCAACCTCAGATTTCAGTGCTTATCGTTTTTGGGATCGTCTTTATTGCTGGTTTGATCACGGTTGGATATATGCTGAACAAGGTTCTGAAGGCGAAGCCAGTCTCGGCTTAAAAAATTTGCCCCGAGGTTTAACCTCGGGGCTTTTTATTTTTAAAATGTTTTGTCAAACCCTAATACCCA
>Ga0209289_100316_pt1 | contig 27542 bp, 27 predicted proteins | sample GXS110809BmetaG_FD_184121 | JGI IMG/M metagenome (GOLD analysis project Ga0209289, IMG submission 184121) | Hot spring microbial communities from Gongxiaoshe hot spring, China to study Microbial Dark Matter (Phase II) - GXS 110809B (SPAdes)... ...
TTGGCCCTGCGAGTTCGGTCGTGGCCGCTGCCCTACCCGATGTAGCCGCGGTGGCCAGAAGACTGCTCTTCATGGGACCGGTTTTGAATTTGATCTCACAAGGTAAGTTCTTCCGTCGCGCGTTTGCTATCGCCTTGCGGGTGTTAGCGGCGATAGCGGGCTTGGTCGGACTTGTCGGTTGGGTTGAAGGATGGAAGATGGTCGCGGATCTGCAAGGGGCGGGCATTCTCGGCGGCATTATCTTTCAGATGCTCTTTCTCATCGCCATCTATATGGTCGTGCATACGTTGCTCATTCGCTCGCGTGACGTTGCCGGCCTATCGGCGGGCGAGTTCACCATCACCTTTATCGTTTCGATCTTCCTCAAGCTCATCGGAGACGTGTGTGCCTGCTTCATGATTGTCCTGGCCATTGGTGGGGGAATCCTGATCTGGTTTACCGGTAGTCTGGCGAGCCCGCTGCTGTCAGAACTGACGCCGTTTCCCCACGACGTCGGTAAGGGAACATTCATCGATGGGCTCATGTTCATGGTGTTGGGGAGCGTCGGAGCCTTCTTTGTGCTTGTGTTCTTCTACTGGCTTTCGGAACTAGCATCGGTTGGGGTGGCGATCGCTAGAAATACCGAAGTCACACGACGGATCGCGGAGCAGTATGATAAGACAAAATAGCTCTCACTGATCGGCCGTTCGGTAGTAGCGCGATTGGAGTAAGTTGGGGATTTGCAGAGTATGAAAATATTCTGGCCGTCTTCATCACTAGTTGGACAGCAAAGACCGGATGGTGGTGAAGACGATGCAAAATCCGACTCTGGTCATTGGTGGGACTGTGGCGGTCTTGATAGGCCTGACCCTAGCCTTAGTCGTCAGGAGCGCGACGCCCCTTTTGCAGGGCTTTGGGACGAGCTGGTCAGACCTTTGGCTGCAGGTCCTCCAGAGTCTGCGCGCTCCGACGACCGGTAGGAGTTCTTCGGGGAAAGCTCTATGTGCCCGGTGCCAGCACCGGAATCTAGCGGGGGCCTGCTTCTCTGAACGTGTGGGTGGACTTGAAACATTTTCGAGGAGGTAAGCCATGGCGTTTTGCATGCATTGCGGGGCGACGTTGAGGGAGGGGGCCCGGTTTTGCGGGATCTGCGGTCAGAGGGTGGCAGCGGTCAAGCTAATAGAGAGGCAACCGAGACAGTGGATATGGGGCCTCCTTATTTTGATCGTCACCCTGAGCCTGGGGTTAGGTGGATTGTACTGGTGGAAGACACGAGAGGCCGCGTTGCCAGGGGCCTTAGGGGCGAAGGACAAAGGAGTACAACGTGCCCAAGGTGATGAGGCACGCCTGTTGGCGCCGGAGGCGGTGCCCGAAATTGTCGAATTTGAAGTTCCTCGTGGCAGAACCGTAAACGGCTTTACTTTCACGCGAGAAGGTATCTTAACCTATAGTGGTAGGAGATTCTCCCCGAATGTAGCTGGTTTTGGGGGAGAAGAGAGAGTCGCAATCTCCTTTCTGCGGTCACGTGGTCTAGCGGGTGCTATCTTGATGGATCCGGATGGACAAAATAGATCGTTCCTTCTGGATGTAAACACTATGTCTTCTACTCCGTCTTCGGACGGGTGGGATGCTGCACAAAAAATATTTTGGAGTCCTTCTCGAAGATATATGGTGGTTTTTTGCTCATACGAAGGCGAGCGTTTCATCAGAGTAGACCTCAATACAAAGCAAGTGCTCTGGGGCGATTTTCTGGGTTCAGGTGACAAAACGTGGGAGATCAGAAATAATCCGCGCTGGCTTGGAGATTCGGATGTGCTCGTGTTCAATGTCGAGGAATACTGCGATCCTTATGGGTTTAGTGACACTTGCGTCGATGAACCAACACCGGTCATATATGAGGTGCATCTTGATGCAGCAACCCTCAAGCTTTCGGCGAGAAGGATTAGGTCTAGATCTGAGAAAGAATGGAAGAGGCTGTAGTCACTATAAATAGCCACATCGAAGTGAATCATGGCGCGTGACCGCCCGCCGACATGTCTTTCATCCGGTGCATGAATCTTAACGTTGGGAGATGCGGCGACTTTTCGTCAGATGGGAAGGCGGTGGGAAAAAGAGGTCGGGCATTTTCCTGACCATGCTGGGCGCGGTTGCCGGTGTATGGGTATTTGCGCATGTCACGAGCTTTACGGGCCAATTGCACACGTGGCCGCCGTATTACGAAACAACGGCGCTCACGGAGAGAGGCGTCACCGTCATTCTGCTGATTACGGGATTGATCAAGTTGACCAAAAAGGCGAGTCAACCGCCCGCCTGACCCGCCGCTGCATAGCGCTTGCCGCCCCATCGGCTTGTATCAGATGGGCTTACATGAGCCGCGTGAGCAAGTCAACCAACATTGGGCATAGAGGAGGGAAGGGGTTATGATGGCGCGAATACTAAAGCGCTTCACCGCATGTTGGGGTGTGCTCTTCGCTTTGATTCTTGCATCTGGCCCTCGCGCTTGGAGCGTCCATCTCATGCGGCAGGGGGCAGGGGTTGAAAGACCAAAATTCGAGACGCTTGATGATCGCTTAGCTCGCCTCGCCGAACAAAGCCCCATTCTCTGGAGAAGTACGGGGTCTATGCATACTCCAAGAGCTTGGTCACCCGCTGTGCTTGAAAGGGGCGAGATTTATGTAGCAAGGGGAGTTTTCTCACCTACCTCACGATGGTTCTATAATGCCGTTCCTGCTCTGGTGGTATATGATCCTGAGCGAGACACGAGGCAGATACTAGCTCCCATGCACATGGCTCGAGTCGGGCCTGCAGCACTTACCTTTTGTGGGAAATATATCTTCGGTGGATTTACATGGTCATCCAATCCTTTTGTCGAAATTTATAACACTGTAACAAACACCTGGTTTTGGGGCCGCTGGAATGCCAACTCCTCGATCTTGGGCGCAAACAGTAGTGTTGGATACATCTTCTTGGGGGCGGAGGATGGGGACCGACTAGATATTGAAGCTGCAAAGATACCGGGCGGTGGCCTATGAATGAAGCGCGAGGATATTGCCAACGGTGTCAAGTGGGGTATCCGGCGGAGTTCCGGTACTGTATGGCGTGTGGGGGGGCGCTCAGTATCGTGTCTGAGCAAGTGCGCGGGAGCTGTTCTCGATGTGGGGCTCGGACTGCGGTCGGAGCGAAGTTCTGCGACTGGTGCGGGGCGGCATTAAGTCCGGCGGGGGGCCCTGAGATCACGTCCCTTGGGCGATGCACGCAATGTGGATCACCGTATCAAGCGGGGGAGGCATTCTGCACGGAGTGCGGAGCACGGCTGACTCAATCGGCGGAGCTGCCTATCATGAGGTCTGAGGCATCGCGGTGTCCTCGGTGTGGGGGAGCGGTGGAAGCGGGGATGAGGTTCTGTCTGTTCTGCGGTCATGCGCTGGTCGAGGGGGCGTCCTCGGTCGAGCGGCTTCCGTCGGCCGATGAATCTGCGCCTCCTTCGCTGATGCCGGAGCGGGTGATGTGTCCGCGCTGTGGCGCGGAGGTCGAAGCGGGATTGCGGTATTGCCTCTTCTGCGGAGCGTCGTTAGCCCTTTCCGCTGTCATCGAGCCCGTCGCCGTCTCACCCATTCGATGCCCGCATTGTGCGGCAGAGCTTGAGCCGGAGATGAAGTTTTGCATCGCGTGTGGCCGAGCGGTACATAAGCCTTCGGTCAAAAAGCCAGTAAGCGGAGAAGAGAAGAAGGAAACTGGTGAGATTCACCGAGAGATCGCAGTCGAAGAAGAGAAAGCCATCGGCCCTATGATTGCCCATGAATCTGAAGTGGCTGCTGAGGAGGCGGAACGAGAGGCCCTCGGGCCTGTGGTTGCGACTGAACCCTGCCCTCAGTGCGGCCTTTTGATCGAAGTGGGAGCGGAATCTTGCACTGCCTGTGGGTATGATTTCTGGGCCCGCCAGGAGCAACCCCGGGGGAGACGGCTCGTTCGAATCGAGGGCGTCATCGTAGTGTTGTTGGTGATGATCGGGGGAGGCGGATGGGTTCTCTACCAGCATCACGCACCCACGCGAGCTGCTATGGAGCGAGTCTTGGTGAAGATCGGCGTCGTTCAGCCGACCTTGGAGGTCGTCTCTTCGCCAGCGGGATGCCGGGTGATCGTGGATGGAGAGATTCGAGGCGTGACCGATCAAGATGGGCGGCTTGTGATCGGCAAGCTCAAAAAGGGCGAGCACTTGGTGCGACTTGAGCGAGAGGGATATGAATCCAAGGAGCAACGCATTGAGATCGCGGGATCAAGGATGACCGTGAGGTTTCAGCTTTCTCCGATCTCGCCACCGGGCATGGTGTTCATTCCCGGAGGGACATTCCGCATGGGGCGAGACGATGGGGATGAATACGAGCGTCCGGCCCATGAGGTGACCGTCGGGCCCTTCTTCATGGATCGCATGGAAGTGACCAACTTCCAGTACCATCAGTTTATTCGAGCGACAGGCCATCGGCCTCCTCCTCATTGGCAGAGCGGTCTCTACCCGCTTGGTCAGGATAACCTTCCGGTAACCCACGTGAGCTGGAACGATGCCAATGCCTACTGTCAGTGGGCGGGCAAGCGGCTCCCGACCGAAGCTGAATGGGAGTTTGCAGCACGGGGGACTGATGGGCGACTTTATCCATGGGGAAACCAGTGGGGGCCGGATGTGGCGAACGCTGGAGATGCGGCTCGCGGTGGGACCGCCCCAGTCGGATCTTATCCCAAGGGCGAGAGTCCGTTTAAGGTTCTCGACTTGGTGGGGAATGTGTGGGAGTGGACGGCCAGTGAATTGCGCGCTTATCCCGGAGGGTGGATCTCTGAGGAGACCTTGCCGGAGTCGGAGCGACGGAAATTAAGAGTGATTCGCGGAGGGTGCTACTTGAGCAATTCCCTTCAAGCCACGGCGACCTATCGCATGGGATGGCCGGCAGAAGGGGCCGATTATGCCCAGACGGGGATTCGATGCGTCAAGGATGCACCAAAATGAGCATTGTGGGAGGACTAGCACAGATGGGCGTAGGGAAGAGGATTCTGACCCTCGCTCTTCTGGGCTTGCTTCTGGTCCTTCCCCCGTCTTCGGTAAGTTGGCAGGGAGGGGGGAGGAACCAAGGTCCCGGCAGAAGTCAAGGTCCGGGAAGGCCCGAACAATCGCGGGAGGTTCGGTTGCTCATCAAATCTGAGCCGGGCTCATGTACTGTGTTCCTTAACGGCCAAATGCATGGGAAGACGGATGGGCGAGGGCACTTGGAGCTTCAGAAGCCACGTGGGCAGTATACGATTCGCGTATCTCGGGAGGGGTATCGGGCACAGGAGCGAACGATCTTGCTCGTCGCGGATCGAGTTGAGCGATTCGTGCTCAGGCCCATATTGGTCACGGTAACGGTTCAAACTGATCCACCTGGAGCGCGCATCTTCTTGGATGGCAAACTGCGAGGGAAGACGTCTCCCGCCGGTCATCTCGTCATCCCTGATGTGCGAGCCGGGTCACATAAGTTGCGAGCCGAAAAAGAGGGGTACCTGGCAAAGGAGAAAGAGGTACGGGTCTCCGAGAATGACAAGAGCTTTTCTCTGAGGCTTTCGCCAGATCCTATTTGGGTGATGATAGATGAAGGGGTTAAGGACGTCGAGCGTGCCATCTCTGGGGGGCGCTGGCGTGAAGCGTTGGAGAAGTGCGAGGCGTTAGCGGCCGTGGTTGTGAGAGATTCTCGTGAGGGTGCGAAGGAGGCCGTGGGCAGAGCCTGCGGGCGAATCACGACGCTTATTCATGAGCAATCTCAACTGCTGCTTCGCCAGGTAGGGCTTTTTGGACTTCAGGTAAATCCGGAGCAGGCTCAAGACGTAAGCCAACTTTATGGGCGAGTGTGGCGGCTGTGTGAGCTTCTGGAGATGGAGACTTGTCCAAACGGCGCGAGGATCGCAACTCTGATGCACTATTGGAGAGCTAAGGGACACGAAGGGGAGGGTTTGGCGTGCCAAGAGTTGGGAGATGAGGAAGTTGAGGAGGCGGCTATTCACTACGACCTGGGTTGGTGCGCCTTTCGGGATCGCCGGAGGGCCGAATGGCATTTCTTCCGTGCCCGGGATCTGCGAAGAGATTGGGCCCTGCCCTATTTCGCGTTAGCCAAGGTTCGGTGGGATGAGGCGGATCAGGAGCGGGATAGGAAGAAGAGACGAGAGAAGTTCGAGGAAATCATCGGCGATCTCACCCGAGCGCTCACGTTAAATGGGGAGTATGCCTACTACTTCCATGCCGATCGCGCCCTCGCATATGTCAAGATCGAGCGGAAGGACGATGCACTGGCCGACGCTCGACGTGCTGTCCAGCTTCAACCGAGCAGTGCCTATGCTCGTTATGCTCTGGGCTTTGTGTACTACCAAGCGGGGAAGCGCTATTACCCAAATGCGGAGCGCGAACTGGGCGAAGCCCTTCGGTTGGAGATGGATAAGCTCTCTCCCGAGCAGCGGAAGCTCGTAGCCGATTGGCTGAGGGAGATGAGAAGAGAGAACTGACGGTAATGCTGAAACGGGTGCGTCAAGGGCGGCTCATGGCCACGCCACTCGATGGGTGGGAGGATTCCCGCTGGTGAACTCTTGATGACGAATCATGAAAAATCCATCATGGAGGCGAGCGATGATGACCAATACATGCCCGCATTGTGAGGGGACGCATATCGCGACCGCTCGTTTTTGTCCGATCACCGGAAAATCGCTTCTATCCGGCACGGATTCCAAAGGCCAGGTGCTCGTATCGTTGACACCTGCTGATCGGCCTATCCCGGTTATATCAGCAGCGCCGTTTCGTCCGTTCGGATTGGTTTTCATCGTGGTTCTTACACCTTTTAAGCGGAGGGCTCCTTGCGATCTCAGCGACGGTAGGGTCGATCATTCTCTCCTTCACTGTCGGTGTTGTTGATATGGCACGCCGAATTGTGGAACAGATTGGGGAATGGATTTTGGATGCGGAACATTGGACATTGGATCCCGAGGCCTTCGTGGGTATCATTTTGCTTACTGTCATGGTCTGGTTGTTCTTCATCTTTGGGGTCATGTTGGTGAGCGCAAGTATCGGTCTCTGGAAGCTCTATCCCTGGGCGAGGCGCCTGATGATATGGCTACAAGTTCCTTGGATTGTGATGTCCCTCGTCGGGAGGGTTCTAGTACCCTCACTAGTCCTCAGCGAGGTAAGTAATAGGTATCACTTTTAGCTTGTTCACCATATGGTACTTGGCGCGAAGGGAGAAGGATTGGCTCTTTCAATGAGCTTAGCGAAAGAGGGCCAACTATGAGTGATTGGAAACTTCAGGGGCAGGAAATTTGGGGTTTGATCGGGGCGACATTGATATTAACGGGCGTTGTCTTGCTCATTCTTTGGATCCCGGACTGCTGGCTTTCCTGAAATTCAGTCTCACTGTGGGAATGCTGGGATTGGGACTAAAATTCGTAGGGAAGGCCGTTGGGCTGAATTAGGCATCTGCATGGGTCCCATTCCGATCTGCAGTGGGAGAAGTAGCGCGAAGTGTTACGAGCGAAAGAGCGGTGGGAGGTTGGTGTTGTCCCCGTTGTGACCAAGAAGTTCGAGATAGAGCGCGATTTTGCCAGAACTGCGGTCGTGTTTGACCTGGCGGGCCTGTGCGAGTTGCGGTCAGCAGCTTGTGGTAGGTGGTTTCTGCAACTTCTGTGGCGCCTCTATGAAGGCCATCGTGAGCGAGTCTGAGGGGCGCTCGGAATGAGAAGGCGGTGACCGTCGCCCTCAACTTCCGGATGCGCTGCGATCTGGCCTTCTTGAAATGTGCTGTGTACAGCCAATGGCGGGCCGGTTCGATAGTCCCCGGATAGCTGTTCTACTGACCCATTCCTGGATGCCATAGCGGTGCTCTGACTCTCGGATCAATTGGCTCAATGGTTTGGGCAGCGTCTTCATCGAGCAAGTGGACTTCCAGCACTGGTCGCTGCCACCATCCGCGACTATGACCACGCCATGGGCCTGCCCCGGCTGGGTCAGACCTTGCCCAACCGCCCTCGGTGCCCGCCACCAGCACGGGCCGTGGCCCTTGCTGTGGCAGCTGTTGCGCGACTGCCCCCGCCGCCTGCATATATGGAGCGTGCTCTTACCAGGCCTCCCAGACCGTTCATCACCAACGCCACTCGCCCATGACTTAATGCCAACGCATACGACAACACATTCAATGTCCTCATCTACTGACTGCGTTGCTGGTGTGCTTTCATCCCCTCCGGTTGACGCGTCTGGCGGCACTGCCCGAGACGAGATGGCCTTTGATGTGAAAGATTACTTGGATTTAGTTCGGTTGCTTCGGGAGCATCCGAAGTGGGAATTGCGCCGGCTGGTCCTGACTGATGAGTTATTGACGATTCCGGGGCTTGTCCGTGAGCTTGCCGAAGCGCAACGTCGGACAGAGGAACGAGTGGGGCGGTTAGAGGCCGTGATGGAGGAGTTGGCAGAAGTGCAGTGGCGGACGCAGGAGGAGATTCGTGCCTTAGAACTCACTATCAAAACCCTCCGAAGGGTGAGGAGAGCGCAAGCCAGATGAAAGAACCCCGCATAGGTCGTGCTGAGACGCGCATGACGCACCACCAACTTGCAGGAGTTCCCCAACCGGGCGAAGGGGCGCTCCACAATCCCCCTCTTCCGGTAGCGCCGCAATCTCCGCCCGTCCTGGTCAGTGGCTCTACTGTGGTGGCGTCGGATGATCGGTTCCATCCCCTGCTGCTTGAGCCGCCTGCGCAGGAGATTACTGTCGAAGGCCCGATCGGCAATCACCCTGTCGGGGCGCTTGCGGGGCCGCGCCGGCTTGCCCACCCTTCTTACCGCGACAGTGTCGAGCGTCTTCTCCAAGAGCGTACCCTCCGCTGGGGAAGCCAAGTCCAAGTATGCTCCCAGCGGAGTACCCGCGCCATCGACCAGAACCAGCTACTTCATGCCCTCGCCCTGCTTGGTCTTGCCCACCTTGGCTTCCCCTTCTTGGCGGGGGCGAAGCCGCCATCGGCCAAGCACTCGTCCCAATGGATCTTCGGTTGGTCGTTGAGCTGGGCCAAAAACGTCCGCCACAGCTCCAGGAGCAGACCCGATGCTTCCCACTCCCGCAGGCGGCGCCAGCAGGGGCTGCCGTATCGGCGGGGCAGCTCGCTCCAGGGAGCACCCGTCCAAAGAGGATGTCCTCAAGGCACTTGCGGTCATCGGCTGAGGGTCGGCCCCCTTTGGGGTGGGGCTTAGGCGGGGGCAGAGGGACGCGAATCTTCCGCCACCGCTCATCGGTTGACTTTCTCCAGGCCACGCCCCCAGTCTACCACAGACCGGAGACGGTGAAATGAGTTCTAGATACGGCTCCGCTTAGCCTGCCTGGCTGTTGTAGGTAACGCAGGGCGGAAGCCCTACTCCCTCTGGGCCGGATGGGACCCCCAGCAGGTGAGCGATGGGCAGGAGGCCGGGCAGAAGGCCCAGTATCTTCCTTTGTCGGAGCACTGGTCCTTTAATTGCTTCAAAGCCTGATCCTGGGTTAGCAAGGCTTAGGTTCTTGCAGGAAGTGCATTGACGCGCTCCCGACCTTTCAGCCGCCTCCATTAGCCTCCTCCTTTTGGGAGGGGGCCATTTAACAATGTGCGACGTCAAGCACAACTAACATGGAGAAGTTGGTATAAAATTCCCCACTGAGGCGGGATCAGGGGCCTTAGGATTATGGGCGCCTAGTGAGGCTGAAGGAGGAATTCGGATATGATCCGCACTCCTGTGATTGCGATCGTGCTCGCTTTCGGCAGTGTCCCGCTTCAAATTGGCGCGGGTCAACGCCTGGGAGCACAAACTAGACCGCCAATCCCTTATGAAGCGCCAGGCGAGTGCCCCTTCGAGTGCTGTACGTACCCAAAGAAACTGATTGTGATTAGGCCCACGATTCTCTATAAGCGACATACTGAGCGTTCGCCCATTGCCTTTCGTGCACGAAAGGGAGAACGGGTGACGGCGCTGACTGGGGTGGTCATCACGAGTACACCGGGTAAAGCCGTCGCGACTAAAACGATGATAGTGGAGTTGGAGAGTGCAGGGACGAATGAAACGGTGACATTAAAGTTACGGGCGGGAGATGTAATTTACCTTCTACACTATTTGGGGGAAGGGTTTGACGCAATTTGGTTCAAAGGCAAGGTTTTTAAGGTCCGGCTAATTGGCTTATTTGAGAACGGGGGCTTGACTTTACTAAGCGAGCCAGAGATCGAATGGTGGATCAAGATAAGGAATCAACGCGGGCAAGTCGGATGGACCAAACAGACCGGTCACTTTGAGGGCGAAGAGTGTGGTTGAGCCGACCTGGTGGGGTTCATCTTGCCGAGACCTTAAGGGGGTTTCCAATTGCGAGGGCAAGTTAAAGCCGGCTGCCAAAAGGGGAAGGTGAAGGATAACATCCTTCTTGTGAGGGACCAGACGGTGCGGCGTATTGTCCTTTACGGGGCGCTTTGTATCTGTAGCTTCAGCTCTCTTAGTTGTCGCACGTTTCGTAGCTTACGTCCCATCCAATTGGTACCTTCAACGAGCGTCGTCGTAGCTTCCATTCGGTGGGCAGAGGTACGTGAAGATGATCGCCTCAGAAAGGTGATTGAAGGGGATGAGATCGAGAAGATGTTGCAAGAACTACTGCACATGCTGGAGATCCCCGACGCTCAAATAGTGGAGGCGCTTGCTTTCAGCGAGGCGGCAGAGTCGGCCGATATAAGCGCGGGTATGATTCTGAGCGGGTCGTATGACGCTCGAGCCGTCATTCGATCTCTCGAAGCGCGAGGATGGAATCGCCAGACTTATCGCGGGTACAAGCTCTATTCCAATCCGGCAGAAGAAATCGGGCTGACGTTGTTGAGATCAGGGTTACTGGTTTCTGGAACCCTCAAAGGGATAAAGGAAGTCATTGACGTCGAATTGAATCCTGACCAGGGCTTAGCTTCGAGCGAACCTTTTGACAGGCTCGAGGCTCAATTTGGTAACCAGCAGTATCCAATCTCCGCGATAATAATATTCCCGCAGTCTCTTCAGGATGTGACGGGAGCTGCTGTGGAGTTATCTTCGGCTCTGCTAGACTTCGCAGGACTCGGGCCATTGGGAGAGATCCTGCGCAAGATTGGCTTCGCGAAGGGGCTAGGGTTCTCGATTGCCCGAAGAGGGGACTCCTTCCCTGTCGAGCTTGTAGCGATCATGAAGGATGAAGAAGCGGCAGGCTTTATTTCTGGCGTATTGAACCTTCTCAAGGAGATTGGATCGTCTCTTCCACCAGAGGTGCCCGATGAAGAGAAGAGGATACGAGACTTATTAGTGGACAGGGACGGAGCAATCTTGAAGGTTCGGTGGGTGATGACTGAAGAGGATCTTATGAGTCATTCGGGATCGGCAGTAAGGTAGCTTGTCGCGCCTAAGGAATAGCTATGGCGGGGCACGAATGGCGTTTCATGGCATTTGGAGATGCGGTCGGACCCCTACGACCTACCCGAATGGGAAAGGAAGTATGAGCGCGAACTTCTGCCACAACGGCAATGGTTGGCGAATGAACTCGGAGGGGGAAGGACGATGAGCACTGTATGGTTATTGCTCACCTTGTTTTGGATGGTGCAAGAGGGCGTCATTGAGGTCAACGTCCTTGTGTGTCAGGATGCCAATCGATCTTTCCTCATCACATGTGCGACGTTCGACGTAATCGCGATGTTGATCGGGGTTTTCCTGAAGTGGTATTGGGATCGAAGGTTGATATGGACTTATGGTCTCCGGTTGAGTATCCCTCTTGTTATCGCTTTCGTCTTGAGCTCGGGCTTGGTCGCATGGAATCCGATAAAGGATGAAGCGCTTCAAGCTTGTCTGGAGAGCGCAGAGTTCTCCAGATACATCTGGATGTCGCAGGTCGCCGCAATTCCCCGAGGCCTCGTCCTCGGTGGAGTGGTGACGGCGGCTCTATACTTTGCGGTGTTACTCGTCGTCGGTTTTCTCAAAAGGAGGTAGGAGGATTATGCCGAATCTACTCATCGCCATTGGCGGCACGGGACAACACATCGCTTTAGCCGTATCTCGTCTCGTCTTTCTCGGAGCTTTGCCAAGAATGGAATTAGCTGTGATAGATGCAGATGACCGCGGAGAGCTATCCAATAGCTTAAGGACATTTGGTGGGACTGTTGAGCCAAACTATACCAGTCACCCACTTGAGAACGGAGATCAGATCTATCCCCCCTTTGACAGGGTCACCAGGGAAGACCCCACGGTTTCGGATCTTTTGCTCGATCCTCGCAGCACTCAGTGGGAAAAGGAGGTCTTCGAGCTATGCTTTGACGAGGAGACAGCTGCATTCCACGTGAGAGATGGAATGTATGGACGTCCTTCTGTTGGAGCGACCCTCTTCGCTCTTAATCGGGAGACACAACTTCGGCCAATCTTTGAAAGGGCGGAGCAGGCTGACGCCATTTACATTGCCGGATCCGTAGTAGGGGGAACAGGAGCAGGGATCATCCATCAGCTTGTCAAGGCGATAAAAGACCAATGGCCAAGGAAGCGGATATATGGTCTTATCTTCCTGCGCTGGTTCAGCGTCCCTCAGCAAGCGGGAAGGGAGCAAACAATTAGCGATGCAACTTTAGAGCGTAACCAAAGCTATGGCCTCGATTATTTCTTCTGCGACACTCGGTATCATCTATCGGCTTCCTTAGTGATAGGCCTTCCGAACCAACCGCTAGAAGGTGTAAGGGAAGTTCGCTTGAGTGCAGGGAGGGCAGGAGAACAGAAGCATTTTCTCCATCTGGCTGCAGCTTATGGGATCTACAAACTGCCGCTCATCGCCGTCACCGAGCAAGCCGATGGGTCCATTTTTGCCATTGGAGTTGAGCGCAGGGAGGAAATGTATGATGAAAGTTGGAACGAGAATAGAGCGCTTCACTGGTATGTCAATCGCGCTCTCTTCGTAAAAGAGATTCTTGACTGTGCAGGTTCCCAACAATTTGGAAACGAGATTCTTAGGGCCTTTCGAATTTTCGGAAACCCCGAACATATTGGGCGAGGCCTGTTCAACGCAATCAGCCAGTACAACAGGTTCGAGAGGCAGACGGTGGTCGATGAAATGAGAAGGACCTGGGCACTGCTCTCTCGGCAATGGTCTTTTTCTGTCGAGTGGGTCACAGGGGAGGAAGTTCTCGGACCTCTGCCTGAAAGGCTTTGGCACAACCAATATAGAGAGGTTAGGCAAAATCGGGAGAATCAGGTGAGGACGATTCAGGAGGTGTGGGGTAGGGAGATCCCGATTAACCGGCCTCTTCCGTCTCCCCCGGAACTGGCGAGGGAATTCGCTAAACGCCTGGTCCAAGCTTTCGAATAAGGAGGAACGAGCTTATGCCGCGAGTCACTTTGCTTCCCGACTTTGAGCGGGAACTTATGGGGATCATTAACCGGGTCTTCGACAGAGATCAGCCTCCACCGGAGAGGTGGCTACCTGAATGGGCTAATGTTAACGAGCTCAGAGAGGTGAAGGCATTCGCCTATCCCACGCCTTTCGCTTGGGCGAAGGAGATGGAGGCTATTCTGCGACATAACCTTTATGATCACATTCTCTTTAAGCTCTACAAGAAGTTGATCCTCGGCCTCACGCTCGGACATCTGCGGCTTGAGATTATTGACCTGAAGCGAGGAGGAGTATTCGCAAAGGTCCTGGCTCAGGCAGACGAACGCTTCCGGTATTTCGGACTCTTACGCGGAGATCCCCAAAACCAGATCCTTAGGAACAAAGTATTCGGAGGGACTTCTCCAGATTCACTCTTTTGGCCGTCTCCTCGTCGGAGTGAGGAAGAATGGACTGAGCTGGAACAGGTTATAAATCAAGATGGGCAGCTGCTGAGGAACGGGGTGCGCCTACTGGCTTACTTTCGAAGTCTTCTAGACGGAGCTTGGGAGGGGTTACCGTGGGTGGGTGGCTTGAATCAGGTTATTGGTGACACTAATCCGAATGAAGGTCAAACGATCTTTCATTGCCACACTCGCTTTGTGGGACCTATTTCAGTTTCATTCCCAAACTGGGGGCTTAGGCCTTTGTATTTCCCCGTCTACGAAAGGGGGTTTGCTTCTGAGTTCCTGCGTGGATTAACTGGTTCCTTCAAGGGGGGAGAGGGAAAGGTCAGCTTATGTGACGATCGTGGGGTCGAACAGTTTGAGATCCTGAGGCCAACTGTGCCTCCGGACGGAGACGCCATCTTAGCGGGGTTAGGGATCGTCAGGCCTGTGCCAGGACAGATTAGAAAGTATGGGGCGACTCGGGTGAAAGTAGGGGAACTCTACACATACTTTCCGCCGCAGCAGTTCCTTAGAAACCGAGAGCCAATTCAAGAAGTAAGGCAGTTCCCGTTCTTCTACCCAGATGTTCTTCGAATTCCCATCACGAGGCTGAAAGAAGCTGGAGATCCAGATGGAGGGGTATCATTCAGCGATCGGGCCTATGTGGCTTTGGCTTTTGAGCCCGAGGGTCCCGGACTCCCCGAGTGCTCGAATATCCAAGCGGCGGGAGCAGAGGGCTACGTCTGGGAGTACAGGGATAAGAGAATCATCTACCTCGAGCGCTATCAGGGACGCTCAGTTGGAGATTTGAGAGCTCTTGGGTGGGCGCTCTGGAGCTTCTTTGTCGGAGACGCTCAGTACGAGAACGGAAGACTCTCCTTTCGGGGAAGGCCGCTCCTAGTCCATAGTGATGAACGCCCTCTTGATGTGACCTATCCAGAAGTACCCGAGCAGCCCCAGGGGGGCCATAGGCGGTTAGCCTCTTTGCAACGTTTCGTTCGCTTCTATGCTGATTATGCCGAGCGCGAGCATGAGAATCCGATAGCCCATCTCTGTTTCTTCGCCGCCCGAGCCTTCGCCCGATGGGCTTGGGGAGAAGAGGTCATCCCCAATGGCCCTCCTCCTAACCAAGTGGAGCTTCAATTAGGTCAAATCCGTATGAGATTCGCTCGTCAATAGGAGGAATCGTTATGAACTGTAACTATTGTAACTTCAACTTTGAGCAGTTGAAAATGAGACTGACCATAGATCATCAGCGCGTGAGGGAGAATCGGCTTCCTCTCTACTGCCCGGCCTGCGGGACTCAGGTAGATCTGGATCTACAAGCTCATAGGATCTTCACCCACGAGGGAAGGTTCTACGTTTGGGAACCACGGCACCAGATTTCAATTGGAGAATTAATCCTTTCTATTCCCGGGGAAAGGATGAGGACTCTCAGCGTGGAGGCGATTTGCTACAGACGGATCGCCGTATTTCGCCAGCTCGATGGTCGGATTTCTATCCCCCGATGGCCTATCAAGAAGGAATATCTTCACCTTATTGATATTGGTTGGGAGGCAAGCCCTGAGGTCATAGATAATGTATATCAGGCGGAGCTTTCTGTGAGGGGGTACGGACGTCACTTTGTGAGGCTGCCGATCAGAATCTATGAAGGAGCTCATTTGGTACTCTGGCCTAATGTAAGATACAGGCCGTGGAAGCGGTACTTCCTGCGATTTAAAGCGGATGCTCAGAACCGGATATGGATCTATGCGCGCTGTCGTGAAGGCGAAGATTGGGTCCCCGTAGAAAAGTTTGCTGCCGATCAAAGCACACGATATGCTTGCTTAAACAGCCGTCCCGAATACATCGCGATCGAATGTGAGGGGGATGAAGGGGGAATCTGGGTTATTGAGCCCGCGGATCAGGAGTATCCTGATGTTACCCGCTACCTTGCCGTTGATTTTGGGACATCTAATACTTTTATTGCCGTTTCTCAAGCGGAGGGAGCAAGACCTCTTCCGGTCAGGGACTGCAACCTCTATATCATTCGCGGCTTGGAATTACCTACGGTCGTAGATTTTGCGGATACATGGCCTCCCCATCGCGGTTTTGGAAGAGATGGAGCCATTTTCTCAAGCGAGATCCTCACCCGTGAGATCCTAAACCGCGTTCGAGCGTGTGCCAGAGATATACCGCAGTGGAAACCGGTCGAAGACTACGGCATCCCAGGTGCTGGCGTTGAGATAAGGTACCGGGAGGACGAGCATATCATTGCCGGGTTCAAGTGGAGGGAGATGATTAGGGATGACATTCTTCGGCAATATGCCGAGGATATTCGGGAGCGGTATTTAGAATTCTTGCTTCTCTTTGCTCTTGCTCAACTCGCCGTAGGGGAGGGAATCGGAAAGACTGTCACAGTCTATTTCTCCTATCCTTTGGCTTTTTCAGACGCGGAGAGAGAGAGCTTCAACGAAGCTTTGCAAGCTGTTGCTCATCGAATTAGCGAGTGGACTGGGATTCAGGAGATTAATGGGAGAGTCACCTGTGAGCTCCGGGTAGATGAGGCCCGTGCTGCTGCTATGACAGGGGGAACCCCTAGTGCGGATTACGTAGCGGCGCTTTATGTTGATATCGGAGGAGGAAGCACGGATATTGCCTTAGCGCGGATTAAGCATGGGCAACAGACCCAGTCTTATATCTATGTAACCAGCTTTAAATACGCGGGTGACGGACTCGTGCAGGCGTTAGAAGGACGCTTCCTGAATGTCAACGTGAATCAATTTCAGCGTCAGGTTCGTGAGAGGGGGATTGAGGGGATGAGACGCATCGGTAATGTGTTTCAGCATGAGCGAATAATAGAGCGCAAGACGAACTACTTCTATTCATACCTCTTGGAATTCATCGCTCGGCTCCTCGCTGCACATATCGTTACCGGAGAATGGAGTGAGGGTCTGGATGAGGTGGAGAGAAACTTTGTTCAAGAAAATGGGTACTGGGTTGCCTTTTATCCCTTGGGCATGGGGTGGGGATTTGGGCATTTCATTGACGGGTTGTACACTAATGGCATTTTCCCAGAGCAGCTGCAAAGTCGCGTTGATGAGATTCTCCGTAATCATTTTCATCGCGATGACTATGTCCCAAGGGTGAGAATCACGGGGCAACTGTTGCCAGGCAATCCGAAAAGTTTCGTTGCTTTTGGACTTCTGGCGAGGATGGACCAGCAGGGCCAACAGGACGAGCAGAGGTATCGCTCGATCTTAGGGTGGACGGTGCGCGTGGGAATGAACTGGACAGCCGAGTGGTTTTTACCAGCAGTGAATCCCGTAGGGGGAGAAAGACACCGCAGGTTGCCTGCGGGCCAGATAGACTGTCCAGAACGTGATCCCACTGGTCTGACATTCCCTCGGCATTTGCCTTCCCCTCATGACCTGGATCGAGGGTTGAATCAGACGCGTCAGTACCTGAATGATTGTAGGGGTGGTGGTTCTGGTGCTGAATGGTTTCGAAAAAGTCCATTCGAAGTCCTTATGGAGAAGTTATTTCAGCCTAAACTCAGGGACTTGGTTTGATGCGCTATCACAATTTGCCATGTGATCACCAAGGAGGAGGGGAGAAGAAATGCCACAATGTAACAGGTGTGGGTTGGAGTTGCCGGATGATTACCCGGGTCGTTTTTGCATCAATTGCGGTAGAGAGATCGCTGAAGTGGAAGCAAGGGAGGGCCAGCTCGTTTTACGGCGAGGAGATCAGCCTGTTAGATATTTGGCCGTCCTTCACGGAGGGCAGCGGAGGGTGAGCGCAATTAGATTCGAAATTACAGACGAGGGGGCTTCTTATTCTCTTCAACTCCAGGATGGGGAGAGAGTCTCATGCTCTGTTGGGACTCTGATCGCGGCTTTCCAAGATCCCTTAGAGGTTTTTAAGATCTCATAGGGAGGATCCGAATCGTGAGAGACAAATGGCTCGCCATGTTCTTTCTTGTCATACTCATGTCCGTACCATCCTCATGTCGGGATCACCGGAACCAGGACGATGAAGCTTCGTGTCAACCGACTGAGTCCTTTCCGGCCGGGGCGGCGACCTCAGGTTCTGGCGCTGTCATTGTGACTGATATTTCCGGGAGCATGAAGGGATTCGCCTTACCGGGTTCCACGCAGTTGTTTACACTCCATGACGCGCTTGAGCGAGCTGTCCGAAATGCTTTAGCCGATGTGGAGCCTGCGCCTGTAATCCAACGCTGCTATATCGGTACTCAGCTCGATTGCGCATCTCGTTATCCCATTCAAGCGATGGATAACCCGGCGACTTATTCCTCCGCGGAGAGCCGCTTGTACCTCTTCTTCACACCAGGGCAGCAAGAGGAGGCCGGTATGTCGAAAGTTCCTGAAGATCCCATTGGTCCTTATCGGCTGGCCATCCTTCTTACTGATGGCATGCAAGCTCATGTTCCGGGCAAGACCCCTCAGGGTCCGTGCCTGGCTGGAGCGGACCCCGCCTGCTTGACCTACCTCTTACGGCAGCGGGTCGAAAAGGGATATGGAGTTTGGATGGCTCTCTTTTATTTGCCCTTCCGGGGAATCCATTTCGCCGAACGCCCACTTGATGCCCATCATTGGCAGCAGATCCGCCAACATATTGCGCAGCTCGATCAGGATCCTTATTTTCAGGGAGTGAGCTTTAAGGTCGCTCGTTCCCAGCCGGCGATGCCCTTCACTTCTTATCACTTCGAAGGCGTCAAGCCACTTTTACTGCTCGTCCTCTCCCGAGATCTAAGGGTTGGGCGGAAGTTCATCGAGCAGTTCGCTAGCCAACAGATCGCCCATCCCCGGCAGGCCCTCTTTACGATCGAGCTTGCTCCTCTTTCGGTGCGACCTCGGCAAATCGCCAAGATCTCTTTGGTTCCCTCAGCTTCCCCTATCGGCGTGCGGCCGGTGGTCGGAAGTCGAAAAGAGAACTTCTATGATTATCTCGTCGAATGCGATCGAGAGGGGGCAGCGACGTTTCGCCTCGAGTGGAGAGAGGGAGAGGGTATACAAATGCTCCCGGAAGGGGTTCAAGTCAACTTCGGCTTTGAACCAGTTGGAAAGAAGTTGCCTGAGGGAACCGTGGTCTTCGTGGATCGGAAATCCAATTATGAAGTCCAGCTATCCTGCCGGATGATAAGACCCGGAAAATACAATGCTTGGTTCAAGTTCCAAGCCATCTTGGCGATGGATGTGAACGCACATCCGTTCTGGAAAGCTCTCCACTTTGAGAACTCATACGAAGCGCCTGAGCGGTTGTTTGGGTTGAGAGATCTCGTTCAGGGCAGTTTGGAGATCGCTCTCCAACGGCCTCGCATTACAGACTGTCTGCGGCTTCGAATCGAACGGAAATGAAGGGGGACGATGCCATGCCGATCTATGGGATCGACTTAGGGACGACGTTCTCAGCAATCGCTTATGTGAACCCTAATCGCGAGCCTGTTTGTATTCCAATAGGGGGAGAAAGGGGGAGGACGATCCCCTCGGCCGTCCTCTTTGTGAATGAGAATGAAGCTCATGTTGGATGGGAAGCTCTTGAGAGGGAAGGCGCTCTACTGATTCAATTTGCCAAGAGGGATATCGGACTAGAGAGGGGGCGCCGGTGGGAGTTCAGGGGATGGACCTATACCCCTGAGGAGATCTCCGCTCTCATTCTGCGAAAGATCGTACAGGTAGTTGGAGCTCATTCCTGGCGCTTACCACCAGTGCGAGATGTCGTCATCACCCATCCACAATATTTTTACATGTCACAGAAGGAAGCAACAAGCGAGGCAGGTAGACTGGCGGGATTAAATGTCCGGGCGACTATACCTGAACCTACGGCTGCAGCGATCGCTTATGGTGTGTGTGAACGCGCGGAGGAGGAGAGTAGGACGATCCTGGTCTTCGACCTTGGCGGTGGTACTTTTGACGTGACGTTGATGAAAGTAACCCAAAGAAAGTTCGAGGTGCTCGGGAGTGCTGGAGACGCGCAGCTCGGAGGCATTGATTGGGATGCCGAGTTGATCCGATACCTCAAAGAGGAATTTCGGCGGCGTGCGGGCGTAGACTTCGATGATGTGGCTTCACACGGACAGAGAGTCGCCCTCGAACAGACCGCTCAGCGCATGAAAGAGCAATTATCGGATCAAGATGAAGTGAGAGAGGTGATTTACGCTGGCACAATGCACATGCTGGTAACAGTCACGCGGGAGGCGTTCGAGCAAATGTGTGCCCCTTTAGTCGACCGGTGTGTGCAAAAGTGTGGAGAACTCCTTCAGTTGACCGGTTATAAATGGAGCGAGCTTGATGAAGTGATCTTAGTGGGGGGCTCGACAAAGATGCCGATGATCCAGAGGGCCGTGAGGGCCGCTTTCGGAAGAGAACCGCGTATAGACCAAGACCCCAAACTAGCTGTCGCTCATGGAGCAGCCATATGGGGATACTGGGTGGAGCAGGGGTGGGTTGATGCCAGATGGGGGAGAGAAGGATCGTCCAGCCTTATGGTGGAGCCCGTTGAAGTCTCAGGCCGAACAGCACATGGACTCGGAGTTCTTGCTCGACGGGGTGAGCACGAAATCATAGACATCATCATCCCTCGAAATACACAGACGCCGCATCATGTCGCAAAAGAATACTATACGGCTTGGGACAATATGACGGAACTTATAGTTCCGTTGTACGAGAGTGACTCGGAAGATCCAGACTCGCCCGCGTGCGTCCGGCTCGGCCAAGTCATCATTGAAGGCTTGCCGCCAGGACCACGTGGGCAACCTGTCAGGGTCAACTTTGAGATCGACCTAGCTGGTCGCTTGCGCGTCAAAGTCACACACATTCCGACTGGAGCCGAGAGGGTTGTCGAAGTAAGAAGGGAAGGGCTTGTCGGTCGGAATGAGCCAGATTTCAACGATCGCTTTCGTCGCCTTAACAGTATCTGCGTACGTTAAGGAGAAGGGACTATGAAATGTCCGAAGTGCATGCGGGAATTGCCCGGAGACCTAAACCATTGCCCTGAGTGTGACAGGGGAACGGGAATAAGTGCCGATCCTGTAGACGGGGGAACCGCAAGGACGGGTTTAGCGGATGCCCCTTTACGAAAGTCACCGGAGGAGCATCAAGGTACAGGAATAACCCCCGAGTCCCCTCCAAAGGAAACCCGCAAGTCTGGTGAGCCCTTAGTTCTTCCTCTGTGGAATCCCTCACGACAAAAAGTGAGGGATTGGGCGCTACATCAAAATCTGAATCATTACGAGGTCTTAGATCTTGATGAGAATGCACCTGAGGATGAGATCAGAAGACGTTTGGACATACTGGAAGAAAGGCTGAGAGAATGGGCGAACACCATCCGAGACCCAGGATTACAAGACATCGGGAATCAAGGGCTGAACCAGCTCGGTAGAGCCAGGAGAGCGCTGTTGGAGAGGCGTAAAGAGTATAACGAGGAGCTAAGACGCCAGAGACATCAGAGAGCGATCGAAAGGCTCAGACAGCGTGCTAGAGAAGTCACGGAGCGAGATCGTGCCCTGCAACAAGACGAATACCGAACCCTGAGGAGAGAGGCGTTAGAGAGCGGGGTCACGGAAGAAGAATTTGAACGGATTATTTACGAGCTTGAGAGTCAGGGTGTCCTCGTAGGGGTATACATAGGGGGTAAGAGGTGCCACTCCTTGGATGAGTTAAAGGAGGTTTGCCAAGGTCGAGGGGAGTGTCTTGTTGATGTGGTATGGAATGAGGGAGAACGCTGTCAAGAGTGGTTGAGGCGCTGTCTCGAAAGAGAGGATCTCGCGGATGAGGTCGGGAGGCTCAGGGAGCAATACGCCGGAAGAAGGGAGCTAGGTGCTCAGGTGTTCCTCTGGAAAATAGGTGAGCGGAGGCTATTCCTTGGGGAACATGCCGTTACGAGCGTGCAGGAATGGGTTCAGGCTGTGACGAGGCCAGATGCGAGGGAAGCTTCCCTGAAGGCCCTTAAAGACGGTTGGCTGGAAGAGTGGTTCACCGTGGTAGCGAATCGGGATGACCTGGCGGAACTTGCGCGCAGGCAAAGACAAAGAGAGGATGGTCGTGCTGAGCTCGACGGGTTGATCGCCGAGGCTCGTGGCGGCGTGCGACCGTTCAGGTTCGAGAATGGGGAGGCGTCTTCGATCCAGGATCTAATCACACTGTGCGATACATACCCGGATGAAGCCAGTAGGTATCTATTTAAAGGCTATTTCGAGAAGTGGCTTTGGGAACGTGCTGAGACCCATCTTGCCAGCCACGCCCAAACTATTGCGCAGAGCTACCGCAAACAGGAGCGTCAAGGATTAGAGTTGTTCGTAAGGAAGCTCTGCGAGGTTGAAAGACTCCCATCCTATCCAGAGTTACGCTGGAACCCATCTGAACTTGATTTGGGATCAATTCCGGTGGGCGCGACAGTATCCGCATCCCTTTGCTTAGGGGTCGTCGGACGCGGTTATATTTGGGGGAGGGTGACGATCGAACCGAACCATCCTGGTATTTCCGTTGATCCACCGCGGTTTGAAGGTCGCGATATCGAGGTCGCTTTTCGCCTCGACGCCCTCGATGAGAGGCCTGGCCAATATGAGGTTCGGTTGGTTGCTGATGTGGAAGGAGTGCCGAGGCCATGTGGGGCGATTCTGAAGTATGAGATCATTCCACTAAGGTGTAGGGTCACTCCGCCACATATCTCCGAGAGTCTCCTTCACGGGAAGAGAAAGAGCATCCCTTTGACGATTACGTGCGAGGCGCCTGGTGAAAGAGAAGGGAGGATAAAAGGGACTGCTTGCCTGGAACCGCCCCAAGCTGGGCTCGCAATCGAGCCATCGAGTTTTGAGGGTTCGCGATTCCAACTCGAGCTTGCAATGGATGCTGCGGAGTTAGAGACGGGCTTGCGCTATGAAGGTCTTATTCGGCTCGAGACCAATATCGGGGGGCTCCGAATTCCCGTACGCCTTCGAATATCAGTGCCTTGGAAGATCGTCGCTGCTTATACCATAGGTTTCAGCCTCCTTGTAGGCTTCGGGATGATGGTCATTCGAACCTCCCTGGGAAACCAATGGCTTATGAGTTTCCCGGAGATGGAATCCAAATACGGAAGTTTGGGAGCTCTTATAGTGAGCAGTGTTATGTTTTGGTATCGAATCAAGAAAAAACGCTGGCCATGGAGGAGCCGTTAAAGTTTCGCTCGGCGAGATAGGAGGTGGTTATGGTCTATATTGTCTTGGCCATCTTAATAATTATTCTTATCGCAGTTGCTTGGGCTTTTCTTTTTGTCTTGGGGGCAACAGTCACTATAGTTGGAGATCGCTTGGCTCTCGTGTTTACGCGAGTGGGAGTTGAGGAGCCTGCTGGCGGATGGATGATCCTTGGATGCCTGATTGGTGGATACTTGGGATTACTCCGAGGGTTTAAAAAGGTCAAATACCGATCGGCTATTCGTAAGGTCTATGTTTGCGGCGCCCTTGTCCTCGGAGGGATGCTCGTACTTGCTTTCAGGTTTCATCCTGGCGTTTACCATTACCCCAGTGACCAACCTCCTTCCCGTGTTACTCAGCCCGCCGAGGAATCTTCCGAAGGCTCCAGTGGTCCAACTGCACAAGGGCCGCAAGGGGACACTACGAAAGAGTCACCGGTTCCCACCGGGAAAACCACAACAGGAGACGTCACCCAAAACGAGCCAAGGCTGTCAGGGAACATCCCTGGTGGGCCGACCCCCGTGGCTCTGACTATTGTCTCCACACCGCCCGAGTGTGAGGTTTACCTCGATGGGAAGCCTCAAGGTCAGACGGATGCCACAGGCCGGTTGGTGATCCCCGATGTTCCGCCGGGTCAACACACAATTCGACTCCTTCACGAGGGCTATCTCGAATGGCGTCGCGATGTAGAGGTCAGATCCTCGATGTCCATCACCGCTCAATTGGCCCCGATACCACCGGTGACGTTGATAGTGTCCACGCTACCCGGAAGTAAGGTATACCTGGACACTCGGCCAGTCGGGACAACGGATGCCAATGGGCAAGTGGTGATCCCTAATGTCCAGCAAGGCTCACACCAGGTTAGGGTGAGTCGTGAAGGATACGAAGATTGGGTGCAAACCATTACACTCAATTCGGATTTGACGCTTCCTATTACGTTGACACGATTACCCTACCAACGACGCTTGCAGATAGCGAGAAGTGAAATAACCGCAGGAAGGACCAACCAGGCATTGGATTTGCTTCGGGAACTTGCCAGCGAAGAGCCCGCTCGACCTGAAGCTTATGAACTGATGGGTCAAATTTACTATGAGAGAGGCGATTTCCCGCATGCACGACAAATGATGCGGCGAGCCATTCAAAACGGCGGCCAAGTCAAATTCTCGGTGACACACGATCACATGGGGGTGGTTGATCTGGAGAAGCGCCAGTGGAAGGTTTATTGCACGGGCGACTTAATTATCACTTCCAGCTCGGTGCAGTTTGAATCGAGCGATTCGGGCGATTCATTCGCTGCGAGCCGGGCGGACATCCGCGAAGCCAAGGTGAATATCATGGTTGGCTCTCAAATTGGCGCATTTCATATCAAGATCAAAACAAGGGGTGGCGAACGCAACTTCAACTTCGCTCCCCGAACAAAGAGTCGCAATGAATCTCAAATGATTCTTAGCCTTCTCCAGGATTAGGCGGATGAGAAAAGCTTGAGATGTTGAGGGGAAACATTCGATAAGGAGGAACGATCATGACCAATAGTTGCCCACATTGTGGAGGGTCGCACGCAGCAGAAGCTCGCTTCTGCCCCGTCACCGGAACGTCGCTCTTGTAAGATCCAAGTTCTCCCCAGCCTGCTGCTCCGTCCTCGATCGTCGCTTATACCCCGACCGAAGCTGTATCGGTCATAGAAAATAGAAAAATTTCTTTTCATGAGGGGGACTTTACAATTGATTTCTCAAGGCAAGCTCTTTCGTCGAGTATTTGCCATTGCCCTGCAAGTGCTGGCCGTCGTGATTGGGCTGGTTGGAGTAGTCGTCTGGATCGAAACGTGGGGACACGTCGTCGACGTCCTCCCGCCCGGGATATTGGGAGGTATCATCTTTCAGATGCTCTTTGTGGTGGCCGTGTATATGATCGTGCACACACTCCTGATTCGCGCCAAGGACATCACTCAACTTCCGGAAAGCGAGTTCACGGTCATCCCAATCGTGGGGATTTTTCTCAAGCTCATTGGTGAGGTCATCGCTTGCTACGGAATCTTTATAGCTGTCGCAGGTGGGATATTGCTCTGGTTCGCCGGCCCCGGTGCTGATTCGGTACTGAAACAAGTAGCCCCTTTCCTTCCGGACCCCGACAGTGAGCCGTTCGGGGGCGGTGTCTTGCTCATGGTCATCGGGGCGATAGTGGCTTTCTTCAGTTTGGTGTTTTTCTACTTGCTGTCTGAGTTGGTCGTTGTGTGGGTGGCTATCGCCAAGAACACCGAAGTGACGCGCCATATTGCCGAGCAGTATGACAAGACAAAGGTGACTCCATAGCGGCGAAAGCTGAAGAGGGAAAGTTCCTATCACTGCTAAGGCGCAGGGAACGCAGCGCCTCAGCGACTCTATGATGAAGCGGTTCTTGAGGGGGGAATTATGAGAGAGCATAAGAATTATGGGCGAAGGCTTTTACTTTTTCTGAGTTTGCTCTCGGTGTTTCTCCTCTCAAGTTGCATCGAGGTTGACTGGAAACTCCACTTGAACTCAGACGGTTCGGGCACAGCCGAGTTCAAGTTCATCAACGAGTCCTTGCCCACAAGGGATTTCAAGCGCGACTTCGAGCGCAGGAACGAGTGGATTGCGAAGCTGTATCGCATGGGCGCGAAAGCAGAAACGGGAAAAGAGCAGGGGCGGGATTATGTCCTCTATCGCGTCGCCTTCAGAGATGTGTCTGAGCTGAGCGATGATACGCTTGTGTTCTCATTCGTCCAGAACGACCGAAATTGCGAGTTCAGCCTGACCCCGGGGGAGAAAGCTCGCGCTTCAAAGTTGGAGGAGGTCATTCGCTTTCGGTTGTCCGTCACCATGCCTGGTCGGATTATTGATGCCGGGAGCGGCCAGAGAAAAGGTAATGTCGTGACCTTTGATACGTCGCTCGCGGATTTACTGAGAGGAGAAACCACGGTGTATGTGCGCTCGGAAATGCCGATTTTCCTTTCTCGGGAATGGGGGATCATCTGGGGATTCTCTTATTCCTTCTTGTCGGAGTAATTGGGGCACTCATGCTCTTCAAAGCCAGAAGAAGAAAAGCAGCCCTTTTACAAGTCGCGTCCGGTCCCACGCGGTTTTGTAGTTATTGCGGAGCCACCGCCAGTCTCAGCGCGAGCTTTTGTGGCCATTGTGGAAGGCCATTGGAAGCAGTATAGAAGTCATTTCAAAACCGTCTGCGGTCTTTGATAGACTGAAGGCATGGCTTGGAGAAAGTTAACCGATGAACAGTGGCCGAAGATTCGCGTCCATTTACCGCCGCCCAAGCCGCAGCCAAAGGGCGGCCGACCTCGAGCAGATGACCGCAAATGGTTTGAGGGCATCCTCTGGACTGGGGCTCCCTAGAGCGAGCTACCTCCTCGGTATGGCAGCCCCACCACCTGTTGGCGCCGCCTCAAGGAATGGGAGGAATCGGGGGTGCTCCTGGAGCTATGGCGGGCGTTTTTGGCCCAGCTCAATGACCAAGAGAAGATCCGCTCTCGTGAGTGTTTCGCCGATGGCCGCTTCGCCCCGGCCAAAGAGGGGGGCCCAAGGTGGGCCAGACCAAGAGGGGGGGCGCGAAGTGGATGGTCCTGGCGCGGGTACTGCGCTCTGGAGCATACCCGGACTCGGCATCCCCGGCGGAGGTGAAGCTGTTGGAGAAGACTCTCGACACGGTGGCGGTAAGGCGAGCGGACAAGCCCGGACGGCCCCGCAAGCGGCCTCAGCGGGTGATTGCCGATCGCGCTTTCGACAGCAACCCCTTGCGCAAGCGAGGGGGAACCGAGCCGATCATCCCGGCGCGCAAGAACCATCGCGCGGCACGGACCAGGATGGGCGGGAGCTGCGTCGGTACCGGAGGCACTAGATCGTGGAGCGCACCATCGCCGGGCTGGGGCGCTTCCGGAGGTTGGGGGTGCGCTATGAGCGGCTCATTACAACCTATGCGGGGTTCTTCCATATGGCTTGTGCTCTCCTCACCCTTCGGAGGGTTTTGAAGTGAGTTCTAGAAGGCATCATGTCCCATGCGCGCAGCTTCTCAGTCACGACGGGAAGATCGCATATAGCTTTCTGCTGCGGGTTCACCGCGTCGTTTCCAGCAGGCGGTCGAGGAGGCGGAGCACATCGTCTCGATTTCGACAGGATGCGCGCTCGCAGAGGGCCTGCAAGAGCCGGATGTAGTGGCTGACGTAGTCCCGGTTCTCGGACCAGAGGACATCGCCCGTCCGCATGCGCAGCAGCCCGAACATCTCCCCATCCGGCTTGACGCAGACTCCGATGGAATCGAAAGTCCGAAGCGCCCTGGCCAGCTCGCCCACCCGCTCGTCTTCGACGACGACAAGCGCGATCCGCCCCCACTCCTTCTCGAGGAGTCCCCGCATGTTCTCCACGCACCGCCTCCGCACCGAGCGCGAAATCCGTCGGTATTCGCCCATCCCATGCGCGATCCGCTCCAGGTCCGACCGCAAGATCAATTGGGTGAACTGCCGCTGGGGACCCGCTCCGTTGAGGCGCCGGTTGCGCCGCGCGGTTCCGATCTTGTCGTAGACCTCCACCAGCTTCTGCTTCCGCT
>Ga0209289_100319_pt1 | contig 27459 bp, 28 predicted proteins | sample GXS110809BmetaG_FD_184121 | JGI IMG/M metagenome (GOLD analysis project Ga0209289, IMG submission 184121) | Hot spring microbial communities from Gongxiaoshe hot spring, China to study Microbial Dark Matter (Phase II) - GXS 110809B (SPAdes)... ...
CTTAACCCCAACTGCCCATTCAAAACACGTGGAAACGCCGCCCTCTCTCTCCATTTCAAAGTCTCTGATACTCAAGTGGAAAAGGCTGTGGAAACAGTTCTCCAGACTGTTGAGGAGTTTTATGAGAAGGGGTTTGCGGAGACGCAGCCCGGTGTGGTGGTTTACAGAGGAGAAGATGTTCCGGATGAGTGGAAAATGTTTGCCCTGAGGACGGTGAGGGAGATAGTGGGGTTGGATGAAGCGGTTGAACTCGCCGAGAAACATGGGGCAGAGGTTTACAGGTTCAACGGTGGGAGAGGAGTTATAGGCGCCTTGGCAGCAATAGCTCTCCCCCTCGAGAACCCGACCTACGAAGCAATCGCCTACCGCGTCAGAAGCAACTGGGGAACCATGCGACGGGTCGACCCATCATCCGTTCTCGAGCTCCACCGAAGCGGATTATCCTTCGACAGCTACGACCCCGAGACAGGAGAAATCAGGATAACTCCGCATACGCCGTGTCCCGTCCTCGCAGGCGTCAGGGCCACCTCGCCTGAAAACGCTTTGAAAGGCCTCTCGATGGTGAGGTTCCATGAAGAAGTCGAGTATGTCACGGTTTTTGCGACAAACCAGGCCACCGACATGCATTACATCCCTTCAAGGATACCTCTTCTCAAACCCTTCCAAAACGTTGTTGTCGAGGGACGGGTTGTCGGCAGACCATTTTTGAAGAAGGGTGGACATGTATTCTTCAGGGTTGGTGACGACGATGGTGAGATTGTGTGCGCGGCTTATCGACAGACGCGTGACCTCAGACGTGTTGTTCAGCAGCTTGTCGAAGGTGATGTTGTGAAGGTGATGGGGGCGGTTAAGGAGAAGCCGCAGGGGCTGACGCTTAACATCGAGAAAATAGAGGTCCTGAAACTCGCCGAGCAAGTGGTGACGAGGCCTCCCCTTTGCCCAAAATGTGGCAGGAGAATGGAGTCGCTGGGGCTGAACAAGGGCTTCAGATGCGGGAGATGCGGCGAGAAGCTACCTCCAGAGGCCCGTGTGAAAAATGTAGTCCCACGCCAGCTGAGGGCAGGGGTATATGAGGCCGCTGTCTCGGCTCGGAGACACTTGACCAAGCCCCTTAGTCTATGCCGCTAAGGTTTTTTCCCCGGCACAAACTCGCAGTAGGGGTCGCCGGCGGCGATACACTTGGTCTCCACAACGGTTTCCACGCCGAGGACCTCTGACAACATGCCTGCTAGGCTGCCGCGGAAAATGTTGCTGAAAGGTTTGCCATGTCCTCGTCCAATCTCACATTCATACACAGATTCGGCCCTTATGAGGAAATCTTTTTTCTCGAAGTCGATTTCGATATGCGTTATCCGGGCGGCGCTGTGAACAAGCATCCAATACTGAATGTATTTGGGAAGGAGATGCATTTTTTCTCCACAGATCTCTTTAATTTTCTTCCAGGCGCCTTTACCGATGTTAAAACCCACATGGTATAGCAGTGCTTCCCCCGCCGTGCCCAGCTGTCGGCGGATGGCGTGAATCATTTCACCCAATGCGCCCTCCCTGTAGATTACGGCCCGGTCTCCCATCAAATGAAGCGGAAAATGAAGCTCATCCACTAAGATGTTGGGCAGCTGTTTAGAAACCACGGTTACCCGTTTAACGGAGTTGAGTAGGTTAATGCTTTTGGAAAGCTGCTCCGAGGAAACGTTTTTTCCAGTAAGGTCAACCGCAACATTCACTTCAACGGTTGACCGGTTGTCCGAATAGATGCTATGAGTAGTGTAAATGTTGGCGATGTTTACACCATATGTGGCGAAAACCGCCAGAACCTCGGCCAAGGTGCCAGGCCTATCCACCAGCTCAACTGAGAAAAGGTAGATCTCGCGGTCGCCGCAGTAAATCGCACGCGGCGAATCTATTGGGCTGTGAACAATTGCCTGTGTCAAGCCTTACCCCATTAAAGGGTTTACTCGCAAATAAGCTTTCTTATGATGCGTCTGCGGCGTGATTAGCGGGAGAAGATTTCTAGGATAGCGTCGTCGGCTAAAGCTACGCCGTATCCGGCTATTGCTCTCACCGCCCTAATAATGAGGCCGAGGATGTTGGCCTCTTTCTCGGGTTTTCTGATGATGTGTCTGAAGGCTTTGGTGTATAATGTTCGGACGTTCTCCATTCTGTCGATGACCGTGCTTGCGAGTGATAGGTCATGCTTCAACAGTGCTGTTAGAGCGTCGTCGAGCATCTTGTCCACCAGCGAAACCATTTCCTCAATCGTGGCCGCCAGCTCATCCTCAACCCTGCCAATCTCCTCAACCCTCTCAGCCATCCGCATACAGTAGTAAGCCACACGCCCCAGCTCCCTCACAGCAATAATCCTGACAACGAGGCCAGAGGTATCACGGACCTTAACAGCCTCACGGACAACAGTGCTATGCAGCGCCTGAAAACATACACGCATCAAAAGCCTATAATGTTTCGTCAGCTCAAAACCACGTTCATAAGCGTCATGGGCCAATGTTTTGTCACCGATGCGGAGAGCTTTGGCCGCGTCACGCATAACAGCCCGCGAAAACTGTGTGAACTTTTCCAGCAGCTTATCCAGCTCGAACTTGGTGGGGTCTATGAAAGTCTGAAGCACCACACGATCGGCATAATCCTCCACAATCTCGACGCCGATCATGTTTTCTACAGCCTCGCGGACAGCTTTCTTCAACAGAGGATTCATCTTCCCCTCCGACACAACCTCCGCAACATCATGCCCCATGATGTAGCTGTTGACGATGGCGAGGCCGAGCAGCTTAGGGTCCCGCAGGTCAGAGGTGTCTATCCTCTTGCTCTGAACAGTCTGCCTAACGGTGGCAGGCGTAAGAACAATTCTGTCATCCTCAACTGTAACCCTCACCACATGCCTCTTATCCAATCCAAGAGTCTTCACAATCTGTTTCGGAAGAGAGACGATGTAAGTGCCGCCAGCCGTTTTCTGTATCGTACGCATAAGCATGCATAGTAAACATACCATTCGTAATTTATGCATTTTGTATAGTTGTTTCATGATTTTATACGTGAGATACGTATAAATAACAGCCGCCACGATAGAGCAACTCCAGACATGAACCCCTTACTGTTGGCGGATAATCCGGAGGAGCTGGATAGGGTCTGGAGAACCCCGCGGTGGAACGGTGTGAAGCGGAAGTACTCCGCTGAGGATGTGCTGAAGCTACGTGGCTCGTGGAAACTAGACTACACCTATGCCCGTGTCACGTCGGAAAAGTTTTGGCAAATGCTGCACACCGACGACTACATCTTCACCGCCGGAGCTCTGACAGGCAACCAAGCCATACAGCTCGTTGAAGCAGGCATCAAAGCCATCTATGTCAGCGGCTGGCAGGTGGCAGCTGACAATAACCAGAGCGGCAACATGTATCCAGACCTCGGCCTCTACCCATCGAGCAGCGGCCCCGACCTCGTCAGAAAAATTGTGAAAGCACTCCAGCGGGCGGACCAGATACAGCATCTCGAGAACAAGCCCAGCAAAATCGATTACATGGCGCCGATAGTCGCCGACGGAGAAGCGGGATTCGGAGGCCCACTGCACGCATTTGAGCTGATGAAAGCCATGATAGAAGCAGGCGCCGCAGGCGTACATTTCGAGGACCAGTCGCCAAGCGAGAGAAGATGCGGCCACCTCGGCGGAAAAGTCCTGGTCCCTACTAAACGTTTCATAAGCATTCTCTCGGCCGCGAGGCTTGCCGCCGACGTGTTAGGCGTTCCATCGGTCATCATAGCGAGAACCGATGCAATAGGGGCCCAGTATATCACAAGCGACGCAGACCCGGTTGACAGAGAGTTTCTAACCGGCAACCGCACCAGCGAGGGATACTTCGAGATCAAGCCAGGCATGGCCCTCGACATAGCTATACAGCGCGGCCTCTCCTACGCACCCTACGCCGACATGCTTTGGTTTGAGACGTCGAAGCCATCTCTCGAGGAGGCTAAGAGGTTCGCCGACGCGATTCACCGGAAATATCCAGGCAAACTCCTCGCCTACAACATGTCCCCCTCATTTAACTGGCTCAAGGTTGTGGACGGCGACACGCTGAGAGAGTTTAACCAAAAGCTGGGCCAGATGGGTTACAAGTTCCAGTTCATAACCTTGGCCGGTTTCCACACACTCAACGCATCGATGTATGAGCTGGCGAAGAAGCTCGTCGAAGAGGGCATGATGGCCTACGCCAACTTTCAGGCGCATGAGACGGAGCTGGAGAAGACGGGTTACAGAGCCTTCAAGCATCAACGCTTCGTCGGCGTCCACTACTATGATGAGCTCTTGATGGCTATAGAGGGAAAAGAAGCGGTGTCCGCTCTTGCCGAGTCAACCGAGAACCAGCAGTTCAAGTGACCGGTGAGTTGTCATCAATACAGTTCAAAGAAGTTGACAAAAAGTATCACACGGTGCTGAGCAAAGAAGCCGTAGACTTTTTGCAGCACCTCGTCGAGAACCATGGCCACGAGCTTCGTCGACTGCTCGCTAAACGTGAGGAGACGGCGGAGGCTCTAAGGAGGGGTGCCAAGCTTGATTTCCCGGCGGAGACCGCTGAAATCAGGGCCTCTGGCTGGAGGGTTTCGGATATTCCTGCCGACCTCTCTGTGCGGCATGTTGAGATTACGGGCCCAGTGGACCGGAAGATGATGATTAACGCTTTGAACTCGGGCGCTGATGTTTACATGGCTGATTTCGAGGACTCTTTTTCGCCTGTGTGGTCGCAGACGCTTGATGGACAAATCAACCTCATGGACGCTGTTAGGAAAATCATCGAATACAGAAGCCCCGACGGAAAACTCTACACCCTCGCCGACAAGACCGCGACGCTCTTGGTGAGGCCCCGCGGCCTTCACCTTGTCGAGAAAAACATGCTGATAAACGGGTCCCCTATTCCTGCGCCGCTTTTCGACTTCGGGCTATACCTTTTCCACAACGCCGCCGAGTTGAGGCGGAGAGGCACGGGTCCCTACTTCTACATCCCCAAGCTGGAGCACTATCTCGAGGCAAGGTGGTGGGCGAACGTTTTCGCAGACGCGGAGAAAACCCTCAACCTTCCACGGGGCACAATCAAGTGCAGCGTATTGATAGAGACAATCACCGCGGCTTTCCAGATGGATGAGATTCTCTACGAGCTACGTGAATATGTGACGGCGCTGAACCTCGGACGATGGGACTACATCTTCAGCTTCATCAAGAGACTTGGACACGACCCACGTTATCTCATGCCGGACAGAAGCCACCTTACCATGGATAAGCATTTCCTCAAGTCAGCGGCCTTGTTGATGGTGAAAACCTGTCACCGCCGCGGCGCATACGCAATCGGAGGCATGGCGGCTCAGGTGCCGATAAGAGGCAATCCCGAGGCTCAGCAACGTGCTTTCGCCAAGGTTCGGGAAGATAAGCTTCGGGAAATTTCTCAAGGGTTTGACGGTGCATGGGTTGCGCATCCAGACCTTGTTCCGCTGGTGAAGAGCCTTTTCATAGAAAACCTCAGGGCCCCTAACCAGCTCCACGTAAAGCATGAAAACCTTGTCATCACCGCCGATGACCTGCTCAAAGTACCTGATGGGGAAAGGACGGCGGAAGGGATGAGGGCGAACATGGAGGTGGGGCTACGGTATCTCGAGTCATGGCTCCGCGGAAACGGATGCGTTGCGATAAACTTTCTGATGGAGGATGCGGCGACCTTCGAGATAGCACGGGCCCTGATATGGCAGTGGATACGCCATGGAGCGAGGCTTGCCGACGGCCGAACAGTAACACCGCAGGTCTTCGAGGAGGAGCTTGGGAAGGTGTTGCAGAAACTCCGTGGAGAAATGGGCGCCGCTTATCAGGAGACAAAGTTTGAGCTGGCGGCCGAGATACTCCGCAAAACAGTATTATCAACCGAGTTCATCGAGTTCACACCACCAATAGCCTACGAATATCTCCAATAAAGTTTTACACACCCATCATCCCAAATAATCTTTGGATGAGGTTTTTCGCCACAACTTTCTCGGGGCTCGAGGATGTAGCGGCCGCCGAGCTATCAAGTCTCCTAAGTAGCGAAGCAGAAGCCGATGTAGGTAAAGTATTCTTCACAGGCTCTCCAGAGGAATGTGTCAAAGTCAATTACGCTGCACAAACAGTTAACAGAGTCTTCTTGCTTGTCTTGAGAGAGTATGCGGAGACGTTGGATGAGATTGAGCGTTTAGCGGCCGCGGTTGACTTTAGAGAATTCATCGATAGGGAGCAGAGTTTTGCGGTGAGGGCTGAGCGGGTGGGGATGCATGGTTTCACAAGCCTCGACATAGCCGCGGCCGTTGGAAAGGCGGTGATAGAATCCTATAGAGCTGGCACCGGTGTGAGGCTGAGGGTTGACCTCAACAACCCCGACATAGAAGTCTACGCCATTTTGAGAAACACGGAGCTCTTGCTCGGTGTCAACACCACAGGCGAGTCGCTGCATAGAAGGTTTTACCGGAGAGGCATTCATAGAGCCGCCTTATCCCCGACAGTTGCAAACACCCTGGTTCGTTTATCGGGATGGAGAAGAAACATGGTTCTCCTCGACCCGTTCACCGGCAGCGGCACCATCCCACTTGAGACAGCGATTTATGGACTCGGAATCAACCCTGGCGCACGGAGACAGACACTCAGCTTCGAAAAAATACAACTCTTCAAAGGCATAGACTCGGCTAAGATACGTGAAGAATTGCTCAAGAGAGAGTACCCAGTAACAGTAGAGGCCATCGGCATAGACATATCACATAAATCCCTTAAACCAGCGTTTGACAGCCTCGAGACATTTGGCAGAGACATCGGTGTGAGGTTTGTCCAAGGCGATGTCTTCAGGCTTATGGAATATGTTGACCGTGAGGTTGACAAGGTTGTTTGCAACCCGCCCTTCGGCGTGAGACTGAGGCTGAGACAGCCGGAGAAATTCTACACAGAAGCCTTCACAGCAATAGCCCAAGCATGCCCCCATGCATCGCTAACAGTCATAGTCAACAAACCAGTCACAGCTCTAAGAGCGTTCGAAAAATCAGGCTACATCCCTTTGAGCGTTAGAAAAGTTTTACTGGGAGACTTGAGCAGTTACATCTTCCACTCAGTGCATATGTGAGCCTATGCCGTATCCTCCTGTTAACGGGTCTTTGAACAGCTCGAGCTCTGGAGGCTGGAAGGTGAAAAGGAAGAACACGACTGTAAACAGAATAAGCACAGCTATGGGTAGCGCGTTTAGCCGCTTGTCCCAGTTTGTCTGAATTAGCCTGTAGCTGACAAGCTGGCCGAGTATAACGGCGAAGATGAAGAGGCCGATGTCATAGACTATGTTGGAGCTGTGGAAAAGTGTTTCATAGCCGTAAAAGCCCACGACTATTGTTAAGGGTGTTGTAAGCATTCCAACCGTTTTCCCGAGAAAGAAGTTAGGATAATCTCTGCGAAGCAGGATGTAGGTTGGAAGGGCTAAGAAGAGGGCGGGGAAAAACGCCAGCTTGAGATGTTCCCAAACGCTTTCGTTGACTGCGGAAAAGAGTGCCACAGCAATGTTGCGGCCTGATAACTCATAGGTGAAATGCAGAAACGAACCCGCCAACACTATGAACGGTATCCCGAAAACAAGCTCCAGTAGCCGCAGAACCCTAAGTCTCTTCACGCCGACAAGTTTTAGAGAGTTCCTAAATTTAAGAGCACGCCAGCAACGCGTATAGAGCGCATCTTTAAAACTTGGACACCTGCGATAAGCTTAGATAGTTTATGGTTTACGATGGAGCCATCGACTTTAGAGAGGATGAGGAGGCTGTTTTGAAGACTTTGTCGACGGCCTCTGATGGAGAGGTCAGCTTTACGGGTATGCGCAGGGCCCTCGGTATGCATCAGGAAAAGCTTTCCCGCATTCTTCGGAGGCTTGAGAAACACGGATTGGTTGATAGGGGGAGTAAGGGGTATCGGTTGAGCGGCAAGGCTCGGAAGCTGGTCAACGCCAGAGGCGTGGAAAAGGGTTTCGTGATAGTCGACACACGGGTTGAGGATGTGGGGCTGGTCTTGGCCGGTGTCACAGCTCTGCATGGGAGATGGGTGGATGAGATGAGATGGCTTGGCTACAGCGTTGAAAACGATGCACATGTTCTCCGCTGGATATCGCAGGACGGTGAACTGCAGATAACCCTCCGCCTAAAAGACGGCCGCCTAACCATCTCGAGCAACCGAAACGAGCGCCGCGCTGTCCGAGCAGCCCTGGCCATACTCCGTAAAGCCTATGAACTCGCCCTCATAGACGACACATCCGTCCTCAAAACCCTACCAACAGGCTTCCTCAACACCGCGGCCTAGCCGTGACCAACTGCAAGCCAACATAGTCGCTAAACATCTCTCAAACACATTATCCAGCGAGGAAACGTGACAACAATAGTTGGTTTGAAAGCGGTTGACGGAGTTGTCCTCGCATCAGATAGAAGAGCGAGCAAAGGCTTCTTCATCGCTTCGAAGACCACGCAGAAAATCATGAAGGTCGACGAAAGCTTGGCGATTGCGGTTGCGGGTCTTTTATCCGACGCCGTATATCTGGTCAACGTAGTGAGAGCCGAGCGCAAACTCATAGCACTGAGGCGCGGCTATCCGCTATCAGTCGCCGAGTCAAGCAAACTGATATCAAACCTTTTCTACAGCGGCCTACGCAGCTACATCCCCTACTACGCCGAGCTAATAGTCGCTGGAGTCGACGACGAAGGCCCCCATGTTTTCAGCAGCGACATGAGCGGCTCCATGGTGGCGGAAGAGTTTGTCTCCTCCGGCTCCGGCTCACCCGTCGCCTACGGTGTTTTGGAGAGCCTCTATTCGCCGGGCCTGAGGCTTGAGGAAGCCCGCGCTATCGCGGTGAAAGCTGTTGAGGCAGCTATGCAGCGTGACCCCGGCTCGGGTAACGGCGTCGATGTTTTGGCGATTCCGGTGAGAGGTGGATAGACGATGACGATGGACCCTTCGCGTTTCCAGATGTTCTACGGCCCCGAGGGGCGGATGACGCTGGTCGACAGGGCTCTCGAGGCTGTGATGAGAGGTGCCATAAGCATCGGGCTAAGGTTCCCACGATACGCTGTGTTGGCGAGCATGGTGAAGCCGACCCGTAAACTTATGAAGCCAAGCGACAAAGTCTTCGTAGTCGACGACCACGTCGGCGTAACAGGCTCAGGATACATCAGCGACCTCTACCGAATAGTCGACCACATGCGTATCGAGGCGCAGCGGCATAGGCTGCTTTTTGACGCCGCCGTTGATGTGGGCACTTTGGTGGACTCGGTGAGCGGCTACTTCCACGGCTACACGCTTTATCCGGTGAGGCCGCAGGGTGTAGCGGTCATCATAGGAGGTGTTGACAAGCTCGGTGTGCAGCTTTACCAAGTGGACCCGAGCGGAACGGCTTTCAACGGCGACGCCTTCGCCCTCGGCGTCAACTCCGACAAAGCCATCGACATGCTGGAGAATGAATACAGGCCCGACATGACTCTCGACGAGGCCCTGAACCTGATTACCTCGGTGGTGGAGAGAACGGGCAACCCTGAGCCGACTATTCAAGTAGGCTACATCTCTCTCGACAACCCAGTCTTCAGAAGAGAGACAATAAACGGCGTAAAGAAGAAATCCACCTAATTTTTTATGAGCCGACCACGAGCATGGTTAGCGTGGACCGCACCTTCTCAAGCCGGCGGATGCTCCATGAAACAACTTCCTTAAGCTTCTCCATCGTGTCAGCCTCAACCTTAGCAACGATGTCATAGACACCGTAGACCACATAAGCCTCCTTTATGTAGGAAATCTTCTTCAGCTCGTTAACAACCTCCTCCTCGGCGCCAATCTCTGTGTTTATCAACACAAATGCGGAAGGCATGCTTCCTCACAATAAGGTTTCATCGCCTGTATATAAGCAGTTTTTACCCGTCAACCTTATAAAAAGAAGACATGAACAGTATCGCGGTTGACGCTGAAAATAGTTTCCCACCAGGTAGGCCCATTGAGCAGCAACTCTTACATTGTCTACGACGAGGGGACAAGGGAGGCGGTGGTAATCGACGCGGGTGATGATGCATGGCTTTTGCTCGAGACGTTGCAGGAGAGAAAGCTGAAGGTAGACGCCATCTACGCCACTCATGGTCACTTTGACCACGTGATGGCTGTCGACGACCTGAAGCAGGCTTTGAAAATCCCTTTCTACATTCATCGGCTTGACCTCGAGATACTCTCCATGGCCCGGGAGATGACCAGACGTTTTCTCGGCATCGATGTAGGTGACCCGCCGTCACCCGACGGATACATCGAAGACGGGCAAACCATACAGGTCGGCGGCGAAGTTCTCAAGGTCATCCACACACCGGGCCACTCGCCTGGAAGCGTCTGCTTCTTCGGCGATGGTGTGCTGTTCAGCGGTGACCTACTATTCATGGGAAGCGTAGGCCGCACAGACGCTCCAGGCGGAAGCGCGGAGCAGCTGACTCAATCCATTCTCGAAAAAGTCTTCAAACTACCAGACGACGTCAAAGTATATCCCGGCCACGGGCCGGAGACAACGATTGGCTGGGAGAAAAAACACAACCCATTCGTGGGTGAAGAAGGCCTTTTGCGCCGCAGAAGATGAGCATCGAGGACCTCAACAACCGCATAATATCCTGCAAACTCTGTCCACGTCTTGTAAAGTATCGGGAAGCTGTTGCACAGAATCCTCCTAAGCGTTATCGTGGTCAAACATATTGGGCCAAGCCTTTGCCGGGGTTTGGGGATGTCGGTGCGCGTGTGCTTGTGCTGGGGTTGGCTCCCGCTGCTCATGGCGGAAACAGGACGGGTAGGATGTTTACAGGGGATTCGAGCGGCGACACCTTGGCCAAAGCCCTGCACCGAGCCGGGTTCGCCAACATGGACCGCAGCGTCTCAAGAGACGATGGGCTTGTGCTCAAAGACGTCTACATAACCGCTGTCGTCCGCTGCGCCCCACCGGATAACAAGCCAGCCAAACAGGAGGTGGAGAACTGTTTACCATACCTAACCGAAGAATTGAAGATGCTGGAAAACGTTGTCGTGGTTGTGGCCTTGGGCAGGTTCGCGTTTGAAACCTTTTTCCGACTGATGCGTCGCATTAACGCCTATGATGGAAGGATTCCACGGTTCCGCCACGGCGCCGTCTACCGTTTAAACGGCTCATTCAACGGAAAACCCCTCCCCACGGTCATAGCCTCTTACCATCCCTCAAGACAAAACACCAGCACGGGCCGCCTCACTCAGCAGATGATTGACTCCGTTTTTCATAAGGCAAGGGCCATCGCCGGCTTATGAGGTCAACAAAAAGCCCAGCAGCACCAACAACGGCCGCCACGGCGAAAACCTCAGCAAACCCTCCCAAGCTCAGCAACACGCCCGAGACAAAGTTGCCCACGGAGTTACCCATGTCTATCATCAACGTAATCAAAGCGAAGCCCATAGTTCTCATCGCGGGCGGCACAAGCAGCCCCGTCATGTAAACACTGCCGAGGACGAAAATCCCCATACCGAGGCCATAGACGAGTGCACCCAACCAGACGCTGAAGTCGTGGCCCAGGGCAAACATGAGAGAAGACAGTGACACGGTCAAGGAGCCCAACGCAACATAATTCTGTGCACCCAGTTTTTTGGCAGCTGTGCCCATGAAAACACGTGAAAAAAGGTTTGTGAAAGCAGCTGTCGTGAACAAAAGCAGGACCACTGGTTCGTCGTAGCCAAGGAGTAACTTAGCCATCAGAGGTAGGAAGGCTGCAATTGTGCCGGTTACGTAGTTGACGAGAAACCGTGATGCGAGGAGGCTTGTGAATCTTTTCTCAAGCAGTGACTTGAATGATGGGGCCCGCTCATTTGGCATGTGAATTTTTGTGGCGGATATGGTGGCGAGACCTACCAGCGAGATTGCTGCGGCTGTGTAGAAAGTTGGCCGGTATCCGAGGAGGCTGAGTGAAGCAGCTCCGAATACTGGGCCCAAAGCCATGCCGAGCGCTGGGCCGGTCAACATGTAGCCGAGGCTTTTGGGGTCTCCTTCACCGTTTCCCGCCTCCTCATACAGGGATGTTAGGGCGGCTGGGAAGAAGAAAGCCGACCCGAGTCCCCTTAGAAGGCTGCCCACAATCATCTGCAGAGGCTCCGCAGCAAACCCATAGAGTACGGAGCCCGCCGACGAGGCCGCCATACCAAATACCATAATCCTACGTGTGCCAATTCTATGGCTCAGCATCGCAGCCGGTATCCTCAACACAAAAGCCGTCAAAGCAGATGTTCCATATATCGTGCCCACGGTCAAAGCGTCGGCTCCCAGCTCGACGGCCGCGTATAGCCCGATGACAGGCAGTATCATCTGCGCCGAGAACATTGAGCTGAAAATGGCTGTCCAGAGAAGCGGCTTATCCCTGTTTACCAACTGCTGCTCACGTCCTGAAAGTAGCTGAAGTGGGCGCTCTATATACCGTTACCCACATGGCTGAGAGCGCGATTACTCGGAGGATAGCCATCGTCTGGGGAGGTGTCCACGGCAGAGTAGGCGTGTCGGTTAGAAACCATGTAAATATGATTGCGACGTTGGCTGACTCGAACAGAGGTAGCCAGGCCCATAGCCGTGTGAAGGAGGCTGTGAACGGGAGGAGCCACAAAGTCATCTGAGGTGTGAAGGTCGGTGAACCAATCAGAAAACCTGAGAGTATGAGGAAGCTTTTCGCGGCGAAGGATGCTGAATATGTGTAGGCGCGTATGATGAGCATTAGGGCCGCGAGGTAGGCGAAGAGTTTGGCTGACTGGGAGAAGGGGTCGTTGGAGAGCCAGACAAGCCATGAATTCTCCAGGCCCCATGAAGCATGGAAGCTAACGAACTCGAACAACCATCCAGGGTTGAGTAGAAGAACTGGAACCCACGTCGGCAGCGCACCCACCGCGAAAAACAACCCCGTTTCAGCGGCCTTTCTCTTGTCACCAGTATCCAACATAAGCAACGGAAGAAGAAGAACCGTGAAAAGCTTGACCGAGAAACCCAGGCCAAGCAACACCGCAGCGACACGCCACCGCCCCCTGGTCTGCATAAGAAGGGCCGCAGCTAGAAACGCTGTGAAAAAATGGTCAAAGTTGTAGACACCGTATACAACCATGCTGGGGGCGAGGATGAAGAATGAGCCAGGCAGCCCAGCCAGCCTCGACAAGCATATTGCTATGGCGATGAAGGCGGGTAAGCTGAGGAGGGAGAAAGCAACATAGTAGCCCGTGATAGAAACGCCGCCCAACAGACGCGAAGCATACACAAGTAGGCAGGCCGAGGGAGGATACTCGAAGAAATACTGTATGCACGGCAGCTCTCCCCTCTGCAGGTTTTCCTCGCGCCACCAGAATGATGCAACATCGCTGTATATGTTGCCCTCGACCAGGGGATGATGTATGTAGAAGCTTATCATCCATGATACAACGGCCGCCGCGATGGCCAGCTGTGTGGCCGAGGGCCTTCTCATGCATGTATCGGTTTACATCGGCGATTTAAACCGAAAAAAGGCGATGGAATAGGAAAAATAATGGTTTACATCCTTTTCCCGGGACAAGTTGGAGGAGCAGATTGTCTGCTACAGCTGTGGAGGGGTCCTGAAGCCGTTTGAGGAGTGGCGCTGCAGCCGATGCGGTGGCCCAGGCGTCGTCGCATACAGCCGCGAATTCTCGGTCTCGAAAATCAAGCAACACGAGAAAAACATGTGGCGATACAGAGACTTTCTCCCACCAAGTATGCGGAAAAACCCTGTCACGCTCGGCGAGGGACACACCCCGCTAGTCCCCGCGCCAACCCCCAACATCTACTTTAAGCTCGAGTACCTTAACCCGACAGGCTCCTTCAAAGACCGTGGAACAGCCGCTATGATGACAAGCTTGAGAAACATTTTGGGAACCGTACGGGGGGTGTGTGAAGATTCTTCGGGAAACGCGGGGGCTTCGGTGGCTGCCTACTGCGCCTTCATGGGCCTTAATTGCGTAATCTTCGGAGGCGGGTCTATGGTGAGTGAGAAGGTGCTGCAGGTGAGGATGTATGGCGCCGAGCTGAGGCTGGTGGAGGGCTCGCGTCAGAAAGTGGAGGAAGAGGCTGTGAACTACGCCGAGAGAAACGGCCTCCTCTACGTCGGCCACACATGGAATCCATACTTCATGGAGGGCATGAAGACCGTCGCCTATGAAATCGCTGAACAAACAGGCTGGAACCCGCCTGACATCATCTATCTCCCTGTGTCCGCGGGAACACTGTTGCTCGGCCTCATCAAAGGCTTTAGAGACATGGTTGAAGCGGGTGTCCTCGAGAAAATTCCCCGCATAGTGGCTGTCCAGCCGCAGCTAAACGCGCCACTCTATGCAGCCCACAAAAAACTGAACCCCGCTCCTTTCCTGATGGGAGGAAGCGTAGCGGACGCCTTGACACAGACTAATCCTCCTAGGCTGCGGCAGATGGTTGACATGCTCGAGGCTTTCGGCGGTGACGTCGAGATTGTCTCCGAAGAGGACATCATCAAGGCGCATAAGCAGCTGGCGTGGGCGGGTTTCTACACCGAGTTGTCTTCAGCCACGGCCTATGCCGCTGTGAGACGGAGGCTTGACGAGATAGTTTCTTCTCAGGAGAAAATCTTGATTATTCTCACGGGGCTTGGACACAAGTCTATGGAGCAGATGAAGCTGGTGCAGTAGTTGCCGAACCTGAGAACCCTGTGGACAGGCTCTCTCCTTATGGGGTTCGCCCTCATGTCCATGATGCAGAACGCCCCTATCCGCGCGGTAGAGCTTGAGGCATCTTTTACGCAGGTGGGTTTTTTGATGGGGTTTATCCGAAACTTCCCCTACGTGCTGCTCTCAGTGTTTACGGCGGCCGTGCTTCTCCGCATGAGATGGAGTCTTCTTCTCCCGTCCTCAGCTATTTTCATGACGGTTTCAAGCCTGTTGATGTGGCTCGCCGACAACCTTGACACGGTTTTCTTCTCCCAGCTCCTGATGGGTGTTGCGATGTTCCTGTTTTTTCCATGCGGCGAGTCAATTGTCGCGAACAGCTATCCAAAAAATGAGCGGCTCCGAGCCTTCAGCCTCTTCCTCTCAGCGGTTAGCATGGGCTTTCTCATAGGCAGCCTCGCGTCAGGCGCTTTAGCAAGCATCCTCGGGCTCCAAAACCAATTCCTCATATCCGCTGCAGTGTCATCCGCCGCGGCGCCGGTGCTGGCTAAAGCAAACCCCGCAAACCCAGAGATAATCATCTCCAGAAACAAACATTCTCTCAAAAGCTTCGAGCCAATAATTTACGCGGCCCCTTATTTCATTGTTCTGGCGTCGGCCTATGCTGTTTTACCTGGATATCTGGTTCGCGAAGGATTGACGGAGCTCGATGTTGGGGTTCTCTTCTTTCTACTTGTTGGGGCTCGTGTTTTGACATCATACGTTTTATCCCGTCTTGAGCCTGCTCGGGTTAAGCTGCTTCTGAGCATTCTGAGCATACTGACAACTCTGTGGGCTATTGTCCTCATCTATCTTCCACCGTCGGCCGCCGCATATGCTATATTGATGATTCCCGTCGGCGCAACGGTCTCGATTGCATATGTTTACACCCTTTACCGCGTATCGGGAGGGGAGAGCGCAAGCTCCGTTTTTCTTATAGGGATTTTCGAAGCGTTGATAGGAATCTGTTTTCTCGTGGGGCCTGTTGTTGCCGGTTTTCTCGCCGACTTGTATGGGTTCTACGCTGTTCTTCTCTTCTTCAGCCTATCCATGCTGATTGGAGCTTTTCTTGCTCAGAAGTCCTAAACACTCTCCACAGTCACGAGTTTGGACGGGGTTCTCACAAACCTGTTCATCGTGACTTCAGCTATGATTTTGCAGTTTCTCGCCATGCTGATGACGTTGTATACAAAGTTGCGGAGGCTGACAGCTGTCGCCAAGTCGCTGACGCCATGCGAGAAAATGTCGTTGAACGCCATCTCCTCACCATACTGCCTGGCGGTGACCTCAATCACTTCGTTGGCGAGGTTGATGTCGAGGGAGAGAAAAGCTTTCATGGTTTTGCCGAAGAGCACCTGAATAGATTCGAGTAGTTTGACGAGTTTGTTGACCAGAGATGGGGAGAGTTTTGTGCCGAGAAGCTTTTGAACCTCCGCGGCCGATAGCTTGAGTGAGTCGGCGATTTCCTCAAGTGAGCGGACCACAAGCCTGTCACCTATAGCGGCTATGTATGGGTCGGAGGCCTCCTCACCCCAAACCTCCCTCTTCACGTTGAAGAAAATCTGCCTGATGCAGAGAAAATAGAGCTCATCCACCTTGGTCTCCATCTTGGCTATATCATTCAAAGCATCCTTCCTACCTTCTTTGAGCGCCTCTATCAAGCTGTTTATCCCCATCGTCAGCATCACCTGCATCCGTTTGATTATGCCCTGCACAGGGAACTTGCTGGGGTCTAGGAAAGACTGTATAACAACCCGCCGCGTCGACTGTTCAACAATCTCCACTCCGGGAAGCATGTCTATCGTCGAGGCGACCGCTGCTTGAACCTCTTCGGAAACTCCTTCACCTGAGATGATGTTTATCTCCTCAAAGCCCTGCAGATAAGCGCCTATAACAAGCCTGCTGAGAAGTGCTTTATCTCTTATTTTCGAGGCGTCGAGGGTGAAGACGGTGTGCTGAGGCGCGCGCTCAATCTTTGTCTCAAGCTTCAGCGCCGCGTCGGACAGCTCGATTATCGACACAGGGTCTCCAGGTTTAAGCCCCGACCTCTCAACCCATTTGCGTGGAAGCGAGACCGTCAACGTTCCCGAGCCTACTCTCTGAACTCTTCTTACGTACGGCATGGCTGACCCGTCTTCTAAACACTATCATATATATTTGACATCGGATTGTAAAAAACTGCATATAGACAAAATATAATAAGGTGCTGCAGAAAATTTATAGACATTTATCTGCATCGAGGATGATTTTGCCGCTTCTGGCGCGGTACGCTGGTTTTCCCACGGCCAGTACAATCATGTTCTCAAGGTCGTCGGAAAATGGTGTAAAGAATTGTTTTACGTCGTCGTCGTAGAAGGTGAGGCCTGTGGCGCCTACTCCGAGGCCGTATGAAGCGAGATACATCAGGCCAGCTCTTATCCCTCCCTCGAGCTGGGCGACGCGGTACCCTCTGTTACCCATCCTACTCAAAAGATTCATCAGAGGAGCCATGGGGAAGAAGACCGCGGCCGCATCCTCGCCAAGCCTCTGTTCAAGACAAAGGTAGCCGCTCACCCTTCTAAACTGTCCCTTCTTGACAGTGACGAGCGTTCCATCGTAAACCATGTAGGCACCCGGCTCCACCCCATCGACATCGTTGACAATCACGAAAAGCGAAACCACCGGGCCGAGGTAATCAGTTGGAACATCTGCAAAAGTTTTCCTCACAATTGTTGAGAAGGCGTCATAGGTTATCGGTGTTCTGCTGAATTTTCTCGTTGACCCTCTACGGAGTATAACCTCCCACAGCGGAGCCCCGTCCTCTGCAGATGGGTTGAGTGCTTGTCCATGTTCACGTGGCTTGGGAAGAGGTGTTGGCTCCGCCGCAGCCGCCAACCAGCTCCGAAGCTCCTCCACACTATACAGACAGGATGCCATGTGCATTCTCTCGATAAGCGGATACCTCTTCTCATGTCTCGACAAGGGCCTCGTCTTCGGCTCAATCACATCAGGCCTGGTTTCGTCGGGGTGTTTATCGCTGTTGCCAACAGCTGCCACAAGCACAGCAGCTTCTCTCACTCCATCTACTCCAAGCAGCATGTTCACCTCATGGTCGACAAAACCAGTCAACAACCGGCATCGGAGGTCGAAAGAATTGCATGTCAGCAGCATGTTAGCCGCCATCACACCCGAATCCCAGAACCAGTGCCGGTAAGACCTTTCACGATACTTCCAAGCATTTCGCCAAGCCATAGAAGTGAAGACAACCGCCGCAGAACATTCAGCCACCGCAGAGTTTGAATGTTTTGAAAGAAAACCTCTGAAATCACCCCGTCTCAAAACAGTCAAGCAAAAGGCTTTAGGGTCAAAATGATACACCCCCGGCTCCAGCCCGTCCACGTCACCCGCAACCACATAGAGCTCAATGGGGTAAAGGGCCCCGGTTGCAGGAGCAGCTCGGAAGTAAACCGTTTCCATGCCGTATTTTACAACCCTTGTGATGCCGCCGGTGAAGTAGAGTATTGAGGCGAGTGTTTTGAGGTCGAGGCTTTTCTCAGACGATGGCTGTTGCGTGAATGATTCAAAGACGGGTTTGGTGGGCAGCGATATGTCTCTTGGCAGGGACATTCTAGGAAGATCTTCATAGACTTTGAAGGGATGGGGTTTGTTGGCCCAGTCAAGCACGTGACCACTTGTTCGGACGCTGACGTAGCTGTGCTTAGTTGATTCATGGTAGTTGATGGCCTCTGTTATTTCGCTGTTTTTCACAAGCTCAAAACTGCTAGGCCAAAATTATGGGTTATGGTTTTTCCGCAACCACGTCTTTCACGGGCTGTGGAGAAACCTTACGCAGACCTGTTCTCAACGTGCATCTATAAACCTCCATCTCTTGAAGGGTTTTCTGAACCGCCGCATCCAATCCAAAAAGCTGCCACTCTCTCTCAACAAAGCGGCTGTCGGCCTTTGTGGCTTGATGCCGTGCTATTAATGAGCAGCAGTCCTTATATGGCTTGGACACAGTCTCGAGAATGCCATATTTCTGAGCCAACTCTATTATCTCTGTTTTGTCCATGCCAATTAGAGGCCTGAAGATTGGTATTCGCGGCTGACCTAGGGCGATTATGTTTGGGAGGGTTTGAGAGGCCACTTGTGCGAGGCTATCTCCCAGCACAAGCGCACGGTATCCGCGGGATAACGCGATTTCTTCAGCCACCGTTAAGAGATATCGGCGGAAAAGAACAATCTCCAGCCTTGTTTTCTTATCCCAGATGTGTTTGTAGAATGGGGTGAAGCTCGCTGTGTAGAGTGTGGATTTGAGGTTGTATTCGGTGAGCTTCTCAACAACCTCGCCAATCTTTTCGTTTACCGCCTCATCTGAGGTTCTGTAGCTATGTAGATGAAGGAAATCCACTCGGCAGCCCCGTTTCATGAGCAACAGCGACGCAACCGCTGAGTCAACTCCCCCAGATAGAAGAGAAAGAACTCTGCCGCTGCTGTCAACAGGCAGGCCTCCGAATCCCTTTACTATCCTTGCATAGACATAAGCGTTCTTCTCGGTGACCTCAACCTTCATCATCTGCCCAGAGTTTTTAGATACCTGAAGGCCTCTCTGAGCAAGAGATGTGGCAAGTGTTCTTCGAAGTTCCTGCGAAGTGAAGGGATGGCCTTTGTATGACCTTTTGACCTCCAGCCACACCGATTCCAGACGCTCCCTCTCAACAACATAATGAACAGCATTCTTAATCTCGTCCACTGTAGGCTCTACTCGGACACCTATTCCGACGCTGTGTACTCCGAAGATTTTCCGCAGCTTTTCCACGACTTCTTCTGAGACGAGGTCGCCAGGGATGATTGCGAGCCTATTCTCGTCTCTGTAAACAGGGGTCCCGCGTCCCAGCACATACTTGATGTTGTCCACTAGCTTTCTCTCAAAGTATCCGCGTTTCCTACCCTTCAAAGCAATTTCAGAGTGATGGATTACTATGGCCGTCTCCATCCCGTTAAACGTAGCTCTTCCATTTTAAAAAACCATAAAGCCCACCGTCCCTCGTCTCATTTTGGACTTGAAGATAAATTTGTTTGTTGATGGTGAGGAGGTGCCGCCTTCCTCGGGGAAATATTTGGAGAGACGTGACCCTGGTGATGAGTCTAACGTCATAGGGCTTGTCGCAGACGGGTTTGAAGATGTGGGCGGGGCTGTTGATGCGGCGCGTAGGGCCTTTGACAGAGATGCTGGTGGATGGGTGTCTGACTACAGGCTGAGGACGCGTGTCCTCTTGAAGGCGGCTGAGCTTCTCCGCCAAAACCTCGACAGCTTGGCGAGGATGGAGAGCCTCTTCGTCGGAAAAACAATCCGCACGAGTCGGATGAGCGACATCCCAAGGGCTGCAGAGCTTCTCGAATACTACGCCGGCTTGGCTGACAAAGTTCTCGGAACAAGCCAGATACTTCGCACAGGAGACCTAGTCTCTATCGTGAAGCAGCCTGTGGGAGTTGTCGCGGCAATCGTGCCGTGGAACTTTCCACTCGTCATACTCTGTAGACAGGTGGCGCCCGCTCTCGCCGCTGGCTGCACAGTGGTAGCCAAACCATCCTCCCTCACACCCGCAACAGCACTCGAGCTGGCGAAGATACTGGACAAAGCCGGGGCCCCGAAAGGTGTCTTCAACGTTGTCACTGGAGGAGGTGAGACGGTAGGGGATAAGCTGTTGAAGAACGAGAAGGTTGACTTGGTGAACTTTACGGGCTCAACTTCTGTGGGGAAGAACATTATGCAGAAGGCCTCTTCCCATCTTAAACGGGTTGTTCTGGAGCTTGGAGGCAAAAACCCCAACATAGTTTTTGATGATGCGGACCTTGAGAGAGCCGCTAACGCGGTCGTTTACGGAGCCTACGCCAACAACGGTGAGTCATGTGCAGCGGGTTCACGTCTCCTTGTCCACAGCAAGGTTAGGAAACAGTTTGTCGAGATGGTTGTTGAACGCGTGAAGCGTATACGTGTCGGCTATCAGCTGGATGAGCGGAGCGACATGGGGCCCTTGGTGAGCAGGGGGCAGCTGGAGACTGTTCTCGAGTACGTTGGCGCGGCTGCTTCTGAGGGTCTGAAAATACTGTGCGGCGGTGAGAGGTTGGCTGAGGGCTTCTACTCTCGGGGAAATTATATGAAGCCGACTGTGATAGACGACACGCCGCCTGAGAGCAGGCTCTTTCAGGAGGAGATTTTCGGCCCGGTTCTGACTGTGACCGAGTTCAGGGATGAGGACGAGGCTGTTGAATTGGCTAACGCTACAATCTATGGACTGGCGGCCGGTGTGTGGAGCAGCGACCCAGGCCGAGCCTATAGAGTTGCCTCGAGGGTGAAGGCTGGCGCCGTGTGGATAAACACCTACTACACTCTCCCCGTCGAGATGCCTTGGGGCGGGTTTAAGCAGTCGGGCATAGGGCGAAACAACACAGTTCTCGCCATAGAACACTATCTCGAGTCTAAGGGTGTCTATGTCGACACGCAGCAAGGCTCCATGAGACCATATTATAGGCTGGTGCTCGGAGAATGAGCGCTGTCGAGGCCCTCGCAAAAATAGGCGTCGACGGGAAAGTGCTGATAATCGGTGGAGCAGGCATGGCCGCCGAACTCGTGAAACGCCTGGGCCTTTCCGAAGCACATGTAGCGGATGATGATAGTCAATCTCTCCAAAACCTCTCAACAAGCAGCTCCACAGTCAAAATCACACCCGTCTACACCAGGGTCATCGAGCGGCTGGTCGAGCTGCCCTCCACAAGCTTCGACACAGTTGTCGCTGTCTACAGCCTTGAACGGGCTTTGAACAAGCGTGCTTTCATGACTGAAGTGAGAAGATTGCTCAAACAAGGCGGAAAACTCATAGTGCTGACACATGTTAGAAGCTTCTTCCGGCGGAGAGGCTTACCTAAAAACGAGCTGGACAAGCTCCTGGCAACACAGGGGTTTAAACTCGTAGAAAGAATTGAGAAAAGCGGAGACGCGTTATGCGTGCTGCTAAAGGAGTGAAGACATCTCAGAAAGACCCGAGACAACATACTGAACACCGATAGCCGCCACGAAGACAGACATTATACGTGCCACGGCGTCGGCTCCGCTTTCACCTATTATCCTCAGCATCGGCTCTACGCTGCGTAGAATAAGCCACGTCAGCCCCATGACGATGAGGACGGGGATTACCGAGAATGGGATGCCTAGGGCGTTGATGGAGAAGATGACGGTGGTTATGGCGCCGGGTCCTGCGAGAAGCGGGAAAGCTAGCGGGAATATGCCTGATGACTTGCCCTGTGTGCCCCAGCCCTCTCCACCCTGAACAAGAATACGCACAGCGAGAATCAGCAGGAGAAGGCCTCCGGCCACCGTGAAGCTGGACAAGTCGATGCCGAGAACCCAGAGAACACCCTGCCCACCAATAGAGAAAACCAGAAGCAGAACAGTTCCCACGACAACCGACCGGTCAACCAGACGCCTCCTCTCATGGGAGGAAAGGCCGCCGGTCAGCGAGACAACAAACGGGAGAACACCAACGGGGTCAACGATGATGAACAAAGCCACCACCGCCTTCAGAAGCTCCAGAAAAACCTCTGCCTCCATGCGGTCATAAGAACCTGAGGAATAATAAAGCTGAAGCTATCCAGAGGCCTCTGTCGCCCGGGCCTGCTCCAGCTTAGCAGGCCCCTGCGTCGGCATCCTGCTTCTAACAACAAAGTATAGCGCGAGTCCGATGACCATGGCTATTCCTTGTCTGGCGAAAGAGGTGACGAAGGCGTCGCTTCTCCCAGTGACAACCGAGGTGAGTAGGCTCAGCCAAATAGATGAGATAAGATAGTACGCGGCTACTCCCAGGAAGATTGACCTTTTCGCCAGCGCACGGAGGACGAGCAGAGCGCCGAGTGATATAGCTGGGGTGATAAGGTCGAGGGGGCCGAGTGGGGAAGCCATGTTGGCTATGAACTGTCCGAACGCGAGGCCCAGGACAGACGCCAAGCCAAACAAGGCCACGAGAGGCGTCATAATCTCGCCTGTCTTCACCTGCAGCTCTCCAAGGGGAAGGTTACCCAACGCAAGCGTACCGGCCGCGTAAATGGCTGCGAAGATGACGAAAACACCGAAATGGGTTGAAGTCAACCTGCTCATGTTCTCACCTTAGACATGGGTGGCCCATGTTAGGGCGCCCTCATATATGAATGCGAAGAGTAGAAGCCAGACAAGGTGGACGAAGTGCCAGTAGATGCTGACGCTTTCGAGAAGACCGTAGCTGGTGGAGCTGAATTGACGGAGCTTCGCACGCCAGGCGACCACCCCGAGGGCGAGAACGCCTCCCAAAACATGTGCGCCATGTGCGCCGAGAAGAATGTAGAACATGGATGCATATATTCCGGTGTTTGGGGTGAAGCCTACATCAAACAATAAGTGCGGCCATTCGACACCCAGCTTTAGCACAAGAAATCCTAACCCGAATAGGGCCGTGGCGATGACTCCGCCGAGAACAGCTCCCAGCCGGTCTCTTTTAACCGAGTAGACCGCGTATTCGATGGCTAGGCTGCTGAAAAGGAGCATGAAGGTTTGGAGACGTGGTATGAAGTCGTCGAGATGCGGTGTACCAGGTGGGGGCCAAACCGGGAATGATAATCTGATTACGAAGTAGCTGCCGAACCCTGCCGCGAAAAGCGCCACTTCTGTGAAGAGGAAGACGGCTGTGGGGAAGCCTACGCCACCCACCTTCTCCGGCTCCGCTGGGATTGCTGTGCCCCTGAGTCTTGCGAAAAAGCTTGCTATCACGTTGGGCCATGCCTTGACCTCTTTCGCGACGAAGGCTGTTATAACAGCGATAAAGACAAGGACCAGCCCAGCTCCCAGAGCAAAGTTGACGTTCTTCAGCAAAATAACCAAGCCTGCGACAAGAATTACTGTTGAGATGCCGATTACCGCAGGCCAGAGGCTGCCCTCATGATGATGCTCTTCATGCTCAACAGCCGCCATGCTTGTTTTCCCTCACTGCGGAGGCCTATTAATGGTTTTCCCATCAGATGCCGGGTCGCGGCAAACGCTCCACGAGCATAGCTGGAGTAAGAGCGCCCAAGTCTGTTAGATAAGTGTCGACAAGCTCCGGCGGAACCTTCTCGAAAACCGGGTTTTCGGCGGCCAGTTGTTCATCAACATCGGTTGACGGCCCCATCTCGTTGACAAACGTTTCAGCAAGTTTCCATGTGTCGACGGCGACATGGAAAGGTTTTCTCAATAGCTTGGCTGTTGCGGCGAGAGGTTTTACACCGACTTTTGCGGAGAAGGAGCCATCGGGGTAGAGGGCGTCGGCGCCGACCAACACGGCATCAGACCGCTCAACGGCGTAAGCCGCTGCAGCGTCGACGTAAACCACAACCATGCAGCGACTCTTCAGGGCCGCGGCCATCAAAACCCCTTCACGGAGAGGCCTCGACTCGAGCACATTCACTCGACGCAGGCCCTTAAGCCTTGATAGTATGTTGAGGATGGTTCCGCTGTGGCTCATGGTGGTTACCGTTCTTATGTCTGAGAGCTTGTTGACGGCGTGTTCGACGAGACGGTTTAACATGCTGCGATAGGTTTTCTCAACATCTTCAACAGCCTTCAACACCTCTTCAGAGGAGGGATTGCTTATCCGTTGGAGAACTTCTCTGCTGAACCGTTTCACGAGAGGCATGGAGGGCCTCGAGGCCTCTATTAGCTGTGCATATTTTGGCAGGTCGTTGGAGAGGCTGCTGCTTTCTTTGGCAAGCGTGGTGTAAATTTTGAGAACGGTTTCGGCGAGTGCTGTTGAGCCTCTTCTATTCTCTTTCCTCAGAGACTCGAGTAGTTCAGCCGCTTTCAAGGTAGGAGAACGATTTTTCCGAAGAAGTTGTCCGACTCCATTAGTTGGTGTGCTTCCACTGCCTCGGCGAGGGGGAAGGTTTTGTGTATGACGGGCCTAAGCTTGCCTGTCTCGAAGAGGCGGAGAACATGAGGTATCTCTTGTCTGTTCCATCCATAGCTGCCGAGCAGGCTTATCTGCCGTCGGTAGGTGTAGCGGATGTTGACTGACGCGTTCTCCCCTGATGTGGCGCCGAGGTAGACCATTTTTCCACCCGGTGCAAGGCTTTTCACAGCCTCCTCCCAAACAGCTTGGCCAGCGTGCTCCAGCACCAAGTCAACACCCATACCATGTGTAAACTCTTTCACAGCCTCGCTGATGCTTTGTTTGCGTCGGTTGATTACGTAGTCGGCGCCGAGTCTGTAGGCTTTTTCAGCTTTCCAGTCTTCGCCCACAGTTGTTATGACGGTGCAGCCGAGGAGTTTGGAGAGCTGTATGGCGGATATTCCGACGCCGCTGCCTCCTCCTATGACCAAGACGGTTGACCCGGGTAAGATGCCGGCTCTTGTTACGAGAGCATGCCAAGCCGTTGCATAGGTCACCATGATGCATCCTGCCTGCGTGGTGCTCAGCTCCTCGGGTATTTTGTGGAGATTGTTTGCGGGTAGGGTTATTTTCTCGGCATATGTCCCGTCTGCTCCGTGTCCGAGAAGTCGATGGTTTTCGCATAACGAGTCCCATCCTCGTTGACAGTAGCGGCAGGCGCCACAGGTTAGCGCTGGATTGATGAGGACTCTGTCACCCTTGGAAAACATTGTCACATCTTCGCCAACCTCCTCAACCACGCCTGCGCCATCTGCTCCCGGTATACGTGGCAGCGGAATCTTGTAGACACCGCTCCGCACCCAGATATCTATTCTATTCAATCCGGCGGCTTCGAGCTTCACCAAAACCTCGTTTCGCCGTGGTTTTTTCTCCTCAACTTCTTTGACGCGGAGAACCTCGGGACCGCCCTGCTGCTCGAGAACAACAGCCCTCATATCAGGTTTCACTCCTCTCCGCCATAAAATATGGTTTGCTTCCTGTCAGCAAGCTCTGAGTATATGCTGGGGATGCGTGAAGCCAGCCTCTCCATCCTCGGGCCGCGAAGCTTTTCCGGCTCCAGTTCATCGACAACAACTCCTTCACCGTCTGGCGCGACATGCTCCCTGACATGGAAGACTGAGCCTCCGACTTTGACGAGGTCCATGATGACCGAGCCTCCTGCAAGCGTCCACATGTTTGCACCAGCGGCTGTTACACGGTTCTCGAGGCATCGGGCACGCATGTAGTCATGCCAAGGCTCAACGGCACGAGACGGCATATGCGAGGGGTTGACAATTAGGTCGGCGCCACGTAGCGCCATTACGCGGGAAATCTCGGGGAAAGCGATGTCGAGGCATATCTGGACACCGAAGCATATCCCCTTATGTTTGAAGACCTGTATACTCTCTCCATGCTTGAACAAATGTTTCTCCGACTTGTGAAGATGAATTTTCTCCTGCCAGCCCATGACTGAGCCGTCGGGGCCTATCACTGGGGCGGCCATTCTGAACCCGTCACATCTATACACTACTAGGCCGCCGCCCACGACAACAGCATTCATCTCCTCAGCATGTTTAGCTAATACATTCACGACGAGGCTCTCGTTATCGGCCAATTTGTGAGCTGCTGCGAAGATGTTGGAGTGTTGCCATGCTTCAGGGAGGGTGATGAGGTCTGGTTCATGCGGGGAAACTTTGTTGAGGAGGGTTCTGATGTTTTCGAGGTTTTTCTCAAAATTGTTTGTTGTTTTGGGCTGTATTACTGTGACGCGGAGGCCCAATTTTTTCACCGGCTATGCTTGGTAGAGGCTTCGCAGTTTTCTTAGGTCGGTTGAGTAGTCGCCCGCCTCGTCTTCGGGTGTCTCGATGACCATGGGCTTGTCCCTTATGCTTGGATGGTTGATGAATGCTTTGAAGCCTTCGTCGCCGATGTATCCTTTTCCGATGTGTTCGTGGCGGTCGAGGCCGCTTCCGAGGCCTCCTTTCGAGTCGTTTAGATGGACGGCGTAGAGTTTCTCGAGGCCGACTATTTCGTCAAACTTTGAGAGGGTTGCTTCGACGGCTGCATGGTTTTTGATGTCGTAGCCAGCGGCGTAGAGGTGGCAGGTGTCGAGACAGACGCCGACCCTTGACCTGTTCTTGATTTTTGAGAGGATTTGTGCGATGTCTTCGAAGCGTGAGCCGCATGAGTTTCGCTGCCCAGCCATGTTTTCCAGCAGTATTTTCACGTTGTTCTCTACTTTGTCGAGGGCTGTGTTCACGGCTTTGGCCACGTTTTCTATGCCTTTTTCTATGCCTTCTCCGAGGTGGCTTCCGATGTGGACCACCAGGAGGTCTATGCCGAGTAGGCCGCATCTCTCCAACTCTGCTACAAGTGATTTTACCGATTTTTCGTAGATGAGTTTCTTGGGTGATGCGATGTTGGGGAGGTAGGGCATGTGCGCCATGGCGACTGTGTAGCCTGCTTCGCGGAACTTTCTAACGAATTCCTGGACCTCGGATTGTTTGAGCTTTGTGTAGGTCCAGCCCCTTGGATTACGTGTGAATATTTGGAAGGTTGTGCATCCCAGCTGAGATGCTCTGTCAACGGCGAGATGGATGGCGCCTGAGATGGATACATGTGCTCCCAGAAGCATAGCTTATCCTCTGCAGACGGGTTTTAATGATTTACGTGACCCCACTCTCACAAAAGAAGTCGCCAACCTCACACATCGGAGAAACCACGGAGCCCATAAGCCTTTCAAATCCCTCTCGCGGGATCAGATTCTTCGTCTGAACAAATTGAGTTTGACAAACTTGGTGAACTTTCAAT